>Ga0351912_1051_pt1 | contig 39104 bp, 37 predicted proteins | sample TotcelHT113001M3_FD_206863 | JGI IMG/M metagenome (GOLD analysis project Ga0351912, IMG submission 206863) | Enriched cells from coal bed in the Powder River Basin, Montana, United States - Total cells T11 rep1 HSBNCT.T11.300.1.M3 ...
ACGATAAAGCTGACTTTTTAAGGAGATAAACGCCATTCCGGACCACCAACAATTGCAAGAGATCGCCCGCCAGGTTCGCATCGACATCGTGGAAATGTTGTTTAAGGCCGGTTCCGGCCACCTGGGGGGCTCCCTGTCGGCCACCGATATCCTGGTGGCGCTCTTTTTCGGCGAGATGCGCTCCAAGGCCGGCGACCCCTGCTGGCTCGACCGCGACCGTTTTATCCTGTCCAAGGGTCACGGGGCCCCGGCCTATTACGCCGTCCTGGCCCGCCTGGGCTATTTCCCCCGTGAAGAGCTCTTGAGCCTGCGCCAATTCGGCAGCATCCTCCAGGGTCATCCCGACTCCGGCTGCACCCCCGGGGTGGAAATCCCCACCGGTTCCCTGGGGCAGGGCCTGTCCATCGCCAACGGCCTGGCCCTGGCGGCCCGCCTCAACGGCCACGCCAGCCGGGTCTACGCCCTGTTGGGGGATGGCGAGGTGCAGGAAGGCCAGATCTGGGAGGCGGCCATGACCGCGGCGCATTACGGCCTGGACAACCTGGTGGCCATCCTGGACAGGAACCGTCTCCAGATTGACGGCCACACCGCTGAGGTCATGAGCATCGAGCCCATTGCCGACAAGTGGAAGGCGTTTGGCTGGCACACCCTGGAGGTGGACGGCCACGACATCGGCCAGCTCCTGGCGGCCTTTACGGCCTGCCGGGGGTTCAAGTCGCGGCCCAGCATGATCATCGCCCATACCGTCAAAGGCAAGGGGGTGTCCATCTTCGAGGGCCAGAAAAAATATCACGGCACCGCCCCGAACCCGGAAGAATATCAGCAGGCCTTGCAGGAGTTGGGGGCCGTCCCCGGGCCTGCGGCCTGAATCGAGGATAATGTGGCAGCCAAAGAGAGCACCCGAGTCGAATACGGCAAGACCCTGGCCCAGCTGGGGGCCGAAAACCCCCAGATCGTGGTGCTGGACGCGGACCTGTCCGGTTCCACCCAGACCCACCATTTCGCCAAGATTTTTAAAGATCGCTTTTTTAACCTCGGCATCGCCGAGCAGGATCTGATGGGTACCGCCGCGGGTCTGGCCCTGGGAGGGAAAATTCCCTTTGCCAGCACCTTTGCCATGTTTGCCACCGGCCGCGCCTGGGAACAGATCCGCCAGACCATCGCCTACGGCAACCTCAATGTCAAGATCGTCGCCTCCCACGGCGGTGTGACCGTGGGGGAAGACGGCGGCTCCCACCAGGCCGTGGAAGACCTGGCCCTGATGCGCATTTTGCCCAACATGGTGGTGCTGACGCCGGCGGATGGCCCCGAAACCCGGGCCATGACGCGCTGGGCCGCGGCCTATCACGGCCCGGTTTATATGCGCACCGGCCGCCTGGCCGTGCCGGTGATTTACGACGACACCTATGTTTTTGAGTTGGGCCGGGGATCCCTCTTGCGGGAGGGCGGCGACGTCACCCTCATGGGGATAGGAATCATGGTCCAGAGCTGCCTGGACGCCGCCGCCTTGCTGGCCCAAGAAGGCATTGAGGCCCGGGTCCTCAACCTCGGCTGCCTCAAACCCCTGGACTGGGAACTGGTGCTGGACTCCGCCCGGCGCACCGGGGCCGTGGTCACCGCTGAAGAGCACATGGTCACCGGCGGCCTGGGCAGCGCCGTGAGCGAAATCCTGGCCGAGCATTACCCGGCGCCCTTAAAACGCATCGGCTTACGAGATACGTTCGGCATGTCGGGGAAACCAGAAGCTCTCTTGAAACATTACGGCCTGACCGCTGAGGATATCAAACAGGCGGCTTATAAGGTCATAGCCCGGAAAGCCAACTACGTGGCCTCGCCGGTCATGGATCTCAAAGCCCCCAAACAGGCAGGGAGGTAAAGTTAGTCCCGTGAATCGACCTCAAGAAGTGAAAACCCCAGGCCTCGGATGGTTCAGATCATCCCAGCGGCTAGGCTTGATTATTCTAGCCCTGGGTCTGGCGGCGTATTTCCTGCTGCCGGCCTGGGCGGCCCCCCCCGCCTCCAACTATGACGCCCTGCGCCTCTTCACCGAGGCGCTGTTCGAGGTCTCCCAGAAATATGTCTGGCCCAAGAATGAAGAGGACTTGATGTACGGCTCCCTCAGGGGGATGATGAACTCTTTGGACCCGGACTCGTCCTTCCTCACGGCCAAGGAATATCAGAATTATGTGCAAGGCGTAAAGCGCCCTCCGGCCGAAGCCGGCATGGATCTGATCGTCAAAGACGGCCTGCTCACCGCGGTCAGCGTCATTGATGGCGGCCCCGCGGCCCGGGCCGGTCTGAAACCAGATGACCACATTATCAAAATTGATGGGCAGATAGTCCGCAACCTCACCACGCAAGAGGCCGCCCGGCGCTTCCAGGGCGCTCCCGGCACCGCGTTTAAGTTGCACGTCATCCGCAGCGGCGAGGTCAAACCCCTGGATATGACCGTCACCCTGGAACCCCTGAGTGTGAACACCGTCACTACAGTGTACCTGGACGACGCGGTCGCGTATGTGCGTATCCGTTATTTCAACGATGAAACCCCGGTTGAGCTGGGCAAGGCTTTAAACAATATCAAGCAGCATAAACCGGCGGTCAAAGGCATTATCCTGGACCTGCGTAACAACGCCCGGGGGTCCATGGAAGAGGCGGTCCGCAGCGCCTCCCTGTTCCTGGGTAACCAGCAGATTTTGATCGCCAAAGGCCGTTCTCCCAAGACCGAACAATCCTATTCGGGCAAAGACCGGGACCAGGTTTTCAAAACGTTACCCCCCATGGTGGTGCTGGTTGACCAGGGAACCGCGCGGGCGGCGGAGATCATGGCCGCAGCCCTGAGGGATCAGGCCCGGGCCACGTTGCTGGGGTCCAAGACCCTGGGGCTGTGCGGCCTTACGAAAGCCTTCCCCCTGGAGGATGGCTCCGCCCTGGTGATGACCGTGGCCCAGTGCTACAGCCCCAAGGGAGCAAAAATCCCGGGGAAAGGCCTGGAACCCGAGATCCCGGGGCAAAAGCTTTCAGCCGCTAAAGCTGAAGACAAGGCACCGGCTCCACAGAAGGGGCCGGCCCCTGTCATGTCCCCGGAGCAGGACCCCTTGGTGCTGCAGGCGAAGGACCTGTTGATCTCTGGTAAACCGAAGCCGGTGGCCCCAACAAAACCGGCGGCTTAAAACAACCCTCTCTAGCGGGAAGGCCGGGCAACGGGACGCTTGGTCCCCTGGCCGGGCCTGGCCCGCGCATCAAGGTGATAAAGGCAGATGATGTTACGGAAATCATGGTTTTGGGGTGGCGCCGCGTTGATCTTGGGCCTGGGCCTCGGCTGGAGTTTCGCCGGACCCGTGTCGGTTTTTGGCCAGAACCCGACTCTCCCGGGGGCCGCCAAGAGTTTACAGCCCTCGCTCTCCCCGGCTCCGGTCAGCGACGCCAAGCTGAAAGTGTTTGCCCAGGCTCTGGCCCTCATTGAGGAACAGTATCCCGAACCCAAAACTACCAAAGACCTGGTCTATGGCGCCATCCAGGGCACCTTGGGGACCCTGGACCCCCATTCGTCGTTCATGACCCCGGAAGAGTTTCGGGAATTGCAGATCGAAACTAAGGGGCAGTTCAGCGGCATCGGTATCGAAATTGCCTTAAAGGACCGCGTCTTGACCGTGGTTTCCCCCATTGAAGGCACCCCGGCCTATCAGGCCGGTATGAAGCCCGGCGACCAGATCGTCAAGATCAACGGCACCCCGACGAAAAACATCACCCTCATGGAAGCCGTGAAGCTGATCCGGGGCCCCAAAGGTAGTAAGGTCACCCTGACCATTAACCGGGAAGGCTTCCAACAGCCCAAAGATATCGTCATCACCCGGGAAATCATTCCTATTCGCAGCGTCAAGGCTCGTATCCTGGACGACGGCATCGGTTACGTCCGGGTTACCCATTTTCAGGATAAAACCGATCACGATCTCCAGGCCTTTCTTAAGAATATGAAGCAGCGCCTGGTACCGTTCAAGGGCTTGATCCTGGACTTGCGCAATGATCCCGGCGGATTGCTGGACCAGGCGGTGCGGGTCGCCGATGAATTTTTGCAATCCGGCCTCATCGTCTACACCGAAGGCCGCAACCGCAGCCAAAACATGCGGTTTTACGCCCGGACCGGCCAGGAAGGCAGGGTGGTTAACGTTCCCATGGTGGTGCTCATCAATGAGGGCAGCGCCTCGGCCTCCGAGATTGTCGCCGGGGCTCTCAAAGACCAGAAGCGGGCCCTGATTGTGGGCACCAAGAGCTTCGGCAAGGGGTCGGTCCAGACCATCATTCCCCTGGAGGACGGTTCGGCCCTGCGTCTAACCACCGCCCTGTACTTCACCCCCAGCGGGGTCACCATTAACGAAAAGGGGGTCCAACCCGACGTGGTGGTGGAAGACAAACCCCTGGCCACCGATAAGTCGGTGCAGAAACTGCGGGACGAACTCCTCAACCAACACATGCGCCGGGAGGGCCTCACCGATAAGCCCTGGAACCAGCCCATCACCCCGGAGGAACTGGACAAAGATCCGCAGTTGAAGCGGGCCGTCGAGTTGCTCCGCAACTGGCCTCCCAAAAAGCTGGCCAAGCAGCCGGCGCCCAAATCATGACCCAGGTTGCGGCCGAACAACCCCTGGTGGCTATCATCGGGCGGGCCAACGTGGGGAAGTCCACCCTGTTTAACCGCCTGACTCGCTCCTCTCAGGCCCTGGTGGCCAATATCCCCGGGGTCACCCGGGACCGTCATTACGCCAGCCTTACCTGGGATGACCACTCCGTCCTGCTGGTAGATACCGGTGGACTGGTGGGGGGCGAAGAAGATCTGTCCGGCATGGTGCGGCAGCAGGCCGAAGCCGCCATAGATGAGGCCGATGCCATTCTCCTGGTAGTGGACGGCCGTCAGGGCCCCCAGCCCGGCGATGCCGAGGTGGTGGAGTACCTCCGGCGCACCGCCAAGCCCATCCTCCTGGTGGTGAACAAGGTCGACCACCCGGGGCTGGAAGCCCATTTGCCGGAGTTTTACCAGTTCGGCCTGGAACATCTCCACCCGGTGTCGGCCACCCACGGCCTGGGCCTATCGGGCCTGCTGGAGGCCCTGGGAGACGTCCTGCCTCCGCCCCGGGAACTCCCCGCCCCGGCCGAGGGGATCCGGGTGGCCATCGTCGGCCGGCCCAACGTGGGAAAATCCTCCCTGATCAACTTTTTTCTGGGTGAAGAGCGCCTGCTGGTGAGCCCCCTGCCCGGCACCACCCGGGACGCCATTGACACCCAGTTTAGCTCGGAGGGGGTGGACTACGTCCTGGTGGACACGGCGGGCCTGCGGCGCCCCAGCCAGGTGGACCGCGGACTGGAGCGCCAGATGGTCCTGAAGACCATCAAGGCCCTGGCCCGGGCCGAGGTGGCGGTGCTCATGCTGGATGCGGCCGAGGGCCTCACCGGCCAGGACCTGCGCATCATCGGGCTTATCGAAGACCAGGGCAAAGGCTGCCTGGTGCTGATGAACAAGTGGGACCTGGTGCGGCATGAGCCCAAGGAGGCCAAAACCCTCCTGGATAAGGCCACCTATGGGCTGGAGTTCATGGCCTATGCCCCGGTCCTGCCGGTGTCGGTGACAACCGGCTACAACCTGAGGCGGGTCTTTCCCCTGATCGCCGCGATTCATGCCCAGGGCGACACCCGGGTGGGCACCGGGGAACTCAACCGGCTCCTCAAGACGATTACCGAACGAACGCCCCCGCCCCGCTTTCGGGACCGCCCCGTGAAGTTCTTTTACCTGACGCAACCCGAGGTCCAGCCTCCCACCTTCGTCGCCTTCGTCAACCAGCCCGATGGGGTGCCGGAGCACTACCGCCGTTTCCTGGTAAAACAGCTGCGGGAGAAGCTGGGCCTGACTTACGCCCCGCTGCGCCTCATCCTCAAGGGCCGCCAGCGCCGGATCCCGGGACAGAAGTAAGCCTGCCTGACCATCAACCAGCCGGGGTTTAAAGTGAATCCCTTCGCTTTTAGCCAATCAATTTTCTAGTAATATGAAACTGGCCGGCAGGCCCGGACTGTTTAATGATCCGGATATCCTGACCCCGATATCCATATCATCTTTCCGCACAAAGGGGGTCTCCGGACCCGCAATATATCCTTCCTTGGCCAGGGGGGTTGGCGCCGGTGTCGGCATGCTGCCCTGAATGGTGTTCATGGTGTCAAAGAATCCCACCCAGTATTTCCCGGCCCGGAGGGACCAGTTTAATGTCGAGGCCCCGATCCAGGCGGCCCCGGTGCTGGCCACCTGCACAATTTGCGAATAAACCATGGTGCCGGGAGTATCGCCGCTATCCTGGTAAATCTGGACCTGGATCATACCGGTGCTTTCGGCATTTATCCAGCCCGTGATGGCGTTAATGGTGGCGGCTTGATTAAGGATGAACTGCGCCAACAGGGTTTGAGGATAAGCAAAGGCCTGGCCGCCGCCGGTGCTGCTTGGTTGCCCCGTATCCACCAGCATATTCGACTGGGCCGACCCCATCAGGCAGAGTGAAATTGCCATCGCCAAAAGCAGTTTTTGGGTCATGGTCTCGTCCTCTGGTTAATTGGGGGTGAATAGCGCATCGGCTCCAGGAACATTCCCGGAGGGAAGGCCAGGATCTGATAGCAGACAAGGGGGAAGGGGGTGCGGCTTATTTGACCACACGCAAAGCCGGGCGGTTGCCCGAATTGAGTTCCTGGCTGTTCATCTTGCCCTGTTTCAGGGCATTTTTGACCCGGACGCCGTTAATCAAAAAGTAGGCAATCACCGCCCGCTCCCAGGCGGGACCCGGTTCAAACTGTTCCATACGCGTTTTGAAATGATTCAGAAGGGCGGTGAGGTCGGTTTCTTCGTAAGCCAGAACCCGGTCGGCAATATGTTCAATGGTTTCAGCGATCATTAAAGATATTCCCTTTATTTTCCGATTAAGTGCATTTCCTCTCTTTGTATGCTTGTATCTTTGTATATTGGCGAAATAAAGTCAAGGAAAAAACCTAACTCCCCCCTGATTCCTCTAACATGCTGATAACTAAAGCTAATCTGTCTGCCTCGGCCGCCAGGATCGCCTCACCCTGGGCCGCGGTGGCCGGGGCCGGATTGCCCCACACCCCTCCGGGCCAGTAGCGCCTTTTATCTCGCACCAGGATGTATTTGGGGAAACTGGGCCATTCCTCCGGGGCGCTGCCCCGGACCAGGTCGGGGTAGGCCGCCATCATGATGGCCGTCTCCACTTCCCCGGCATGGGAGTCCCCTTTCGTTTGAACCAGGTCCGGTTGCTCCGCCAAAACCTCCCGGAGCATATCCAACAGGTTGACCACCGCCACCCTCACCTCGGGCAGCTCGGCCAGCAGTTGTTCGCCGGTCTCGAGGATGGCGCTGATGTGGGTACCGCCGGCGTGGCCGCTGATGAACACCAGGTTCCGCATCCCCTGGCGGCAAAATTCCCGGCCCACCGCCAGGAGCATGGTCCTCAGTGCGTCCCCTTCGAGGCTCACCGTGCCCGGGTGCTCCCGGGTGGAGCGGCAGATGCCGTAAAACAGGGGCGGCGCCACCACCACGGGACGGAGCAGGCCCACCCGCCGGGCCACCTCCATGGCGTGGAAGGTATCGGTGCCCAGGGGCAGATGCGGCCCGTGCTCCTCCAGCGACCCCAGGGGCAGGATCACCGTCTGGGTTTGCTGCCGCAGGGCCTCGATTCCTGCCATAGTCAAATTTTCCCATTGGGCCATAAACAGGCGCTCTCCTTTTCCGAGGCCATCAGCCTGAGCCTCCCTAGATTTCAGGGGTCCGACCCGTGCCTTTCGGGGCCGGTTACTCAATGCTACCATGTTCGGCGGCAAAAAGGGGTTTCAAAACCGCGCAGGCGCCAATTTTTTCCGAGGCATATTTATCCTGTTCTAAAGCGTAGTTACTGGCGCGTCGAAATATTTTTGTCCCGGCGGGGAAAAAACCCCTTGACTATGTTTTCGCCCCTGAGGTATAAACAGCGAGGTTGTACCAAAAAGCACAAGGAGTCTGGCGTTGGAAATACCGCAGGCCTTGAGCGATTTCTCGTTTGTTCTCGTCTACCTAGTGGCGGCCGGTCTGTTCGCCGTGGGTCCCCTGATCATTGCCAAATTAATTGCCCCGCGGAGCTTCGGCGCCGCCCGGGAAGCCATTTACGAATGCGGCATGCCCACCATCGGCAGCGCCTGGATTCAGGTGGCAGTGATCTACTATCTCTTTGCCCTGCTTTTTTTGGCCTTCGACGTGGATGTGCTCTTTCTCTTCCCGGTGCTGCTGGCCTATGGCAAAGGATACGTCTGGCGGGATTTCATTGAGGTAACCATCTTTATCGGCATTCTGTCCATGGTGATCGTCTATGCCTGGTGCAGAGGAGTGTTCAGTTGGAAACGAAAACAGGTGAACCCCTAATCCATCTGGGAGTCCTGGAAGAGGCCCTGAACCTGGCCCGGGCCAATTCCCTGTGGCCCCTGACCTTCGGCCTGGCGTGCTGCGCCATTGAGATGATGGCCGCGGGCGCCGCCCGGTTCGATCTGGACCGCTTCGGGGCCGGGGTCTTCCGCCCCTCCCCCCGGCAGTGCGACCTGATGATCGTAGCCGGCACCATCTCCAAGAAAATGGCCCCGGCGGTGGTGCGGCTCTACGAGCAGATGCCGGCGCCCAAGTGGGTCATGGCCATGGGTAACTGCGCCATTTCCGGTGGTCCCTTTTATTACCCCACCCAATATGCCATCGTGCCCGGCGCCGACCTCATCATCCCGGTGGACGTCTATGTTCCCGGCTGCCCGCCCCGTCCAGAGACCTTGATCGAGGGCATCCTCCTTTTGGAAGAAAAGATCACCAAACGGGGCCGTCTCAGGAAGTTTAGAGATGCTAAAGGATAATCTGACTAAAGCGCTGGCCCCCTTGAATCTCGAAAAGGTGGCCGAGGGCGACTACGCCAAGACCGGATACCACCTGGAGGTGGCGGCCCTGCCGGCCCAACTGCCGGACGTGGCCCAGGCCATGCTGGACGCCGACTGCTTCCTGGAATCCTTCACCGCGGTGGACCTTATCGAGGCCTTCGACCTGGTGTACCACTTCGCCAGTTTCGATGAACTGTGCCGCACCGCGGTGCACGTGCCCCTCGGCAAGAAGAAAGGCATGCCCACCATCTCCCACATCTATCCCGGGGCTGACTGGTATGAACGGGAGGTCTTTGACCTTTTCGGCATCCATTTCTTCAATCACCCCAACCTGAAGCGGCTCTTGCTGCCGGAAGATGCCGATTTCCATCCCTTACTGAAAGATTTCGGAGCGTCCCAGGGCAATGATTGAGCTATTAGGAATAGAAGAGAAGACCTATACCCTGAACCTGGGTCCGCAGCATCCCAGCACCCACGGCGTCCTTAGGGTGCTCTTGGAGATGGACGGCGAGTTCATCACCAAGGCGGAGCCGGTCATCGGGTACGGCCACCGGGGCCACGAGCACATGGCCGAGAATCGCAACTACACGCAATTCCTGCCGAACCTGGGCCGGGTGGATTACCTCCACGCCCTGGCCTACAACCAGTGCTACTGCATGGCGGTGGAAAAGCTCCTGGAACTCAAGGTCCCGGAGCGGGCCGAATACATCCGGGTGATCACCTGCGAACTCAACCGCATCTCGTCCCACCTGCTGTGGTTCGGCGCCTACCTCATGGACCTGGGGGCCTTTACCCCGTTCCTCTACTGCTTCGACGACCGGGAACATCTCCTGGATCTGTTGGACGGCCTCACCGGGTCCCGCCTGACCTACTGCTTCTTCCGGTTCGGCGGCGTGCCCGTGGACATCGACGCCGAGTTCGTCGCCGGGTGCCGGGCCTTTGTCAGCCGGTTGCGCAGCCGTTGGGACGACTATCACAACCTGGTGACCAAAAACGTCATCTTCATCCACCGGACCCGGGACGTGGGCATCATCACCCGGGACCAGTGCATCAAGTACGGGATCACCGGCCCCAACCTCCGGGGCAGCGGCATTCCCTACGATATCCGCAAGAGCGAACCCTATTCCGCTTATCCCGATTTCGATTTCGAGATTCCCATCGGGGCGAACGGCGACATTTACGACCGCTACATCGTGCGCCTGGCGGAAATGGAGCAGAGCTGCCGCATCATCGAGCAGGCCTGCAATAAGCTCCCCGACGGTCCCATCATGGCGGAAAAGGTGCCCAAGCGCATCAAACCGCCGGTGGGCGAGGTCTACCAGGCCGTGGAAACCGCCCGGGGTTCATTCGGCATGTACATCGTCAGTCAGGGCGACGTGAAACCCTACCGGATCAAGCTCCGGACCCCGTCTTTTGCCAATATGAGCATCTTCCCGGAAATGGCCCAGGACAATCTGGTGGCCGATCTGGTGGCCAACTTGGGCTCAATTGACGTGGTCATTCCGGAAATTGACCGTTAAGTACATCTACGAGCGCAAACTATGGAACTTGTAGCGCAATACTTAGGTAGTGAAGGGGCCCGGATGGTCGTGGGGTTAATCGCGGTCATCGCCCTGGTCTCGGTGAACGCCTTGTTTCTCATCTGGATGGAGCGGAAGGTGGCGGCCCACATGCAGCTCCGCCCCGGCCCCATGGAAGTGGGCCCGCACGGCGCCGTCCAGACCGTGGCCGACGCCATCAAGCTCATGGGCAAAGAGCTCATCACCCCGGCAGAAGTGGACAAGCCGATCTTTTGGCTGGCCCCCATCGTCATCTTCCTTCCGGTGCTGCTCTCTTTCCTGGTCATTCCCTTTTCTTCCACCTGGATCATCAAGGACATGAACGTCGGCATCCTCCTGATCCTGGCCTTCTCCACCCTGTCGGTGCTGTCCATCCTCATGGCCGGGTGGTCGTCCAACAACAAGTACGCCGTGTTCGGCGCCATCCGTTCGGTGGCCCAGAACATCGCCTACGAAATTCCCCTGCTGGTCACGACCATGAGCATCATTCTCATGGTGGGGTCATTCAAGCTCTCGGACATCGTGACGGCCCAAAGCGGCGTCTGGTTCGTGGTGGTGCAGCCCCTGGCCTTTATTCTCTTTATTATCTGCGCCACGGCGGAAACCAACCGGGCTCCCTTTGACATCCCGGAAGCGGAATCGGAACTGGTAGCCGGGTTCCACACCGAATATACCGGGATGCGGTTCGCCCTCTTCTTCTTGGCGGAATACACCAACATGTTCATCGCCGCGGCGGTGGCCACGGTGCTTTTCCTGGGCGGCTGGCATGGTCCGATCCTCCCCGGGGTCGTCTGGTTCCTTATCAAGGTTTACGCGGTGATCTTCCTGCTCATGTGGTTCCGCTGGACCTTCCCCCGGACCCGGTTCGACCAGTTAGTCACCTTCGCCTGGAAGATTTTGATTCCCCTGGCCTTTGTCAATCTGCTCATAACTGCCTTGGTGCTTAAACTCAGATGAGGTGGGCCGGTTCATTGCCGGAATAAAGGTTGAGTAGCGATGATGAGTTACTTTAAAGAAATTGCGGTGGGTTTTTGGAGTCTGATTGGGGGCATGGCGGTTACCATCCGCTATTTTGTCAAACCCATCGTCACCGTCCAGTACCCTCGGGAAAAGATCCAAATGTCCCCGAGGTATCGCGGGTATCCTCAGTTGATCATGGATCCCGAAACCCAGACGCACAAGTGCATCGCCTGCGAAATGTGCGTCCGTATCTGTCCCTCCCAACTGATCACCGTTGAGGGCACCAAGTTTCCCGGTGAAAAGCAGAAGCGGGCCACCAAGTACGTGCACGAGCATCAGTATTGCAGCCTCTGCGGCCTGTGCGTCGAGGTTTGTCCCCCCGCGGCCCTGGAATTTTCTCCGGTGTACAACCTGGCCGGCTTCAGTCGGGAAGACTGCGTTCTCGACCACCTGGTCCTGCTGCAAGCGCGGCAAAAGGCGGCCGGCTTGCCCGTAACCCCGGTGCCCACGGAGGAAGAAATCTCCGCCGCGATTGCCGTTGAGGCCGCGGCGAAAGAAGCCAGAGAAAAAGAAGCCAAGGCTAAGGCTGAGGCTAAAAAGGCAGCCGAGGCTAAAGCAGCCCCCGCCAAAGAGGACAAAGAATGAACGCTGTCAGCGCCTTGTTGACTCCCCAGACTGCGGCCACCGCCGCCTTTGTGATGGTGATCGGACTTACCATCGTGGGCGCCCTCATTGCGGTGGGAGCCAGGAACATCTTCCACAATGTCCTGGGGCTGTGTGTGTCACTGTTCGGTGTGGCCGGTATCTTTCTCTTTCTCAACAGCCCCTTCGTCGCCCTGATGGAGATTCTCATCTATATCGGGGCCATCTGCATCGCCATCTGCTTTGCTATCATGCTGTCCGAGCCCATGTATCTGCCGCCCCCGCCCCGCAACAAGGTCAAGGTCCTGGGCGCGGCAATCGGGGCCGCCGGCATCTTCGTCTTTTTGGGTCTGTTGCTGAAGAAAACCCAGTGGACCGCAGCGCCGGAACGCAGCACTGACTGGTCCGTCACCACCATAGGCCATTACTTCCTCACCAATTACGCCTTAATTTTTGAACTAGTTTCGCTGCTGCTGCTGGTGGCCATGATCGGCGCCATCGTTACCGCCCGGGGCGGCCGCAGTAAGCCTTAACTCGAGGGTTTGAGATGCTGCTGTTCAACCAATTGCAGACTTACCTCTTTCTGGCCCTGGTCCTCTTCGTCATCGGCCTCTACGGGGTCCTGGCCCGGCGCTCGCTCATCGCCATCCTCATTTCGGTGGAGCTGATCCTCAACGCCGCCAGTATCAATTTCATGGCCTTCAACCGGTTCCTGGCGCCCCACCCGGCCGTCGGGCAGGTCATCACCCTGTTCATCATGGCCGTGGCCGCCGCCGAGGCCGCCATCGCCTTGAGCATTATTGTGGCCGTGTATCGGAAACAGAAATCCATCAACGTCGAACACGCCACCGAGCTTAGGGGTTGATCATGAGCTGCTCTGATCCGATTCTCTTGGGTTGTTTGCTCACCGTCTTTTTGCCGCTGTCGGCCTTCGCCCTGATTATGATTTTCACCCGGGATAATCACAAGCTGTCCCTGGCCATCTCCTTGGTGGCCTCCACCATCCCGCTGATTATCGCCTGGACCTTTTTCTTCAAGCTCGGCGGCGAGAAACCCATCATCTACAATTTCGAATGGCTGATGTCCGATATCGTCAAGGTGCCGTTCGGCTTTCTGCTCGACCCCACCAGCCTGTTGATGCTGGTGATCGTGGCCTCCATCAGCTGGCTGGTGCAGGTCTACTCCATCGGCTACATGTCGGGTGATCCGGGGTTCGGCCGGTTTTACGCCGACCTGTCGCTTTTCGCCCTGGCCATGCTGACCCTGGTGATCTCCAGCGGCCTCCTGCAGCTCTACATCGCCTGGGAGCTGGTGGGCCTGGCCTCTTATCTCCTCATCGGCTTCTGGTACGAGAAATTCTCCGCCTCGGAAGCCGGCAAGAAGGCGTTTGTGGTCACCCGCTTCGGGGATATCGGCTTCTTCATCGGCCTGGTCATCCTGACCATCTTCTACGGCAGCCTGGATATCGCCTCGGTGAACGCCGCCGCAGTGGCCAAGTCCATGCCCCCCTGGCTCATCACCAGCGCCGGCCTGCTGATCTTCTGCGGCGTCATGGGCAAAAGCGCCCAGTTCCCGCTGCACGTGTGGCTGCCCGATGCCATGGAAGGTCCCACCCCGGTTTCGGCCTTGCTGCATTCCGCTACCATGGTGGCCGCCGGCGTCTACCTCATGACCCGGATCTTCCCGTTCTTTGCGGCCTCAGCCACCACCATGACCGTGATCCTGGTCATTTCCACCATCACCCTGATTCTGTCTTCCACCATTGCCTTGGTGGCCACGGATATCAAGCAGGTCTGGGCCTATTCCACCGTCAGCCAGCTGGGCTTCATGGCCATGGGGCTGGCCGCCGCGGCCCTGGCCTCCGGCACCCTGTTCGCCGGCTACTACCACCTGACGACCCACGCCGCCTTCAAGGCCCTGTTGTTCCTGTGCTCCGGCGTCTTTATCCACCATTTCGGCACCAACGATTTCTTTACCATGGCAACCCAGGGGGGACGTAAGCTGCTCATCCCCATGGCCTGCATCACCATTGCCGCCCTGGCCCTGGCCGGGATCTTCCCCTTCGCCGGTTTCTTCAGCAAGGAGCTGATCCTGACCGCCCTGGCCCATCTGGACAACAAGCTCTGGCTGTTGCTGGGCCTCTTCGGGGCCTTCCTGACCGCATACTACTCTTTCCGGGTGATTTTCGTCATGCTCTTCCCCAAGGACCCCGAGGCCTATCTAAAGGTCCCCGGGCATATTCCCCATGTGGAAGAAGAGGCCCACGGGCACAGCGCCCACGGGCATGATGACGACGCCCACGGCCACGGCCACGACGAACACCACGGCGTGCCCTGGGTCATGGTCTTCCCCCTGCTGGTCCTGGCGAGCTTCACCCTGATTCTCGGTTTCTGTCAGGGGTATCTGGAAAAACTGCTCTTGGGAGCCTCGCATCCCCATGCGATGAATTATTTCCTCCTGGTGGCCGCGGTCGGCTGCGCCCTGAGCGGTATCGCCCTGGCCTGGCTCGATTGGGGCCGCAAGGACGCCAAATGCGTCGGCTTTATCGCCAAAATGCCGGCCCTGCAAACCTTTTTCATCCAGAAATGGTATATGGACCACTTCTGGCGCTGGTTCCTGAACCGCTTCATCTATGGCTTCTTCTCCAAGTGGTTCACCTACAACGACCGGCGAGTGGTGGATGGCGGCGTGGACGCCGTGGCCTTCTCTACGATTGGCAGCGGCCGGCTCCTGTCCTTCATCCAAACCGCACTTTTACAGTATAACCTGCTGTTTATGGTACTGGTCCTGGCTGGCGTCGGGATCTATCTCATGATGGGTCGCTGATATGACCGAACATGCTGCAACTTTCCCGTATCTGAGCTGTATGCTCGTGTCCCCGTTCGTGGGTCTGCTCATCATGCTGTGTTTGAAGAATGAGCAGAAGTTCCTCATCCGGGCGGTGTCCGTGGTGGCCTCAGGTATCTCCCTGGCCCTGGCCATCTTTACCTTCGTGGCCTACGACAAGGCCCTGGGAGGCCTGCAGTTCGTAGAGAAATACGAGTGGGTCAAGACCTTCGGCATCACCTACTTTGTGGGCGTCGAAGGCCTCAATGCCCCCATGCTGCTGCTTACCGGGATCGTCATCTTCACCGGCTGCCTCACCATGTGGGAACTGGAGAACCGCACCAAAGAGTACTTCATCTGGATGATGGCTCTGGTGACCGGGGTCTTCGGCGTGTTCATGTCCTATGACATGTTCTTCTTCTTCCTGTTCTACGAAATCGCCGTCGTGCCCATGTACATCCTCATCCTGGTCTGGGGCTCCACCCGCAAAGAATACGCCGCCATGAAGCTGACCCTCTACCTCATGGCCGGCAGCGGGCTCATTATCCCCGGCATCCTGCTCCTCTATTCCAGTTCCGGGCTCAACACCTTCAACATGCTCCTGCTGCATAAGGCCCACTTCACCCCCTGGGTTCAGAAGGTCGCCTTCATCCTCCTGTTCTTCGGGTTCGGGGTGCTGGCGGCGGTTTGGCCGCTCCATACATGGTCGCCCGTCGGCCACGTGGCGGCGCCCACCGCGGTGTCCATGCTCCACGCCGGCGTGTTGATGAAGCTGGGTTCCTTTGCCGTCCTCCGGGTGGCCATGTTTCTGCTCCCCGAGGGTTTCCAATACTGGGCCAACCTTATGATGGTCCTGGCCACCGCCGGCATTGTCTACGGCGTTTTTGTCGGCCTGGCCCAAACCGACTTGAAGTACGTCATCGGGTATTCATCGGTCTCCCACATGGGCATCGTCTGCCTGGGGCTGGCCACCGGCACCATCGACGGCCTCAACGGCTCGGTGTTCCAGATGTTCGCCCACGGCATTATGACGGCCCTCTTCTTCTCCTCGGTGGGCTACATTTACGACCGCACCCATACCCGGGATATTCATGAACTCGGGGGCTTTTCCAAGATCATGCCCATAGCCTCGGCCTTCTTTATCACCGCGGCCCTCTGCGGCGCCGGGGTGCCGGGTATGGCCAGCTTCTGGGCTGAACTGCTGGTCTTCATCGCCACCGTCAAGGTCTTCCCCATCGCCGGCATCCTGGCCATCGCCGCCCTGGTGGTGGGCGCCCTGTTTGCCTTGCGGGTGGTCCAAAACTCTTTCTTTAACGCACCCAACCCGAAGTTCGTGCACTTTGAGGACGTCAGCCCCTTCCTGGCCATACCCCGGATGATCCTCATCGCCACGCTGCTCTTTTTCGGGTTCTTCCCACAAATTATGGTGAGCATGATTAAATCTTCGGTTGTACCGTTTCTCCAGGGAATGTAATCATGGACATGATGCTTTTCGGACCGGAACTCTTTTATCTGGGCATGGCCCTGGTCTTCTTCTGCCTCACCCTGAAGCGCCAGGTAAAGGTGCAGCTGGACTATCAGATTGCACTGGTCTTGTCGGCCATCGGCGTCCTGGTTACCGGCTACTGCCTGTTCCAGCAGGGGGATTTGTTCTTCAAGGCCTACCGGGTGGACCTGTTCAGCCAGATCTTCAAGTTCGCCCTGGCTCTGGGACTCTTCCTGGTCTTGACCATCTCCCACAACCTGGCCCAAATTGAGGAACGCTACCAGGCGGAATTCTATTTCTTCCTCACCACCACCACCATCGGCATGATGATGCTGGTGAGCTCGGTGGAACTCCTCACCATCTACGTGGCCCTGGAGCTGTCTTCCTACTCTCTGTATATCCTGGTGCCCCTGAGGCGGGGTGACGGCATCGACGTGGAAGCGGGCATCAAGTACCTGTTCATCGGCGCGGTGTCCTCGGGCTTCATGCTCTTCGGCCTGAGCTACATCTTCGGCGCCACCGGCTCCACCTACCTGGCCGACATCCTCCCCAAGATGGGCCAACTGGTCAACAGCCCCATCGGCATCCTCGGGGTCCTCCTGGCCATGGCGGGCTTCTTTTTCAAACTGTCCGTGTTCCCCTTCCACTTCTGGGCCCCGGACGTCTACCAGGGCGGCGCCAATCAAGTCGTCACCTTCATCGCCACCGCCTCCAAGGCCGCGGCAGTGGCCCTGCTCCTGCGCCTGGCGGTCCTGGCCCAGGGCTCCGGCTATAACTTCACCATCGCCCTGGTCATCCTGTCCGCCATCTCCATGACCCTGGGCAACCTGGTGGCCATCGTCCAGAAAGATTTTAAGCGCATGCTGGCCTACTCCTCCATCGCCCATGCCGGGGTCTTCCTCATGGGCGTGCTGACCATAACCGAGGCGGGCTACATCGGCGCCATCTACTATGCCCTGGCCTACCTGGTGATGAACTTCACCGTGTTCATGGTGCTCTCCGAGGTGGCCACCGACGGCCGGGACCTCAAGATCGAGGAACTGGCCGGGCTCTACCGCCGCAGCCCCGTCTTGATGATGAGCCTGATCCTGGGGATCTTCGCCCTGGCGGGCGTGCCGCCCTCCATCGGCTTCACCGGGAAGTTGCTCATCTTCACTTCCGCCATGAACTCCGGCTACTTCTGGCTGGTCCTCATCGGCGCGGTGAACGGCACTATCTGTCTCTATTACTATCTGAAGGTGATCTATGCCGCCTACTACATCGATGACCCGGGACTCCCGGTCATCAAGCTCAGCCTACCCATCAAGCTGCTGAACTACGCCCTGGCGGCCATCATCATCGGCTTCGGCTTCTGCCCGGACCGCATCATCGAACTGGCCAAGGCCGCCGCCAAAACCTTACTCTGATCTCACCACCACCCAACCAACCACCGCCGCCTTCCCGCCAAGGAGGGCGGTTTTTTTTGTCAAGGCACCAGGCTTTTGGGGTTTAATCCTAAGGAGGATTAATTTACAACACCAGGAAGACCTGAGGAACAACTATGATAAGCATATCAACTAGCTGCTTTGTTTATGAAAACTGTAAATAGATAGCAAAACTCAACAATCGCTAATTTTACAAATAAGCTTCAAGGCCGGCTAAATATTAGTTCAGATAACAAGCGTCGGATCGATCATTATTCAGTCAACAGATCCAGCAATACTGCCGGTAGCCACGCTCCTTTTTTCGGGCGCAACAGGAAAGCCCGGATGGCGTTCCCTTGCATGGCAAAGCCGACAATCTCACCTTTATCATTGATGCCGGTGGCATAGTATAACTGCCAATCAGTAGAGGCAGTTAAACGCGAGTTGAGATCAACAGCTCCTTTGCTTTCTTCCCAGATGAAGGCGCCCATAGGTTCCGCATAACCCACTACCTGGGTCTTGTTGTTGATGGCTTGACAAAAAGTGCCAGTCGCTCCCCATAAATCAATGTAACGAGATCCCTTGAATTTATCCCAGATGAAACCCCGAAAAGGATCCGAAGAGAGTACTCTAACATACCCAGTCACCTCACCGGAATTATTAACTTGATTGGCTATTCCGTGAGAAGCCAAAACAGTCAGCACTTTCATCACCCCATTCTCCCAGATAACTCCTTGGAGGTTACACTGACCCACCACTATCCCGGAGTCGTTAATGCCAAGAGCGCTGCTGTCATCGGTATTCGGGGTGGATAAGTTCACGGGGGCTTTATTGAGTTCAAAAAGACAGGCGTTGTATGTGTAACCAACGGTAGACGCGATGGATTTGCCCACCGCCATGCCGTGAATGTTAATGGCAAAAGCCAAGCTCGTCTTGCTTATCCCTCCCAAATCCCCCAGGTCGGTTTTTTGCCCCGACACAGGATCCCAAAGAAAGGCGCGATATTGGTCGAATGAGTTTCGCGATCTCCCTACTACATAGCTGCCGTCATTGATTCCCTGGGCACTACCGATATTGCCCCCGAGGTTGCCTATGTCAATGGGGACAAAATTCTTGGCCGGATCGGCATTGGGGCCCCAATATACCGGCATGGCGGGGCCACCAATCAAGGAAACCCCCGACCAGCCCACTATCTCACTTTTGTTATTGATCCCCATTGCACAGGAATTCGCGTCGCCGCTCCGAGGCGGCAAGAGTACCAGTTCATACTGCTGACCCAACTCAGCATGTACCGGGCCCCCCAGGCAAAGGAAGCCGACTAACAACCATAAAACTATTATCTTCATTTTATTATCCTTTGGTGCACACGCCATGAGTGAATAATCGGCCTCCTCCGTGAGGCCGGTGGGGGACCATCAGGCCAATGGGCTTTTTGCGCAGCCCGTTGATAAATTCTAAAATGTTTTTTTCTGTAACCATTCGATAACTGAGAAAATATCTTAATATGTTTCATTAGAAAATCAAAGAGATTATGTAAGTTCATTTCCTCTGAGACAGTCGAGTAGCGCGGGGGAATCTCACCCCCACCCCCTCACAGATCCAGACGGGAGCCCAAGCCCCAGAGCATCGCTCAGCTTGCACTATCAGTAATTTCACAAGGATGCCGATTAGGTGCAGATATGATTTCCTTATCCTCTTTGGGCCGCGGTGGGGGGGAATCCCCTGGGGGTAGCTGAGAAGGGAGACCAGAGAACCTAACCGGTTAACCCTCGAACCATGGGCACCCGCTTACGTGGCGAACTCCGGAATTTGCCCCTACCCCCCTCCCCTGCCCTGCCGAATTACGAACCGTAATCAAGCCGGCCCCATAAAAAAGAGGGGCGGTGCGCGACCGCCCCTCCCCTGAGAGCATGGATAACGTTTATGAAGGCGCTTTCTGGATAAATCAGATTACCGCAGCGTCGCGGATGCCCATCAGGTCAATGTGATGGGTCCGGAGCCAGCGGTAGATGGTCTTGCTGCAGACCTGGAGGCGGCGGGACAGGGCCGAGACGTTCCCCCCTTCTGAGTCCAGGAGTTCCTTCAGCTGCGCCGCCGAGGGCCGGGACGCCGGGGTTCCCTCCCCTGTGACCCGGCTTGACTGCGGCTGCAAGGTTGCATACGGGGTAAAGGCCAGGTCTTCTTCCCGGATGAGGTCGCCTTCACCGAACAACACCGCCCGGGTGACCACATTTTTGAGTTCCCGCACATTTCCGGGCCAGGGTTGTTTCTGCAAGCGGCGCCGGGCCGCTACGCTGAACTGGAGGGACTGGTCCCGGCCATAGCGCCGGGCCGTCTCTTGGGCGAAATGAGCCGCCAACAACAGGATATCCGCCGGCCGCTCCCGCAGGGGCGGCAGATGAATGGCCAGCACGGCCAGCCGGTCATAGAGGTCCTGGCGGAAGCCCCCAACGCCAATGAGCCGGACCAGGTCCTGGTTGCTGGCGGCTACCAGGCGCACATCCACCTTTACCGCGGTATCGCCGCCCACCGGTTCGATCTCGCCCTGCTCCACCGCCCGGAGCAGCTTGGGTTGAATCGATAGGGGCAGCTCCCCCACCTCATCCAGGAAGAGGCTGCCGCCGTGGGCCAGGCGGAATTTGCCCGGACGGGCGTGGTCGGCGCCGGTAAAGGCACCCCGGAGGTGCCCGAACAGCTCGCTCGAGGCCAGAGACTCCGTCAGGGCGGCGCAGTTGAGGTGCTGACTGCTCCGGCGCCGGACCGGCCCCAGGGCAAAAATGGCCATGGCCACCAACTCCTTGCCGGTGCCGGGCTCCCCGGTAAGCAGAATGGGGAGATCCGAGTCGGCGTAGATGGGAAGCCATGACAGGATTTCGGTTAAATGCGGGTCTGCCGTGATGATGTCGGTGAATTCGGGAATTTTACCGGGATCTAAGGGATCGTCTCGCCCTTGAACCACTCGCTGATCAACCCTGATCATCTGAGCACCTCCTTGTGCCGCGGTAGATGGTCCTTGAGGTTAATGAGACTAAAGGATGTTATTTTTTGCTAAATCCTCCCTATAATGCAATCATAGGTGCCGATAGATTACATTATATTGAAAACAGTTGTCAAGTTATTTGGCACCATTTTTAATTTTAATAACATATTAATTACTCAAATTCGGCCAGGATATCCTCGGCCGCCCGCCTGATTTCCAGATGCGAGCTGGTTAAGGCCAGGACCTGCAGACGGCCTTTGAAACCCTGCTTCTCCACCCGGGTGCGCCTTTCCAGCTGTCCGGCCATGGCCTGGAGGACCGCCACCGCCGCGCTGGCATCGTCATAATCCAGCAACCGCGTCAGGGCGCCCCACTCTTCCGGCAAGCCGTACTCCTCCAGAAATTTTTTCGCCAGGAGAGCAAATTTCTTGGTGCCGTGAGCGGCTTCCAACTTTTTGAGATCGGTTTGATATTCCGGCCGGGCCCGTTTGCCCTTAAACAGGGCCTCGGCCTGGGCCAGGGCCTGTTGCCGGACTACCTCCGCCTGGGCTTTGGGCACCGGGGGCGGCGCCTTACCCTGGTGGCTACTTCTATCCCGCCGCTGATCGATCTCCCGCCAGCTAGGGCGCTGCCGTTCGTCATCATCCCTCTTGGGCGGCATGATCCATCCCTCCTGAGCGATCAATAAAAAACCCTGGTCTGATACCAAAAAGCAATCAAATGATTATTATTTGTCATTCTGAGTGCAGCGAAGAATCGCTCTTTTTAAGCCACCGAGATTCGTAACGAAGCTACGCTCCGTTCAGAATGACATGAATATTCAAGGTCTTTTCACTACAACGGCGTATGAAATGTTCCGAAACTGCATGGTGCCCCAGGCTTGCCCGCCTGGGGCCAGGAGGCAGAGTAGACGCTCCCAGCCTGGCTGGCCGGAGCCACTCCCAATTATTTGCTAGGCTTTTAAATCAGCCGGTTCGCCGTGGAAGCTGGTTTGGGCCGCGGCCAGTCCTTCCGCCAAGAGCGTCACCACCGCCTGGGCCGCCCGTTCGATGAACTGGGTCACCTTGTCGGCGTCCTCGGGGGGAAAGTGGGACAGCACATACTTTTCCGTCGGGAACCCGGGATGGGGCCGCCCGATGCCCAGCTTGACCCGAAGAAACTCCTCGGTGTTGAGGGTGGCCATAATGTCCAGAATCCCCCGATGGCCCCCGGGGCCGCCCTGCTTCGTGAGCTTGAGGCGCCACAGGGGCACATCCAGGTCGTCGTGGATAACCACCAGATCCTCGGGGCTGAGCTTGAAATAGGCCATGAGAGCCGACACCGCCCGGCCGCTCAGATTCATATAGGTAGTGGGTTGGGCCAGGACGACGCTCTCCCCCCCTACCCTGCCCTGGCCCCAGACGGACTCCAGGCTTTTCTTGCTCAGAGGAATCCGCCACTCCTCGGTGAGACAGGCCACCACTTGCCAGCCCAGATTATGCCGGGTCCAGGCGTACTCCCGGCCCGGATTTCCCAATCCCACGATTAAGCGCATATAGCCTTCAGCTTTCAGCAGTCAGCTATCAGCTAACTACAATTATAATCTTGGTATGTAGGGCGCGTCTTAATCGCCACTTATGGTGCGTAGGACGCACCCTTCATTTCTCACGTTCTTGGCTCACGGGTGGAGTTCATGGACATCAAAGGAAATTCAGGCTGTACTGGTTCTCAAGGAAGCTGATAGCTGACCGCTTCTTTAAACGAACAGTGAACTCACGGAATCCTGATTGTGGATCCTCTTGATGGCCTCTCCCAGGAGGGGAGCCACGGACAGGACGCGGATTTTGTCCAGGGCGGCGGCCTCAGGAGTGAGAGGAATGGTGTCGGTGACCGCCAGGCTCTGGACCATGGACCCCTGGATGTTGCTCACGGCGTTGCGCGACATTACCGCATGGGTGACGCAGGCATGGACCGTGCGCACTCCGTGGCGCATCAGCAACTCCGACGCCATGGTCAGGGTGGCCCCGGTGGTCACCATGTCGTCCAGGATGATGGCCTCCTTGCCCCAGACATTGCCGATCAGGGTCATGGCCTTGATGCCGGCTGCGTCCCGCCGTTTATCGATGATCGCCAGAGAAGCGTTCAGGCGCTTGGCAAAAGCCCGGGCCCGCTCCACGCCGCCGGAATCAGGCGACACCACCACCACGTCACCGGCGAAATTCTCCCGGATATACTCCAGGGTCACGGGGGCGGCGTACAGATGGTCCACCGGGATATTGAAAAATCCCTGAATCTGCCCGGTATGCAGGTCCATGGTGATCATCCGGTTGGCGCCGGCGGTGGTGATGAGATCGGCCACCAGCTTGGCGGAAATGGGGGTCCGGGGCGCGGTCTTGCGGTCCTGGCGAGCATAGGCGTAGTAGGTCACCACCGCCGTGACGCAGCGGGCCGAAGCCCGCTTCAGGGCGTCAAGCATGATGCACAGTTCCAGCAGGTGTTCGTTGCAGGGGATGGAGGTGGGCTGAATAACGTAAACATCCTTGCCCCGGACATTCTCCCGGAACTCCACCGAGATTTCTCCGTCGGAAAACCGCCCCACCGCCGCGTCTCCCAACGGGATCTGGAGATGGTGACAGATCATTGAAGCCAGGGGCCGATTGGCATTGCCGGTAAAGACTTTTAGATCATCCATACGTGATGCTCCCAGGTCGTTTCGGGTTCCGGGCCGGTGAGGCCTCGGGCCACCGCCAACCAGCCCCGGAAAGTCCGGCGCAAATTCAGGCCCGCCTCATACGCCGCCTCCCGGCTCGGGAAAAGGCCGAACAGGGTGGGGCCGCTACCGGAAATTCCCTGGCACCGGGCCCCGGCGCCGCTGAGACCGGCCAGGAGTTCAGCCAGTTCGGGAAACCGCTTCAGCGCCACCGTACCCAGATCATTGCGCACCCAGGTTTCCGGGTGCTCCGGGTCCCAGGCCTCAGTCGCCGGCGGCCCCTGGAGTCCCGCCAGATCCAGGTTCTCATAGACCCAGCGGGTGGATAAGGGTACCCCGGGGTTAACCAGCAGGTACCAATAGGGCAATAAAATTATGGCGTTGAGTTGGGTGCCGATGCCGCGGCCCACTGCCGGCTTCCGGGCCAGAAAGAACGGCACATCAGCCCCCAAACAACTGGCCAGACGGTGCAGGTGGTCCGGCGGCAGCGGCTTTCCGGCCAGCTCATTCAAGGCCAGCAAGGTGCCGGCGGCGTCGCTGCTGCCGCCACCCAAGCCGGCGGCCACCGGTATGCGTTTGGAGAGGCGCAGGCGCACCCCCATGGCCAGACCTGTTTCCTCCTGGAACTGCCGGGCCGCCCGCCAGACCAGGTTCTCTTCCCCCTGGGGCAGATCCGGACGGTCACACCTGAGGCTGATACCCTTCCCGGCCAGGGTGACGGTCAAGGTATCGGCCAGGCTCAGGGGCTGCATTACGGTCACCAATTCATGGTAACCGTCGGGGCGGCGCCCCACCACCCGGAGATAGAGATTGACCTTGGCGGGGCACCGCACCTCAAGTGCTTCCCCGGCGGCGCCCGTAATCAGCCTACCTCCCTGACGTACGACATCCGCAAATCATAGAGCAGGTGATCGAAGAGGGTTTCTTCCTCCTGGGTCAGGTTGTTCCGGGTCTTGTCCCGCAGCACCCCCAGCAGATCGATGGTCTGTTTGACCAGGGGCAGGTTCTTCTCCACCTTGCCGGTGTTGGGGTCGGGAATGGCCCCCAGGCCGACAAAAGCCGAGGAACTCAAAGAAAAAATGAAGGAAGAGAAGGTGACCCCGGGATACGGTATTTCCTGGGCGTTTTTGCCGGCCTCAGCCTCGGCCTTTTGGGAAGCCTCCTGAAAGGCTTCCTCGGCCGCCGACTCCTTGGCCGCCGCTTCGGACCCGCCCTGCTGCCGAAGTTTGGCCTTCTCTTCCTCGCTCAGATGGAGATACCGCTTGTCTTCGACGGTATAACCTTTATCTTCGTCCTCACCCATGCTTGCCTCCGGCGTGTGCGCCTGGCGCCGTTTTACAACTCTAACTGGTAAGCCATGGCCACGTGTTCCAGGGCCAAAACATCTTTAAGGCATTCCGGAGTTACGGGGGTGTCGGTGGTGAGCAGGATGATGTTCTGGCCCCGCTCCTTCTCCTGGCCCACGGTCATCCGGGCGATGTTGATATTGTGCTTGCCGATGGTGGTGCCGATGGCGCCGATTACCCCGGGGCGGTCGGTGTTGTAGATGAACAGCATGTGCCCCTCGGGGACGACCTCCATGCGAAACTTATTGATCCGCACCAGGCGCGGCTCATATTTCCCGAAGATGGTCCCGGCCACCAGGTTTTCCTCTTTGCCGGCCTTGACGGTCAGACGGATCAGGGTGGAGAAATCCTCCGTGGAGTCCGCCTTTTCTTCGCTGATGTGGATACCCCGGGAAGCCGCCATGGCAGGGGCGTTGACGTAGTTCACTTCGTCGCCCACCACCGGGGAGAGTAAGCCCTTCAGGATGGAATGGGTCAAGGGCTTGGTATCCAGTTTGGCCACCTCGCCGACATAGGAAATGGCCACCGCGGTGACGGCGCCTTCGCTGATCTGGGCCTGGAAAGCTCCCAGGGCCTCCGCCAGGGTCAGGTAAGGTTTCAGTTGGGCCATGGCTTCCTGGGAAACCGAGGGAGCATTCACCGCGTTCTTGATGGTGCCGTAGAGCAGCAGTTCCAGGATCTGCTCGCACACCGCCACCGCCACATTGGCCTGGGCCTCCTCGGTGGAGGCGCCCAGATGCGGGGTGCAGACGATATTGGGCAGCTCCCGCAGCGGCCAGTCGGCAGCCGGCGGTTCGGTCTCGTAGACGTCCAGGGCGGCGCCGGCCACTTTGCCGGTCTTCAAGGCATCAAGCAGGGCCGCCTCGTCGATCAGACCGCCTCGGGCGCAGTTGATAAGACGCACTCCGGGCTTCATCTTCATGAATGCTTCTTTGCCCAGAAGTTTGGCCGTGTCCTTGGTCTTCGGGGTGTGGATGGTGATGAAGTCGGAACGGGCCAGGAGTTCGTCCAGGGAGACCGATTCCGCCCCGATCTTGGCGGCCAATTCCTGGGTAATGAAGGGATCATAGCACAGGACCCGCATCCTCAAGCCCAGGGCACGCTCGGCCACCACGGTGCCGATCCGCCCCATGCCGATGATGCCCAGGGTCTTGTTGAACAGCTCGGTGCCCTGGAATTTCTTCTTCTCCCACTTGCCTTCCCGCATGGAGTTGGCGGCCTGGGAAATGTTGCGGGCCAGGGCCATCATGAGGGACAAGGCGTGCTCGGCGGTGGTGATGGTGTTGCCCCCGGGGGTGTTCATGACCACGATACCCCGTTTCGAGGCCGCCGGAATGTCGACGTTGTCCAGGCCGGTACCGGCCCTGCCCACCACCTTTAACCGCGGCGAGGCCGCGATCAGGTCGGCGGTTACCTTGGTGGCGCTGCGGATGACCAGGGCGTCGGCATCCTTGATCTCGGCCAGCAACTCCTCCGGTTTCATGCCGGGTCGGGCCACCACGTCGATGTTGGGATGGGATTTGAGGATGTCAATCCCCGCCTGGTGCAAGTTATCGCTGATCAGGACTTTCATGCCCCTGCCTCCTTGGTCAAGATCGCCTGGGCCGCCTTTAACCCGGCGCCCGATTCTAACTTATATCCCAAGCCGCTGAGCACCGTTTCCAAACCGCCGACGGTGCCGAGCAGGTCCACGGTGTCGATGAAGCCCATATGGGCGATGCGGAAGATCTTGCCCTTGGCCTGGGCCTGACCGCCGGCGATCCAGATCCCCTGCTCCCGGAGCTTGCTCACCACCTTCTGGCCGTCAACCCCGGCCGGGGCTTCTACCGCGGTCAGGACGTCCGAGGGATAGTCTTTGGAGTAGAGACTGAGGCCCATGGCCGCCATGGCCGCCTTGGTGGCCGCGGACAGCCGCCGGTTGTGGGCAAAGATCTTTTCGAGCCCGACTTTCTTGATCTTGGCCAGGACTTCCTGCAAGCCCAAAATCAGGGATACCGGTGAGGTGTAGGGCGTCTGGTTCTTCCCCTGGGATTTGAGCTGCTTGCTGAAATCGAAATAATATTTGGGCAGGGTGGATTTCTTGACGAACTCCCAGGCCTTGGGGCTCAGGGCCGCAAACGCCAGACCCGGAGGCAGCATCATGGCCTTCTGCGAACCCGCCACCTGCACGTCGATGCCCCATTCATCCATGGGGAGGGCATAGCCGCCCAAGGCCGAAATGGCGTCCACGATCAGGATGGTGCCCGGGCGGGTTTTGGTCACCGCCGCCAGTTCTTTCACCGGGTGGGACACGCCGGTGGAGGTTTCGTTGGCCTGGACCATGACCGCCTTGATCTCCGGATGGGCATCCAGGAGCTTGGCCACTTCCTTGGGATCCACGGCCCGGCCCCATTCCACGGGGAGGCGAACCACCTTGACCCCGTAAACTTCGCAGAGCTCGGTCCAGCGCTCGCCGAATTTACCGCCGTCCACCACCAGGGCCGTATCCCCGGCGGACAGGGTGTTAGTCACCGCCCCTTCCATGGCGCCGGTGCCGGTGGCGGTAAAGATGAGCACTTCCTGCTCGGTTTGGAACAGGTATTTCAGACCATCCCTCACCTCCCCCAGGATCTCCATAAACTGGGGCGAGCGGTGGTGGATAATGGGCTGAGCCATGGCCAACTGCGTTTCCGGGGCAACCGGGGTCGGTCCCGGGGTCATCAGATACATTTTCATCGTGCGTACCTTACCTTGCGACCTCGCTATCCAGCGAGGGAATTTAATTTATAAGAAGCCTGTGGAATTAATAATTTTATTTGGAATTAGTTCGGCTGTCAAGCCTCCGGCCCGGGGATTTGTGAAATCCAGTACAGGTTAGCAGCCATACCGCGGACCGCGACAGAGATTTCCCTAAACTCTTCGTGGGAGAGAGGTTAGCTGTCAGATATAATAGGGCAATCCCGCCAGGGCGACCCGGGTCGATGGCTCAGCCTCCAGCCATTGTGGCGTTATATCTGGAATTTTAGATTGCTAACCGATGATTTGTGAGTAGACTACAGAGTAAGATTTTTTCGGGCCGATAAGAATGATGCCACCCAACTCCCCACAGCCGCCCGCTGCCGCCTCTGAACCGAGGGACTGGTCTTTGGTTCTGCTCCTGCTGGTTGCCGGGTTGGTGATCTTCTTTTACCGGCTGGGGGTCCCGGGGTTGATGGACCCGGACGAGGGCCGCTACGCCGAGATCGCCCGGGAGTTTTTCGTCTTGCGGGATTGGTCCATCCCCCACCTCAACCTGCTGCCCTACCTCGAGAAACCGCCCCTGGTCTACTGGCTCACGGGTCTGAGCTTCAAAGGGCTCGGTTTTACCGAATTTGCCGCCCGCCTGCCGTCGGCGCTGAGCGCCCTGGGCGGGGTGTTCCTGGCCTACGGCCTGGGCCGGGCCTTCTGGGGGCCGGGACCGGGGATGCTGGGCGCCCTGGTGCTGGCCAGCGCCGCCGGTTACGTGGCCCTGGGCCGCATCCTCACCCTGGACATGACCTTCGCCCTGTGCCTTAACCTGGCCATCGGCCTGGGTTACCTGGCCCTGAGCCGGGGCCAAAACCGGCTGTGGCCCTGGGCTTACCTCGCCCTGGCCCTGGCGGTCCTCACCAAGGGACCGGTGGCCCTGGTGCTGGCGGGGCTGGTCTGGGTCATCTGGGTACTAGTAAACCGCCGGTCCGGCCGACCCCTCATCCAAATCCGGGGCTGGGTGCTCCTGGCGGTCATCACCCTGCCGTGGTTTGTCTACGTGCAGTGGCGCTACCCGGAATTTTTCCGCTTCTTCATCCTCGAACAGCACCTGGGCCGGTTTTTGACCCCGGCCATCCACCCCGAGCCGCTTTGGTACTATATCCCGGTGGTCCTGGGGCTGCTGCTGCCCTGGACCTGGCTCCTGCCCTGGACCCTGGCGGCCGCGGGCCGGTGGCGGGACCCGGACTACCGCTTCCTGGTGATCTGGGCCGCCGTGATCGTGGTCTTTTTCTCCCTGTCCCGGGGCAAGCTGGTGCCTTATATCCTCCCGGCCCTCTTACCTCTGGCGCTGCTGGTGGGACACGGCCTGGCCCGGCTCACCGGGGTCGGCCGGATGTACTTCAACAGCCGGTTGCTCAAGACCAGCCTGCTGATTTGGGCCGTCACGGGCGTGGCGCTGGTGGGCCTCAGTCTTTGGCCCCCGGCGCTCCTGGTTAAGCCCCTGGCCCGGGCCAACTTCTCCTTGGCTTATCTCCTGACGCTCTCTCTGGTTTGGGCCCTGACCCCCCTTATCGCCCTCATCTGGCGGCACCTCGGGGCGCTGTTGCTGGGGGCGCTGCTGCTCTCGGCCCTGGTGCCCCGGGGCATCGACCAGGTGAGCCTGACAAGATCCTTTCAGGATATGGGGCTGGCCCTCAAATCCCGCTGGCAGCCCGGGGCGGCCCTGGTGGGGGTACATATCTATTCTCAAGGGCTGAGCTTTTACAGCGGCCAGATTTTTCATCTTTTGGGCGCCCGTACGGAGCTGGATTTCGGCCAGCGCCTGGCGCCGGAGAAAGGTCTGCGTCTGGCTGCTAAGGAGGCCTTGCCGGCCTTCACCGCCGCGACTCCGGTGACCTTCTTTTTCCTGAAGACCCACGATCTCCCCTGGCTCGCCCAGGGGCTGCCGGGAAATTTCCAGCCGCTGGCCTCGCATAAGGATTGTATTTTATCGATATATGAGGGAAAATAAGGCAGTCGTAGAGTCGCCATCCATCTTGGTCCCAGAAATCAACCCATCATGCCCCGTATCCTCTATCGCTATCTGATCCTGGAAATCCTGCCGCCCTTCGGTGTGAGCCTTTTGGGTTTCACCTCCATCGTGTTTCTGGGCCGCATGATGAAGGTTACCCAGATGATCGTAGTCAAAGGGGTGGGGCTCATCGATGTCCTGAAGACGTGCGCTTTTCTCCTGCCCTATCTCCTGGTGTTCACCCTCCCCATGGCGGCCACGGTGGGCATCTTGCTGGCCATGACCCGGCTGACGGTGGATCAGGAAATGATCGCCATGAAGACCGCTGGATTGAGCTATGCTCAACTGCTGCCGCCGGTCCTGGGGTTTTCCCTGCTGGTGGGGCTGCTCACCCTGGGGCTCACGGTCTTTGCCAGCCCCTGGGGGCAGCAGTCGACCAAAGACCTGCTCAAAGACGTGGTCAAACGGCGGGCCGACCTGGGCATCAAAGACCAGACGTTTAATACCGACTTCAACGGCATGACGCTGTTTGTCAATCGTGTCGCCCCCAAGGGCGGCCACCTGGAAGGGGTGTTCGTCCACGATTTCCGGGATGCCGATAATCCCCTGACCGTTTATGCCGAAAATGGGGACCTGAGTTATGACCGGGAGCAGGAAACCATGCTCATGAAGCTCTATGACGGCCGCATCATCCGGTGGGGCAAGGCGCCGAACCGCTGGCAAACTCTGGAGTTCAAGACCTACCAGCTCCCCCTGCAAGTCTTCAGCTTTGCCCTGAAAGGGGCCAAATCCGAGTCGGAAATGTCCCTGGGAGAATTGCGCACCATCATCAACCAGCAACCCCGGGGGTCGGACCTCTCCAACCGGGCCCTGGTGGAACTGAACCAACGGTTTGCCATGCCGGTGGGGGCACTACTGCTCTGTCTGATGGCCATGCCGCTGGGTTTGAGCCCCCGCCAGCACGGGCGCACCTGGGGCCTGGTCCTGGGCCTGGTGGTATTTTTGGTGTATTATGTCATATTTACCGCTTCCTGGCGCCTGGCCGTCAACGCCCGGATCGATCCGGGGCTGGCCCCCTGGCTGTCCAACTTCCTGTTTATCTGGGTGGCCATATATCTCTGGTACCGGACCGTGCGGGAACTGCCACTGCTGCCGGGCCAAAATATTTTTCGGCGCTGGCGCCGCGTGCAGGCCGGGGCCTGACCGGGACCGGGGAAAGCCGCGCCGGGGGAATGATCTCCTCTCCTGTCACTTTTCCCCATGAATTCCATAATGTGGTAAGCTGCATCGATAAAACGATCCCAAGAGGTGAGTTATTTCAGATTTAGGGACACTTCAAGGCGCCCGGGTGCTGATCACCGGCGGCGCCGGCATGATCGGCAGCACCATCGCGCATCTGGCGGTGGCCCAGGGGGCCCGGGTAACCATCCTGGACGCCATGCTGCCCCTGTATGGGGGCAACCGGTTCAATCTCCGGGGTATTCTCGATGAAATCCAGTTTGTTGAGGGTGATATCCGAGATTTGAATCTGATGCGGCGCGCGGTTCCCGGCTACGATTATATCTTCAATCTGGCCGGTCAGGTGAGTTATGTGGACAGCAACACCGATCCACTTCTGGACCTGGATATCAACTGCAAGGGGCACATCCAGGTACTGGAGGCCTGCCGTTTGGAGAATCCCCAGGCCAAGCTGCTCTTTGCCAGTTCCCGGTTTGTCTATGGCCGGATCGAATACAATCCGGTGGATGAAAACCACCCGTTTAACTGCTTGAGCATCTATGGCATCCACAAACTGGCGGGGGAGAAATATTACCGCTTCTATCACGAGGCCTTTGGTTTAAATACCGTGAGCGTGCGCATTGCCAACCCTTACGGGCCCCGGCAGCAGATGAAACACAGCAAATACGGCATTCTCAACTGGTTTGTGCGCCTGGCCCTTATGGGGCAGCCGTTGACGGTGTTCGGCGACGGGCAGCAGCGCCGGGATTATATCTTCAACCATGATCTGGCCGAAGCCTGTGTGGCTCTCATGCTGAGCCCGGGGACCGCAGGCCAGGTCTATAACCTGGGCACCGGCACCGGAATGCCGTTTATGGAGATGGCGGCCATGGTGGCCGAAGCGGTTCCGGGCACCGAAGTGCGCCAGGTGGAGTGGCCTCAGGACCGGTATTTCGTCGAAACCGGTGATTATCTCAGCGACATTACCCGGATCACCGCGGCCTCGGGCTGGCAGCCCAAAACCACCCTGAAGGAAGGGATCAGGCGCACCGTGGCTTATTATCAGGAACATCAGAAAGAATACTGGTAGTCCCAGATGCCATGAGGCATCATGAGCTTGCATTCCCTTAACGTCCAGTCCACCTTCAAAGAATCCGACCTGATACTGCCGGCAACAACCACCCGGCCTACGACCATGCCGGAATCGCCTCCCTGACCCGCCTCAGCGCCGCCCCCTGCAACGCCCTGAAGGGGCTCGACGGCAAGCACATTTACCCGGCCTGATTGACTCCTGGAAGCAAGTTTCTGCGGGGAGAGCCGTGAAGATCACTTCCCCTGACTCCATTGGGAGAGAGGGGAAAAAATGGGAGCGATTTGAAGTTCTGCATCACAAAAACCGCGGCGACCTACCCCCCCTGCTCGCCGCTTCGGGGGGAGAGAGTTGGGGTGAGGGGAGCGTGTATAGGGAAGCCCGCCTGCAGTCGCTGGGCTTAATTGAAGGAGAAACCTTTTTCCACAAATAATTTTAAACAGATATCTACTACTTCCGGGTCATAAAGGATGCCCGACTCTTGATGAATTTCTTTCAGAGCCTGCTCGATTCCTTGGGCCGGACCATAAGACCTGGCACAACTCATGGCTTCCATCACGTCCGCGACCCCTAAAATTCTGGCTTCCAGGATAATATCTGGCTCCGCCAGGCCGGCGGGATAACCCGAACCATCCAGTCTCTCATGGTGTTGCAGGACGGCCTGCAGCACCGGCCAGGGGAAGTCGATATTTTTCAGGAGATCGAATCCAACCTGGCAATGAGATTTGATAAACTCGCATTCCAGATTATTGAGCTCCCCCGGTTTAGTCAGGATTTCGCTGGGTATGGCGATCTTCCCGATGTCGTGGAGCAAACCCGCAACCCTTATGCCTTCCAGGCGGTGAAGGGAAAAATCCATCTCCCGGGCTATGGCGACCGCCAGTTGCGCCACCCGCCGTTGGTGGCCCGCAGTTTGGGGGTCCTTGATCTCCACCGCCTTGGCCACGGCATCAACGATGCCGTGAAAACTGCTCTTTAGCCGGCTGAGCAGCGTTTTTAGACGCCCTTCCTCCGCCTTGCCTTCCCTGACGTCTCTGAGCAGCCACAGCATTCTCACCGGCTGATCCTGGTGGTCGGTTTGGGCGTTGACATTGACGGACACCGCAAAAGGTGCCCCTTCCCCCGGTTGCAGGCGAAATTCTCCGAACCGTTTTTCCCCGCCTCCCCGGGCCTGGATCAGGATGGCCTGAAAGGCCGGGCGATCCGCTTCCGCCACAAAGTCCGTCAAGGGCTTACCTTTCAGGAAACCCCGGTTTACCTTCAGCATGGCGCCAGCAGCCTGGTTGCTGTCGGCAATGATAGTCTGGGCGTCGGTTACCAGGTAGGCATCGGGGGCTAAGTCGAAGAGGGCCTGATAACCCCTGTCTGCCGCAACCGGGTCCGATTCAGCCGCGGCCCGGTCGTGCTCGCCTTGGAGCTCCGCTTCTCGCACTGCGGCCTGGAGGTCTCCCAGCGAGGCCGAGATATCCTGCAAAACTCTCGTGAGGCAAGGTCTCGGCTTCGTTGGCAGATCGGCACCTGCGGCCGCCTTCATTGCGGCCGTCATGTCAGTGGGGCCCGGGCCAGCCGCCGGTGAGGCAACCTCAAACGACTGGCGGCGATTTTCATCTTCCCGGTTAGATGCATGTGTTACCTGCCGGTCCTGAGAAATCACTGATCCCTCATGGATTTCCAGGTTTATAGTCTCGGGGGGGGTGCGCATCGTGTGCCTTCTCTTTTTAGCTGTAACGGTCGGCTGGCGTTAGATTTTTGTCAAATTTCCCCTGATCTTGCGACAGGAAAAGGGGGTTCGCATAGCCCCCCCGCATTGAGGCGGTTGAACCCGGTTTCTCCCGAGAAAACGCGGCAGCCCCGGACTCCCGCCAGAAGATTCCCCTGCCTGAGACCGGATATTATCCAGGCTCAGTTTCCAAGGGACATTTTCCGGGCAGGTCGCGGGGTTCGGCTGAACTTGGGCCGCGGCCACCAATTTCTCCAGGTAACCCAAACCTTCCGGGTACTGGCGGGCATTCCCCCTGGGGGCGTGCCAAAGCAGCGACAAGAGCACCTCCGGCGCGGTGAGGCCAACCGCCGCCGCTGCGGCAAGAATCCCCTGATAATAGCTCTCTATCGACGGATACGATGCCGCTAAAGCCTGACGCAGCGGCTCAAAGGGCGATACCAGACAGTAAACCGCCTGCCAGGATAAGCGAACCTCGGGCCGGAGCTGGGGCTCCCGGCCGAGGCGTTGCTGCAAAAAATCAACCACTGACTGGCCGGGGTATTGGGGCGGGGTCTCCCAAGGGGGGTGCAGCCATTGCCAGCTCTCCACTCCGTCCGTTTCAATGGAGGGCGGCACCGAGATCACCTGGCCTTCTCCGTACCACCTGAATTCGGTGCCCTCCCCCAAGGAGGCCGAGTCAAAGAGGGATGACGGCTGCCAGGCATAAAAGTGCCGTTCCCGGCCGTCTCCCAAGACTGCTATGCACTCGGCCCGCCACGGCCCATACCGGTCCAAGATTGCTGCGCCCGGCCCTTGGCCAACTTCCAGGACCATTAACCGGGACCCCTTGCCGTTGCGCACTCCTAAATTTATCTCCGGTCCCGGCAATCCCGGTTTCCACCAGCGCTTGACCCAGGTCTCAGGATCTGCACCGGCATCCACCGGAAGGCAAGTGCCATCCTGGGGGTTCAGGGCCTGGAGCTCCCAGCCTAATTGCTGATATTTGGCTGCATAACTCGACACCGCCTCCTCATGGTCGAGCTTAGATTTCAGGTTTAAGAGACTCTCCATCTCTTCCCGGTGGATTTTGACCCGCTTGTCTTGGGGATCCATGTGGTTAGCCTCAGCTGACTATGGCGTATGATCCGGTCCGCAAATCCCTCATGCAATTCCGGGCTTCACGTTGAATTTTTCTTGTATTTTAGGACACCAGAAAATTCTTACAATGGGGGGAACTACTGATATCGGGGTTCGATTTTACTTATTTTTTCTCCATTAACACCGGCGTCAGCCTGACGCTGCCAGCCCGCCGGGGCCTCCCTGGGGGAAAAGATGGCGTCGCCGGGCTCCCGGCTGACCATCCCTTGCCCGGCCGTCCACCCATGGCGGCTTTACTGGTGAAGTCTCTCGGGAACCGCAGGCTCTAAATCGGCCACAAGAAGGGCGGTAAGGGGTCAGCAACTCAGGCCGGTGGGCGCAACCCGCGGCTTGACGCCCCGGTTACCGAATCAGGCAGGAACAGCTTATGCGGAGGTCAATCCTTCGCGGATGGCGTATTTGGTGAGCTCGGCAACGCTCCGGATCTTCAATTTAACCATGATTTGCTGGCGATGGGTTTCCACGGTTTTGACGCTGATGTGCAGGCTTTCGGCGATGAGGGCCGAGGTCTTGCCTTCGGCGATGAGTTGCAGCACTTCCCGCTCTCGGGGCGAAAGTAGATTAAAAGCTGATGACTCTGAGGGTTGGGTCGTGGACAGGTAGTCTTTCACCACGATGTCGGCCACCTCAGGACTCAGGAAAGTCTTGTGCGACATCACCACCCGGATAGCCTTGGCCAGGTCTTTAAAAGCGCAATCTTTGAGCATGTACCCGGCTGCCCCGGCCTTGAGCATATTCAACACGAACCGTCTATCGTCATGCATGGAGAGGGCGATGATCTTGACCCCGGGCAGTTCGGCGACTATCTGACGGGTCGCCTCGATGCCGTTCAAATCCGGCATCGCCACGTCCATGATGATCACATCCGGAAGCAGCTCCCGGGCCATCCGCTGGACCATCCGGCCATCTTCGGCTTCTCCCAACACCTGGATGTCGTGTTCCTTTTCCAGCAGGGCCCGGAGCCCTTCGCGCATGATCTGGTGATCGTCGGCAATCAAAACCTTGATGCTCATGCCCGTACCCCGTTCCTCTGATAACCACCATATAACGCAAATCATGTCAAACTATTTTTCAACAAAGAGTGCACCGGGAAACTGGCGCACCAAATCTCTTGCCATTCCGTGAGCATAATACTAGATTTTGGGTGAAATAACAAAATCGGAACGCGGGGCGGTAGAGGGCTGGGGGGGCCTGGCTAAGCCGATTTTGCGCCCGGAGGCGCACTTGCGGATCTCGTCGCGGTTAGCCTGGCGCCACCGGGAACAAGGCGGCTTCAAACCGTCGGCCCGGGCCGGCAGGGGCCCGACCGGGAAAGACTAACTGAAAGCAGCCGAAGAGGGCGGCCGGGGTTTTACCGGCGCCAGGGGTATGACGTTTGCAGCCGCAGGCGGGCGGGCTACCCTGACGAGGGGTGCGGTCGCCAAATGGCTGGACCTCTTTTTCTTGTCCGGCTGCAACGGTAAGCTCAGAATGATCCGGGTTACCTCCCCGGGGATTGAGTCGATCTCCATACGGCCGCCGAAATAGTGCAGGCGCTCCCGGATGCTGAAGAGCCCGAACCCTTCTATCTTGCCTGACGAAGCACCGGGCTTGTCCGGAGCAAAGCCGACGCCGTTATCCTCGACGATTACCTCCAGATGCTCACCGGCCCTCCGCATGCACACCCTGGCGCCACTGGCCTGGGAGTGCTTGAGCACGTTGAACAGCAACTCCCGCACCGCCCTGAAAAGGAGCACCCGGGTTTCATTATCCAGCGGTTTGGGATTGTCGTCATCTTCCACTGCCACCGCCAGGCCATACTGTTTCTGCATGTGCTCCGCCAGCCACTCCATGGCGGACTCCAACCCCAGCTCGTAGAGGATGGGAGGACTGAGTTCGAAGACCAACGACCGGGTGTAGCGTATTGATTCTTCAATCAGCTTCCGGATTTCTTCCATGGGCTTGGCAAAGCTGCGATACAGCGCCGATTCCTGAATCTTCTCGAACTTGCCCTTGGCCACCACCAGCAGTTGGGCGATATGATCGTGGAGCACGGTGGCCAAACGGCGCCGTTCCCGTTCTTCGGTTAAGGACAGCTCCGAGGCCAGGGATTGCAGCTGTTCCTGGTAGGTGCGAATCTTTTCCTCGCTCTCCCGCCGTTCCGTAATGTCCTCGAACAAGGCAATGGCAAATTGGGGTTTGCCGCCCGCCTCGCGCACCAGAGAGATGGATTGCCGCCCCCAGCCGACCCAGCCGTCTTTGCGAATATAGCGGGTTTCCACCCGGCAGACATCCTGCCCGCCCGTGAGCAATTTTTGAAAATTTTCCCAACTCGATTCCGCATTCTCCGGATGGTTGATCCGGGTGAACTCCATCCCCCGCAATTCTCCGGCTGCATACCCCAGCATGGCCAACAGCGCCGGGTTCCCTTCAATCACGCGGCCATGCTTGTCAATGAGGGCTATGCCCAGGGCGGCTTCCCGGATAATCGTCCGGAACCGGGACTCACTTTCCATCAAGGCCTTCTCCACCCGCCCCCTTTCGGCAATCTCCAGGCGCATCTCTTCGTTGGCCTTTTCCAGGGCATAGGTCCGGGCGCCGAGCCGCTCCCCCAACTGCACGTTGTCGCGGCTGAATTGTTGGATAAGTTTCTGATACTTCAACAATAACAAGCAGGCGCACACGGTCGCCAGGGTGCAGCCGAGAATAACCAGGTAGAGGTTCGAACTGGCGGCGCTGGCATGAGCAAAGACAATATCCTTAAATAACTGAAATATGGCGATGCCCACAATTACCTGTATCATCACCAGTATCAGACGGGTAACCCAGCTATTGATTCTTCTTTTGTCCCTTGGCGAAACTTCGATGCCTGCGCCGACAGCCAGATCCCCCTGGCAAAGTTTCGTCTGATCCATGGATGACCATCCTCTCCGGTTAAGATAATCCCTGGCTACCCTACCCTTCTTGCACCTCAAATGTGCCATTTTTACGCCAAAAGGTAATTGGGTATTCCCTGAAACTCGGGGGGAGAAATCCCTGAATTTCCCCTGCGAAATATCCAGGGGCGCTCTCGAGGCCTGACGGGACGAGCCTCTGGTCTGGTCTAAAAAGTTCAAAGTTCAAAGTTCAAGGTTCAAAGTTGGGATGCCCCTCATGAACTTTTCATAATGTATGGAGGGGCCACAGGCCAATGGGGAACAGCCTTGATACCAAGTTGCTGTCATAGAAGTAAGATATATCTGTCATTCTGAACGGAGCGCAGCGGAGTGAAGCATCTCGTTTTTGAGATTCTTCGCCACGCTCAGAATGACAATATTACTTGTTTGACCGCAACCTAGCATGAAAAGTCTTTTGCAGGATGCGTCCGACGCACCATGGCGCCAGATGGCGGCGGGCACGGAGGCCCGCCCCACCGGACGTTTCATAATTCACGGGTGGGTTACAGCCCAGGCGGAACTGCTTGGTTCATAGACAAGGGGCGCAACCGGCGAAAAATCCCCTGGTCCCCTGCCTCAGTTCATATCTGCCAAAACCTCTTGCAGGAAGGCGGTGGCAGGGCTTACCTGTACCGGCGCTCCGTTGACTGCGGCCACCGGCATCAGCCCCATGAGGGAGTTGGCCAGCCAGAGGCCGTCGGAGGCCTGAAGCTGGGATACCGTGGTGCGCCGGGCTTTAAGGGCCAAGCCCCGGGCGGCTAATCCCCGGCCCAGGGCCGTTACGGTCACTCCGGGAAGGGCGCTGGCCGAGGCCGGCAGGTAATAATGCCCCTGATGGAGATAGATGAGGCTGGTGGCGGCCCCTTCCGAGACCAGGCCGTCGGCCTCCAGGATGAGGGCCTCCTTGGCGCCCTGGTCCAGGGCGAACTGCCGGGCCGCCAAATAAAACAGATAATTGAGGCTCTTGTGGCGGCCCACGAAGGTGGAGCGGCCTTCGGGAAAAACGGCCACCGGCCAGCCGGCGGCGTAGGCGGCTGGACTGGGAGGCGTATAGGCCTCGGCATAGATGACCAGGGTGGGACGGCAATCCTTCGGCAGGCCCAACCCCGGGGCCACCCCCCGGGTCAGGAGAATTTTTATACGAGCCGGACCCCGGCTCAAACCGTTGGCCGCCAGCACCTGCGCCAGGCGCTCCTGCCAGGGGACCTGTGCCGGGAAAGGCAGGCGAAAAGCCTGGGCCGAGGCGGCCAGGCGCTCCAGGTGCTCGGTCAGGAAGTGAACCCCCGCATCATCGGCCCGCAGGGTTTCGAACAAGCCATCCCCGTAGAGGAAACCGCGGTCGTGCACCGGCACCCGGGCCTGGGAAATCGGGATCAGATCATCATTGAGCCAGACAAACTGTTTTTCCATGCGCCAACCGTCTCAAGGTCAAAGTCTTGGGGGAAAAAGGGCAAAAGGGAAAAAGGGAAAAAAGCA
>Ga0351912_1049_pt1 | contig 37545 bp, 39 predicted proteins | sample TotcelHT113001M3_FD_206863 | JGI IMG/M metagenome (GOLD analysis project Ga0351912, IMG submission 206863) | Enriched cells from coal bed in the Powder River Basin, Montana, United States - Total cells T11 rep1 HSBNCT.T11.300.1.M3 ...
CACTTGAGTTCCCGTGAATTCAAGGGGATTTTTGATAATAAATCACCATTTCCTTTTTAAGGATGGTGATCCTTCCTTTAAACCCGTTTCTCCAGGATAAGTCATGAGCCTTAATGACGAGGGTAGCCTTGCCTTCTTGCAGCCCCAAGGCTTGGGCATCGAGCACCAGAGGAAAATCCGCTTTTTTAATCGCCTCACCTGTGGTACTCCAGCCCCCCCCTTGCGGTTCAAGGTTGTGAGACACCACCTCTATTTCCACTTCCCTCTGGATAACGGTCACTTTCACGTGTCTCAATCCGCTATCGACATCCCCGGCTTCCAGCCAGAAGGCGGCATGGGATTCCAGGGCAGTCAATTCTGGTTTCAAGGTAATCCAGGGATCATGGTGATCCAGGTTGGCCAGGATCAGCCACCCCACGATGACAGCCAGGCCCGCCGCGGCCCAGGAGAGAATTCGCCTGGGTGCTTTGGCGGCGATCTTAACTTCAGGCTCAGCCGCGGTGGCCCCATCCCGCGCCTGTATGTCCTGCATCACCCGTTGCCGCCATCCCGGAGGGAATTGAAGCTCCTCTTGCCTACGGTGCGCCGCAATCAGCGTGGTTTCGATCTTATCAATCCGTTCCTTGGAGGACTTCATGCCGTTCCTTGGGGAAGAATTTTCGCCAGAATCTTCCGGAGCTTCTTCCGGGCCCGGTGAGATTGGACCTTTACCCTGGTGACGCTCCAATCCAGCAGTGCTGCCGCCTCGGCATGCGAATATTCGTTCAGGTGGGTCAGGGTCAGCACCGTCCTGTCCCCCGCCGACAATTGCCCCAAGGCCCACTGCAGCAGATCCCTGGCCTCCACCCGCTCCGCGTCCCGCTCCGGGGATTGATCGGTTAAAAGATGGTCCACCCAGTTTCGGCACGCATCCGGGAGGGGACCCGCCAGGTTCTCCGGTTGTTTATAATAACTGCGCCAGAAATCATGGCAACACCGTATGGCGATTTTGGCCAGCCAGTTTTTAAATGAACCGGTGCCTTGAAACCCTCGCAGAGATTGGTAGGCCTGGACAAAGATGGTGTGGGCCACTTCCGGCGCCTCATCCCGGGGGACATGGTTCCTGACAATTCGAGCCACATAATCTTGGTATCGATCTATCAAAATTTCAAAGGAGTTAATATTACCCCTAAGAGTATTATGGATAACTGAGGTATCGTCAGGAATATTGTCTGTAAAGTCCATCTCGACAGGGGAAGAAATAAGATTGTGGCCCCATTTGAAAAAGGCGAACCACAATAGGGTCGGTAACTCCCGTTTATCATAAACAGCCTGATTGCGGGCCACCCCTGATTTTCTCCCCCATCATGCATTAATTCATACAGATGTCAATCCCTCCCGAATGGCATATTTAGTGAGTCCGGCGATGCCTTTCTCTTTTATTTTCGCCATAAGGTTTTGCCGATGGGATTCTATGGTCTTTACGCTTACATGTAAACTGTCGGCAATTTGGGGCGTAGAATACCCTTCAGCGACTAGCTGCAACACTTCCTTTTCCCGGATAGTTAAATTAGAGGAGCATGGCGAATCAGGATAGACCGGAGGCGTCACGTAATCTCTCACCACCATATCCATTATTCCGGAGCTGAGGTAAATCCTGTTTGTCACCACCTTGCGGATAGCTCGGATCAATTCCTTAAAAGAACAATCCTTGACCAGGTAACCTGACGCACCGGCCCGGAGCATGTTAGACACAAATCGCCGGTCGTCGAGCCTGGAGAGGGCGATCACCTTAATTCTGGGAGCTTCGGCCAGGATTAAGGTCGTGGCCACAATGCCGTTCATATCAGGCATACTCACATCCATCAATATGACATCAGGGTTAAGTTCCCTTGCCAGTCTCACTGCAGAGCGGCCATCCTCGGCCTCACCCAAAACCTCAATGTCTTCTTCGCCTTCCAGCAAGCTCCGTACACCTTCTCTGGTGAGTTGGTGATCGTCGGCAATGAGAATCTTGATTCGCATCCTGTTCCCTCCCCTAAGGTCCTGATCCTTGATCAGTTCATTTTTCAGTCGAAATTGACGGAATGACAAATTGGGCGCGGTTTAAAAAACAACTTCATCTGTAATAGTCGCTGCCGCGGCGGAGAAGGTTACAGAAATTATCCATAAATTTTGAGTCCACTTCAAAAAGGTTAGTGGGCGCAGACCCCTTGAGGCTCACAGCCGCTTGCCACCGGCGGTTGGTCTGGCCCAGGGTGACCGGTTACGGCTTGTGGGTGGGCTCTTGTGCCGGCGGCCTGCCGCTTCGGAAAACCCCGGCCCTGGCGGGTTGGACGGCAGATCCGAAAAGTGCAGTGAGACCAACCCCTTAAGCCTGGCAATGCCTCTCGCCCTTTCCCTGCCGGCCGAACTGAGGTATCATCCGAGATGAGGGTTCCCAAGGTTTTTTAGGTCAGATTCACTTTCATATGTAACACATCAATTATTTAACGTATTGATATCTTAATTTCTTTTAATCGAAACCGGTGTTAGGCCGGGCCGGCGACGGGAATCAGCCTCCAGGGGGAGAGTTTGGCGTGGAACCATGTGTCGAAAGGCTCACCGCGGGGGGGCTCACTCCCGCCGCCGCGCAGCGATTTCGCCGGCACCTCTACCAGTTTTTTCATGACCAGGGCCGCCAACTGCCCTGGCGGGCCACCCCTGACCCCTATCACATCCTTGTGTCTGAGATCATGCTGCAGCAGACCCAGGTGGAACGCGTGGCCCTCAAGTATGAGCCTTTTCTCAACACCTTCCCCGACGTTTGGTCCCTGGCCCGGGCCCCTTTACGAGACATCATGGCCGCCTGGCAGGGACTGGGGTACAACCGCCGCGCCCTGGCCCTGCAGCGCATCGCCCGGCGCTTGACGGCGGAGTTTGACGGCCGCCTCCCGGCCTCGGTTGACACCCTGCGCACCTTTCCCGGCATCGGCGCGGCCACCGCCGGGGCCCTGGCCGCCTTTGCCTTCAACCAGCCGGTGGTATTCATCGAGACCAACATTCGCCGGGTCTTCCTCCACTGTTTCTTTCCGGGCCAAAGCGGGGTCAGGGACCGGGAAATCCTGCCCCTGGTGGACCAGACCCTGGACCGGTTGCAGCCCCGCCCCTGGTACTATGCCCTCATGGATTACGGGACCATGCTCAAGCGCGCCGCCCCCAATCCCAACCGCAGGAGCGCTCACCACCAGCGCCAGGCCCCCTTTGCCGGTTCCGACCGTCAGATCCGGGGCCAGATCCTCAAGGCCCTCCTGGGGTCCCCGGCTCTCTCGCAGGGGGATCTGGTTCAGGCCGTGGGGCAAGACCCGGGGCGGACCACCGGGCTGATTCACACCCTGATTAAAGAAGGTTTCCTGGAGCAGGAGGGTAACCATCTCCGCATCGCCGCCGGCAACGAGACGCCGGGAAGCGATGCCGGGGACCCGTGAGGCGGTCTCCCGGCATACGTCAGAACCCCGCAGCCCTCCACAAGATGGACCTGGCGGTTGGAGCATTAGTTCATAAAAACGATAACGTATTTCCTGCTCCGTCAAGATCACTTCCCCCTCACCCTGACCCTGTCCCCCCCGCACCAGGAGATGGGGAGTTATGGAGGCCAAGAATTTGGAAGGTATCTGTGGGACACGATCTTCACCCCAGAGTCCCGGTTCCGGTCAGGCACGATCAGACCGGCCCGCGGCCCGGGCCGGCGACGTTTTGCCGATTTTTTCACCTCCAGGTCCCGCCAAAAAGTTTGCCGGCATGACAAGCTCCCATCGATGCTTATATTTAAATTCATACCGTTTGGCAGTTGACCCTGACCAGGGACCCAGGTCTTTTGTAAATGTGCAATTTTTCATCACTGGATAAAACCCGCGCCGATCTTGCCATGAAGCCGCCCCCTGCCGCCACCTCGTCCTGGAGCCCCTTGCAGCATCCGGTATTCCGGGCCTTGTGGCTGGCCACCCTGGTTTCCAATATGGGCACCTTCATGCAAAGCGTGGGGGCCGCCTGGCTCATGACCTCCCTTTCCACCTCCCCGGCCATGGTGGCCCTGGTACAAGCCGCCGGCATTTTCCCTATGTTTCTGTTGTCGCTGCCGGCCGGGGCTTTGGCCGACATCATCGACCGGCGCCGTCTCTTGCTGGCTACCCAGGCCTGGATGATGGTGGCCGCGGCGCTCCTGGCCGCCCTGACCCTCCTGGGGGCCGCCTCGCCCTGGGTGCTTTTGAGTTTCACCTTTCTGCTGGGCCTGGGCGCGGCCATGAATGCGCCCGCCTGGCAGGCGATCATCCCGGAACTGGTGCCGCGCCGGGAGCTGGCCCAGGCCATTTCCCTGAACAGCGCCGGGTTTAACCTGTCCCGGGCCGTAGGTCCGGCCCTGGGCGGGGCCATCGTGGCCGCGGCGGGGGCTGGGGCCACCTTTATGCTGAATGCGGTTTCTTTCCTGGGGGTGATGGTGGTCCTGTACCGCTGGCCGCGGCCGGTCACCGACACCGCCTTGCCGGCCGAACGCATGGTCGCCGCCATCCACACCGGCCTGCGTTACGTGCGTCATTCCCGGGGGTTGCAAGCCATCCTGTGGCGGACCGGCATTTTCATCTTATTCAGCAGCTCTCTCTGGGCCCTTCTGCCCCTGGTGGTGCGCTACGAAATGGGCGGCAGCTCCGCCGACTATGGCATCCTGCTGGGATGCTTCGGCGCCGGGGCGGTGGCCGGGGCCGGGCTCTTGCCCCGGATGCAGCGCCATCTCCCCGTCGAGGCCCTGTTGGCCGGCGTGACCCTGATTGCCGCCGCCATGATTGCGGTCACGGCCCTGGTGCCCCACATGGCGGCGCTGGTGGCCGCCATGGTTCTCAGTGGGGCCGCCTGGCTGGTGGTGGTTTCCCTCTTCAATGTGGCCATCCAGATTGCGGTCCCAGCCTGGGTCCGGGCCCGGGTCCTGGCGGTGTATATGCTCGTTTTTGCCGGTGGGTTCAGCGCCGGGAGCGCCATCTGGGGGACGGTTGCCACGCATCAGAGCCTGAAGGCGGCCCTCCTCTGGTCCGCCGGGGGCCTGGGGCTGGGACTCCTGGCCGCCATCCGCCACCGGGTTAACCTGGACGATGAATCGGACCTGACTCCTTCCCTCCACTGGCCCGAACCCCACCTGATTCTCGAGCCCCGGCCGGAGCAGGGGCCGGTGTTGGTGACGGTGGAATACCTTATTGAGCCCAAGCAGTCAGGCCAGTTTGCCAAGGCCATGCGGGCCTTAGGTGTCATCCGGCGCCGGGACGGCGCCATCCGGTGGGGCTTGTTTCAGGATACGGCCAACCCGGGCCGCTACCTGGAAACCTTTATCGTGGAGACCTGGGTCGAGCACCTGCGGCAGCACGAAAGGATGACGGTGGCCGACCGCAGCATTGAAGAAAAGGCCTTCTCCTTTCACGTCGGCGCTGCGCGGCCGCAGGTCCAGCATTTGATCCATGCCTATGGCCGGCGTGGCCGGGAACGGAAAAAGTTTATCCGAAGCCTCAAATGACCGGGCCAGGCGGGCAGCAGGAGCCCATGAGGGAGTGCCGAACGCGTCTGGCATCTACCGGGGGCTACGTTTTTTCTTTGAGGAGGGTGCCATGAACCTGACGATGAGACACCTCTCTCTGGTTTTTGTGGCCGGATGTTGGGGGGCCCTGTGGAACAGCCTGGCGGTATGGCTTGGCGGGTATCTCGGGATCGCCCCGGGCCTCGGGGTCCATATCGCCCCGGCGTTGACCCCGGCCTTTCTTTATCCCCGGTTGGTGTGGGGTGGACTCTGGGGCCTGCTGTTCCTGTTGCCTATGGGCCGCTGGTCATTTCCGGCCCGGGGACTCCTCTTCAGCCTCGCCCCCACCCTGGTGCAGCTCTTCCTGGTGTTTCCCCTGAAGGCCCACAAAGGTGTTTTGGGGTTGCAACTGGGCGGTCTCACTCCCCTCCTGGTGGTTTTCTACAATGCCATCTGGGGGTATGCTGCAGGCTGGTGGCTAATCTGGACGGCGATGAAAAACCGCACCGGGAAGGTTGGCTAAGAGTGGCCGGTTACCCCATGGGAAAACCTGTTGGAGCTCGGCTGAAAATATTCTAAAATTTTCGTCAATCAGTCCTTAATCGGTGCGTAAGACGCACCCTACGGCAACTTTTCCAGGCGGTCGCGCCTGGGCCTTCGGTTCACCCGTAAACTATGAGAAGTTCATGATAGGCATACCCCAAACTTTGAACCTTGACCCTGGAACTTTTCAGGACAGAGGAGAGAGCAATGTCCGGTCGTCGAGCAAACGCAGCAAAGTGCAGGCTGGCAATTCTGTTTGGTTTGTCATGGATAATCTGCAGTCTGGTGGTTCCGGCGTGGGGGGACGTGGTCAATTTTAAAGAATTGCTGCCTTTTGTGGATATTAATATCCCCGGCTGGACCATGGAAGGCAAGCCCAGCGGCACCACCCTGAAACAGGGCACAGTGATGCTCAGCGAAGCCCGGGTGGCTTTCCGGGCCGGTGACCAGACCCTGGAAGTCGTCATTATGGATTTCCTGGGCAAGACCATCCCCTTTCTGACCGGGCAGCATTTACAGATGGAGAGCAGCGAAGAGATCGTGCGCACCACTGAAGTGCAGGGTTTCAAGGCCATTGCAACCTTTCACCACCCAGACCGGCAGGGTGAGCTGAACATCAGTGTGGCGGACCGGTTCTGGGTGAAACTCGACGGTGATGGCATCGAAAATCTCGAGGTATTAACCGACATCGTTCAACGGATGGATTTGAAAAAACTGGCGACCCTGGCCAAGTAGGCACGTTGACCAACATGTTACGCCGACTGGAAATCTGGGGCGAACCTGAGGCCCGGGGACGCCGCCACGGACAAGCCCTGGGGGCCGACATCCGCCGGCTGCGCCGGGAAGTCCTGACCTACCTGGCCCGGATCAGCCTCTATGCCGGGGCCCTGCCCCTGTATGGCCTCCTGCAGTGGTTGGCCCGGGGATTCTGGCCTTATATCCCTCCCCACCTGCGGCAGGAGATGGTCGCCCTGGCCGCCGGGGCCGAAGTAAGCCTGGGGAGCATACTGCTCCTGAACGTGGTGGATGACCTGGCCAATAACAGCCCCCGGTGCTCGGCCCTGGCGGTGGGGGATAGCCACACCAGCCGGGGCGACTATGTGATGGGGCGCAACCTGGATTATCCGGTTTTCACCGAGCCCTTAACCGAGCTCCAGACCCTGTTTCTCATCGAGCCGCATCAGGGTCAGCGCCTGGCCTCCCTGGGATGGCCGGGATATGTGGGGGTGTGCACCGGGGTCAACGCCGCCGGGGTGGCCCTGGCCCAGCTCTCGGCCATGAGCCGGGACCGCAGCCTCAAGGGAACCCCGGCGGCGTTGCGCTTCCGGGCCGCCCTGGAAGACGGGGACACGGTGAATGCGGTGGCCGCCGGCGTCCTGTCGATGCCCGGCACCATCGGCAACAATCTCCTGCTCTGCGGGCCCCGGGAAGCCCTGGTGCTGGAAATCTCGGCCCGGCAGGGGGCGGTGCGCCAGCCTGAGAACGGTTTGCTCACCACCACCAACCACTACCAAAGCCCGGCCATGCAGGAACTGAAAGGGCGCTTTCCGCCCCGCCCCCCCTATTCCGTGCTGGCGGCGTATCAATTCACCGAGGCCTACAGCCAGGGCCGTAACCAGCGCCTCCAGGAGTTGGCCTCCGGCCGCTGCCTGGGTCCCGCGGACTTACAAAAAATCCTCGCCGACCCCGCCGTCGCCAATGCCGGGACCGCGGTGTGCACCGTGTTTCACCCCGCCGAGCGGCTTATGTGGGTGGCCCGGGGCAAGACCCCGCCGGTGAACCAGGGACCCTTTGAGAGCATCAAATTATGGGATTGACCGGGGCCGGATAAGGGCTCCCCTACCCGGCTTCGATTTCCGGGCCAACCCGGCGCCGGTCCGATCCGTCTTGACAGAGTGCCTGAATTTGATATGATTTTTTACGTGGGCGATTAGCTCAGGTGGATAGAGCGTTGGTCTCCGGAACCAAAGGCCGGGCGTTCGAGTCGCCCATCGCCCACCAAAGATTTTCAAGGGGTTAGCTCAAAAAGCTGGCCCCTTTTCTTTTATCTCAAAATTCATTCCCCACAGTATTCCTCACACCCAGGCCTAAAATCATCGGGGATTTGAGGTGTAGGGAAGGTCTACCCGGGGGGTGAGCTCTCCGTTTTAGAATGCAAAAAGAGTGAATTATGGGAAAAAAAGGATTAGGGGAGAGAGGGGAAGTTTACCGGTGAATCCACGTGAACCGGTGGGGGATCTCTTCCAGGCTAAGGTAGTACCCGAAGATCATTCCCGGCATCGCCCCATGGCCCCGGGATTACCGGTCCCCGAAAACCGATCCGAGGCCATAGACTTCCACCTGCCCCCAACATTTCTTTGCCTTTGCATCAATGTCTGCTACGTCTGACGTTATCCCATTCTTTAAAGTGGGGGTGGTCCGCCCCATCACAACCTGAGCCGAATTGGTTGCGGGCTTTCTAAAAACCAGGCTAAACTGGTTAGAGCCCACCCATGAGGTGATCGTCAACCAACATGCCAGGGTTTTTCCGCCCTTCCCGAGAGCGTCATCGTGATGCCGGCCAGACCCTATCCAACTGCGCCCCCTGACTGTCACTCTGCACCATCCCCAGCCGTCCCAGCCTTGGCCCCGGTTCCTGATCATAACTGCCCGCAAGCTGGGGGGAGGATTGGTGGTCCATGAAGGTTGATCTCCTGGCCTGGGACCATTATGGGGAGGACGGTGATCTTAATGGAGGCGTCGCTCCGGCCCTGGGTCCCACGGCTCCCGCCCCGACGCCGTCGCCACTGCCGCCCCGCGGTGGGGAATCACCGCCCCTCTACGCCAACGCCCATGCCCTGCACCGGGACCGCCGCCCCGACGCCGTCGCCCCGGGTACATGTCCCCCTCTTCCGGCCCCTGGAGGCAAACCTGGAGACGGGACTCCTACCCCCCCGGGATCAATATGTCCCTCAGGGAGTTGTACGTAATAAAGTCTGGAAAAACTTGCTCAGTGGCCATCGCTACCTAATTTTCCTCAGATAAAACAGGTAGATGATGACCTTGAACGCTATCGCTCGTCAATCATCTTTTTATTACGTACAGTGGCAAGGGATCAATTAGTTTAGTGTAGCGTCTTTAAAAGAATATCCTGTGGGCTCAGGCTCACGGTTCAATAAGTCAGCCTCCGATGCTGACCATGGACTGGCCGGGATGGTGAGAATGGGCCAAGGAGAATCTTGCTTTTCCAGTTTTTAGCGCCACGGCCTCCTGAAAGAGGTACTCCAATAAATCATCCCCCAGGCCCAGACGCAGGTGTCCTTTCAGGTCGAGCTCGGTAGCGGCCAGGAGACACGGTCTCAGTTTACCGTCAGCCGTAAGGCGCAGACGGTTGCAGGTGCGGCAATGGTGCTCGCTCATGGGGCTGATGAAGCCCAGTTCACCCTGAAATCCCGGCACGCGGAAATTCCGGGCCGGCCCGGCCGTGGCTTCCCGGATCAAGGGTTCCAAGGGCCCCAGGACCGCCAACCGCCGGCGGACTTCCGCCATGGACAGGTAGTGGCGCTGCCACCATGTTTGAGAGGCCGTGGGCATCAGTTCAATGAACCGCACCTGATAGGGGTTGTCCCGGGCGAGTCGGGCGATATCTAAAATCTCGTCGTCATTGATGCCTCGCAGCACGACGCAGTTGATTTTCAGGGGATGGAAACCCAGGGCAACGGCCTGTCGGAGGCCCCCCATGACGGCCGGTAAGTTGTCACTGCCGGTGATCCGGCGATAGCGATCCCGCTGCAAGGTATCCAGGCTGACATTGAGGTGGCGCACGCCGGCGTCATAAATGGCCGGGGCCAATTCCCGGAGCAGCACCCCGTTGGTGGTGAGGCAGACCTGGTCAATGCCGGGAAGGCGATTAAGTTTTTGAAGAAAACCCGCCAGGCCCCGGCGTACTAATGGCTCGCCGCCGGTAATCCGAATCTTGCGGACGCCAGCTTCTGCGGCCACTGCGGCCAGGCGGAGCAACTCTTCGTACCGCAGAATCTCCGCCGCCGGCTGTTTCTGCCATTCCTTCCAGTAGGTGCAATACAGGCAACGGAGATTGCACCGGTCGGTGATGGACATGCGCAGATAATTAATTTGCCGTGATGCTGCTTCTTCCATGGCTCACATGCCTTTGCCGAAGGCGCAATGGGGGTAGCTGCATTCCGGACAGTCGCGACAGAGGCCGCCATGCCCAAACAGGGCGAGTTCCTTTTTGCCGATATGTTCACCCGCCAGGATGCGGGGCAACACCAGGTCCAGGACCGTCACCGGGTGGTGCAGGGCGCAGGCCGGCACGCCGAGCAGGGGCACCTCTCCCAGGTAGGCCACCAGGAACATGGCGCCGGGGAGCACCGCGGAGCCATAGTTAATTTCGGTGGCCCCGGCCTGGCGAATGGCGTGGCGGGTGACATCATCCGGGTCCACGCTCATGCCGCCGGAAAGGAGCAGCAGATCGCACCCCTGGGCAAGATGGCTGCGGATGGTCCGGGCGATGGCTTCGGCGTCGTCCGGGAGAAAGGCCAGGGCCGCCACTTCCGAGCCCAGGGCCTCCACTTTGCCGCTGAGAATCGGGGCGAAGCGGTCCTGGATCAGGCCGTGATAGACTTCGTTGCCGGTAACAATCAGACCGGCCTTTGCCTGCCGCAAGGCAGCCATGGACAGCACCGCCCCGTTTTGCCGGGCGATGCCAGCCGCCCGTTCTATGGCGGCCCGTTTCATGACGAGGGGAATGGCCCGGGTGGCCGCGACTTTCTCCCCTTTTTTCACCGGCATGTGGTTGTGCAGGGTGGCGCACATGACCTCATCCACCAGGTTAAAGGCGGCCAGGGCCGGGACGTCCACCTTTACCAGGCCGTTATAGGCGGCGTGGAGGTCGATCTTGCCTTCCCGGGGATTGTTTTCCCAAACAATCCCCTCTCCGGCCAGGGCTTGCGCCAGGATGGCTGCGGCCTCGTTTTCGTGGATCTCGTCCTCCTCCAGGTCGATTATATAGAGGTGATTCTTTCCCAGGCGCTGGAGGCGGCAGAGATCGTCCTCGCAAACCGAGTGGCCCTGGCGGAAAGCCGGCCCCTTAAACTCGCCCGGTCGGATTTCGGTGATATCATGCGCCAGATTGAGGCCCACGGCGTCTTCAACTTTCACGGTTTTAATCATCTCTCTTCCCCGCAATCTCTCCCGGCCAGGTGCTGCGGCCGGGCGAGTCTGAGTCAGTGAGCTTATTTGCGCCAGGGTAAGCATAAGGCGACCAGTTCATCTCCGGCCAGGCGACTTCCCGGGCCCCGGTAAAATAGGCCCCCGCGGCGCAGGGGCGGCAATAGACGGAGCCGTTTTGCCGCACCTCGCGGTTATCCCGCACTACCTGGCCGCACTTCATACAGGTGGCCTTGCGGCGGGTGGGGCCGGGAAGATCATAGGGAGAAAGGTCAACCTTCACCTCCTGGACCCGGAACATGACGCTGTCGGGCATGACCTTGTAAGCAGCAGTTTGCTGCTGGCGCCGATCCGGTTCCCCTGGGGCGTAAAGCGCCGCCAAGTCCCGGGACTCTTCGGTAGAAATAATCCGAAAGGCCTGATTCGTGGCCAGATTGATGAAGGTGGCGGCCATGATGCCGTAATCCATGTACTTGAGGGACCGCCGCCCCAGCTTGGCGTTGGTGACATACGCCACCGCGTCGCCGGTGCAGCGGTCCATTTCCACATAGACGATGAGTTGTTTCAGTTGGGGGTAGGTTGGCGGGGCCGCGAAATTAAGGAGCCGCAAGCCCAGCATGGCCATGCGCACCCCCACGATCTGCCCCGGGCAGAGATGGCCGTGGGCCGCCACCGAACCGGCGAGCAACTCCTCGAAGGACTGCGCTTCGGTTTTTTCGTTCACAGGCTTTAGCATCTCAGTCGGCTCCTGAGTTACACTTTCACCAGCTTGACCTGGGTCTGGTAGAACACGGCGCTGCCGCCGGTCAGGTCTACCAGGCCGGTATTTTTCAGGACCGGGTCCACCCGCATGGCGGCGTTGGCGTGGATGCCGGTGGCCCGCCGGGGATCGCCGGGGACTTTCGTGCCATCGATGACCACGTCGCCGGCGCCGTAGGCCCAGTGGCCGTGGCCCAGAGTGAAGCCGATCACCCCCGGGCGCATCCCTTGCCAGAGGCGGACCTTGCCGATCATGGGCTTCTTCTGACCGTGGCCGAAATCCCAGACGCCTTCCTCATTGGTGGGAGAAACCACCTTCACCTGGTCACCATTCTTAAGCTTCAGCCGCTGGGCATCCGCCGCCGAGATGTCGACGAAGTTCTCCGGATAAATGGCCTGGAGCCAGTAATTTCCCGGGGTCCTGGACTTGGTCTGGGAAATGTGCCGGTAGGTGATGAGCGTCAGGTCGAAGCCCTTGGCCTCATCATCCAGCTTGCGGCCCAGGACATCGGTGGGGCCTTCCATGAAGTGGGCATGGCCCGGATAGGGCTTTCCGGTCATGGAATTTTTGGTGGTCACCTGCTTCTCCATATAGATGCCCACCATCTTGCCGTACTTGTTGGCCAACTGGCCGTCTTTGTAGGCCTTCTGGTACTCCTGGAAGCGGCCGCCGCGGTTCATGACGTAAACTATTTGGGGCCACCATTCCGGCCCCACCACCGCCTGCCAGCGTTTGAGATCAAAGATGGCAGGCGGTAGATGCCGCCGGGCTTTTGCGAAGATTTGCAGTTCTTCGGCGCTGGCCGCAGGCACTTTTTCGGAGCCGTCGGGCTTATCGCCGAAGGCGATGTTGGCCACCATGCGCAGGTACATATCCTCCTCCCGCTTGAGGTGGAGGCCGGGGCCGAAGGCGTTGTCGCCAAAACCCTGGAGTTTCATTTTTTCCGCAATTCCCAGGATCAGGGACTCCAGGGACAGGGGCATCTTTTCGCCGTAGACCGTGACCGTGTCCGTCAGGGGGGTTGCGGCTGGCTGCCGGAAGGGCGCCACCTTGGGGGTGACCGAAGGATGCGACCCGGAGAATTCCCAGCGTTCCAGGTAGGTCAGATCCGGGAAGATATAGTCGGCAAACATGGTGGTTTCGCCGATGACAATGTCCGAGGCGAAGAACAAGGGGAGCTTCTTAGGATCCGAGAGGATCTCAATGAGCTTGTGCCCCGCGGGCAGGGCGTAGACCGGCGACCCCATGTACAGCATGAGCGCCTTAGCGGGATAGGGATAGGCGTCGCCGATACTGGGGATCACCTCCTGATAGATGTCGCTGGCAAAAGGATACCAGGGGCGCTTGGCCGGATAGCCCTTGAAGATGGTGCTCTTGTCGTACTTGGCGCCGTGCCGGATGATGGAGACGCCGAAGGGTTTGATTTTGCCGCTCTGCTTGCCCAGGTTGAAGGGTTTGCCTTCCTTTTCGCCGGTGATATCCCAGGTGGTGGCCTTGGACAGGCCGCCTTGCCAGTCATGGTTGCCGATGAGGGTGTTCAGGGTCATGTAGGTGAGCACGTTGTAGAACCCGGAGGTGTGCTGGGAGACGCCCCGATGGATATCGGCCACCGCCCTTTTCCCATGGCTGGTGAACTCCCGGGCCAACTCCACCATATCGGTTTCCGAAATATCCGCCAGCTTGGCCCACTCGGAGAATTTCCGGGCGGTGACGGTTTCCCGGAGAATCTGGAGAACGCTCTTGACCTTGATGCCCTTGATTTCGGTGTCCACCAACAGGTCGCCTTCCACCGGGTCAGTCTCGCTGTTGGGGTCGAAGGGCTTGGGGGCGCCGCCGGTATAAACCAGGAAGGAGTCAAATTCCCAGTCGCCGTCGCCCTTCTTCTTGGGCCGCTTTTCCTTGGGGAGACCCAGGTCCGAGCCCCGCAGGAAGTTCCCCGTGGTGCCGTCCGGATTGATCTTGACCAGCCAGGCGGTCTGGGTCCAGGTGGGCTCGTTATCGGCTTTGGCCGCGGCCTTGTTGGCATTGGCCAGATAGCGGGCGTCATAGCGCTGGTTTTCGATGATCCAGTGTATCATCCCCAGACCCAGTGCGGCCACGCCGTTGGGACGGATCGGCAGCCACTTCCAGGCCCGGGCGGCGCCCTTGTTGCAACGAGGATCCACCACCGCAATCTTGAGGCGGCCGTCAACGATGCCGCTGGTGATTTTCTGACATCTAAGCGGCGGACCGTAATTGGCCTCATACACGTTGGCGCCCACAAACAGGATGAACTCGGCGTTGCCGGTGTCTGCCTGCCAGTAAAATTTGCTGCCGTCGGTAAATTTCCCTTCCACGAACTGGTCGCTCATGGCCTTGCAGGTAAAGTAGAGGGACCCCTGACAGACGGTGGTGTGGCCGTGTTGATTTTCCGTGCCCAGAGCCCCTTGGAGGAACCGCTTCAGCAGATCCCCCCGCCCGGCTTTGAGGCGGCCCGAATTGAAGACGAACTGGTTGTTCTTGGGTCCGAGATCGGGGTGCTCGGGATCGATGAGATATTTCAGATTATCGGCGTGCTTGGCCTTGAAGGCCGCCAACTCCATCTTCTTGTCGGCCACCTGGGCGGCGTCCTCGGCCAACTCCTTGGCAATCTTGGGGTCCTTGAGGACGCAGATATCTTTCAGGCCTTCCACGTTTCCCTCGCCAAAAAGGTTGCCGCCGTTGATGATCTCGTTAATCGCCTGCTCGAAGGGGATGGTCTGCCACTTGTTTTCCCCCCGCTTGCCGGCCCTTTTCACCACCTTGACCAAGCGGTAAGGATCATAGAGCGCCTGAATGCCGGACTGGCCCTTGGGGCAGAGGGAGCCCTCGATGGTGGCCGCTTCGGTAATGGATGTCTTGTAGGGGATCTGCGGCGTCATGGTCCAGGGACTGTAGGGGTTGCCGTCGATTTTGGCCAGCAGCCCGTCCACGAACTTCATCTTGATGCCGCACTGGGTATTGCACTGCTGGCAAACCGAATAAATCTGGTTTTCCGGCAGGTAGTGGGTATAGGCGTCCCCGATGGGCAGGTCGAGAGTGGACCAGTCAGCCCCGGCGGCCTGGGCGAACCGCGCCAGGTACTGGTTGGCAAGCAGAGAGCCACCCAGGAAAGCGGTGCATTTGAGGAAGTACCGCCGGTCTACCTTGGCGTCGATAATCTCCCGAAAATCCTCAATAACTTTCAGTTTCTGATTAGACATGCTCTTCTTCTCCTCTCCCGGCTTGGATAACCGGCAGCCAACGGGTGCCCAGCAAAAAGGCCAGCAACCCCAGGGAAATCACCCAGATGCTCACCAGCCATTCCGTCAGGTTGGGGACATACGCAGTTCGCAGCCGCTCGTGGAAGTACGACGTATCCAGACCTTCCAGCTTGTAGACCGCCTGGTCGGGGATGACAAAGCTCAGGCGGAAGGCGATGAAGGTGAAAACGATGAGAAAGCAGGCCCAGGCCAGCACCCGGGCGTTGTCGTGATAGACGATCATCAGGTACAGGGGCACGAGACTGCCGAGGATCAGGTGGACGATCCAGAAGTTCCACCAGTAGTGCCCATAGAGGATCAGGTCCAGGGCGGTAACGATATAGACGACGTCCCACTGGTAGCTGATAAAGAAATGGAGGAACTCCAAAATGAGCATCACCACCAGCAGAAAGCGGATGGTGTGGGCCAAAAGATGAATGACCGCATCATCCCGCTTGAACATGTAGGTGAGAAGCGCAATCAGGGCGCCGCCGGAGACCAGGGCGCTGATGATGAACAGAAGGGGGGTAAGGGTGCTGTTCCAGATGGGCCGGTTCAACAAAACCGCGAACACCGCCCCGTTGGAGGCGTAGAAGAACAGGCCCATGGGAATGCTGATCAGGGAAAGGAGGCGCACCCGCCGATGATCCTGTACCCGATCCTCCTCCGTATACTCGGTGCGGCCCAGGGCCAGGGTTTGGTAAATTTTCCGGTTTTTAATCCCGGGGTCATGGGACCACTGAATGATCTCCTCCCGCAACAGGTAATAGGTTTCCAGGATATAGATAACCAGCATGCCCATGGTGAAGACCACCATCCAGAAGATCATGGACTTGAAGCCCGGGGTAGTAAAAATCTGGTAGAGGCGCAGCGGGTGGCCCAGGTCCAGGGTGATGATGAGCATCTCGCAGATAATGGTCACCACCACGGTGAAGGCCGACAAGGGGCCGATGCCGGAAAAGATCTTGATCCGGAAGACATAGGTCAGGATGGTGATGAGAAAAGCCCCGGCGGTTAATCCCAGGAAGAAGGTATAGAGTGCCACCCAGAGCCCCCAGGGAATGTAGGAACCCAGGGCCAGGGTGGATTTGCCGTATACCAGGAAATTGACGAGGCCCACGGTGCCGATGAGCAGGCCCAGAATTGCGACGCCTAAGAGGGTTTTGAAGAATTTTTCGTTCATCTGCGGCTCCCTTTTTCATGAAACCTGTTCTGCTTCTCCCCTTCCGGCTGGAACGCCGGCCGCCGGCGGGTGACCGGCAGGAAGGTCAGCAGTCCCAGGGAAAACACCCATACGCAAACCAGCCATGCATAGTTTTTCATCGCACCCGCTCCCGCTACTTCAGGTAATAAACGGAGGGGCGCGTCCCCAGGTCCTCCTTGAGGACATACACCCGGGGGGAGCCGATCATCTCGTACACCAGGCTTTGGGGGTCGATGCGATCCCCAAAGATAGTAGCCCGGCCGATGCACGAGGTAACGCAGGCCGGCAGCATGCCCACTTTCAGGCGGTGCAGGCAGAAGTGGCACTTGCGGGCGTTGCCCACCGGCGAGCCGCCGTTGCGGTCGGGCCACTTTTGGCCGTATTCCGCCGCGGGGTGGGCTTCATAGGCGTTGCCTGCAGTTTTCCGCCCCACCAGCTTGCCCGGCAGTTCCGCGGTCCCGCCGGTGTACCACTCCCCGAAGTCCGAGGTGCGGGCTCCATAGGGGCAGGCCACCAGGCAGTAGCGGCAGCCGATGCATTTGTTGTAATCGACGATCACGGCTCCCTGCTCGGTTTTCCAGGTGGCGGTGACCGGACAGACCTTGGTGCAGGGGGGATTCTGGCAATGCAGGCAGGGCCGGGGAACAAAGCGCCGCCCCACAAAGGGATACTGCCCGGTCTCCTCCTCCAGCACCACCCGATAGACCACGCCCGGGGGCAGTTTGTTTTCCGCCACGCAGCCAACCGTGCAGGCATGGCAGCCGATACACTTGGCGATGTCGATGACCATGCCCCACTTGATGTCCGCCGGTTTCTTTTTCAAGGCCCGTTTGAGGTCCCGCTGCATCCGGATCAAAGGGTCTTCTTGAGGCAAATCTCTTGCCATGTGCGCCTCCTTTTATGGCGTGAAAATCATCTAACTGCCTTCATCGACCGGCTGGCCGTGACCGTTGCCGGATTTCACTTTGCCCAGGGCCTTGGTATGAGTAGAGGCCGGCTCATGCTTCGGCCTCTCTCACCGGATTAGCCAGATGTTCGCCGATGCTCTTTAGCCAGAAACAGAGTTCCTCCACATCCAACGGCCTGACCAGACAGGCCAGAAGGTGGGAGCCGATAACTTCTTCTAATCCGGGGTGATACGACAGTTCGGAAGTCCCCAAGATATCGAGCTGCGGGTGCATCTTCCGCAACCCCCGGAGAAACCGGGTATTCACGGGCACGGTATCCAAATCCAGGATCACGGCGACCTCAGAATCCTTTTTAAGCTCCCGTTCCAAGTCCTTAAGGGAACTGATGAGGGTGGCCTTATAATCCAGCTCTTGCAGCAGCGAACAGACTGCATGGCCAGGTCCCCTGTCGCCCGCCACCACCAGCACACCCGGTTTTTTCATGCACGTTTCCCCACTAAGAACTTTGCCAAAAACAGGGGCAAGGTTCATGCCATTAGCATAACATACTGTAATTATAGGTTATTTTGTGTAGCGCAGAAACGGTGGGCCTGATATCCTCACAGGTAAGGATAAAGAGCTTTGGGGCAGGTTGGGTAACTATCTATAAATACAGTTATTTTAAAAACCCTGGTCATTCCCGGCCGCAGGAGAATTCCGACACGCTTTATACAGAAGAATTAATTGTGTATGATATTAAGTGGTTATCCGTGACTGAAAATCACACACTGTCTGGCTGGGTTGGACACGGAATACCTTTGGGGAGGCTCCTGCGATCCTCTTGGGCGACCTTTTCAGTGCGTCGTGGGTTTGGAGATCTTGTATCTTTTGAGGATGGCGTATACGGTGCTGCGGCTGATTCCCAGACGCTGGGCCGCCAGTTTCTTATTCCAGCCGCATTCTTCCAAGATGTTCAGTAACAGGCTCAGTTCCTGATCGGCAATGGTAGAAGGAAAGCTAGGCGATGGGTGATGGAGGGCGGAGGGAAAATCCCAGGCCTCCAATTGACTGCTCTTGGCCAGGACGACGGCATGTTCAACGGAGTTTTCCAGTTCTCTGACGTTGCCTGGCCAGGAATAATCCAGCAGGAGGCGCATGGCTCCGGAACTGATCTCCCGGAGGTCCTTGCCCCGCTCCCTGGTGAACCGTCTGAGGAAGTGGAGGGCCAGCAAGGGGATATCGTTTTTGCGGTCCCGGAGAGGCGGCAGGATAATGGGAATGACGTTGAGGCGATAGAACAGGTCTTCTCTAAAGTTGCCCCGGGCCACTTCCTGCATCAAGTCCTTATTGGTGGCCGCCAGGACGCGAACGTCCACGGTCAGGGTCTTTTCTCCTCCCACTCGCTCAAACTTGCGGGTCTGCAACACCCGGAGCAGTTTTATCTGGGCCGGCGGAGGAATCTCGCCGATCTCATCCAGGAATACCGTGCCGCCGTCGGCCAGTTCAAAGCGTCCGGGCTTTTGACGCATCGCGCCGGTAAAGGCCCCCTTTTCGTGTCCGAAGAGTTCGCTTTCTAGTAAGGTCGCCGGGTAGGCCGAACAGTTGATCACCACGAAGGGTTTAGCCTGACGGGGGCTCAAGCGGTGGATGGCCCGGGCCACCAGTTCCTTGCCGGTGCCGGACTCCCCCTGAATCAGGATGGTGGCGTCGGAGGAGGCCACGTCTTCGATGAGCTTGTACACCACCTGCATCTTGGGGTCTTTGCCGATCAATTCACCGAAGCCCGCCTGAGCCTCCACCCGGCTCTTGAGGCTGCCCACCTCTTCTTCGCGCAAAATGGCCCTTCCCAGGGCCCCGGCGTTCTGCTTCAGCACCAGTTCCACCCACTGAATCTGCTCGGAGTTGCCGTGGAAACAGTCCGGGCAGGCAATAACAGCCGCCCCCCGGATGTGACTATCGGTAAAAGTAATGAGGGCTTGGCGTTCAGGGGTGAAAAAGTCAGGAGTGATAAACGGAAGTTTTTGCATCAGTTCCCGGGGGAGACTGCCGATGGTAGAACTCGCCAAAGCATCCTGGACCGCCTGGACCACCGGCGGATCTCTGAACATGGTGACGCCTTCTGTCTCGGATAACACAAAGACTGTATCCCGGGAGCCATTCAGGACCAATACCGCGATGTGGGGACACAGCAAAGTGTCTCGAAGCTTTTGCAGTAAAAAGGCGCCCATCTCCTTCAGGGTGTAGAGCGCTCCCACCTCCTGTACGATCTGGCAGGCGGCCCGGGCCTGGCCGTAAGCCCGCTCCAGTTCCAGGGTCTGCTCTTCCAGGCGGTGGGTATAGTCCTCCTGGCGGGACACCATCTGGTTAAAGGAAGCCGACAAGGCGGCAATTTCATCCTTGCCTTTCACTTCCACCTGGACATGGGGCTTGCCCTGGTCAATCTCTCTCGTGGCCGCTACCAGCGCCGCCAGAGGCCGGGTAATGCGCCGCACCAATAATAAACCGCCGCCTAACGCCAATAAAAGGAGGCCCAGGGTTATTGCCCCAATTTCACCCCAGAGCTTGACCAACTGGGTCCGGTAACGGCTTTCGGAAAATCCCAGGCGTAAAATTCCCGCCTTACCCTCGAAGATGGGCAAAGCGGTATCCAGGTAGTGGTCCCCTTTTCGCGAGACGACTTGCCGAAAACCGGGCTGAACCGGAGAAATCGGCTGATTGGCTTCCAGCAGGCCCGCAGGGAGACCCTGGTCGAACGTATGCGCCAGCACCTTCTCATCTTTGAGGATGAACAGATAATCCAGGCCCGGGTGAATGCGGCGCTGTTGGTCCAGCATCTTCTGGAGCCCCACCAGGTCGTTGATGAGAATCCGGTCGGCGGCATCCAGGGCGATGCTGTGAGCCAGGTTCTCCGAGGCGCCCATCATTTCCTGGCGCAGGGCGCCGCTGTATCTCTGGATGACGATGCCGGCGATGGCCAGCCCGGTCAGGATGACGATGGCTGAAATGGTGGCCAGAAGCTTACTTTTGAGGCTCAGGAGCATGCGGCTGTTCCTTGAGGCGGGCCAGGTCCCGTTGCATGGAGCGGATGGGCTCATACCATTCTTCCTGCAAGGGCTGGAAACGGTCAATCAGGAGCTCGGCCAGGATTTTCCTGCCTTCCGGTTCCCGGTGCATGTTTAACAGGGTTTGTTGCAGCCGCTCCCGCTCTGTGGCGGGAAGATGCCGGGAAACCACCAGGGGCGGGATGCCGTAAGCCTCGGACTTTTTAATGATTCGGGTCTTAGAAGTAAAAACCGGGTTGGTGGCCTGATAATATTCCCATACCAGGCCGTCCACCGTCGCCCCCGCCACCAGGCCCCGGGCCACCGCCAGGATGGAGTTGTCATGGCTGTAGGTATAAATAATTTGCTTGAAGAAGCTTTCAGGCCGCAGGTTAAGTTCCGCCAGCCAGAAGGTGGGCACCAGCCTCCCGGTATTGGAGTCGGGGTCGGTGAAAGCAAAGGCTTGACCCTTCAGATCTTGCAGGTTGGTGAACGGGCTGTTTTGGTTGACAATCAAGTACGCCCGGTAAGAAGTACTCTTTTGGACCTCCGGGACAGCCAGGGGAATGAACCCGTAACGAGCTTTGGTGGAGGCATAGGGGCCCGAGCAGATGAAGGCCAGATCGATCTCCCCTCTCCCCAAAAGCTCATTGATTTCCTCATAGGTCTTGCGTTGGACGAATTCCAGGTCTTTTCCGGACTTTTTGGCCAGATAAGCCAGGAGTTGCCGGTAGTGGATAAAGGTCTCCCGGGGGGAGATCATGGCCGCCACCGCGCCACGCAGATTGCCCGCCTCGCCGGTGTGAGGTGTGGGCCGGGCCACGGGCAGGGTCTTGGAAAAATCCACCGTGACTTGGTCCGAGTCCCGGCTGCACCCATTGGCCCCCAGCGCCATGACGGCAACGACACAGGCTGCCAGAAAGCTGGTGAATTTTGCCAACCGGCTTTTGTTCATGCGTCCTCGCAGATCAAACCCGCCCGAATAATGGTCCTGGTCGAGGGTTGCCCCGCTCTAAACCAGAACTTTCAACTATAATAATCAGTAAGGTGAAAATCTCAAGCCGCCTTGGAAAGTTTCTGAATCAACGGCCGCGGGTCCACCAGATGCCGGACGAACCACTTCTCGTAATCCTCGGCCCCCAAGGCCAGGGCCAGGATTTCCGAAAAGTGAAAAATGGGAATCTTGGCCCCATTGGTGTTGCGGATCTCCAGGTTGAGCTGGCACATAGCGCAGGCGGTGACTATACAGTCGGCCCTGGCGGCCACGGCGCTGGCGAGGATCTCCTGCACCAGGGGCGTGACGATCTCCGGGTCGGTGGCCGAGAGAAACGATCCGCAGCAGCGGTGCATAAGGGCGTCGGGCACGGCCTCGGCGCCCAGGGCCGAGAGGATGTTCTCCATTTCACCCTGGAAATATTTCTCCTTGGCCAGGCGCGGTGGTCGAGCCAGGGTGCAGCCGTAATAGGGGACGAACCTGAGGCCCTTCAGGCTCCGGCGGGCGTTGGCCTTGAGGCGGTCCAGGCCGTAGCGCACCAGGACCTCCATAAAGTGGATAACCTCCAGGTCGGTGGGGATGGGCCGGCCCCACTGTTCTTCCAGTGCCGTCCGGGTCTCCGGGTCAGCCTTCAGACACTGCTGGGCCGAACGCAGGTAGTGGAGGCACCTGGGGCACATGGCCACCAGGGGCCGCCCCGCCGGGGCTAAAGACAGATTCCGGGCCGCCATGCCCAGGCTCAGGTTCTTGCACATGGTCTGGGCCGAAGAGGAACCGCAGCAGTTCCAGTCCTCCAATTCAATCAGGTTGAGGCCCAGAATCCGGGCCGCCTCCATCATGGAGCGGTTGCTCTCCGTGGCGGTGGTGGCCAGGGAGCAGCCGGGAAAATAGGAAAAGTCCAGTGTCTTCAAGTCGCTCATGCCGATTCTCTCCAGTAGCAGCTGAACAGGCCGGCGATTTCTTTATTGGCATCGCGCACCCGTGAGGGAATGAGGTCCAGTTTGCGTTTGGCCAGCATCTTCAGCCCCAGGTCCAGGTCCTTCAGCCAGCCGCCGGTCTGCCGTTTATAGCCCAGCATGATGCCCAGTTTGTGAGCCCGGCCGTATTTCTCCAGGGACCGGAGCACCTCTTCGTGAAAATCAATGATGTTGGGTTTGCCGATGACCACGCCTTCCTCCACCGCCATGAGGCGCAGGGTGTCCATCATTGCGGCGATGTCGATGCCCATGGGACATTGGCTGGAGCAGGTGTGGCAGCCCACACAGACCCAGATCGTCTTACAGGTAATCGCTTCCTGGCGCAGGCCGAACTGCAGCAGCCGGATCACCTGGTTGGGGGTATAGTCCATGGCCTGGACAAAGGGGCAGCCGTTGGCGCAGGCCCCGCACTGGTAGCAGCGGTTAAGGCCGGCGCCGCTGCGCTCATTGACCTCAAAGGCGAGGGAAGGCTTCGGTTTGCCGGCCACTGCTGTGTCCAGGGCTGCAAAATCTTGAATGAGGGGCTGAACCTGGCTCATGAGTGCTTCTCAACCTCCTGCTTTCCCTGGGTGGGCGCTGCGGCGGCGCCGGGTTTCTTGTCCTGATAATTCTTGATGGCCAGCGTCAAGGCCTCCGCCCCTAAATTGGAGCAGTGCATCTTATTGGGAGGCAGGCCGCCCAGGGTTGCGGCCACCTGCTTATTGGTAATCTTTTTGGCCTCTTCCAGCTTCTTGCCTTTGGCCATCTCACTCACCATACTGGACACCGCAATGGCCGCCACACAGCCGAAGGTTTGAAACTTCACGTCCTCCAGGGTGTCGTCCTTGACCTTGATATAGAACGTCATCATATCGCCGCACTGGGGGTTGCCCACTTCGCCCACGCCGTCGGCATCCTCGATGACCCCGGTATTCCGGGGATGGTTGAAATGATCCAGCACGATCTCAGAGTACATGGCGCAACTCCTGGGCTGCTGCTGCCGGGGCCGGGCCCTTGGGCAGCAAGTCAGCCAGCGTAATGGTATTCAGCTTGTCAAACAGGGCCTTGGCCGCCTCGTGCCAAATCAGGCGGGTGGGGCAGGTCGGGGAACGCTCACACGCTGCGGCGCGCTCGGTGCATTCTACCAGGCTATCTCCCTCTTCCAGCAGGGCCACGATCTCTCCCACCGTGATCTCTGCCGGCGGCCTGGTCAAAGCGTGTCCCCCTTTGGGTCCCCGTACACTCTCCACGTAATGGGCCTTTTTCAAGGGGATGATAATCTGCTCCAGGTACTTGACGGAGATATTCTGGCGCTTGGCAATGTCCCCCAGCTGCACCGGCCCCTGATTATAGTGCTGGGCCATGTCCAGGAGCAGCCGGGTGCCATAGCGGCTTTTAGTGGATAGTCTCATCCTCAGGCTCCTCCGGCCTCGGCCATTTTCTTCCGCCAGACCGGGGAGAAGGACCGGAGTCTTTCCACTGCCGGGGGCAAGTGCGCCAGGACATGGTCCACCTCTTCTTCCCGGGTATCCCGGCTCAGGGTAAAAACCATGGACCCCTGGGCCACGTCCGGCTTGATGCCGATGGCGCCCAGGACCGGCGAGGTTTTCAGGGCCTTGGAGGCGCAGGCGGAACCGGTGTTGGCATAGATCCCCTGGCTGCTCAACAGGAAAATCAAGGCCTCGCCTTCAATGCCTTCAAAACAGAAACTGGCATGCCCCGGCAATCTCTTTTCCGGATGCCCGGTATAAAAGACGTGGGGAATATGCTCCTGGACTCCGGCGACCAAACGATCCCTCAACTTTGCCAGGTAAACGGCTTTCTCACTCAATTCCCGCCCGGCCAACTCCGCCGCCGTTCCCAAACCCACGATGCCGGGGATGTTCTCGGTGCCGCCCCGCCTGCCGTTTTCCTGAATGCCGCCGTTGAGCTGGGGCACCAGCCGCAGTTTATTGCGAAAATACAAGGCCCCGATCCCCTTGGGGGCTCCCAGGGCCGGCCCGGAAATAGTTAACAGGTCTACCCCCAGCTCCGTAACCTCCACCGGCACCTGGCCCACGGTAGCCACGGCATCGGTATGGAAAGGAACTCCGGCCGCCTGACATACCGCCACCAGTGCCGGGATATCCTGGAGCGTGCCGATCTCGTTGCTGCCATGACCGATGGAAACCATGACCGTAGCCGGGGTGAGGGCTTTTTGCAGACGTTCCGGATCAACCCGGCCGTACCGGTCCACGGGCAGGAAAGTTACCTCGAAATCGAAAAACTTCTCTAAAAATCTGGCCGAATTGAGCACCGAGTGATGCTCGATGCCCGAAACAATCAGGTGTTTGCCTCGCTTCAGAAAAGTAGCCAGGGCCATGCCCTTGATGGCCAGGTTGTTGGCTTCGGCGCCGGAGGAGGTGAAGATAATCTCATTGTCCCGGGCGCCGATGAGCCGGGCCACCTTCCCCCGCTGCTCTTCCATGACCGCTTTGATTTCCGACCCCAGGTCGTAAACCGCCGAGGGGTTGCCGAACCGTTCGGCAAAGAAAGGCAGCATGGCTTCCAGAACTTCGGGGCGCACCGGCGTGGCCGCGGCGTGATCCATATAGGCACGTTTCATGACCTTTCCTCGCAAATCTTCTTAATGTAGAGTTTATAACAATCGCCGCAGGGATCTTCGCTGATGCCCAAGAATTCTTGCCCGTGTTTGGCGCACCAGGCCGGAATATCTTCCAGGGCGCCGTCGTAATCGGTTAAAATTTCCAGAACCTGACCGGGCTCCAGGTCCTTGATCAACTCCATGGGCTCCAGCAGGTGCATGGGGCAAGCGCGATAGACCAGGTCCGCCGTGGCATCGGCTTTACATTCGGTCAAGAATTTCATCCTCTCTCTCCTCCGGTCAGGTGGAACCAGTAAACACTATTATATTATATATTAATTAGCTATAGAATAAAGTCAAGAGCCTAGAGCTTAAAATATTTGCCTGCTAACCATAACAAACCGTTAAAAAAGTATCTCTACGGCCTGGTAGGGACACACCGGCAGGCAGAGCTCACAGGCAATGCAGCGCTCTTGGTCGAAGGCAACGTTCATGCTGTCTCGGTCAGCCACCGCCAGCGCCTTAGTGGGACAGGGACCGGTGCAGGCGGTGCAGTGGATGCAGCGCTCTTCGTGCCAGCGCACTTCTTTGGAGAGAGGTTCCACCCCCACCCCCAGTTCGGTGAGAAAGGCCACGGCCTCAGTCAAGCGCTCGTTGCCGTCTCCCAACTCCAATACCATACTGCCCCATTCCTGGGGAGTGATGCGAGCCCTCAGGATGTTGACCACCAGGCCGTAATCATGAATCAGACGGTAGGTGATGGGCTGATCGATGAGGTGGGGGGGAAAGCTTAAGACCAATTTCTTTTTCGGCATGATAAGCTCCTTCTCTCAGCTACCCGCGTCCCGGTTCGGCGGTGCGTAGGGCCGTTCTTTCAGGGGCTTGAAGGCGTAACCGGAATCCGGACCCGGCAGGGGCGCCAGGGGGTCGGCCAACAAGAAGCTCCCTGCCTCAATCCACTCTTTCAAAATTCCGGCGACTTCCCGGGCCCGGGCGTAGGAGGAGAGCCCGGCGGTGACCACCTTTTTACCGTTCACGGCAATCTCCCCGCTTTTTAACTGGGCCACCGTCACTTCCGCCAGGACCTCCGGTTTGCCGTTGGGATACGCCTCGCTGTAGTCCACCACCGGGGCGATGATATCGGCGTCGGAGACCGCTACGTAGGCCAAAATTTCCTCATCCAGGATGGGGATGGGAATGCCCAACCCCACCGTCAGGGTGACGCCGTAGCCGGTAAAGGAGGCCCCTCGGAGCCATTGAGGGCTCATGTGTTTCAAATCCCCGGTGACCGCGAGGGTTCCGGCCCCCCGCTTAGGCACCCCGCCGCCGGTCCGGGGCATGCCGGGGTTGTGCTGGGTGCCGTGGCTCACCACCAGGCCCTGGCCCCCTCCCAGGAAGATGCGCGTGCCCACCCCGATGGTGCGGTAGAGGGGATCATTGAGCAGCGGGCTGAGCTGCCCGGCGGTGCAGTAGTTGGCGTTTTTCACCCTCGGCTGCAGCACCCCCATGTAGGTGTAGAGGACCCGGTCCGAGAGATTCACCGCCACGTTATAGTTCTGATAAGCGTTGCGCATATTGAAGAGCACCGCTTCGTTCATATCCGCCAAACGGATCCAGGTGTCCAGGGCCTTCCGGGGATAGCAATCGGTCCCATAGGCTGAGGCGGTCAGGCGCACGTCTTTTCCCCGCACCAGGTCTTCGATGACATGGCCGCCGCCGTAAGGGAATTTCCCCGGGAAGACCTTATTGCGGGGGTCGTCGTCGGGGATGGCGGTGGCGCCGATCATGATATCCACCGCCGCGAACCCGGCGTAGGCCGCGACTTCGTTCAGGGTTACCCGGCCGCCGCCGATCTTCATGCGGGGGGTGGCGTGCCCCACGTTGAAGTAGGCCCCCGATGAACACATGGGGGCAAAGGTACCGGTAGTGACCACGTCCACCATGGCCGCCGCCTGCTTGACCCCCTTTTCCCGCACGACCCCGATGATTTCTTCCGCGGTCAGGACCACCGCCCGCCCGGCCTTGATTTTCTCATTGATTTCCTGGATGGTCTTGGCCATCGGTCACCTCGTTTGGTGCAAAATTAATGTTTCTTTTTTATACCATAATGATATATATAAAACTAATAATTTATATATCAACAAAAAAAGTCATCGTCCGGGTCACTGGCCCCGGCGATCACCAGGTGGTTGGAGCCATGGCAGCCGTAAATCCTCAAGAATTGGAGCAGTGCAAACTGGAAGTGGCTGCGGGTCAGTCCTTTCGAGAAGAGATTCCCGACATTGTCAGGCAGCTGGTGGATTCCTGCGGCGAAGGGTGCTTTGAGCACATCAGCCCGGAGCCCATCCCTTCCCGGGAGATGGTGATCGATCTTATCCACCGGGCCTGCCGCCTCCTTTACCCCGGCTATTTTATTGCCGGCAGGGTGGATTTGGTCAACCTGGGCTACTATTTAGGCCAGGAGGCGGTGGGATTTTTCGAGGTCCTGGCCCAACAAATTACCCTGGCCCTGCGGCATGAGTGCCTGCGCTACGGCCTTCCCTGCACTCACTGCCAGGAGCGGGGCCAGGCCGAGGCCATCCGCCTGATGCGCCGGTTGCCGAGCCTCAGAGCCGTTTTGGCCACGGACGTTCACGCCGCCTATGAGGGCGACCCCGCCGCCAAAAGCCATGACGAGGTTATCTACAGCTACCCGGGGCTTTTTGCCGTCACCGTCTATCGGCTGGCCCATGAACTCTGGGAGCAGCAGGTGCCGCTCTTGCCCCGCATCATGACGGAATACGCCCACAGTTTGACCGGCATCGACATTCACCCCGGGGCCAGAATCGGCGGGAGTTTCTTCATCGACCACGGCACCGCGGTGGTGATCGGGGAGACCACGGAAATCGGCGAACGGGTGAGACTCTACCAGGGGGTTACCCTGGGCGCTTTGTCCCTGCCCAAAAATGAGGTTGAAGCCCTAAGGACCAAAAAACGGCACCCCACAGTGGAAGACGATGTGATTATCTATGCCGGGGCCACCATCCTGGGGGGGAAAACGGTGATTGGCGCCCGGGCCGTTATCGGCGGCAACGTCTGGCTCACTGAATCGGTGCCACCGGATACCAAGGTGTTCCTGAAAAAGCCGGAATTGGTCTATAAATCCGACCGCTCCCGGCAAAGGCCGGCGACGGCCGGGGGGAGATAACCATGCGAGGGATGTTGCCGCAGGTGGTCCAGGCCGTGGGGGGCACGCCTCTGGTACGCTTAAATAACCTTACCCGGGGACTTGAGGCCACCGTCTTGGCCAAGTTGGAGTTCATGAATCCTCTCGGCAGCGTCAAGGACCGCATCGGGGCGGCCATGATCCTGGCGGCGGAGCAGCGCGGCCTCCTTTCCCACGGCGGCCTGATCGTGGAGCCCACCAGCGGCAACACCGGCATCGCCCTGGCCTTTGTGGCCGCCGCCCGGGGCTACCGTCTCCTCCTCACCATGCCGGACACCATGAGCCTGGAGAGGCGCAAGCTCCTGAAACACCTGGGAGCAGAAGTGATTTTAACCCCGGGGAGCCAAGGCATGACCGGAGCGATTAACCGGGCCCGGGAAATCCTGGCTGAGACGCCAGGCGCCTATATGCCGGACCAGTTCAGCAACCCGGCCAACCCCGACATTCACCGCCGGACCACGGCCGAAGAGATTTGGCGGGATACGGACGGGAAAGTGGACATCCTGGTTGCCGGGGTGGGCACCGGAGGCACCATCACCGGGGTGGCGGAGGCGATCAAGGCCCGCAAACCTTCCTTTTGGGCCGTGGCCGTGGAGCCGGCGGCTTCCCCGGTGCTCTCCGGCGGCCCCCCGGGTCCCCACCTGATTCAGGGCATTGGGGCGGGGTTTATCCCCCAGGTGTTGAACCGGGAAATCATTGACGAAATCATCGCCGTAGCCGACGAAGACGCCCTGGAAACTGCGAGAGCGGTGACCAAACGGGAAGGCATCCTCTGCGGCATCTCCTCCGGGGCCACAGTGTGGGCCGCGCTGAGCCTGGCCCGGCGCCCCGATAATCATGGCAAACAGATCGTGGCCATCCTCCCCAGCAGCGGGGAACGGTATCTGAGCACCAAACTCTATATCGACTGATACTGGGTGCTAAACAGTGATTACTCTGGGCATGAAATTGAATAATTATCAGGGGCACGGCGAGCCGTGCCCTCCGATTTATCTATATTTTGTGCCCCCAGCAATAAGTAATTCTTCTCGCTCCCCAGTTTCTGCTTGGGAACACCGATTTTCGGCGAAGTTTGACTCTCCCATAGGTTGGTGGGCAAACTGAGCTATTCATAAGTCACTTGCAAAGTTCTCTGTTAGCCTGAGAATTCTTAGAAAATTTCATTAACTTATGGGGATATTGGGGTATTCTGCCAAGCAGGCCAGTTTTTAGAATAGGTTGCTATATCGTCAAATCAGAATCCTACGAAAGTGCTGCTCACTGCCCTATCTGCTCTACTGTGGGTCCTGCCAAAATGCTTCGATATTCTGTCAATATATGCTCTTTGTTGGCCGGCCCCGCTGTTGTTTTTCGGCTTCCGTTGTCCCCCCCCGGGGTAAGGGTTCCACGGTTATCGGGCCAGAGCGTTGGTGTACTTGAGCGTCAACGGTTCTGGGGATAGGTTAAGCTCCCTTGGTGTCGCCGCCCGCACTCCCTGGTCACCAGTCCCCACCCCCGGCCTCACATCTCACCGGTCGGTCCCTCAGCCCGTCCCACCGGCGCCCCGGGTACACGTCCCCCTCTTCCGGCCCCTGGAGGCAAAGCCGGGGATGGGACTCCTACCCCCCCGGTATCAATATGTCCCGTCCGGAAATTTTTCATAAATTTCATCCTGATAAATCCGCGGAATTTTCCCATCCCCTCAATGATGGGACCCAGGGCGAGAATTTCAAAACTGTTTTCCGGTCGGGGATAACCAAGAGGAGGCAGGCTCACAGAATACCCCTTAAAAAAAGCGTTTACACGCTTCTGTGGCGTGTTCGGGCTTCGACCAAGGGGTTATACCAGGTTCGCATAGAAAAGCGACAAACCGTGTAGGGGCAAAACTATCCTCTCCAGTTTGTCATGCAAAGAAACGGCGTCATGGGAGGAATCTCCCGGGCTCTCGGAGTCATCACCGATGGACCAGCCAGTCACATGCTCCACGTGAGCCTCAACCCACCAACCGTCTAGTACGCTCAGGCTGGGCACGCCATTCAACGCCGCCTTCATGCCGCTGGTTCCCGAGGCTTCCTGGGGCCGCAGGGGGTATTGAGCCACAGGTCGACGCCGGCGCAGAGGATCTTCCCCAAAGCCATATCGTAGTCCTCCAGGTAAACCACCCGCACTGATTCTCCCAGAGTGCCGGTGGCCCGCAAGACTCGCCTGATCATGTCCTTGCCGCCCTCATCCCGGGGGTGAGCCTTGCCTCCATAAACCACCTGGAGCGGCCCCACCTGGGCCAGGCCCCGCAGCCGGCCCAGGTCAGAGAACAGGAGGTCTTGGCGCTTATAGCTTTTGCCAAAAGTATTTTCCGATAGCGGCACCATTCAAATCCCCCCTAACCCCTTTAAAAAATGGGGGGAACTATAAGAAATTGCTGTGAAAGTCCCCCTTTGGAAAAGGGGGATTCAGGGGGATTTGAGGACCTCCAAGGGGAAAGAATTTGTGGCAAACGCTATATAGGTAGTTGCCCGCCGGGCAAAACCTATGGTCAAAACGTTCTCCGGCAATTGCACTCCACTCCGTCTTTCCACTTCGGCCAACATGGCCCGTTTGGCGTGGGCGTGGGCCGCGGCGATTTCATGGAGGGAGATGCCCACGGCATAGCGCCAGGCCCGCAACTTCACCTGCCTGCCTTCGATGGTGATGGTTACCTGCGGCTCCATGGGTTCCAGGATACGCCGAAGCTGGAACCAGCAGCCATTTATGATCGGGCCGAGGCGATGATTCTCCTGGCCAGTTTATCAATTTCCACCACGATCACCACGGTGACCGAAACCAGGCCGATCCTGAGCCATTCCATGGGCATAATGGGCTCCATGCGGAAGATCCATTGCATGAAGGGAAGATAGATGGCCGCCAGTTGGGCCATAAAGGCGGCGATGGTCCCGAAAAAGAGAAAGGGGTTTCCCAGAGGATTCATCCGGAAGAGCGATTGCAGCTCGGAGCGGCTGTTGAAGGCCTGGAAAAACTGGAAGAAGACCATGGTGGTCACCGCGATGGTTCTGGCCTTTTCCAGGGATTCTCCCTGGTTCAGGGCATGGATGAATTCATAGATCACCCCGGCCGAAATCAATAAGGCCACGATGATGGTGCGCTCCACCAGGAGACGGTTGAAAATGCCTTCTTGCGGGTGTCTGGGGGGCCGCTGGAGCACGTCCTTTTCTCCCGGCTCGAAGGCCAGGGCCATATCCTGCAGGCCGTTGGTGACGATATTGATCCACAAGAGTTGAGCCGGCAAATAGGGGAGCGGCAACCCCAGCATCACGGTTGCCAAAATCGAAATAATCGCAGCAATGCCGGTGGGAATGAGGAAAAAGATGACCTTGCGGATGTTGTCAAAGACGATCCGCCCCAGTCCTACGGCCTGGTAGATGCTGGCAAAATTGTCGTCGGCGATGACCATGTCCGAGGCTTCTTTGGCCACATCGGTGCCGGTTTTGCCCATGGCGATGCCGATATGGGCCACCTTTAGGGCCGGGGCGTCGTTCACCCCGTCCCCGGTCATGGCCACAATCTCCCCGTGTTGCATCAACTGTTGGGTGATGCGCAACTTGTGTTGGGGCGCCACCCGGGCATAGACCGAGACTTTTTGGACCAGGTGATACAAGTTGAGGTCGCTCATGGTCTCGATTTCTTTGCCCGCCAGGACGTTGCGCACCGCTCCCTCGGGGCCGGCGCGTTTGACCAGCGCCGCGAGGACCTCTTTAATGAAGCCAAACAGTTCCATGTCACTCATGGCCAGTACGTGTTTTCCGGTCAGACTCAGGGACGACTGACCGGTCAGGCCGGAGCGTTGGGCCAGGACATTGGCCACTTCTTTGGTAACCGCGAAGAGTTCTTCATCCGTCATGGCCTCCATGGGCTTGGAAACCAGGTCCTCCACGGCCTCGACGTCTTCCTCGATACCTAATTGCCTGGCGATGGCTTCGGCGGTGACCGCGTGGTCACCGGTGATCATCACTACCCGGATGCCCGCCTGTTTGCAGCCCGCCACGGCCTCGATGGCCTCGGGCCGGGGCGGGTCGATCATCCCCTGCAACCCCGCAAAAATCAGCCCGGTTTGCAGGTCCTCCATGGCAATTTCCGACTGGTCGGCGGGGACCTCCTTGTAGGCCATGCCCAGCACCCGCAGGCCCTCCCGGGCAAAATGGTCGGCCACCCGGGGGACGCCCTCCCAGGCCTCAAACCGGCACTCGGAACAGATGTCCAGCAGCTTCTCCGGCGCTCCTTTGACGAACACCAGGTTGCGGTCGCCGTGCCGGTGCAGGGTGGCCATATAACCCCGGTCCGATTCAAAAGGAATGAGGAAGAGTTCCGGAAATTTTTCCCGCTCCTCATCAAGATTCAACCCCGCCTTCATGGCGGCAACGATGAGGGCGCCTTCGGTGGGGTCGCCGTCCACCTTGTAGCTCCCATCTTCTTCATAGACCTGCGACTCGTTGCACAGCAGGCCGATCCTGAAGAGCAGCGCCAGCTGGTGGTCGGCTTCGGCCTTGACGGGCCGGCCCTCCTCCAAAATCTCTCCCTTCGGGTCGTAGCCGCTACCTTCCAATTCGTAGATCTTTTCTCCGTCATAGACCAGTCTCACCGTCATTTCGTTCTTCGTCAGGGTGCCGGTCTTGTCGGAGCAAATCACCGTAGTACTGCCCAGGGTCTCTACTGCCGGGAGTTTCCGGATAATGGCGTTGCGCTTGGCCATGCGGGCCACCCCGATAGCCAAAGTGATGGTCACCACGATGGGGAGCCCTTCGGGGATGGCGGCCACCGCAGCCGCCACCGCGGTCATGAACATTTCCTGGGCGCTGATCCCCACCAGGATGCCGATGAGGAACAGCAATGCGGAAGCCACCATGATGATGATGCCGATGTTGTTGGCGAACCGGTCGATCTTTTCCTGGAGGGGTGATTTGGTAACCCCGATCTCCTGGACATCTTGGGCAATGTGGCCCAGGACCGTTTGGGAGCCGGTGGCCACCACCACGCCTTTGGCCCGCCCATTGACCACCACCGTACCCATGAAGGCGATGTTGCGCTGATCGCCGGGGGTAAGGTTGTCATCGGCGATAGCCGCGCTCGCCTTCTCCGCGGGGATGGATTCCCCGGTAAGCATGGATTCATCAGCCCTTAACTCGATGGTCTTGATAAGTCTGACGTCCGCCGGCACCCGCCCCCCGGAGGCCAGCAAGACGATGTCTCCGGGCACCACTTCCTCGCCGTTGATCTCCATCTCTTTACCGTCCCGGAGTACCCGGGCCCTGGCCACCACCATACTTTTGAGGGCGCGGACGTTTTTCTCGGCCTTGTACTCCTGGATGAAGCCGACGATGGCGTTGATCAATAAAATTGCCAGGATCACCCCGGTGTCTTTGTACTCCTCCAGGAAGGCGGTCACCACCGCGGCGATGAGGAGAATATAGATCAAGGGGCTTTTGAATTGGTGGAGGAGAATTTGCAGACGGCTGATCTTCTCCGCTTCGGCCAGCGTATTGGGCCCAACCTGCTTGAGACGTTCCTTGGCCTCGGCATCCGTCAGGCCATTCTCTGAAGTGTTCAGTTCTGCGAATAGTTGATCTACCTCAAGCTGGTACCAGTTCATGATCCCTCCTTATGGCCGCATAATCGTCTATTCCCTGATAGCTGACGACCTATAGCGTTTGCCATAAGTTTTTTCCGATCCTCGATATCCTCAAATCCCCCCTAACCCCCCTTTAATAAAGGGGGGAACTATAAGAAATTGCTGTTAAAGTACCCCTTTGAAAAAGGGGGATTTAGGGGGATTTAAGAACCTCCAAGGAGAAGGAATTTATGGCAAACGCTATAACTCAAAACTCTGCTTTGGGAAAATCATACTATTCGGCAACCCTGCCAATCCGACCATTTCCTTTTCCGCTTGCGCTACGATCTGCCGCCTCTCCCCAATGCCGGGACCTGCTTCAGGGTAAAGTTGGTCTCAAAGGCGCTGAACAGGTCCAGGTACTGTTCCAGGTTGCGGCTCAGCAGAAACTTTTGCCTTACGGTTTCCCGGCCAGCCTGGCCCAGGCGCCGCCGCAAATCCTCATCCTTGACCAGTTGAACCATGCGGGCCGCGGCCTCTTCGACATTGTTCACCAGGAAGCCGTTGACCCCGTCCTCGATCTGATAACGGATGCCGCCCACGTTGCCCCCGATCACCGCGGCGCCCTTCCACATGGCCTCGGCCACGGTGAGGCCGAAGCCCTCCCGGATGGATTTCTGCAGGACCACCGCGGCCCGGCTCTGCAAGGCGTTCACCAGGGCGGTATCCTGTACCGATAAAATGATAACGCGCTCCTCCTGACTTTCCAGGAGAGACTCATAAACTTCGGGGCCTTCCGGGTCGTCGGTAGCCACATTCCCCAACAATACCAGGGTGCAGTCCACCTCTTTCCTGGCAATTTTAAAGGCCTCCACCACCCCCTGGGGGTCTTTCCAGCGGTCGAAGCGGGATACCTGCACCACCAGGGGCAGGTCGGTGGGAATATTATAGTGCTCCAACCGTTCCTCGATCTCCGCCTCGCTTAACGGATGGTTTTTAATGGAGAACGGATCAATGGCCGGCATGAAAAAAAGCTGGGGAGTTTTGAGATTCTGGGTGTATTCCCTGATGCTGAAAATCACCGCATCGTACTTTTCCACGAAAGGCGCAAAATAACACCATAATTCCGGGTTCGGCTCGCTCAGGTCCACGTGGCCGCGCCAGATCCAGGGGCCACGCTTACGGTAATGATTGATCATGGGCAGGGGCTGGGGGTCGTGGATGATGACCACGTCGTGCTCCAGGTGATTGCGGATGGCATTCTCGTATACTACCTCTTCAAAAATTTCCTTTTTCCGGCCGGTGAGATTGATCTCCCCGCCTTGCAGGGCATTGTGCATCTTCTTGGTGATGCTGAAAAAGTCCGGAGACCCCTGGATCACCCGCCAACCGGTCTTGATGCCCACGCTGTTCATCAAAATGGTCATGGACCCCAGAAGCTCCGCTACTCCTCCCCCATAGTAAGTGGAATTAACATTGACCACGTGCAGGTCCCGGAGATGCCTGGCCTTTTTGAGGATGCGCTCGACGGTCTCGGCGCCGACAAATTGCTCATAGTCCTCGATACGGACAAGTCGGAGATGATTTATCATGATAATCCTCTTTGCATGAGCTGTTCATACAGTCTTTCCGCGTCTTCCCGGCGGCACAGTTCTGTTCCCGGGGTCATGACCGCGGCCGCGCCTGCGGCCACGCCGAAGCGGACGGCCTCCCGCCAGGACTGGCCCGTGTCGATGGCCGGGTTCATCGTCAGGGTGGCGATTTTCATGATCACACCTTTTTGCTTTAAGCGGGCCTCAAGGATAAACAATCCCGACCGTGGTCCGGGAGACACGATACAGCACATCTTTGGAGACACTGCCCAGGATCACTTGTTTGAGGGGCGATACCCCCCGGGCCCCCATCAGGATCAGGGTATAATGGCCCTCCTCCGCTTCCTCGGCGATCACCTGCGCCGGCTGTCCGATCAGCAATTTGTCGGATAGCATGCCTTTGAGGCCCGTATCTCTTAGAATCTCCCGGCCATTAGTCAGGATTTCCTCACCATCCGCGATTAAAGGCGCGGCTCCTTCGGCATAGGCCGGAGCCAGGATGGCATAATCGATAACGTGCAGCAGGGTCAGCCGCGGGTCGCGGTCCTTGAAGCTCTGAGCCAGTGCGGCTCCCTGGCGGACCGCCTCGAAGCTCGGCGCCGAGCCGTCCACCGGCAAAAGCAGTGGAGAAATGGGGCATTCCTGATTAAAGACGGTTTCGGCGCCCGGGACAAAAATAGTCATTCTCTGGGCCAGAGACAAGACCTGGCGCGTCACGCTTCCCAGGAGCAACCCCTTAACCGGGGACAATCCCCGCCGCCCCATGACGATGCCGGTATAACTGCCCTCCTGGGCCACCCGGATGATTTCTTCCCCGACCTTGCCCTCGGCGACCCGGGTCTCGATGGGGGCCGCCACGCCTTTCTCTTGCAAGAAGCGCTTGCCTTCCTCCAAGAGCGGCAGGATCTCGTGATCGAGATGGTGCTGCCGCACCCGGCGCCAGGCATCTACTTCGTCCATGCGGGTCACGCGCAGGTCTACATTCTGAATGTGCCGGGCCAGGTAGCTGCCGCCGATGACCCGGAGCAGAGTGATCTGCTCCATTTCCTGCCCTCCGGCACAGGCCAAATGGGCCGCCCACTCCAGAGCCTTTTTCGCCGAAGGGCTGCCGTCATAGGGGATGAGAATGCGGTTAAAAGGATAAGGACTTGTCACCATGATAAACTCTCCGAGTAATGCTCCAAGGGAACGGTTTCAACCCGGTTAGGTCCTAAATCGTCAAATTATCGGACATTTCTCGCAGGCGGGAGCTCGGAGTACGTTCGCTGGTCCTGGAATATCCCGAAATTGCATTAACCTCTCTGTTCAGTTTTTCGGGGGAAGAGCAGCGCCGCAGAACTTACAGGGCACCGTATCCTGCCTTTTTTCCGAGATAATTTGAACTCTTTTACACTTGGGACAGACGCGTTTTAACCCCAGGATGGCGCCGATCACCATGGCAATAAAGGGGTTCATGGCGTGTTTTCCGGGTTTTTAAATAACCAATTGGATTTGCTGAGATTATCTGGGGTCCCCATAACAATCAGCAGATCATGGCCCCGCAGTTCCATACCCGGCTCCGGATTGGGCAGCATCTGGGAATCGCGCCGGATGGCCAGGACCGTCACCCCATATTTCTTACGTAATTCGACCTGGGCCAAGGATTTGCCCGCCAAGGGAGCCTGCTCGCCTAAACGAAAGGTGCTAACCTCGAAGTCGTGCAGGTGTCGCAGCCCGTCCCGAAAAGAGTCCAACTCCCTGGAAATACCTCGCAAAACCAAGTAGCCATCAGCTCGTACTTGGGTGACAAATCTTTCGATCTCTTCTTTGGCCACCAGGTATTTCCTCAAAACCAGAGTGAAGATTTCCACCGAGGTTTCAAACTCTTCGGGCACGACATCATCCGCGCCCAAGTCAAACAAAGACTGCAATTCCTGGAGATAACGGGTGCGCACGATGATATAGGCCCGGGGATTGAGGCTGCGGGCCAGGCTGACAATCCGCCGGGTAGCGGCCGGGTCGTTGATCACCACCACCATAATCCTGGCCTCTTTGATGTTGGCGTGTTTCAGGATTTCTTCCTGGGTGGCGTCGCCATAAAAAATCGGTTCGCCGCTCTCCCTTTCCCGGCGGACCGTTTCCGGATTCATCTCAATGATGACATAGGGAATTTCCCCCGTTTTGGCGGCCCGGGCCAGATTCCGGCCGTTCACCCCAAAAGTTGAAGCTGGGGGCGCATCTGGCGGAGGAAATTGACAAATCAATCCCCGGAGAC
>Ga0351912_1097_pt1 | contig 27126 bp, 19 predicted proteins | sample TotcelHT113001M3_FD_206863 | JGI IMG/M metagenome (GOLD analysis project Ga0351912, IMG submission 206863) | Enriched cells from coal bed in the Powder River Basin, Montana, United States - Total cells T11 rep1 HSBNCT.T11.300.1.M3 ...
CGCCTCCGGCCCGTCGTCCTACTGGCAGCCCAAAAAAGGCAATTGGGTCGCTTCCGGAGGCGTGTACTATGATGCCAATCCTGTTGTATATCCCAACCCCAGCGAGTGGACCTACCTGAATCTTCCCCAAACCCTAACTGATTTCACCGTTTCCGTCGACATCAATATGATCAGCGATGGCGGTCTCATGTTGCGCTGCGACGAAAACTCCCAAAACTATGTCGTATTGATTACGGGTGGGTTTGACCATAAAGGCACCGGCCTTTATTGGCATAAGATCAAGGATGGCTACAATGATTCGGTGGTATATAGCCCGGTGAGTGACTTGTTTGTCAATGGTGTCAGTAATGCGAAAATCACGGTGAAGGTGCAGGGCACCACTTACTCCGCATATGTCAACGATAATCCCACCCCTGTTACCACCTTCACGTGGGACGGTGTAGCCAGCGGAAAATTCGGCCTGTATAGCTGGTCGGGCCAAACCTTTGACAACGTCAAGATATCGATCCCGGGATCGAGCCTTCCCCCGATCTCGATGCTGCTGCTGGAGTAAAGCCTTCAGAAAGTCTGAGGTCGGGAACTGATACAGTTTTAACGGTCATGAAGCGGGTGAGTTAGTAAGCTTGCCATCTGCGACAATTATTACCTCCCCCGGAAAAATGATAGCTATCATCTCGTTATCTGGCACCGACATCTGTGGGGAGGAAGATTTCAGGTGTCGGGGACAGGGGAACGCCAGGTTACCGGGGAAAATGGCAGGAGGCCATCAGGTTGAAAAGAGTCGATATGGTCTGGATGTTAGTATCTTCAGCGAGTTGATAAGTTTCTCATCATAGCAGAAAGTAACTCCCGCTTTGGCGCAATTATGTTTCTTTTGGCCCCCAAAGTAGCCCAGTCTTTAAAAATCTTAGAATATTAGGGGCATTTTTCATCCAGGCATTAAAATTAGCATCTGAACTCTAAATCTGGAGGCACCATAGGCACAATTCAATGTGGTTGCTGATGGACTAATCCAGCAAAAGGAGCATTAACGCACCGGTAATGTTGGGGTTCAGGCCCCCACCCAGGTACCAATCGAGCTTCGCATTGTCGCCAAAGTCAGTTATCGTGCTCAACGGTTGTGGCTGCAAGCCGAGCACCGGCGAGGCGCCGGCGATCCCTTTGAACTGCAACTCGTCCTGGGACGGATAGAGATAAGCTGGCGTGACCTCCTGCGTGCGCAGCAATGCCAGAAAGTATGGATTCATCATCTGGTTACCCTGACTATTGAGCAGGTTGATCATATCCTGGCCCTGGAGACTCCCGGCGAGACCATTGTTCGTCCCATCGTTTGTTACCTGTGCTCCCTTCGTGAAAATCTCGAAGCTATAATTTAAAGCATTTTTGATCCACGCTATGTATCCCGCAAACTTAGGATCCGCCAAATTAAGCTGCGTGTTGGTGACAAAGTCAGGTAGATAGATGAGGCCCGAAGCGAGGGCGTTGTAGACGGCATACATAACACCGTTGCTGTTGCCGAGGTTGGTGACCCACGCCGGCTGTGGTGGCTGGAGATTGTTCCAGGAGGAAGTCCAAATGCAATCAAGCAACCCTTGCTCCTGCGTCACTGAGTAGGTGGCCCCCGCGGCGTTTTGAACGGCCGACCATATACAATTGCCGCTTGAGTCGTAAAGAGTGAAGTCCGTCAGGGTCATGGTGTAGCCAGAGGTGGAGTTACCCGTGAATCCGACGTAGGCGGTCCAGACACTCCCGGCCGTACCTCCTGTATCGGGGTCGTTCATGCCTTGGGGGTAGCCGACACGGAACCCGGCCGTGGACCAGTTAGGCCCAAGGCCGGGGCCGGGGGTGCCCTGCGTCCATGCCGGCGTCCATGGCGTCGCAAGATGTGCCGTGGCAATGACCTGGTCCAGCGCCTGGGTAAAGCTGACGATTCCGGAGGCGAACCCAGAGCCCGTGAATTGGTTCTGCGTCACCCAGCCGATGGGATTGGTCGCACCCGGAAAAGCAAGGGCCTGCGAAAAGCCTCCCGTACCGGTGCCCAGCCAGGCATATTGAGTTTGAGATGCATACCCTGCCATAGCCCTGCCAACGGCGGCGGTGGATTGTCGCTGCTTCGACCCATAGACCATGGTCGGGGCGGAGGCGGGGAGGTTCGAGACCTCCAATCGGGTGAGGAAGTCCCAGCGGTCGATCCAGGAGAGGTCGAGAACGCCCGGAACGCCCCCGCTGAAACTCCATTCAAAATAATTGCAGGGCTGAGTAGTCGAGGGGTAAGGAATCTGGGCGGCGGGTTGTGCCTGGCTCAGGACCGCGTACATCCGCGATCCGCCCGTTCGGTAGAGGCGTAACTTGCCCTGGGAGATGGTACTCAGTTGGACAACAAAAGGAGATCCGGCCGTCTGGTTCCCGGCCGTCCAGACGCCTGGAGAGGTCTGATAATCGAATTGGAAATCCGTCACCAGCCAGATCTGCGTGTTTTGCGGCGTGGCGTTGTAGAATTCTCCCGTGCCGAAGTTGTTGTGAACCGTCACTTCGTAAACCGTCTGGCCGAAGGCACCAGACACCGGAACCAGGGTCAACACCGCAACCAGGCAGGCGGCCACGATCGCGCCTGTGCCACACAGAAGGCGAGCCCGGGAAAACCGATTTGCAATCCCTGTCACCACCAATACCGCCAAGCATAGATTGAACCTGAAGCTTTTGTGGTTAGCCAACCGGCGGGCGAGAGCCTCGCGGGAATTTGGTTGCATGGAGAACCTCCAATATTGCAACTGATTGTCCTGAGATTAAGCGACAGGCCTTGTCCGCCGCAGTCCCAAAAGCAAGGTGGGGCAAGTCCTCAGCAGTTTAGCCAACGGCATTTAATCTTTGTTGGGTAGTTTATCCTTATATCGGCATACACACCATTCCTAATAAAAAAATCTTTTTTCAAGTCTGTATGTCTCGATCCCACTGGGGCGTAAGCGAAAGGCGCAGCGCATCCCGCCCTGGGGCGGTCGGGTGGACACAGCATGTTAGCTGCTTGGCGGCTTTCTTGCCATGATCGACAATTACCACCTTCCCCGAAAAAATACCAGATTTGGTTTCGTTATCTGGCACGGGCATCCGTGGGGAGGAAGATTCCAGATGGCGGTGATAGGGGAACGGTTGGTTACCGGCGGGACTGGCAGGGGGCTTCCAGGCCAAGAGGCTGGATACCCTCTGAATATTCTTGTTGTCCCCTCGTTTAATTTCTGATTACCCCCCCACCCGCTTCAACGCAAGATTTCCCTCCTGATACCCCGTTCAAAAAACTTCATTTCACCAGGTGCGAGGTCTCTCAGGAAACCTGGGAGAGATCTGCAAAATTTCCACCCTGCAAGCGCTGATCTTCGAGGTGTTTGAATGTCTCGGGCACGTTGTTTAGGGCCAGACAGGTGTTACTGGTTTGTGCGACTGTAACCCCGTGCAATTACTTGTACTTTGCCATGCAACGGGTCAAGCAAATTATACCGTGTAACTTTAACTACGCATTACATAATAAGTTGCGAAAGGCGGTAATAAGAGTAGGCAGGGTTGGCAGGTATAAATAACTGTACCTCAAGATTGTGTTCTGAATGGCCATATATAATAAATGCACTTCTTTGCGTAACTACTTAATATTACTACACTATCTATGCAGTAATTATGCAAGTAGCAGGTATTATTGAGAAATTAGGCACGACAGTTGCAATACTTATATGTGAACACCTCTCTTTGACAACCAAATAAAGGCCAGCCGGACCCGAAAGAGCAGACTCTACGGGTTAAAGGGAAACGGCTTGCAGGCTACCCCGGGATAAGCGCCACCGGGCAAAAACAAAAAAAACCCTTTGGAGGTAGAGCATGAAAGTTGCTGAAAAGAAGAAGGTCAATAAGGCTGTCGGCGTTATCGTGGACCCCACGTACTTCAGTGAGATTCCCCTGGCCGGCATCATGGACGCCATCGAGAACCATGGCTACCTGGTGGTGGATGAGGAACATAACCGCTGGTCTGGCTTCCTTTGCGGGAGAGAAGGACAGGCCATGTTCGACATCCTCTCCAGAGAAACCGGCAAGCTGGACAATTCGAGCCTCAGGCTTTCCTGGTACACGATGCCTTCCGGGAGGTACGAGGTTTTGGCTTATGTGGCCTGAGACGCTGAACAGGGGGCAGGAGCTGTGGTTCCTGTCTCTGCTTGAGCGTCTTTTGCTCAAATCTGAAATCAGGAGGCAGACGATGGAAGCGGACACCACGCTATTTCAGGCCAGCAACGGCCAGCAGCCCAGAGGGTTCGGGCGGTGGGGGTTTCAAATCGGCAGTGAAACTTGTTTCATTGTCGGCAAGTACAGTGTAGCCAAACAGGATGCCTTCAGAGTTGCTAAGAAACGGGGCGTAGAGCGGGTTGTGGTATTGCCAGACAAAAAATTGGCCCCCCAGGGCGGCAACCCTGAGAGGCCAGAAAACATAAGTCAAGAGCAAATTAACAATATCAAAACCCGCCTCATGGCGCAAGCGGAAAGTCGGACCTTTGGGAAAGGAACAAAGGGGGAGAGAGTAAGAACTGTCATCCCAACTAACGGCCTAAAGGCGGCTGAGATCATGGTGGTTTTGGATGTCCAATCGAAGCGGACGGCGCACTTGATTGCTAAACGCGGGTTTTACATCGTGGACTATAAGAAGCAGTCCATGTGCCCCGGTGAAATTGACGTTGAAGAAGCCTACCGGATAGCCAAATGGTGGGTTTATAAGAAGATGGCAGGGCGCCTCCCCTACTGGGTCGAGCCCGAAGACATGATTCAGGAAGCGGTCACCCGCCTGATTGAACGTGGGGGCGACCCCCGGATGGCGGGTGATTCCTATAAGTTCTTTATGATTCAGACAGCGGTGTCCCGTTACCTGCAGCGAAACCGGAAACATCAGCATGAGGATGAGGAGAAAATTGAAGCCCCTGGGTCAAGGTGGGGGACCTGGGACCGGTCCTATCGGGCTACCGAGACGATGTGCCGGATGATCGAGGCAAAGGGAGCCTACCCCATGGATCTGGCGGCATAGACCACAACCGGGGGCCTGCGGGTCCCCTCTTCTAATAGGAGAAAGGCGATGAACTCTTTAGCGGCTGAGAAAATTGAAACCCTCCCCGGGTTGTATTCCTGTTTCATCTGCGCCGATAACCTGGGCTGCAACCTGGAGCCCCGGAGCGAGTCCATGGACGGCTGCATCAAGTGGCGGTGCCGGGTCTGCCGGGCCCCGTGGTGGGTTGTGGGCTACGACCATGAGGCTTGCAATGCCACGGGCGTTCCCAACGGCGTGACCTACCATGACGGTGCTCACATGGCGCCGCTGCCGGAGGCCTCCGGGCATTACTACCGGCATGGCGGATATTGCCGCGTTCACAAGAGCTGGCGCTGCGGGTTATTGAGGTAGGGAACGACCAAGCCCCACGTCCACCGGCAATAACAAAATCTTGTCCAGGAAAACGGGTGCGGTACCGGGCCGGTTTGCCGCCCAGGGGCCGAGATTTATTGACTATGAGGCCCATTTAGGCATATAGGTATAAGGTAAGGATTATTTTCAGGTTAATGGCCGGGGCCTCGGGTCACCGGGGCGCAACCGGGTGCAAGGGAGAAGGTGAATATGAAGAACGTGGAGATGACCGTGGAGGGGAACATCCTCATCATCAAGGTGGACCTGACCAAGGACTTCGGGCCGTCGTCGTCGAAGAAGAGCATCATCATCGCCTCCACTGAGGGCAACGTCTCCGTCCCGGGCCGGCAGGAGAAGGTGGGGCTGAACGTTTACCGCACGAAATAAGCTGGAGGTTTGGTATGAGCCGCAACCCCATCTATGGGCCGGGGAATCCGCATCCGCTGTCCGCCATGAGAACCGAGCTGGTCTGGGAAGGGAAGTACGACGAATACGGCAACCGGCGGGAGGTGGATATCGCCGGGTGCGCCATGCCGCTCCAGAAGATCGAGACCATCGACCAGCCCCGGAGCGAGGCCGCGGCCAAAGGGCAACTTGCCCTGTTTGAGAAAAAGACCAAACGGCTGGATGATTTCCGCAACCGGCTCATCTGGGGCGATAACAAGCTGGTCATGGCTTCCCTGCTCAAGGACTTCAAAGGCAAGATCGACTTGATTTATATTGACCCGCCTTTTGATGTGGGGGCGGATTTTACGATGACTGTGCCAATTGGCGATGAGAAAGAGATGTTGTGGAAGGATCAATCAACCCTGGAGATGGTGGCCTACCGGGACATATGGGGGCGTGGGATGGATTCCTACCTCCACATGATGTATGAGCGGTTGGTTTTGATGAGAGATTTTCTGAGCGATAAGGGTAGCATTATAGTTCATCTTGCTCCAACGGTGAGTTATCAAATAAGATCTGTAATGGATGAAGTATTTGGCTCCAATAATTTTCGTAACGAAATTGTAGTAAACCGCCCAATATCAAAGAATCTACAACGGCAGTTCGATTCAATTATGGCACTACCGCAGGGCCATGATACATTGCTTTGGTACACTATAAATTCTAATACCAGAGTGAAAAATTTATTTATTCCTTATGAGGCAACAAACCTCGAGGGGTATTGGCACCGCTTTTGGAGTGGTGCTGATAGACCGACGATGCGTTATGAATTACTTGGAGAAAAACCAACTCATGGACAATGGAAATGGGAAGAACAAAGAGCTAAACGTGCTGTTGAGAACTATAAAAAATATTTATCTGAAGCTCAAGGCAGAAGTTTAGTTAAATATTGGGGAGATAAAAATTGTCAACAGGAATTTATTCGAAAATCCACCACTGGCACAGTAGAAAATTGGTTCCCACCACGAAATGACAAAATCGCCGATACTGTATGGGAAGATATAAAAGCTTATGAAAACCAAAAGGATTTTGCTACTCAAAAACATAGAGAACTTCTCAGCAGAATTATCAATTGGCTGACAGGGGAAGGCGACCTCATTGCCGACTTCTTCTGTGGCTCAGGGACTACAGGTGCCATAGCCGAAGTCCTGGGCCGCCGCTGGATTATGGCCGATTTGGGGCGGTTTGCTATCCACACTTCCCGGAAGCGATTGATTGATTTGCAACGCACCTTGAACACAGACGGGAAATCCTACCGGGCCTTTGATGTCTATAACCTGGGGCGCTATGAGCGGCAATGGTGGCAAAAAGCCCAATTGAACGGGGCGGATGAGGAACACCGGCGGGTGGTGCTGGAGTTCTTCCGGGCCGAAGTCTTGCAAAACACGCCGTCCCCTTTGATTCACGGGCGCAAAGGCGCGGCCTTTTGCCACGTGGACGGGATCGACTCCATCTTCAACCGGGGCGAAGTCCGGGCGGTGGCCGAAGCGGTGGCCCAGGCCGGGGGGGGGGAGTGCTACTGCCTGGCCTGGGAGTTCGAGATGGACCTGCACCTGACCACCGCGGCCCTGGAGAAGGAGTTCGGCGTCAGGCTCAAGCTGGTGCAGATTCCCCGGGAGATCATGGAGAAGAACCGCAAGAACCCGCCGCCGTTCCTGGAAGTGGCGGTATTGGAAGCCCAGCCGGTTTATCGGGGCTCGGGGGCCGACCGGACGGTGGACATCAAGCTCACCAAATTCCTGCCTTCCCTGGCGGAAGTGCCCAGCAAAGAATTAGAGGCCATCAAGGAGCGGGCCATGAAGAGCGGCATGGACTTCATCGACTTCTGGGCGGTGGATTTCGACTGGCAGCCGGGGAAACCTTTCAACCACCACTGGCAGGACTACCGCACCCGCAAAGACCGAAGCCTCAAAACCGTAAGCGCCGCCGGGCACAAATATCCCCGGCCCGGCAAATACACGGCCTGCGTCAAGGTGGTGGACACCTTCGGCTGCGACACCAGCATCACGGTGGAGGTGGAGGTATGAGCCCGGGACCCGTGATCAACCCCGCGGCCCTGGAGCCGCTCTTCGCCCCCTGGGAAGAACCGGTCAAACACCGGGTGAAAAATCCGCAAGCGGGGGAACCGGCCTTGCTCATCAACGGGCGGCGGCCTTCCCAACTGGTTATGCCCCAGAACCTGCGGGCGGCGGTGCGGGACTGGCGGGAGGCCTTTTACGCCGGGGCCAGCGACACCAGCCAGATATTGCTGAATCACTGGTTTGGCCGGAGCCATCGACGGCATACCCCGGCAGGGGAAGAATTCGAGTTTCGTTATTTCTACTGCCAGCAGGAGGCCATGGAAACCCTGGTCTTCCTCAAGGAAGTGCGGCGGCTGGAGTATTTGTCCCAGATAGTGGCGGGGTTCGGCGGCCCGGACCGGGAAATTGCGGCCTTGGGCATCACCGAGGACGAGGACGCCTGGAGCCGCTACGCCTTTAAGCTGGCCACCGGCGCCGGCAAGACCAAGGTTATGAGTCTTGCCATCGTCTGGAGCTATTTCCATGCCTTGCGGGAGTCGGACTCGGACCTGGCCCGGCACTTCGTGGTGATCGCCCCGAACCTAACGGTTTATGAACGCCTGAAGGAAGATTTCAAACCGCCGGGCGGGGGGGGCGGATATTTTTGATCAGGATCCGCTGATCCCCCCGGAATGGCGGGGCGATTGGAATATGTCGGTGACGCTGCAAGGCGAAGCCAGCGGCGCGGCCACGGGGGGCATTCTCTATCTGACTAACATCCATCGCCTGTTTGATACTTCCAAGCGGCAAAAAAAGAAGGATGGGGAGACTTACGCCTGGATGGGACCGGCGGTGTCAAAGGCGAGCGCACTGGACACCGGGGCGGAGTTACGGGACCGGATCACGGCCCACCGGCGGGTGATGGTGCTGAATGACGAGGCGCATCATATCTGGGACCCGGATTCGGCCTGGAATGAGGCCATCCGCTACCTGCACGAAACCATCCAGGCCCGGACCGGCGGCGGACTGGCGGCCCAACTGGATTTCAGCGCCACCCCCAAGGATAATAAGGGGCAATATTTCAAGCACATTATCTGCGATTCGCCCCTGGGGGAGGCGGTGGACGGGGGCATAGTCAAGACCCCGATTATTGGCAAGGCGGATCGCCGGTTGGAGGAGCAGCCGGACGATAACGCGGCCTATCGGTTCGAAAGACATCTGCGCCTGGGATATGAACGGTGGAAGGCCAGCCGGGAAGAGTGGCGGAAGAGCGGGAAGAAGACTCTCCTGTTTGTAATGTGCGAGGACACCGAGGCGGCGGATCAAATCGCCACCCGGTTCAATACCGATGAAACCTTTAAGGAATTGAACGGCACGACCATCAACCTGCACACCAATCTGAAAGGGAAGATCAAGAAGGTTGGCCGGGGCGCCGCCGCTCAAGAAGTTTTCGTTGAAGACGAGAAGGCCATCAGTGACGAGGATTTAAAAAGGCTACGGAAACTCAGCCGGGAACTGGACAGTAACAGCAGCCCCTTCAATTGCATCGTGTCGGTGCTGATGCTCCGGGAGGGTTGGGACGTGCGCAATGTCACCACCATTGTGCCGTTGCGTCCCTATAGCTCCAAGGCCAACATCCTGCCGGAACAGACGTTGGGGCGGGGGTTGCGTCGCATGACCCCGCCGGGGACCCAGGGGGCCAATGAACTGGTGACGGTGGTGGACCATCCGGCCTTTGCCAGCCTGTATCAACAGGAACTGGCCCAGGAAGGGCTGCCCATCGAGATGGTGGATGTTGACCGGGTGCCGGCGACGACTATTTCCATATACCCGGATGAGGGCCGGAAAGACTTACGGGAGTTGGACATTCTGGTGCCGAAATTAACGGCGGGGCACCGGATGCTGGCGAAGCTGGAAGGGCTGATCATTGACGATGTGAGGCAGGAGTTCAGCAAATATAAGCCGCTGCCCCTGGGCGGCAAGGGGAAGACCGATATTGACTATGAAGGGCGGCACCTGTTCACCGGTGAAGTGGTAGAAAGAATGAAGATCAACCTGCCGCTCCTGGAATCGGGGGTGGGGGCGGTGTCCTACTTTGTGAAGCAATTACAGCAAATCTGCAAGTTGCGGGGCTTACATGCGCCCCTGGCTCCCCTGATCCAGACTTTTCTGGAAGAAATTCTGTTTGAGCGGAAGACCGATCTCTATGACCCGGCTTTAATCCCCCGGTTGGGCGATGCCGATGTGGGGGAACACATAAGAGCGGTGTTTGTGCCCCTGATTCGGGCCAGGACCACCACGGTGGAGGTGCGAACCCCCACCGAAGAGCCCATGTCCCTGGCCCACTGGAAGCCCTATCAGGTGACCCACAGTGAACGCCGTCCGGCTCTGGAGGCCGGGAGGACACTCTTTAACCTGGTATCGTGCAACCGGGAGTTGGAAGTGGCGATGTCCCGGTTTACCGATCGGGCCCCGGATGTGGCGGCCTTTGCCAAGAATGGCGGGCCGCAGTGCCTGCGGATTGATTATCTGGCAGCTGGGGGCCGGCTGGCCTTTTATACGCCGGATTTCTTCATCAGGGGCACAGATGGAAACTACTACCTGGTGGAGACGAAAGGGCGGGAAGATCAAGACGTGCCTCGCAAGGCCCGGGCGGCGGTGGCCTGGTGCAAGTCGGCTTCAAATCCCTCCTGCCAGTGGGAATACCTCTACGTGCCCCAAGGGGTATTTGAACGGCTCTCAGGGGACTCGGTGGGGGAACTGGCGAGAACCTGCGCCCCGGCCTTGCAAAACCTCCTGACCGAAGAGGACTTAGCCGCCCGGTATCCGCTCTTTGTGCCGCTCATGACCGGGGAAGCGGAAGAGGTGGAAAAGGCCCCGGAGATAAAAAGCCTGGTGGATGCGGCTACCCTGGAAGCCTTGCCGCCAAGATACCGCAAGGCGGTGGAACAGGCAGTAACCCTCTTCCTATTTCTGGAAACCAAGGGCATGAACTATGCCGCGGTGTTCAATGCCCTATTGGGTTCTATGGATGAGGCCGCCAAAGGGTTGATGCTCCGGCGATTGCAACCTAATATGCCGCCCACGGCTCCCGAGCAGAGGGCATGGTTCGATCCGTACCTGGGAGACGTGGATTACAAGGCCAGGCCTCAATATCAAAACATGTCTAAAAACCTTAAGAAAACCCTGGTGTTCCAAGCGGGCTTTTCCCCCCTGGGACTGCTCCGTTCGTGTATGGATTATGCCCTGAACGACACCACGAAGATCGGCGGGGTTTTTGAGTATGTGAAAGCAGGCTTCAAGGTCCAGGGCGGGCGAGAAATGCTGTCCATGGTTACCAGCATTAATGACTTTCGGAACACCTATGTGGCCCATCAGGAAAAAGAACTGACCGATGCCGGCCTGGCCGAGAAAGAACTGAGGTCCTGGATAAACGGCTTGAAAACGTTAAGCAGTTCTCATTGAAGATAAAGGCGTGCTTTACTAGTAAAGAAGTTCAGAGTCTTGGTTTTGCAATGCTTCACGGGCAAAAAGGCCTCGCAGTCGCAAATTGACTGCCGCGGTGATAAAATGATTTTATGGATGGCAGCGAGATAATCTATCCCGGGCAATCCAAAGGAGATGGTATGAATCGCATCGCTTTTGAGGTCCCGCCGGAAAGCCTGTTGGCCCTCAAGCTTTCCCCTGAATCCCTGGCCGCAGAACTCCGTATGGCGGCCGCAGTGAAGCTCTTTGAATTGGGACGCATGTCTTCCGGCGCGGCGGCGGGTTTGGCCGGGGTGCCTCGGGTAGTGTTTCTCTCCCGCCTGGCCGACTATGGTGTGAATACCTTCAATCTGACCGAAGAGGAACTTCGCCGGGAGACAACCCTTGCCTGAAGTAATCTGCAACACTTCACCTCTCCAGTACCTGCACCAATTAAAGTTGCTGCACCTGCTGCCGGCTCTGGCCGGGACCGTCATCATTCCGTCGGCGGTGGTGGAAGAGTTGGTTGCGGGGCAGAAATTGGGCATCGATGTGCCTGAAGTAGATAAACTGGAGTGGCTCACCATCCGTCAACCGATGAGCGCGGCGGTTTTGCCGCTGGTGACCGACCTGGGGCCGGGAGAATCGCACGTATTGGCTTTGGCGCTGGAAATGCCGGGGGCAGTGGTAATTGTGGACGATCTCCTGGCCCGACGCACCGCAGAGGCTTTGCATATCCCCCTGACCGGGACCCTGGGAGTCTTACTGGCCGCCAAGCGAGCCGGTCTGATCGGGGAGATCGCCCCCCTTCTCGACAACCTCCAGAACTTGCGGTTTTGGGTCAGTCTTGTTACCCGCATTGCGGTGTTAAAGCTTGCCGGTGAACTTTAAATGAAAACCGGCAGCCATAATTGATGCCTTGCGGTTCCCTGCCTGCCCCCGGGAAGCATGGCCTGCGGCTCCATTAGCAAAGTTTCTAAGGTTCCAAGATCAATGAAATCGGGGGCAGATAATCTACGAAGAGGCGATATGGATTTTGACCGACTATTTAACCATTTTGTGAAACCGCTTAGGAGAGCAGGCTACCCTGGATCAGGGTGGTGGGGTCTATCCGGCCAGGTGCCGAGGCAACTTGCGCAACTCTCGCAGGGGGGCGTCTTCAAAATTGACGGGAGGTTTTCTTCCTACGGCTCCTTGTTTTCCCAAGGTACTGATACCCCTTCCCACGCGACTGAAAAAAACCGTGGGACAGGAAAGGCAATAACCATGCTGGTTTCGACGATACCCACGGTTCCCACGATACTTTGCAATACTCTTTGATGCAGGGTGCGCAAGTAGAGAGCCTGCCCTTTTTTGCAATGTGGTGGTGTCCCAATTTTCACGGGAGGTGAGGTATGGGAGTTACAGTCCGGCAAAAGGTGAAGGGCAAAGGGAAGCCCTGGTGGGTTTTTATTGCCCACAATGGCAAGCGGAAATCAATCAAGGTGGGCGCTAGGGATGCGGCCGACAACCTGAAAGCCCGGATCGAGGAAAAGCTAAAGGCCGGCGAACTTCGAATTACCGATGAAAAGACCGTCCCCACCTTTGGCGAGTATGCCCGGAAATTCCTGGACACCCAAAACCACCTGAAGCATTCCACGACGGTGAGCTATGAGGGTATCCTGAGAAACCACCTGGGAAAATTCCTGGACCGCCCCTTAGATGAAATCAAAAGGGCCGACATTAAAGACCTCTTGTCCGCCAAGCAGAAAAAGGGCTTGACTCCTGGGACTGTGAAAAATATCCAGCGTTTCATTTCAAGGGTATTTACTGAAGCCCGGGAAGATGAGCTTATTACCGCACACCCGGCCGAGCGCATGGGGAAGTATATCCAGAGCAAGGAACGGGAGAGAGACGTCAACCCCTTAACCCAGGAAGAGGCCAAGTTGTTTTTGGATGCGGTTCAAACCCACTATCCCAGGCACTACCCCTTTTTCCTTTGTGCCTTGCGTACAGGGATGCGCCTGGGGGAACTCCTGGCCCTTGAGTGGGGCGCCGTCGATTTTCATGGGGGATTCATCGAAGTGGTCCGATCCTTCACCCGCGGGCGCTACACGACCCCTAAGAACGGGAAAACCCGGCGTATTGATATGACCCCTCAGCTTGCCGAGACACTCAAGGAACTGAGGACGGAACGCAAACGGGAGGCCCTGGCCCGGGGCTGGAAGGAATTACCGCAGTTGATTTTTGTGGAAACCACGGGAGCGATGGTAGGTGGTGATTTGCTCAGAAGGCGGGTCTTTCATCCTGCCCTGGAAAAAGCAGGGCTCCGGCACGTCCGTATTCACGACTTGCGCCATACCGTCGCCAGCATCCTTATTCAGAACGGCGAGAGCTTGGCCTATGTGCGGGATCAGTTGGGGCATAGCTCCATTCAGATCACCGTGGACATTTACGGCCATTTGGAGCCGGGCAAGAATCGGGCAGCGATGGCTAAGTTGGATGATGATTTTTCCACTTACGAACAAAAAACCGGGTGCGCCGGGGGTGAATAACTGGTAAGATATGGTGAAAGTTGGCAAGGTTAAGGTGCTTAAATCATTGATATCAGGATGCTTTTATAGAACTTGAAAACCGCAGACCGGAAGGTCCGTGGGTTCGAATCCTACTCCCTCCGCCATGTAACTAACTGAATTAATTATATATTATACGCACGAAGAACCGTAAAAGTGTAGCCCTATAGTAGCCCCAATTCTTAACCCCACCCCCAGAGATTATTCTGATTGACTATCCCAACCTCTTCCCATGGTGCAGCGCGGCGGTTGCCAGTAGCGCCAGGCCCGCCGCATCTTGGCCCGAAAGATTCCTGGCATTCTCGCCGGTAATCTGGCATTCCCCGATCACCGCCATCTGAAATCTTACTCCCCACAAGTGCCCGCGCAAGATAATGAGAAGAAAGCTGGCATTTTTCCGGGGAAGGTGCTAATTGTCGGACATGGCAAGCTGTACGCCGTTAGGATTTCGTCAAAAATGGGGTGTGAAGGCGTTCGCTGCCATCTGTGCCTAACCCATTATCATCAGGCGGTGCTGGTCTGGTGTTTTTAGGCTTCTCAGTCAAATAGTATCTGGTCGCCAAGGAATTGGTATGCCCTAAAATTAGGGAAAAAGTATTTCATCAAGGAAACTTGTGCTATTATGAGATCGACGAGAGGATTTGGCTACAAGAACAGAAACTATGGGGGGATTTTCACCGGGCAAAGAGGCCCCCAAAACCATTTTTATACTGAAATGGCCAATACAGCGGCATAATTTCGGATTTCAAGGATAATTAAAAAGACTTTAAATAATTTCATTTATTTGTTGACTTTTGATAGATAGTTTGCTAATATTCAGCCCCAGAATAAAGCCAAACTCATCGCAAGGTGGCGACGGAAAGCCACGGGTCCATAAGAGCGGATAGCCGGGTTACCTGGAAGGGCGGCCCGGTTCGTTTATTTTGGGTCCTCTCAAAGATTCCCACACCTCAGGCTTGGCAAGTTCCACGGAAGGGACAAGGATATGTTCGCCTGCCAGACCTTCTCCATTGAGAATTCTTACCCAAAAGGATGCTTGCCGTCGCGGTAGGTATCCCTTTTTATTGCAGACCAATTTTATTGGGAAGGGGATCGGGAGATGGAAACATCGCGTTCCAACATAAGAGGACTGATTAATGATCTAACCCGCACCTTAACCGGTTCCATGGTCCATATGGATGACTTACTTCTTCGCCTGGACAATGATTCTGGAGAGTTCGACGACGCCTGGCTGGCAAATCAACAACTTGAACGAGCCTTAGAATTCTTTATTGAATTACGTTCAGAATATATGATCCGACAGGAGTCAATTAACATAAAGACAAAATCTTATAAATTGACTGCTGTTGAGAAATTATTGCACAATTTTAATAATCTATTAGCAGTTGTTGTAGGTTATTGTGATATGATAAAGGATGATATTGTCGATGTTCAGCAAATTGGCCAAATTACAGACAATATTTATAAATCTATCCAAACCTCACATTATGCGCTAAATGAACCAATTTGCCTGCCTGAAAGCAACATTTCTCCAAACAGATTGAAATTATCACATAGGAAGATAAAGCAAATATTAACTATACCAGACAAGATAAAGCAACGAGATAACAGAATATTATTGGTTGAAGACGATGATGGGGTAAAACAGTTTATAAGTACGGTTTTACGTAAACATAATTACACTGTGGTTGGGTGTTCAAAAGGGGAAAAAGCGTTGGCTATATTTGAACAGTCTAAAGCCAACTTTGGCCTCTGCATAGTTGACGTTGGGCTTCCAGATATCGAAGGCCCCGATCTTGTAAAAAAGATTTTATTACAGAAGCCTAATATTAATGTTTTATTTATCAGTGGCTACAATAAGAGTAAATTAAAAGTGCATTTTTCCTTGATAGGTCCGCGTCAGATTCTGATTAAACCATTTCGGTTAGAGGAGCTTTTAAATAAAGTAAGATCGATAATGCTTCAGTAAACATTCCAGAAATTATAAACTGTACTTATCTGTAACGTATCATAGTTATATTGTCTAAGCATCGTGGAGAATAGGACTATTAGAGCTGAAGATTTTGTAGGCCAAAACCTGTTGGTAGGCCACGGCTGAGTGATTGCTGGTGTCCATAGACCTCAGGGCGTTAATTGGGCGCCAAGCCGACCTTCAATTGCCCTTGATCGATTACCCCTTCCCCCCCTACTATTCCCTGATTTTCTTTATGCGCTGGGTTCGCTTCCGATTAGGGCGCCCGTGCCCTGGCAATGGTTCCGTCAGCCTTCTGGTGCGGGGCTGTCCCCCCGGTTTTGGGTTGGCCGGAAAAGTGGTGACCTTGTCGCGTTAGATCAGCCAATTACTTCGGGACAGGTGCACCTAAAACTACCTGACATCATCATCTAAAATCTTCCGGATTTTCTCCACCAGTATCTGGGCAGAAAACGGCTTTTGGATAAAAGAAACCGTGGGGTCTAAAACGCCATGATGGACCACCGCGTTTCCCGTGTAGCCGGACATATAGAGCACCTTCATATCCGGGAGCAAGGGCGCTAAACGGTCCGACAGATCTATCCCGCTCATCTGCGGCATCACTACATCGGTGAGCAATAAGTGAATAGGCCCGGGATGGCGCTCACAGAGCAAGAGGGCTTCGCCCCCATGCCGGGCCACCAGCACAGTATAGCCATAAGACTTGAGGCTACGATAGATTAGGTTTCCAAGCATTTCCTCGTCTTCCACCACCAAGATGGTTTCCGAACCATAAAGTTCCTTGGCAAGGGGTTCCGCCGTTGGGATTTCAGAAACCGCTTCCTGAACCTGCGGCAGGTAGACTTTAAAAGTGGTGCCCTGACCGATTTCGCTGTAAACCTGGATATACCCGCCATTCTGTTTGACAATGCCGTAAACCGTGGACAGACCCAGCCCGGTACCCTTGCCGTTCTCTTTCGTGGTGAAAAAAGGCTCAAATATCCGGGCCTGCGTCGCCGTGTCCATACCCTGGCCATTGTCACTCACCGCCAGCATCACGTAGGGACCGGGAGTGACGTAGGCGTGTCTCTGGACGTAGGACTCGTCCAAAGACACGTTGGCGGTTTCCAGGGTGAGTTTGCCCCCCTGGGGCATGGCGTCCCGGGCATTGACGACCAGGTTCATGATAATTTGATCGATATGTGTCGGGTCGGCTTTCACCGCTCCCAGGGAGGGGGCGAGAACTACCGCCATCTCGATATCTTCGCTGATAAGGCGCTCCAGCATTTTTTGAATAGCACGAATCTTGTCATTGAGATTAAGCACTTGGGGCTGAGAAATCTGTTTCTGACTAAAGGCCAGAAGCTGCCGGGTCAGGGAGGCAGCCCGGTCCGCGGCCTTCATGATTTCGGTCAAATACCTGACCAGGGGGTCGTGTTGATGAAGCTCTTGGTTCATAAGATCGCCATAGCCAATGATCACGTTCAGCATGTTATTGAAATCATGGGCCACTCCCCCGGCCAGGCGGCCCACCGCCTCCATCTTCTGCGCCTGGAGAAACTGGCTCTCCAGGCTCTTGTGCTCGCTGATGTCCAGAAAATAGCCCAAGGCTGCCCGCTGCGCCTGGTACAACGTGGAAATAAGCTGCTCTACCACAAATTTGCTCTCGCCACTCTTGGTGATAATGGGAAACTCGAAAGGCAAATGGGATTCGCCTTTGAGCATCCGTATGGTGTTTTGGCGCACCTCTTCCCGGAAATCGGGAGAGACCAGTTGCAGGCTGTCGGTGCCGATTAATTCCTCCTCAGAATAGCCGCAGATTTTTTCAAAACCAGGGTTGACCATTTTAAAGTTGCCGTCTAACAGGATAAAAATGCCCATGGGCGCACTGTTTACCAGAACCTGGAAAGCCTCTATCGCCTGCCGGTACGGGGTGACATCCTCCAGGGAGCCTTCGTAGCCCCCGATTTTCCCCTCCTTATCCCGGATGGCCCGGGCGTTGTTTCGGGTCCAGATGACGCTGCCGTCCCGTTGGCGGATTTGCAGTTCGAACCCCTGCACTTCCCCCCGGTGCTGCATCTGGTCGCCCCACCGCTGCTTATCCACGGGGTCCACATAAAACTCCTCCAATTTCGCCGCCAGCAACGTCCTCCGGTCCGGATAGCCCAGCAAGTGAACCAGGGCCGGGTTGGCTTCCACGATCTCACCCTGGGCCGCAATGCGGTAGAGTCCGATGGGGGCATTCTTAAACAGCCTGCTATAGCGGTCCTCGGCCGCCAGCAGGGCCAGGCGCTCTTTCGTTCGCTTCAGGGCTTTGTTTACCGAGGCCACCAGGCGAATGTAATGCCGCGGGGTCTTGAGGACGTAATCATCCAGGCCATTCTTCATGGCCTCCACCGCAATCTCCTCGCTGCCGGTGCCGGTGAACATGACCACCGGGCAATGAGGCCACCGGGCCTTGAGGTCCCGCAGGATGGCCAGGCCATTGCTCCAGCCCAACTGGTAGTCGGTGATGGCCAAGTCTTGAGGTTCTCCCGCCAGGGCCAGGGTCTGGGCCTGAGCGTCAGCGACTTCCGTCACCTGGACGCGGGGAAATTCCCGGCTTAACTCCCGTTCGATCAACACCCGGTCGTCCGGGTTGTCGTCAACGACCAGAATGCGCAAGGTCTTTTCCATAATTCCACCTCATGGGCCTTGAGGATAACGCCGGTGCGCAGTGCGCACCCTACGGGGCTGCTCTGCCAGACGCATATGTAGGTGCGTCCTACGCACCACCTATGACTTCTCAGGGCAATAACCCAATGGGGGTATTCAATTGACTCAAGTTAATGGTGGGTAGTGCCCACCTTTACATTAAACTGACTTCTCAGAGCCATAAGCCGATAAGTCCCCGCCCCCGCCTTACTCTCCCGGCGGTATCGGCATTTCGGAGGAAACCAGCCAGTACAGGTTGACGGTCTTCATAATCTCCTGCAAGGCCTCAAAGGTGACGGGTTTGAGCAGATATGAGTTGGCCCCCAGTTCGTAGGCGTGGTTAACGTCCACGGTTTCCTTGGAGGAGGTCAGCACCACCACCGGCGTCCGCTTCAGCCCGGGTTGGCTCCGGAGCCATTCCAGCACCTCAAACCCCGAGCGGCGCGGCAGCTTCAGGTCCAGGATGATCAGCACCGGCAAGGGAAACTGGCGCCGGTCGCCGTAACGCTCGGCGCCGCTCAGATAGGCCACCGCCTCGTCGCCGTCGCTCACTATCTGAATGGGGTTGACAATCTTGGCCTTGCGGAAGGCCCGTTGGATCAACATGGCGTCGTCGGCATCGTCTTCTACCAGTAAAATGGCGAAGCCAGTATGGTTTTCCATGCACCTCCCTTTTTCCCCAGGGGCCCCTCCCTGAGTGTTTCGGCAAAGGTGCCGAAAACCTTATGATTAACCTTCAGAGAACCAGACAACCGCTGCCGGGGTCCACAATATTATAGCGTTTGTCACAAATTTTTGTCGCTGGCCGGTTGTTAAATCCTCCTTGAGAAAAGGAAAATTAAGACACCATAATAGCTTTTGGTAAGGTCCGTGCAAAATATTTAATAGACGATTTAAGAAGCATTATACTAAACAGCCTTTTCCAACTCCACCCAGAACCTGCTGCCCTGGCCGGGGGCGGATTCCACCCCTACCCGGCCCCCCATGCGCTCCACGCCTTTCTTGACAATGGCCAGGCCGATGCCGGTGCCGGGATAGGCCTCAATCCCATGCAACCGCTCAAAGATGCGGAAGATGCGCTCCAGGTGTTCCGGGGCGATGCCCAGGCCGTTGTCCTCCACCCACAGGCGCACCCGCTCCCCCCGGTCTTCGGCCCACAGGCGCACCTGGGGCTTAACGTCGGGGGGGGGTGAATTTGATGGCGTTGCTCACCAGGTTGGCCACGATCTGCAACAGGGCGGCTCGGTTGGCCTGCACTTCGGGGAGGGGCGGTTCCACCCGGACCCGGGCCTGGCGGGCCTGGATGTCGCCCTCTACATGAGCCATGGCCTCCGCCACCGTCTGCTCCAGGCTCACCGGCTGGAGGGCCATCTCCTCCCGGCTGATCCGGCTGTAGGCCAGGAGGTCCTGGATCAGGTGGTCCATGCGCTCCGCCGCGGCCACAATGCGCCGGGCGAAGTCCTGGCCGCCGGGGTCCAGCACCCCGCCATAGTCCTCCAGCAGCGCCAGGCTGAAGCCCTGCATGGCCCTAAGCGGCGCCCGCAGGTCGTGGGACACGGAATAGGCGAAGCGGTCCAACTCCTGGTTGGTGGACTCCAACTGGGCGGTGCGTTCCGCCACCCGGTCTTCCAGTTCCGCGGCATAGCGTTGGGTTTCTTCATAAAGCCTGGCTTTCTGGAAGGCCACCGCCGCCTGATTGGCGAGAGATTGGAACACCTGGATTCGGTCGGGGGCGAAATAACCCGGGTCGCCGCTATACAATAACAACGTCCCCACCACCTCCTGTTCATAAAACATGGGCAGTCCCGCCACCGAACGGTACCCCCGGGCCAGGGCCGCCTCCCGCCAGGGAACAAAGGCAGGGTCCGTCTCCGTATCATTAATGACCATCGCCTGGCGGGTGCGGATGGTGACGCCGCCGGGGCCGCAGCCGGTGGGGCTGTCGTCCCAGGTGACCTGGATGGCTTTCAGATACCCTTCTTCATACCCGTACACCGCGACCGGGCGGACCAGGTAATCTTTCCCCGGATCGGTAAATCCCACCCAGGCCAGGCGGAACCCGAACTGCTCCACCGCCAGGCGGCAGGCCGCGGTGAGGGTCTCGGCAACCCCAAGCTGTCCCAGGAAGGCCTTGGACGCGGCGTACAGGGCCGCCAGGTCGTGGAACCGCTGTTGCAGGGCCGCCTCCGCCTGCTTGCGCTCAGTGATGTCGTCAAATACGGTCACAAAGTATTCTTTTGCCGGGCTGTACGCCGAGATGGCAAACCACTTCTGCATAGCTCCCACATAGGCCTCAAACCTCTCTGGCTTCCCGGTTAAGGCCACCCGCCCATAGGTTGCGAACAACTCCGGATTGGAATCATGCAGGCCCGGAATGACTTCCGATGCTTTTTTCCCCACGACATTCGTCAACCCGGTCAATGCCTCGAAGGAACTGTTGACCTCAAGGTAAATGAAGTCCTGGGGCTGATCGTGCTCAAAGAGCATCTTGTGGTAAGCGAAGCCGTTGAGCATGTTGTCGAACAGGGAACGATAAAGCGCTTCGCTCTCCCGCAGTTCCGCCTCCGCCTGCTTGCGGGCGGTGATCACGTCAAATACGGTCACAAAGTATTCCTTTGCCGGGCTGTACGCCGAGATGGCAAACCACTTCTCCAAGCTGGTCACATAGATCTCAAGTCTCTCGGGTTGGCCGGTCAAAGCCACCCGGCCAAAGAATTCGAACAACTCCGGATCAGCCTCGCGCATGTCCGGAATGACTTGGGACACCTTTTTCCCCACCACGTCCTTCAAGCCGGTCAAAGACTCGAAGGAACTGTTGACGGAAAGGAAGATTAAGTCCTGGGGCTGATTATCCTCCAAGAGCATCTTGAAGTAGGCAAAGCCGTTGAGCATGTTATCGAACAAGGAGCGATAAAGTTCTTCGCTCTCCCGCAGGGCCGCCTCGGTCTGCCAGCGCTCGGTGATGTCGATGCCCAGGACGGCCAGTCTTCTCACCCGGCCGTCGGCGTCAAGGATAGGGTGGATGCGGATGTCAAAGAAAAGCTCACCCCGTTGTTCGTCAAACCGGAGGGGTTGGCCGGAGGCCGCGACCTGAGCCACCAGGGCCTTTCTGCTGGCGGCCAGGTCTGGGGGAATATAGTCGTAGATGCAGGAGCCCACCAGTTCCGGCGCACTTTTGCCTAATCGGCGGGCCAGGTTATCGTTGGCCGCCAGCACCAGCCCTTCCGGGTCCATCAGAAAGAGCCCCTCGGGGTTGGCGTTAATCAGGGTCCGCAGGGTCTCTTCGCTCTCGCGCAAGGCCGCCTCGGACTGCTGCTGGTCGAACATCGCCTTGGCCAACTTTAGATTGCTGTAACTCAGCTTGGAAACCAAGGCCGAGAATTTCGTCAGAAAATCCATCAGGGTTTTGACCCGCTCGCGGCTGAGGCGAGGTGCCCGCCGCAACGCTGACAGATACGCTTCCTGGTCGAAGCCATATTTTGCCGCCTGATCAATAAAAATCTGCTCATCAACGGCTTCATCCTCGTAGAAGAACTGGCCGGTATAGATATTGCCGACGTGCTTGCCACCCATAATTAAAGGGGTCACTACGTCCCAGAGGCGGTTCTTGCATTCGTAGGCCACATACTCGCCCGCTTTTAAGTGCTGGGCCAGGAAGAGATCACTTTCGGTGCAGGCCCGCGCGGTCTCCGGATGGATACGATGGTATTGGGTGCAGATGTCTTGCCAGCCGGTAGCGACCAGCACATTCCCTTGGAGATCGAGAATCGCGGTTACCATGTCGGTCAGTTTGGTAAAGTCCTCCATCAGGGATTGAACCGCCGGTAAATCGAGAATGTTGCTTAAGTCCTGGTCGACGATATCTACATCCGGAGAGAGAATGGAATCCAGCTTCAGTCGCAAACGCTCCTCGCTCTGCCGCAGGGCCTCTTCCGCCTGTTTGCGCTCCGTTACGTCCCGGGCCACGCAAAAAATCAAGCCTTCTTCCAGTAAAGGGAACGAATTCCAGGAGACCCAGCGATAAGAGCCGTCCCGGCATTGATACCGGTTCTCGAAGGCATAGACCGCCTCCCCGGCGGCCAGTTGTTCCCCCGCGGCGATGGTGGCGGCGAGGTCCTCGGGGTACACAAAATCTAACCAGGGCTTGGTCAGCAGTTCCTGATCGGTCCAACCCAATAATTTTTCCCCGGCGGGATTGATTTGCTTGAAGAAGCCGTCAAACCCGGCAATACACATCATATCCAGGGAGAGATTGAACATGCGGTCGCGTTCCGCTTCGGCCTGTTTGCGCGCGGTGATGTCGGCGAGGATGTGCACTGCTCCGGCCACAACGCCGGCCTCATCCAGGATGGGGTCCACCGAGACCAGGAACCAGCGGTCGCCCAGGGCTAACTCCAGGGTTTCCCGGCGGCGGCTCTGCCGCATGCGCACCACGGGACATTCGGGAATGGGAGCCTGAGTGCCGTGGACCACTTCCCAGCAGTGGCGGCCCGTCACCTCCGCCGCGGGCTTCCCCAAGAAGTCCAGGAAGGCCCGGTTGGACTGGACGATGCGGCTCTCCCGGTCCAGCAGGACCAACGCGTCGCCGATGGCGTCAAAGGTGGTCTGCCAATTGCGGCTCGCAGCTTGCAGCGCCGCCTCGGCCTGCTTGCGGCCGGTGATGTCCTGGACCACCGCGATGTGATAATCCGGGGGCGCGCCCGGGGCCCACAGGGGGGAAACCGTCAGGCTCACCCAGACGAGGGCGCCATCCTGGCGGAAATAACGCTTTTCCATGGTGAACTCGCGGATCTCACCGGCCTTGAGCCGCTCCATGTTGGCCAGGTCGGCAGCCAGGTCGTCGGGATGGGTGATGGTCTGGAAATCCAGGCGTTCCATCTCCTCCCGGGTGTAGCCGACGATGTCGCAGAACTTGCGGTTGATGCGGACGAAGCGGCCGCTGGCGGTGTCCATCTGGGCCGCGCCCACCGCGGCCTGCTCAAACAGGGCTTGAAAGAGCGCCTCGCTCTCCCCCAGGGCCGCCTCCATCCGCCGGCGCTCGGCTATCTGCCAAACTGACTCCATCATCAGGGTTAACTGCCGGACATCGGAGTCGTCATAATCGCTGGCTTTGTTGGCGATGCCCACCACCCCGACAATCCGATGGTCGGTGAAAACCGGGATAGTCAGGTAGTTGTATAACTCCGCATGTCCTTGGGGATACCCCTTTTTCAACGGATGGGCCGCCTGGAAATCGTTGACCATGATCGGTCGGCGCTGTCGGACGGCCTCGCCCCAGATGCCCGTTTTCACAAGCATATATAAGTCCTTTGGCGGAGCCGAGCATTCCTTCATCACCTCCTGGGAATAGCTGATCAGGGTGAGTTTTTCCGTGGCCTCGTCATACTGATAGAGATAACCGATTTTGCTGCCGGTCACGGTGAGGGTCTCATCCAGGGCATAGTTCAACAGTTCTTGATTCGAGGCGGCGGGATATTGGGAAATCCTCAAAAGACTTGCCAATCTGGCTTCGTTGCGCTGGATTTCCTGTTCCGCCTCCTGGCGCTCGGCGTCCCGCTCTTCCAGGGACACGGCCATGTGGTCAAAGGCCTGGACCAGTTGAGCCAATTCTTCCGGCCCGCCGGTCAGGCCGGTGCGGGCCGACAGGTCCCCTGCGGCCAGGCGCGCCGTGGCCTGCACCAGGGGATTGACCCGGCGCATGATAAACAGGTATCCCAACCCATAGGCCAAGGCCAGGGCCAGGAGCAGGACCCCGCCCAGGACCGCCAGATTGCGCCGCAGGGCCTGGTCGGCGGCGGCATACACCACCCGGGTGGGAATCCCGGCGAAGACAAATCCCAACTGCGGGTCGCGCTCCAGGGGCATAAAGGCAAACAGCCGGGGCTCGCCGTCCATGCCTTGAGCTTCCGCCTTCCCCTGGCCGTGCTTCCGGATGAGGTCGATGAGCCCCCCAGGCGGCAGACTCTTTCCGGCCCATTTTTCCGGCTTCGGATATCTCGCCATGATGGCGCCATGCTCGTCGATAATGGTGAGCACGGAGCCGGCCGGCAGTTGGGCCTGGGCCGCCAGGTGGTTGAGCCAGTCCAGGCTGACCGTGGCATAGAGCACCGTCTGCACCTCTCCGGCCGTATCCAGCACCGGATAGCTGAAGATGAGGACAGGCTTCAGGACAATCAGGCCGAATTGCAAATCACCCACGGCAAAGTCCCGGGTTTCCATGGCTTTTTTAAAATATCGCCAGCCACTGATGTTGAGAGGCCCCGGCATGGGCACGCCGCTGGCGAAGATATTGCCGTCCGGGTAAATGGCGCCGATGTTGATAAAGAGCGACGGCTTGGAAATCATCCGGGCGAAGAGGGCGGAGCAGGCTTCGGCGTCCTGCCGGCGCACCGCCGGGGCCTGGGCCAGACTCATGAGCAGGTGCCGGGCCGCCAGGGTCTGCTGCGCCTGTTCCCGGGCCACCATGGTCACCAGGTGCCGGAGTTGATCCTCAGCCGCGGCGGTGGCCCCCCGGCGGTCCCTCATGCCTTCATAACTAATCACCCCCACGGCCGGCAGCAGGGCCACCATGACCAGGAGGATCAGGCGAAAACGCAGGCTCCTGAAAAAGCGCACCATAAGGTCACCATAGCAATGATGGAATTATATTGAAGGCTTGGTTAGCAAATCCAGGCCTGGTCTCCTTAGTAATTACCAGGGCGCCAGGATAGGAGGGAGGTCGCCGTTCAGACTTGAAGAGTCCTGGCGGTTGCGGGCGTAACAACCTTTGGATATTTTTACTATAAATCAGTTTCACCCATTCTGCATCAGGAAAGTTTGGGGGATATGAGGGGCTGGCATGCCGCCTCTCCGAAGCACCGCGTTCAGGCCCTCGGGAGAAGCCTGTTAATGAGGTGTCCCATCGGACCAGCCGTAGAACTCAGTGCGGGCTGGATTGGCCGCCACCGCCCGATAATGGTGCGATGAACGAAAACCCAAGGGCACATGCATATACCGCCATTTGCAGGTTGCTGCCCTTTATCCGCAACTTAAATAATAAAAATAGGTAGTTTAGATAATTATCATATATGGAACTCACATCATATCAAATTGTAAATTTTCTTCCCCAGGTACTCATTCCCCTTGTCGATCACCACGTCGTCCTCCAGGCACTTCCCCTTGAGCTTGTCCACATATATTTTTAGGGCCCCGGCGTTGTGGTATTTGGCCCCTCTGACCGATGCTGGTAATCCGGGCAATCGGAAGAGCACGGCTCACCTCCAAAACTGCCACCACTTTTTTTGCGGCGCCGCCAGGATCTCAAAAATCTTGTTGGCCGCCACGGTATTCGCCATCCCCAATTCAGCCGCTTCTTTCAATTCCACCTTGTAATCGGCCTCGGCAAAGGCGTCCTCGGTGGGGAACAGGAGGCCGGCAGGCTTGCCCTGGACGTCAAGGAGCTTCCTGGTATTCAGCCGGGGTTCCGTCGGCAGCTCGGTAACGGGCAGGGGCTTTAACGCCTCCCTTGGGATTTGCGGACAGGGGCTGGCGCACCCCCCTATGGTTATTAAAAGTGTCAGCGAGGCCGTCAAGGTCATTCGCCTTACGCAGTTCATTGAGTTTCCTCCTTTGCTGGTCCGCCCGGGCCTTGATCGCCTCCCGCTCCTGGTAGAGTTTGACGTAGCCCTCATAACCGATCTGCAGGCCCTGTTCGGCGGTGGCCTTGGCAGCCTGAGCTTTGAGTTTTCCGGCATGCTCCCATTTCCAGGCCCCTAACCCGACAAGACCTATGAGAACCGACAGACCGATCCATTTTACTGAGGTAGGTATCAAGGCCCAAAGGAACATTTCTCACTCTCCGTTACTCCGGCGGGGCCGGCTTGGCCCGGGGAGGCTTATCTCCGGCCAGGGCCGCGGGCGGCTGGCCTCCATCAGGTGCCCCCCCGAACATTTCCATGGCTGACCTCTTGGAGAACTGGCTCACCGCCAGGCCAGCGGTTGAGGCCGATATAAGCCCCAGCAGGAGCCTTACCGATGGGTCTTTCAAACCATGAGCCAGCCAGAAAATATCGTAAACCAGGGCGGCGATGGACACGGCGACTACGGGGGCAGAGATAATCAGGGAGATCACCGCCATTGTACTGACGACGCTGTTATCCCGGCTAATGACCTCCCGCCAGAACCCCCGCCGCAGGCTCTTGAATAACCACATCATGCCACCCAGGGCACCGGGGCCAGGGGATTACTCGACCCACGCCAATCACGGGTCCAGGCCAACTGGAAGTGCATGGCATCGAAGTTCGGGTGCCCCCAGAGTCCACCCCACTCCCAGCCGACGTCAGCGAAGCATCTTACGAACTCCGGAGAGAAATCGGTGATAAGGCGGCGGCCGAAGGGGTTCGTGTCGGCGTTGAAGTCGTTGGCGACCGCCCAGGCGTGCATGGAGGTCTGCCGGCTGCCGCCCTTCATAGGCCTGATATTGAAACAGCCGTTCCACGCTTTGAGTTCCTGGGCCAGCCCCCGTTCCACTACGTTCCCAAAAGCTCGGCGCAAGGGGCCTTCAGTGTAGGCGTTGCCATAAATTCGGTAGGACCAGGGGTTGCCTTCATAGTC
>Ga0351912_1100_pt1 | contig 27009 bp, 30 predicted proteins | sample TotcelHT113001M3_FD_206863 | JGI IMG/M metagenome (GOLD analysis project Ga0351912, IMG submission 206863) | Enriched cells from coal bed in the Powder River Basin, Montana, United States - Total cells T11 rep1 HSBNCT.T11.300.1.M3 ...
TGCTGAAAACTTCACCACTATGTATTTTGCTGTATCCGGGCCCGGTTGGGCCAACCCATTGATTTTCTGAATACCGTCCTCTATATGGCTTTTGGCCTGGCCCTACCCAATGGAAAGTAATCTGGGCAATAGGGATTGGTGCTTCAGGGAATAGGTGAAGGGGAATATTGCCGTCGTTGATCAGTTCTAAGGTAGGACACCCCTTGAAGCCGGGGTGAATTACTATGGCGGTGGCAATTATCAGTCCAAGACGGCCCCAGGAAGATCGGCCGATAATATAGGCCATAAGATCATTCGGAAGCTTAATATATTCAAAAGTCGCTCCGAGCACTAATTCCCCCGGGTGAAGGACTAAATCATTATTGAAGCCAATACAAACAGTTTCATAAAAGCGGCGCAGAACTATATTTAAATCTGTTTCCAAGGAAATTCTTTCAAAGGTTAAAGCCGAAAGCTCCGCTTTGCGCATGAAAATAAATTGTTGTCCCAGTCTTAAGTCCAGGACATTGGCGTTGAGCAAACTCCGTTTATCATAGAGGGGCGGCATGATTTCCAAAGGGTCATTTGGTCTTCTGAGCACATCCCAAATCTCCTTCCCGGATAACGCGCCTCCCATTCTTGGCGGCACCTTTTCTTGGTTTCTAGACCTTGGCGTTTTCATATAGATGGAGCACCTCTATTTGCTGAATGGCGAGCTGGGTTAAGCGACGCAGATCTCTGAGCTTCCCGGCATGTTCTGATTTTTCAACTGACGGTTTCAGTGGACCGGGGTTTTGCAACTCTACTACTTGGTAAAGCCAGACTGCGTTAAGTAATTCGCCGAGGGAAAGAGGGGTAGCTTTTTTGCTTTTTTCACCCCTATCCCTAAAGGCGGAGGGAGGAATACCTTGTTCCACGAACCTCTTAATATAGGTTTTAAAAAGCTTTTCCTTGGGAGAGAAGTGCAAAGAACTGGGGATTTTTTCGCCAATCTCTTTTTTGGCCCAAACAAGCGCGGGTTCTAAATACCGGTAGATTTCCACGGGGTTTGGAGTCTTTTCATCGAGCTTATCGAGTAAATTATCTAATGACGTAAACTGATTGAGGCCGTCGAGAAATTGTTCCGCCTTTTCAGCGAAATCGAACTTCACGAAGGGGGTGAACCGTTGGTTGTAGGTGTCCAGGGTGTCAAGGATGTTTCTAATTCTGAGCAAAAGAGGTGGATGGTCCCTCGTCTGCTGGTCCGGGCTAGCCATGGGACTTGCAGCCTCTATGAGGGCAAATAAGAATGCTGGCCCGAGCAGGCGAACGGCAAAAATATCGGCGATATATTCATTGAGAAAATTATCCGTTTGTTCGGGGGTAGTTCCAGGTGGAATTCCCTTAGCTATCATTTTCCATGCTTGTTCGGTAAGATCATTTACTATTATGAATAGGTGGCCGAGCTCGTGCAGCAGGCAGGCGTGGCACAACACATCGTGTTTAAGAAAAAATGGATAATTCAGAACGATAAGGTATTTAATTTCTTTAAGAATATTCTTGTTTAAAATGTCTGAGGGAAAATTGGACATCGGCCTTAAAAGATCTTTATATTCATACTGACCTCTTAAAGAGGGACAAATCAGAATATGGAACTTGGCAGGAATCAGCTCGCGCGCAATGCGTTCAATCGCGGGGATAATGGCGGGGGGGGGAAGACTCAACGGTGGATGTCTCTATTAAGAAGATATATTCATAAATGTCATGAATTGTGTTGGCATATACTTTGGCAAGATCAAGGTTGTCGAGATATGTCTGGTAATCAATGATGGTTTGGAGTTTTTCTTTAGTGAATTTCGCCAAACGACGGCGAATGTTCTTATTAATATTATCGAGAATCCCAATTAAGAAATGAGAAGGTTGGGCGTTGTTAAACCGCTTGCTTTGCAACTCTTCCAGACGATCCTGGAGATAATCGCTCCGTTTGACGGCTTGGTTTACCAGCGCTTGGAGCACAGATCCCCAGGGCATCTGCTCAGCCCCACGGCCTGCTTTCTCTTACCAGCTCCAGTCGATGTTGATCAAGGAATGCCAGGGCTTTTCTGCAAAAAGAATGCAATTGCTTTTTTCTGTCCCAAGAGGACTTGCCCTCGCGCACCTCCCGGCAAATGGCTTTTATCTCAATTAAATATTGCTTTTTTTCGCCAGGATCCCCTTCCAGGATCGGGTCGATGCTGATAAGGGCCCGCTCTGCCTTCACCAGATTATTCAGGTTGTCTTGTTGGGCCAAAGAGCCATATCCTCTCTCCTTGTCCTTCAGGCCGTTGGTGGCCTCATCCATGAATTTTTCCAGGGCCTCCAGGGCCTTCCGGTTTTTAGCAGGAAGTTGGGCCGGTAGCTCGGTCAGGATAAATGACCGGATGGGCGCAAAAATATATTGCAACCCAAGGTTTTCCCACCTTTTTCTCATCGCGATGGCTTCCATTTTTCACCCTCCCTCCGAAGAATGGACGACCAAACCTTCCTCCAAACAACTTTATAATACAGTTTAAATCAAAAAGGTTTCGGCCTTTGCTCTGCATTGACATATAAGCTGTTTTTGCAGGTTATGCCGATATGTTTAAGGCGGATTTCCAACGCCTGCCTGGAAACCCCAAATTTCTGACAAAGATCCTCGGCGGTCTGGGCTAGATCAATAATAACGCCCTTAGCAATTTTTTCATGCTTTGATTTTCTAATTGCATCTGTGAGTTCCGGCTTGGGCATCAGCAAAGCCCCGGCCCAATAGTTAACCAGAGATTCCTCTTTCTCGTATTTTTGTAAGTCCTTACTCCTAAAAAAAATTGGCTGAACAGGAGCACCCCCTTTCATTGTTAAGCGAATGAAGTGAGATCCTTCATGGGCCATACTGAATCGTTTATTTACTTCGGGGGGATAATTACCTCGATCATCGATTGCATCACTATTGATGCTGATGATTCTTTCTTTGACAAAAAGTGCCGCCAATTTCCTTCCCTGACCCTTTTTCCATAAGCCTTTTGCAGAAAAACTTTCATGACGGGTTTCTAGGCCAAAAACCACTTTGAAAAAATCTTTAAGGTCAAGAGGAAATTGTATTTTTTTTCCTCCTTTTTTTTCACGATAAATTCTTAATAATTTTATTACCTTCACTTCAACGTCAGGACGAAAACCGGGAATAATGTTGGCGCCTTTGGCGATCTTTTGGGCGGATATTTTGTCCCTATCGCTTTGTTGGAGAGAAGTTAGTTCCCCTGGGTCAATATTGAAAATCTTGGCGATATGTACAATCTTTGCGTTTGAAAGGAACCGGCTTCCCCGTTCCACCTTATTTAACATAGTATAGTCTATTTGGGAAACCTCACCAAGCTCCCTTAAAGAGAGTTTACCGCGATCGTAGTCTTTCTGTAATTTTTGGCTGAGTTCCTTCAAACAGCCTCCGGCGCTTTCCCGGGCCCCTTTCAGCCATTTGCCGAATTTTATATTATCTTCCATTTTTTCTGCCTATTACTCATAAGTAATTAAAATATCAAATAATATATCTATCGCAAGGTTATATTTAATAGTATAACTAGTCGACTTTTTTGTCAACACTTTTTTTAAAAAAAAAGTCTCAAAGGACAGAAAAAATATTATAAATATCTCCTAATGAGGACCCATGAACTCCTGGACGGCCTACTGAAGCGGGCCCGGCAGACCTTGAAAAACGCTCTCAAGGATTATTTATAAGGGGTCGGCCCAGGACAAAAAAATCCCCCGGTTCTCCGGGGGATTGCGCGGGGTTGCGCCGGGCGGCCGGTTTTACTTCCCGGTGAGCTCTTTGATCTCCTTTTGGGCGTGCTCCATTTCCTTGACCTGTTCGGCGTCGAAGCGCAACAGCATGGTCTGGAATTCCATCACGTGGGTTTTTTCCTCCCGGGCAATATCCAGGAGGACGGCCCGGATGTCCTTATCATCAGTGAGAGCCGCCATCTGCTCATAGAAGTTGATGGCGTCCAGTTCGGCGATGATAGCCGCCCGGAGGATTTCCTGGTTGAGATGCGCTTTGGGGACTTTGGTAAAATCCGCCGGCAGTTGTGATAACATAAACTTCCTCCTCTGACCCCCGGCTGGGGCGGTTGTGTGTGGTCGGTTTTATTGAAAAGTAAGTACGGCCGGCAGCAGCGTCAAGGCAGCAAGGGGTTGGGGGTCTGCCTCCGGGCCCGCCAGGGAAAAATTGTCCTTGGCGCGCCGGATTTCCTCACGTATGGTGTTCTAATGAGTAAGGAAGAAAAATTTTCGGGACCACAAGCCGCCATGGAATGTCAAACCGTACAAACGCACCTGTCCGCCTGGCTGGACGACGAGCTCCCCGAGGCCACCGGGGCCATGCTTACGGCGCACCTGGAAGGGTGTGAGGCCTGCCGGAGAGAATGGCGCCAGCTCGAGGCCCTGGACGCCGCCCTGGGTCACCTGGCGGCGCCGGTGCCCATGGGGCTGGCGGAAAAAGTGGCGGCGCAGGTGCGGCGCCCCCGGCGCCGATCCGGGTGGCAGTCCGTGGCCCTGGCTGCCTGCCTGGTCCTGGGCATCGCCCTGGGCGGCACCATGGCCCGGAGTTTTTATGGCGGGGAAACGCCCAACGAGGCCGGGGCGGAAGTGGCCAGCCTGGAGGTTTTCCATGACTTTCCCCAGGGGTCCCTGGGGGCGGTAGTGGCCTCTTATCAGCCGGAAGAAGGGAACGGTAACCAGCAGTGAAGCGAGATTGGCTTATCTACCTGGTGATATTTTCCCTGGCGCTGAACCTGGGGACCATCGGCACCATCGTCTACCTGCGCTACCAGGACCAGCAGAGGCTGGCCGCCGGCCCGGGGCCCCTGCCGCCCATGCCCCCCCGGGCCTTGTGGCGGGAGCTGAAACTGGACGAGTCCCAGCGCCAGGCCTTGCGCCGCCTGTTCCCGGAGCACCATCGGCAGGTGAAGGCCGTCAGGCAGGAATTGACCCAAAAGCGCCAGGAGCTCTTTGAGCTGATGCAGGCGGAGTCGACCCCCTGGAGCGCCATTCAGGCCAAGGTCCAGGAGATCAGCGCTCTGCAAGGACGCCTGGAAGAAGAGATGGCGCGGTTTATGCTGGAGTTTAAGAAGAACTTGAATCCCGAACAACACGCCGCTTTTTTGAACCTGTTGCAAACCCGTCTGGGCTGTGGCCCGGAAGAGGCCTGCGGCCCAGACGGACGCCGGCGGGGACCCGGCAAGGGACCGGGACCCGGTATGGGGCACCGTGGTAGGCCTCACGGAGATCCTGACAACTAACTAGAGGATCATGAAGCGGATTTTTTATATAGCAGGCAAGACGAGGAGGATTAAAATGAAAAACCAGAGATGGTTGACGATCAGCGTGGCTCTCGCCCTGGCGGTGGTAATGCTCTGGGCGGTGCCGACTCTGGCCCAAGGACGCGGCCAAGGCCAAGGTGGCCAGGGTCAGGGCTGGGGTTGCGGGCAGGGCCAGGGCCAGGGCGCGGGAAATGGCACGTGTCCCGCGGTCCCGGGCTACCAGAGCGGCCAGGGCAACACGGGCAACAACCCCCAGGCCAACACCGGACGCCGGGGTCCCCGGGGCGGCGGCCGCATGAATCAGCCCAACACCCAGCCCACTGCGCCCCCGACCCAATAACTTCAGACGTAACGCCGTAACCGCAACAAACGCCGCCCCCTCTTTTCTCCCCCCTGGGAGGGGGCGGCTTTTTTGTCAGAGCCCTGCCCGAGCACACCTCGAGCCTGGGAGGCTTGCGGACACGGCTCCCCGAAAAGAACAGGGATGGCGCCGGAGACAACCGGCGCCATCCCTGATTGTTGGTCCCGTCTAGGTTAGCCGCAGGAGTCGCAGCCGGAAGAGCAGGAGGAGGGCGCGCAGCCGCACCCAGCCTCGGGCTGGGTGGGAGTATCGCTGATGCCCACGACTTTGATCATGAAGGTCAGCGTTTTCCCTGCCAAAGGATGGTTGAAGTCCACCACGAATTTATCGGGCTCGATGCTCAACACCGTCCCGGAGACCGGACCGTTGGGGCTGGAGAACCGCAGCTGCTGGCCCACCTCCACCGGGTGTCCTTCCAGCATCGTGGCGGGAAAATCCCGCTTGAGATCCTCCCGAAGGTCGCCATAAGCCTGTTCCGGGGCGAGAACCACTTTCTTCTCTTCCTCGAGTGCCATATCGATAACCGCATCATTGAAGCCCTGGATAATCCCGCCGGCGCCCACCTGAAACTCCAGGGGCGGGCGGCCGTCACTGCTGTCAAAGACCGAGTCGTCTTCCAGGGTGCCGGTGTAGTGCAATTGGACAAAATCGCCATTTTTAACTTTGCTCATAACTTCTCCTGTGGTTCTGGAGGCAGGCGAGGTCACGTCTGCCGCGCCAGTTGCTTGATAGTAACTCAGGCGGTGACTCCCTTCAGGGAGCGAAAGCCCTCGCCCGTGATGTTACTGAAGTAAACGCAGCCCCCGGGCTCATCCTTCCGGGGTTAAATCCGTGGCCCAGGGTATCGCGGCACCAGGCGGCCATGCCTTTCACCCGCATGGAACCACAATCTCCAAAGATTCCGGCTCAGAATCAGCGGCAACCTGGCCGGAAATATATAAGGGGAACGACCGGAAACCGTTCCCCGCATGGAAAGGCTTGCAGGCCCTGTAGCCTGATGCTTCCTTAAATTTTACAAAATTTTTCCACCTTGTCAAACAGTTAGTCGCAAGATGGCCTGGCTCGGACGGCTCAAGGGCGCGGCTGCCGCGCCTTTGGGAACAAATTGGCGGAAGTGCATGGGAATCGAACCCACACACGCCCTACTTTTTAAGTCGAAATTCTAACACCTTAGCTCCACCACTTTGGGCCATGGTGCCAATCTGGTGCCGTACCTGCTCGGGGCGGTTCCAGCACTGAGCCAGGGGGCCGGTTTCCAGGTGGGCGTATCGCTCGGTGGATTTCGGATCTTTGTGGCCCAAGAAAGCCCCAATTAAATGCTTGGGCGTCCCAGAGTTAATAGCCTGGGAAGCGAAGCTATGGCGGGTGGCCTGGTATAGGGAAATATTCACCCCGGCTTTCTTGGCTGCCCGAATCCAGGCCCGGGTGAGGCAGTTCTTGATAATCGGCTTACCCCGGTAGGCGAAGACAAAGCCGCTGAGACACCGGGGTAGACCCGAGAGCATCTGCCGGACCTCCAGGTGCATCGGGAGCACCCGCACGTCCCGCTCTTTGGTCCGTTCCTCATAGACCTCCTGGTCCATGGCGGCTCGGATGGTGATCACCCCTTTGATGATCTGGCCATCAGGGGTGGGAATCTTCTTCTCAAAATCCACGTTTTCCCATCGGAGAGCCCGGGCTTCCCCCGGCCGGCAGCCTTGGAGCATCAGAAACCGGATGCAGGCTTTATAAATGGGGGTCTTGATTCCTTCCAGGATCCGCAGTTGCTCATCTTCCCAAACCCATTTGGTTTCGGGTTCCGGGACCTGGACCTTTGGGAAGTCGGGAACGTGCAGAATGTCCTTGTACTTTAAACAGGCGTCCCGGAACATCTTGCGGAGCCCGGCCAGCATGTTGCTTACGGTCTTGGGCTTGAGCTTCGCCGGCAGGCTTTCCTTGAACCGCTCGATGTGCCCCTCATGGATTTCCCTGATAGAAATCTGTCCGAAAAAGGGGATGATGTATTTCTCGAAATAGATTTCCAGGGAACGGAGATAGTCCCGGGATAGACGGTTTACGCCCGCTTTATTTCGGCGACCGGACAACCAGGCCCGGGCGTAATTGCTAAACTGGTGCTTTTGGATTTCAATTCTGACGTATTCCCGAGGATCAAACTTGCCGTTATCTACCTGATCCCGCATCTTGTTCAGGTAGCGGAAGGCGTGATCATATGAAGAGAAGGGATAGCCCCGGTCATCGGTAAACTTTCGCAACCGCTCACCCTTTCCCAGATACCAATCAATGAAAAATCTGGACGGATTAGTCCGGCAGTTGGGACAGAACAGCCCTTTGGGCTCCTCCTTGAATTTCCCTCCGCATTGGGAACAGACTTCCTTTGTCCGTATGCTTCCCTTCATGCAGAGATTGTCCCATGACCGATTATTCAAGGGCAAGCCTTTTCTTTCAGAAATTGCAGGTTGAGTGGGATTTTTTCATTTTTACTTCCGGAAGATGCCCCCGCATAAAGGACACTTTACACTTTGCGATTTGTGGAAAGCATACCGGCACTTGTCTTTACAGAACCGCTGGCCTTTTCGCCTGGGGTTGAAAGGCTTCCGGCACTTCTCGTATTCGCAGATTCGTTCCGGAAAATTTAGGCCCATTGACCCCTCCCAAACATGGCTTAAAAAAGCGTGGTACGCTTTTGCTTAGGAGATCGGCCTTCGGCCGATAGCTTTTCCTTGAGATCCCCCGTGAAATGAGTAGGGATGGTTTGTGCTGCATCTTTCTAGTTCAGGACCGGACATGGGGAAACCCCTTTCCTACGATTTCCTGGCGTAGAACCTGGATTTCAGGCTGGGCTGCGATGCCCAACTGGACCTGACTGCCGCGGACCTTCAACACCTTCAGCTGAATGTTTCCTCCGATGTTGATGCTCTCTCCCAATTTCCTTGTAAAAAGCAGCATTGCTCTCTCCTTGTTGGCTGGAACTTCTTGCACTTTTCGCAGGGAACGGCTACACGGTTTGAATATGCCGCCTTGTCAAAGCAACGACTGTAAGACGCACAATTCCTCCGTTCTGAACGGCGGGCCCGGCTGATGACCCGCTCCTCCAGGTCAGGGATCTCAAATGTCATTGTCTGCCCCCCCCTTGATCAGCTCCGCCAAGCATGTAATCCTCCTGTCGTTCCCTATCCTGGCAGCCGCCTGATCCAGTGCCCCCCATTGGCCTACGGTGATACAGATGTCTCTGGCCCGGGAGATGGCTGTGTATATGAGCTCGCGGTTCAAGAAGCCCCCGAATGAATTGTGAACCGGGATGATGATCACCGGCGATTCTGACCTCAGATGTGGAGGACGGGGTGCTTCATATTGACTTATTAATAATGTCCAATAGACACCCTTGTCAACAGAAAAATGCGTAAAATGAGGCAATAAAGAAGGTGGGGTTACAGCTTGATATAAACGACGCGGTCCATCAGGCGTAATTGACCACGGTCAAGCAGCTCTTCTTTGAAGGGGTCCGAGGGGTCAAGTGCCCTGAAAAGCACCTTGTCCTGATACAGAGAGGCTTTGCCGATATGGCCAAGCCCCTTGGGATCGCAATATATTACAAAATCCCCGGTTTCGATCTGATCATGTGCGTCCTTCTGGACCATAAGCGTTACCGGTTTGTCAAAAATTCCTTTGTCATTGATCTGCACTGCATACATTTTCGCCACCAGCAAGGCTCCACCCACCTCCACCGGAATCGGTGCGGGTATCCAACCCTTGGCGAGTTCCTTCTTGATTTCCAGAGGGAATTGAAATGGTTCATTAGATTTTATCTCAAGGACAACCGGGATGTCAGAATAATCCTGGGTCAGACTACCAACGGTTACACTCAGGCCAACTGCTATTTTTTCCAGGTTTTTAAGTGTCCAGTTGCGCTCGTTGGCAAGCATCCTCCCCAGGTTATAAATGCCAAGCTTCTCCCCAAACGGTTTGACAGACAGCCCCTGCTCTTTGAGTAACTTTCTGATTCTCTCCGAGATTTTCTGCTGGGTGTCCATAGGGACAATTATATGACTAAGAGGCACCAATTTGTCAAGAGCAAAAACAGTTGAGAAACCATGATGATTATTTAAATATGTCTAATAGGCATCTTTTGGCTTGACTCTCTCTGCTTTTCGGGCATATATTTGTGCCATGAAAACTAAAAACTCTTCATCACTGGAAGATGGCCGCATAAAAGTTCCCATGCGATTCGCCATGGCTATGGGTCGCGCTAAGACCCACCTAGTCAGGGTGAACCAGGAAGTGCGGAAACTTTCCCTTGATAGCGCGGAGGCCATCGGCAAGGCCCTGGGGTTTAAGGACCGGTACGCCGGGGCTATTCATAAAATCTACCGCAGAAACCAAGATGAATCTCAAGAGCTTTCAGTACACGTCAATTTGACGTGTACTGACGGAAAACGCTCCACTCATCGCCTTTTCAACGCCCAGGCCGCGGTGAAATTCGGGCTCTTTTGCAAGACGACCAGGGCCAAGGCTTCCTGGCATTGGGGGAGCAAGTTTCTCACCAAAGGGGTGAAGCAGCTCCCGCACGCACACCCTGGTGAAGAATGGTTCACCACGGAGGACATCGGTAAGGCCCTGGGGTTTATGGGGGACGAGGCCAAAGCTATCCGCAAGATTTACGAGCGGAACGCTGATGAGTTTGAAGGGCTTTCTTCATGCGTCAAAATGACGCTCGAAGGGCAACTCCGCACCCACCGCCTTTTCAACGCCCAGGCCGCGGTGAAGATCGGGTTCTTTGCCAAGACGATCAGGGCCAAAGCCTTCCGGCATTGGGCCAGCCAGTTCCTCACCAACGGGGTGAGGCAGCTCCCGCACACACACCGGGGTGAAGAATGGTTCACCGCGAAGGACATCGGCAGGGCCTTGGGATTTAAGGAAGAACGGGGCAAGGCCATCAACAAAATTTTTAGCAGGAACCAAGATGAGTTTGAGGGGCTTTCAGTTGTCGTCAAAGTGACGGCAACTGATGGGAAACGCTACACCCACCGCCTTTTCAATGCCCAGGCCGCGGTGAAGTTCGGGTTCTTTGCCAAGACGATCAGGGCCAAAGCCTTCCGGCATTGGGCCAGTGAGTTCCTCACCAAAGGGGTGAAGCAGCTCCGGGCACAGCACGAAAAGGCTGAACGCAGAATCAGACGCCTGGAAAGAAAGAATGCGGAGTGGGAAACCTGCCTGGAGGTAATGAAAGGGGATTCGCACCAGGTCTCCCACGCGTTAATGTGTGAGATAGCTCAGTTGGAAAAGCAGTTACACCAGGGAGTGTCGGCCTCTCTGCTCCGGCCCGAAGATGTGGTGGCGCTGCCCTGGGCCGCTCTGAAGCGGCTGGCAGACCTGGCCGGCGACAAGGACGAAAACTACCCCACCCGCCTGCTCCATGCGGTGTTGGCCTGCCAGGGAAAATATGATCGGGCCAGGGAATTTATCAAGGCCAACCTGGGGACCGTCACCATAAGTTTTGACATGAGGCATTTGGTTCAGGGAATCGAAGAACAAGCGGAGCATCTAAAGGGCTAACCCCATGAGATTGCGTGACCAATTAGTTGAAAAAATGGACATCCTGGCCGAATACGAGGCCATTGGGCTGCGGGTCGCCAAGGGCGCCAGGCCCAACGCAGAGGGGTGGCTGTCCTGCCATGCTTTGGGCCGGGAAGATGTGAATCCTTCAGCTTCTATCAATGTCGGGCCGGACCTCAAGGCAAGGGGTATTTATAAGGATTTTGGTCTTGGTCTGGCGTTGTCGCCTTTTAACGCCATCGGGGGCCATGGGGATTATGCGGATGGTACGGATTGCTACCGTGAGATGGCCCGCAAGTATGGGTTCAGCCTCGGGGACAAGCATAAAACCCCGCCGACTCTTACGGATGTGGAACGGTACAGGCAGAGCCTGTCGCCTGAGATCATCCAGTACCTCAAGGACAAGCGAGGCCTGACCGACGAGAGCATCGCCAAGTTTGAGATCGGCTGGGACGTGGGCCGGGAGCGGAACACCATCCCGGTTTATGTGCCTGGCGGTGTCGGTAAAACCCTGGTCAACATCCGCATGCACAACTCCAAGAAAACGCCCAAGACCCTGAATTGGGCCGGGTCAGGCGCCGCCCGGCTGTACGGGGCGGACCGGCTGGCGGCAGCACCCCCGGGCTCAACGGTGATCATCACCGAGGGCGAGTTCGACTGCATGCTGGCCGAACAGGAGACCGGGTACATCGGGGTCAGCCCTACCAACGGCGCCAAGACCTTCCAGCCGGATTGGGTCAATCTCTTTCACGGCCACCACGTCGTGGCGGTGTACGACTGCGACAAGGAGGGCCGGGAGGCGGTCGCCGGCCTGGTTCTCCCCGCCTTCCAGAATGCCGTGGAGTCGGGCCAGGTGCTTTCAATCAAGGCCATCTGGCTCTACCCGGGGAGCGACAAGGCCCATAAGGATATGACCGACTGGCTCACCAAGGACGGCGGCTCCGGGGAGGAATTGAAAAAGACCATTGCTGACACCCCGGCTTACATTTACCCCACCTCCACCATTCACCTGGAAGATCCCATCGAGCTTAAAAGTTTCACCGAGGTTGATCGGTCCGAATATGCCGGGAAGCGGGTCACGGTCAACCTCCAGGTGTACGGGGAGAACACCGTGGCCTACTACGGGCCCCAAAAGGTCAAGGTGACAAACTGCCAGTCCCTGAAAGAGGGGAAGTGCCACGGAAACATCGACCCCAACACCAACCAGCCCGGAAACCGGTGTATGCACGACATCCAGGTCCCCCTGGGGGAGCGGGTTCTTATCTCCGGGGTGCGTGCCACCGAGGGGCAATTCAAATCCCATATCCAGACTTTTATCTGCGAGAAGGACAAGCGGCCCGCCTTCAAATTGGATGACACCGACAGAGTTGTGGTGCGGGAGGTTTTCGCTCACCAAATTTTCGAGGCGATGAAATTCTCCCTGGAGCACCAGATTGACAAGCCCATTTACATCTTGGGCGGCGCCATGGTGGGGATCGGCAAGTACCAGGCCACCGGCCGCATCGTTTCCAGCTACAAGGACCAGCAGCCGGTGCTCTTGGTGGACAGGTTGCTGCACCAGGACGAGGACTACCAATGTTTCGACCTGGACACCGCCAGGCCCCACCTGTTGAAGCTCAAGAACATGAGGATAGAGGAAATCTGCTACGACTTGAGTTGTCATGTCACCAGGATTTACCGGCGGTGGGACCTCCACCTGGGGGTGCTCCTGGTGCTGTGCTCCCCTCTGTGGATCAACTTCCCGGGCGAGGGGCGCATCCGCGGCTGGCTGACTGCCATCATGGTGGGCGACAGCGGCACCGGCAAGACGACAATCAGCCAAGGGCTCTTTGAGTTCGCCCGGGTGGGGGATCGGGTGAGCGGCCTCACGGCATCGAGGACCGGGATCACCTACGGCCTGGAGCACGACGAGAGGAAGGGGTGGCGGGTCCGGGCCGGCGCCCTGCTCAAGCAAAGCCGCCAGGCCCTGATCGTGGACGAGGCCCAAGACCTCCCCGAGCAAGAACTGAAAACCATGGCCGAGGGGATCGACACCGGCACCGTCAAGATTGACCGGATCCAGCAGAGGACGTTCGAGTCGGCCACCCGGGTCATCTTCAGCTGCAACCCGAAGGAGCCCAAGAGGGCCGCCGACCAGAAGAAGATGGAGGACTTCCGGCACGGCTGCCATGCCGTTGACGACCTGTTCGTCACCATGATGCTGCGGCGCATTGACTTTTGCCTGTTCGCCTCATCGGGGGACATTGAGGATAAGGAGGAGATATTCAACCCGCCCGAGGGCATGGGGGACCAGCAGGTGATGGCCGATGATCTCCGGGCCATGATCTTTTGGGCCTGGAACCTCCAAGAGGACCAGATCGTGATTGATCCCAAGGTGGGGCGCCTCATCCGCAAGAAATCATTGGAACTGAGCAAGGTTTTCGGCTGCGACGATCCGCCCCTTGTTTACCCTGAGGACTTCCGCAAGACCCTGGCCCGGCTGTCTGTCGCCTACGCCGTCCTGGACGTTTCCGCCAATGAGGATTTCACCCAGGTAATCGTTACCAGCGACCATGTTTATGCCGCAGCCATGTTCATCGACATCATCTATAAGGCCGAGAACTGCCGCCTGGACGCTCACGCCGCCACATACCGGCAGAGTTACGGGATGGAGGATTTGGATAGCGTAAAGGGCGAAATAGACGAAATCCTGGCCTTAGAACCTGGCAACTCGCGCCGGTATCGTTTTGAAAGGATCATGGCCCAACTCCTTCGGAGTCACAAAAAGGAGAGGCTCCGGAAGAGCGACCTGGCTGACGAGTTTGATGTGCACAAGAAAGTCATCCAGAAAGATATGCAATGGTTTGTTAAAAACTTCCTGGTGAATCCCAACATCCAAACCGGCTACGCACCCTTGCCCCGTTTATTCAAATTGATGGGGCGGTTGCAAAAGCTAAACCCCGAAAAATATAGGTTTGAGGACGCCACCCTGCAAGAAGAATCTGCACAAGATGGAACAGATGGAAGTTAGTTCAGGCAGTAAGGTGGAACAGGTGGAACTTCCATCTATTCCACCTTGGAGGGTGCAAAATGGGCGCAAGGTGGAACAGATGGACATAAGCCAGATTCCACCTGTTCCATCTTCCAGAGCACTATAGAAATCTGTGACAGAAACATTTTTTTCACCACAAATTTCTTAGGTGCTCCGGCAGATGGAACAGGTGGAACTTTTATCGTGCTACCCGCCCTTCCTTGAGGGGCTTAACCACCTAATAAAAGGAGAAGTTTGATGGCCGAGGGCAGAATGACCCAACTGAAAATGATCAAAAAGATTGCCGAAGAAACCCAAATTGCCCAGAGGTATGTCAAGGAAGTGTTGAAGGCCACCGTCTCCCTGGTGAGGTCCGAACTCCTGGCCGGCCGCCCGGTCAAGATCACCGACCTGGGAACCTTCAAGCCGGCTACCCGGGCGGCCCGGACCTACGCCGCCCCCCTGGCCGGCAAGATCGTCAAGAAACCAGCCGCCAACACCGTCCGGTTCAAGGTCACCGCGGATCTCAAGAGGGCCTGCAACGAGTAATGGGCCGCTACCTCACCACCGAGGATGATTTCCGAATCTTCCAAGAGGCGGTAGTCTACTGGCAGCGGCGCCTGGGTCTGCTGGACTGGCACATCTACACCCGCCACAAGACCCGGGACCGGGACGACCAGGCCAGCTGCTACCCCAACCTTGCGGGCCGCTGCGCGACGATCTATCTCTCCAAGATGCTCGACAACTATGATGAGGCCCCCGGGGAGACATTCATCCGCCGCGTGGCCTTCCATGAGGTCTGCGAGGTGTTTATGGCCAGGATGGTGATCTGCGCCGAATCCCGGTATGTAACCAGGGATGAGATTGACGAGGCCCGCCACGAAATCATTCGGACCCTGGAACACGTTATCTTTGATGAAGAAGGGGGTGATGGTATGAAATAGTGCCAGAGAAGGGCTTATGTGATTGTAGGCCGGGGCCGCACATCCCGGCCTTTAAGATGTTCCCCCGAAAGCCCATTCCGCTATCCGAGACTTTTCAGTCTGAAAAATCCCGCCATTTCCACGTCCTCCCCAAGTGGCCGCGCAAGATAACGATATGAAATCTGGCATTTTTCCAGGGAAGGTGATACTTGTCGACAGTGGCAAGCGATTTGCCAACCACGCATTTCTCTTTCCACCCCAATTTTTTTTGGCTGGCCCATTTCCATGCACGGGGGTGATTTGTCCACGTGGCCTCCGCCTTCCCCTCTGGAGCACTACTATCGGGCGGTGCTGGTCTTAACCTCCATAGCAGTGGGTTATCTGGGTACTGAGGGTGTGATATGCCCAGGTTTATGGATCAAACATTTACTCTTTCAGCGAAATTTGTGCTATCATGCCTCCCGGAAGAGAATTTGGCTACAAGAAAGGCACCCTTTGAGGTTAACCTCGGGGAGAGAGGTCTCCCAAACCATTTTTAAATTGCGGGGGAAGGTTGCTGCATTCATATATTTACACAATCATTTTTATACTACCCAAGACTCCCAAGAAGGGCTTCTACGGCTATAAATTCCACCCGATTCAGGATAAAATGATAGCAACTTATAAATTGAAAGAAGCATAAACTTAAAATAGGTGTCGACATGAAGATCAGGAACCTCATGCTCTTAACGTTTGGTGCCATTTATATAGCGGCGTCCATAATAATTATCATTTTAGTTAATTATAACATGCGGAAACAGGCCCTTATTGAAGCGGAATCCAAGTCACTGATGTTGCTTACCCATAATCTTGCCATCCACACTTACTTTTCTCATGAATTGAAACCCAAGCTATTCATCTTGAGTGAGCCCTTGCGTTCTCCAGATTATTTTGAGCCCACCTGGATGTCATCAACCTATGCGATCCGCCAGATAGATCATTACTTCAAATCATTGGGAAAATCCGAATATTATTACAAAGAATCCGCCATTAACGCCCGCACTCCAGAAAATGAGGCCGATCCCTTTGAGAAAACCTTCCTGGAACAACTTAATAAGGATCCCAAGTTAATAGAACGTTCCGAAATCCGGACCCTCAACGGCCAGCCTTTTTTTATCACCCTGCGCCGGGGAGAAAAAATGGAGGGGTCTTGTCTCCGGTGCCACTCCACCCCTGACCGGGCGCCGGGCAACCTGGTGAAGATCTATGGCTCCACTCGCAGCTTCGGTCGTCGGCTGGGGGAGGAGATCCATGCCATTTCCATCCGCATCCCGCTGGCTGAAGCCTATAGCCAGGCTAACCGCCTTTCCTGGCAGCTTTCCGGGATTCTGCTGGCCCTGCTCGGCGTTCTGTTTGCCAGCCAAACGTGGATCAGCAAGCGCTGGTTGTTTGATCCTATGGAGGCGATTCGCCATAAAGCCCAGGAAATCGTCGATTGCGAGGCGGGGCTGGGCGAAACCATCCCGGTGCCCGCTGGTCCGGAACTGCGGGATTTAACTACGGCCTTTAACACCATGTCCAGTAATCTGCGGCAGAGTCATGACTCTCTGGAAGAACGCGTCCGAGCACGTACTGCGGAATTGAACCACCTCAATGAGCAGCTTGAACAGGACATCACCGCGCGCAAGGCGGCGGAAGAGACGCTGAGGATCACCCGTGAAAGTCTGAAATTGGCCCTCAATGGCGCGGACCTGGGCACTTGGGACTGGAACGTGCCCACCGGCGCGCTGGAGTTCAATGAACGTTGGGCCGAGATGCTGGGCTACCGCAAGGAGGAGGTGGAACCCCACCGGCGCTCCTGGGAGAAGCTGGTCCATCCTGAAGACCTGCCCGCAGTCCTGGAAGTGCTGAACGCCCATCTGGAAGGGAAAACGCCTTTTTATGAAACTGAGTATCGCATGCGGCGTAAATCCGGCGCATGGGTCTGGGTGCTCGATAAGGGCAAGGTCATCGAACGGGATACCCAAGGCCGGCCGCGGCGAGCCTGCGGCACCCACCTGGATATCACCCAGCGCAAGAGATTAGAGGAAAGTTTGAAAATTGAACAACAAGAACTCAAGCTCATTCTTGATTCGGCGCCAATGATAATTTTCTATAAAGATAGAGAAGGAAGATTTTTACGGGTAAATAAGGCCTTTGCCAAAAGGCTTAGCCTGGCCGAAGAAAAATTTATCGGGAAAACAGTTTTTGATTTTTACCCACCCACGATTGCCCAAGGCATGACCAACGACGACCATGAGGTTCTGCAATCAGGGCTTTCTAAGCTTAACATTATAGAGAAATATCCATCCGCCAGCGGCATAAGATGGGTGCAGACCGATAAGATTCCGATTTATGGCGAACATGGCCTGGTGGTTGGCCTAGTAGGTTTTGCCCAGGATATCACCGAGCGCCGGCAGGCCGAAGAGGCACTGGCGGAAGAAGCGATCCGGCGGCGCATCCTGGTGGAGCAGTCCAGAGACGGCATCGTCGTCCTCGACCAAACCGGCAAAGTCTATGAGGCCAACCAGCGATATGCCGAGATGTTGGGATATTCCGCCGAAGAAGTCCGGGAGCTCTACGTCTGGGACTGGGACGCGCACTGGAGTCGGGAGGAATTGTTGGAAATGCTCCAACTCGTGGATGCTACCGGCGATCACTTCGAAACCCGCCACCGTCGCAAGGACGGCACCTTTCTAGACGTGGAAATCAGTACCAATGGGGCGGTGTTGAGAGGGCGAAAGCTGGTATTTTGCGTCTCCCGGTATTGAGGGCGGTCAGGAAGTTTACCAGAACTGCCGGGTTGGAACTTTACCAGTGGCGGGGGGAAACAAACCAGTGCGTCATCGCTTCATGGTTAGGTGCGATAATCTGCATTGAGGTCGCCGCAGAACCGGAGACCTCCAGGAATCCAGGCCGGGATCTCCTACTTTTCTCGTCTCCGATAGCTTTTTCCCTCCAGAATGAGGACTTCTGAACGATAGACGAGCCGGTCAGCAATCGCTGTAGCCACAGTGGTTGAGTCAAAAACCTTTCCCCAGTCGGCAAAAGGCAAATTGGTCGTCACGATTGTGGACTTTTTTTGATGCCTTGCACTGATGATCTGAAAGAAAAGGTTTGATCCCTGCTGCCCCAAGGCCAGATAACCAAGCTCGTCAACGATCAGAAGGTCTGGTGATCGATAGTGCTGGAGTTTGCGAAGCAAGGAATGGTCTGCTTCGGCCGCGGCCAAGTGGTTTATCATGTCCATTGCGCTCGTAAACAGTACTCTCAGATTGGCATTGCAGGCAGCAAAGCCAAGAGATTGCGCGATGAAGGTCTTGCCGGTGCCGGGATTTCCGATCAGGATGACATCCATCTTTTCCCTGACAAACTCCAGGTCCAAAAGAGAAAGTATCCGCTCTTTCTGTTCCTTGCGTGATTTATGATGATTGAAGTCAAACTGGTCGATGGTAAGACTTTCTGGGAGCCTTGCTTGGGTGAACCGAAGTTTTATGGCTGCCTGCCAGCGGTATTCAAGTTCAAGATCGGCCAGGCGCTGCAGAACCGCCAAGATGCTCAGATTTTTATCTTTTGCCTCTTTCAAGACCTGCTCAAGGTGCTGAGACATGACTTTAAGGCGGAGCTTTGAGAGTTTTTCGCGCAGCGAGTCCATATCACCGATCGCCCTTTCTTCTTTTTATGACCAAGGCGTCGTATTCGGCCAACGACGGTTCGATCAGACGGATGTGGTTGAGGGGCTCCCGGCTGAGTGTCACCGGCGGGTGTTCTCTTTTGGGAGTCTTATTCTGGATGAGGATATTTTCGATGTAACCAACCCCGAAGGCACGGTGTGCGGTTGCATGGCGAATGGCTTCAATAAAGGCTTGCGCGCCGTAATCCGACTCCAGGGCAAGCAGCTTTTTCATACTGCGTTTTAAAGGTTGGCCGGTTGCCGCGAGCTCTTCAAGGTAGACTTTTACCTCCTCGCCCAGACTCAGCAGAGCGGCGGCGGCCTCAGAGAGCCAATATTTCTCTTTATGTCTTCTTGCGGCCTCGCGGTGCTCCGGCATTTCGAGCCGTTGCTTGCGCATCCAGGATCTTTTGTGGGTGGCAATCGGCCGATCCTTGAAGTAGACCGTCACGGTCCGATTATCAGCTTTGACACTGACCTTCCGGCCCACCGCCCAGGGCGGCACGGTGTACCAGTTGCCATCAAAGTGGACGGCAAAATCAGCGTAGACTCTCAGCTGCGCAGCGTCCCGGCAATCCGGTAAAAACTCGGGCAGGGGGATCATGGCCTCTTTTCTGAGTCGATCACACGGGCGTTCGCCGGTGGTGCTGTGGATTCTGGTGTTGGCGGTCTCATCCCGCCACTGATTGGCTTGGGCTTGCAGGTCATCAAGATTCGTAAACGACCTTAACGGCAAGAAGTTGTAGCGGATGTAGTGCATGGCGCCCTTTTCCACCTTGCCTTTTTCGTGCGCCTGACCGGGGTTGCAGGCCACGGGCACGACTTTAAAGGGGCGCAGAAAGGCGAGGAAGGCATCATTGAAGCGGGTGAGCGGACCTTCCCGCTCAATGACCGCGCTTTTCATATTGTCATGGACCAGTTTTTTCGGGCTGCCGCCAAAAAACCGGAAGGCGTTGAGCAGGCCGCGATGCAAGGCTTGCTGTCCCTGCGAGTGGGTAAATTCCAGGTAGAGCATGCGGCTGTGGCTCTCGATGACCCCAAGGCAATAGAGCTTCCTGGCGGTGTTGCCGTAGGGAATGACGCCAAAGTGGCCCCAGTCGACCTGACACTGCTCTCCGGGAGCTGACTCAAACCGGATGAAGGCTGTTTTTTTGCGGGGAGAGCGCACCGTGCGCAGGTAATCTTTTAAAATTGTGTACCCGCCATCGAATCCGAGAGCCCCGAGGCGTTGCAGGATAACCTGGCCGCTCACCGCGGGGTCGATCTCCAGGAACTGCCCGATCTGTGATCGGAAAGGATCGAGTTTGCTGGGTCTTGGCCTGAGAGCTGTGGGGGGAGCAGGGTCACGGAGGTACTTGGTGACCACCTGCCGGCTCAATCCAAGCAGGGCGGCTATCTTTCTTAAAGAAAACCCTTCGTAAGAAAGCCGGTGTATCTCAAAGATCAGGCGTTGACTTAACATTGCCGGTCTCCAAGGAGGCGGGAGACGATATTGCCGATCTGCTCGGGATGTTGTGGCCCGAGAGGGGCTTTGGCGGGTTTTCCCGGAGCCACAGGGGCTTGAGGCAGCGAAAGCACCTGAAAGAGTCTGCCGTCAAAGGCAATCAGGTCCCTGCGGATAAGGCAGTCTCTGGCGTGGATATAGTCATCGAGCCCGAGCTTTAACTGGGAGCAGATTTTCTCGTAGCTGTAATATGACAGGCCTTGTCTGTCAGCAGCCAGCACCAGGAAAAAGTAGACCAGCAGTTCGTGCCGGCTGAGATGCTGGACAAAACCATCCCGCAGAAAACGATGCTCAATGAAAGCAAAGCTGCCCTCAATCCCACGAATACGCTCAGGCAAAAGAGGTTTTTTAGCGATCATCTCCTTTTCCCCCTTTCATGAACAGGAGGCTACCACTTCAGAAAGCGCCGGGCTATCGAGTCCTCTTTGGCAAGCAGGGCGGCGGTGTTTAACATCTGGGAATCAGGACAACTTCCTGGATTGACGCGTCCATTTTTGCAAGCAGCGGGATCAGGTAATAAGCCCCTGGCGCCTTTACGGGCGCGGCTTTGCACGCGTCCATGTTTGCAAGCAGCCGAGGCCGCCGCCGCTTGCTATCCCGGTATTTTTGGAGAAGTCGGTTGCGCTGGGCCGATTCAGGTCGCCTTTCCCGATAGTGCCGATAATAACCTGGGTGTTGTTGGTGCCACTGGTTTTGACAATGGCGCTGATTGGCTTTGTAGTCGGGATCGGTTGCGAGCTTCTGTCTTTGCCAATCTCGCCTTCTGGCGCGCTGGCACTCCCGTTTACTACAGTACTTCTGATTTTTTATCCTTGGATTGGACTCAAACAGGATCCGGCAATGGCAACATCTGATCTGCATGGCTTCTCTCCCAGACAGGAGTGAAGCACAAAAAACCTAGGACTTGCATCAGGAAGAAAAAGCAGGAATAAAAACCGGAAGTAGAAGGATTTTACCTGCGCAAAATAGGAAGTAAAAACACAGGCACGGCGGCCTACTTTCCGCCGCCATCAGGTGGTTCAGTTTCTCACCGCCTGAAATGGTAAACTTCTGCGCCGCCATCAATATCTCCCGGGATATTTCGCCACGCAAGGCCGCGGAGCGGGACCTGCGGGAGAGCGAGGAGAAGTTTCGGTTGGTTTTTGAAAAGGCTCCCTTGGGTATCATGCACTATGACTTGACGAGCACCCTTACCGATTGCAATGAGAAATTTGTGGAGATCATCGGCTCTTCCAAGGAGAAGGTCATCGGCTTTAACATGATGCGGCAGTTGCGAGATAAAAAGATGCAGGAGGCGGTGGCAGCTTCTCTCAGAGGCGAGGTAGGATATTTTGAAGGTGAGTACCTTTCGGTTTTAGCGGGAAAAGTAACCCCAATCAGGGCGATTTTCCAGCCGATATTCTCGTCGGACGGCGCAGTGTCAGGGGGAGTGGCCATATTTGAGGACATCAGCGAGCGCAAGCGGGCAGAGGAGGCTTTCCAATCCCTGGTGAGATCTGCCCCCATGGGCATCTATATCGTCCAGGATGGCAAGTTTGCCATGGTTAATCCCGGGTTTGAAGTCATTACCGGTTACCACGCCCAAGAACTGATAGGCCAGCACTGTCTCAATCCGGTGAGCCCTGAATTCCGGGCATTTGTGCGGGAGCAGGCCCTCCTAAGGTTAAAGAAGGAAGGTTTGCCCCCTTATGAATACCAATTCATTAAAAAGAATGGCGAAACCGGCTGGGTGATGGAAACAGTCACCCCCACTCAATATCAAGGCAAACAGGCAGTTATGGGATATTTCATGGACATCTCCCCCCTCATAGAAATGGAAGAGCAATTCCTGCGGGTGCAAAAGATGGAAGCGGTGGGCACACTGGCGGGGGGCATCGCCCACGACTTCAACAATATTCTTACTGCCATACTGGGAAATATTGGCTTGGCCGCGCTGGATGACAAGATAGGCCCCCGGGTTAAAGACAGATTGGCTCAGGCAGAAGCGGCGTGCCTGCGGGCTCATGCTTTGTCTCAGCAACTGCTCACCTTTGCCAAAGGAGGGGAACCGGTAAAAAAACTCTTCTCGGTGGCGGAACCCCTCACGGAAACCACTGTTTTTGCCTGTGTCGGTTCTCCGGTGAAATGTGAAACTACCTTCCCAGAAAATCTCTGGTCGATAGAAGCCGACCCAGGGCAAATCGGCCAAGTTTTCCAGAATCTCATGATCAATGCCATCCAGGCCATGCCCACTGGCGGGACGGTTAAGGTTTGGGCCGAGAACCTGGATTTAAGGACAGAGAGCGGTTTGCCCCTGAGCGCCGGAAAATATATAAGAATCTCGGTGCGAGATCAGGGGATGGGCATACCGGCGGAACACCTTCCGAGAATATTTGACCCCTACTTTACTACCAAACAGAAGGGCAGCGGCTTGGGCTTGGCCTCGGCCTACGCTATTGTCAATAAACATCACGGTCATATTGCCGTGGAGTCAACACCAGGGGTGGGAACAACTTTTCATATCTTTCTTCCAGCCGTTGACCAACAAGCCACCCCTCAACCAGAAGAAGATAGGGGGTTGCTGGTTGGGACAGGCAAAATCCTGGTCATGGACGATGAGGAGATGGTGCGGGAAGTATTAGGGAGATTGCTTGCCAGTTTGGGCTATGAGGCGGAGTTTGCCAGAGATGGCGGCGAGGCGATAGCAATATTTGGCCAGGCGCACGGGTCTGGACAGGCCTTTGCTGGGGTGATTCTGGACCTCACCGTTCCCGGGGGCATGGGAGGCAAAGAAACCCTGGCGAGACTGCTGGAGATCGATCCCCAGGTAAAGGCCGTCGTTTCCAGCGGTTATTCCGATGATCCGATAATGGCCGACTTCCAGAAATATGGGTTCAGCGGCGTTATTGCTAAACCTTATAGAATTTCAGAACTTGGTAAGATATTAAATCAAGTGATCATGAAAAAAGCATGAGCACTATTGCCTCTCGTTCCAAGGGAACCACGTTGGGCAATGAAAGGTTACTGCTATTGATCAGCACTCTGTTAATACCTGGGAGTGGCTTTGATATTAAGACGATCTCATCCTGATTGTCGACTCTTTTGTTCAACCAGTTGCGCCAGGCGCAGGCACTCAAGCAGTTTTTGCGCCCACTTGGGAATGGGGCGCCGGCCGTACTCATAGTGCTCGATGGCGTAGCGGGTGATCCCCATGGCTTCCGCCAGGTCGCCCCGGGTTTCGTAGCCAAGTTTTAGTCGCTTCTCCTTAAATTCCTCAGGCGTCATAAAGTTTGTTCTCCAAAAGGTATTTGATTGTCTGAGGATGCCACCGCCCCCCTTTTTTCGAGGTGATCCCCTGTTCGTTCAATGCCCCGGCAATCTTCCTGAGGGTCCATCCCTGGGCCCGCATCTCTTTGACCAGGGCCACGACCGCGAGTTCATGGCCGTTCTGTTTCAGGTCTTTTCCCGCACGATCATATCCGTAGGGGGTGGGAGCGTAAGCCTCCAGGTGGGCCTTCTTGTGGGCCAGGGCCATCGTCGTGCGTTCGGCAATCAGGTTGCGCTCCAACTCTGCGACGCCGGCCATCATGTTCAAAAAGAACCGGCCCATAGCCGAAGCCGTATTCAAGCTCTGGCCCCCCATATCTACCAGGTGCAAGGCGATCCCGGCCTTATCCCATTCCCGGCTTTGGTGGAGGGCATCGGCTGCGTCACGGAAGACCCGGTCCAGTTTCAGGGCCACCACATGAGCCACCTTCTTTTTGGCTACCAGGGCCAGGAGTTTCTTTCCACCTGGCCGGAGAGAAAGGGGCTTTGCTCCAGAGACCCCTTCCTCCCGGATCATGGCCGTCACTTCGAGGCTGGCCATGGAGCAATAAGCCTGAAGGCGTTCCTCTTGGGCCTCCAGGCTCACCCCGTGGGTGGACTGCTCGATGGTGGAGACACGGACATAGCAGACGGCTTTCACAGTCTCCTCCTTTAGCCCCGGCCCCATAGTACCAGGGCCAGGGCAATGATCCAAATGCTTATTGACAAAATGTTCCGCCAGTTAAACAACCTCCCCCTCCTCCTTCTCCACTTTCTTGAGGCTCTCCCTCAGTTGATCCAGCCCCATCATTCTAATTGCCATAGCTTGGACAAAGGTCATGTTGGGGTATAGCTCGGAATCCATGCCCCGCAGCACCTGTTTGGCTTCCAGCCAGATCAATTCAGCTTCGGGGAAATCCTCGGCCACGGCTACCACCTCCACACCATATCGCTTGCCCGTTCTTGTTGGTAGGCCAGGTCAGCCCGCACTTCCTCGCCCTGTTTATCAAGCCAGGGTTTGACCCGGTCCCACCCCTCCAAGACCTCAGGGGGGAGCGGCCCCAGGTTGTGCAGGCAGGAATTAAGGTCAGTCCATGCGTCCTGTGCCTCCCCAACATCCTTGGCCTGGGCCTCAAGTTCCTCGATCCGGTCATTGATCTCCGACAATCCCTCCGGTGCTTCAGGCGGAGAAAGGTGGGGTTCAGGTAAAGAACCATAAGCTAACATCGGGGTCCCTCCTTAGAAGTGGTATCGGTTGGAAGGCTTCCGCACCTTCCACATCCATGTTGAGTCTGTCGCCCTGGTGCGCCCCAGGTTGAATCGGCCCTGAAGGTTTTTGATAACCAACCCCTCGATCTCGTCGCGGGTAATCAGACCGTCAAAGGCTTCCTTAAACCTGTCCTGGTACTGGTGGGTGAGGCTGACGGTTGCATCGTCCCCCACGAAAAGCCCCTTGAACCCTGCCATGATTTGCCGGCGCCACCAAAAGGGTTTGGCGTTGAGCAGTTCTCCGTCAGCGATAAAAACGTCATAGAGCACGATCTGATGCTTGATCCCCTTGGTCTTGTTGTGTCTCATCTCGCCGTCAAACAGCCAGTAACCCTTGAGGTCCAGGCTTCGCAGGGAATCCAGCACTTCCCGGCTCGGGGTGTAAACCAAGGGCTCCTGGTGCCGGTTCCAGAAATGAAAGGCCCCGTCAATGACGTGGAGTTGCAACCGGCTGCCGTTGTACTTCGGTTCCGCTACCCAGGCGGGATTTTGGCTCAGGCTCTCGAAAAGAGGTTGATTGACGTGGAGCAGCCGCGGCCGTTCGGGGTAGAAGTATTTGAGGCTGCTGATATGGATGGTTTTTGCTTGAATCATGTCGCCTCCATGCTAAAGAGATTAAGCTGGTTCTTCTTCAAGTCCGGTTTTGGTTCTGGAATTAGCTGAACGTCAACGATCTCCCATTCCCCGCCATCCAAGTATTCAAATTCCTGGGGGTCCATTTCGCTGCCGACCTGTTTGGCTGCCTCGTCGTCCTCGGCCTCCACCTGGGCGATGTAGTATTGAATTTCACGGGCTATGACCTGATAGCGGGACATATCCATCCTCCTGGGAGCGGGTTGCCCCGCCCCCTTTCCCTGAGAGTTATCGGATGCTGGGCTTGTACTGCCGTGCAAACACCCGGAGGTTGTCCAGTTGCCCAGGCTCCACGGCCTGATAGATGATTTGCGAGAAATTGTCGCAGGTGCTCAGCTTGACCTCGGTGTCAAAGAAGTCGCTGAACCTGTCGCCCACAAGCTCCATGAGTTCGGCCTGGAGAGCTTCATCCTCGAACACCGCGGCCTTCAACTTGACGCTGAACCTCTTGGTGATGAGGTACTCGTAATTCTCGCCCAGGAGTTCTTGCAACTGGTTGTCGTCCTCGGGGTTGATGGTGAATTTGTTGGCATAAACCACCTTGGCCTGGTGCTTTATACCCATGACCGCATAGCTGCCCTGGTAGTGGCCGCGGAATCCGTCCTCGTCCTGGTGCTGCCGCACAAACTCTTGCAGGATCGTCCCGGCCTGGTCCATCGTGGCTTCGGCCATCTTGTACTGAATCTTGGCTTCCTGGTAATCATCCACGGCCTGCGCCACCTCGGGAGTGGGCTGCAAGGTGGGCATCTTTGACTTTTTAGCTTTCGGCTCCGCAGCCTTGGCCGTCTGTGCCAGAGCTTCACCAAAGCTCGGCCCCTTGGGTTTTAATGCCGGTTGTTTTAATGCCACGACTGCCATGTCCTTACTCCTCCTAAAAGAGATTTAATTGCGTCGGTTTGCGTCTTAGCCATCAGGGTGAGGCAGGGTTGCCCCCGCCCTGCCCAAATGGTTAAGCCCTCATGCCGCCATCGGCCTGGGCTTGATCCATCAAAGCGCAGACCAGTTTATGACCGTCATACCCTTGGGCTTGTGCCGCCATCATCTTGTCATGGGGGAACATTCCAAAACGCACCCCGGTTTTCTCGTTCTTGTTCATCCCTTGCCACACCTCAGATGCTTTCTGCTTATAGTCCATGCTCATCCTCCAGATTTGCAGCCGTCCATCCTTCGGCCCAGGCCGCTGAGTTCTTGATGTTCTTGCCCACCAATGGGCTAAGTCCCTGGACAAAGTGCTTGTCGAGAACAGGCGCGCATGGCAACCCGCGGCGATACGCAGCCCTTCCCATTTCCTTGGCCTCCTGGGTGTCGATCATGCCGCAGCCTCTTCCTCAACCTCAGCGTCATAATGCTTTTGCGCCAAGTGGGTCACATAATCCGGTTCGATGTCGTTCTGATGCGCCAGGTGCAGCAGGTCCGTTACCAGGTCCACGATATTGTCGGCCAGGGTGTCCCCAGCATCACGGCCCTGATATGCCGCTAAAGCCGCCTCCGCCCG
>Ga0351912_1011_pt1 | contig 26614 bp, 29 predicted proteins | sample TotcelHT113001M3_FD_206863 | JGI IMG/M metagenome (GOLD analysis project Ga0351912, IMG submission 206863) | Enriched cells from coal bed in the Powder River Basin, Montana, United States - Total cells T11 rep1 HSBNCT.T11.300.1.M3 ...
GAGCCGTTTGACCCGATCAAGCAGGCGTTGGTCATGCGTTGAAAAGATAAAGGTTGTGGCACCCTTTTCATTTAAATCCCTCATGATGGAAACAATCATGCGGGCTGTTTCCGAATCAAGATTTGCCGTAGGCTCGTCGGCAATCACCAGTGAAGGGTCGTTGACTAGCGCCCTCGCTATAGCTACCCTCTGTTGTTGTCCTCCTGACATCTTTGAAGGACGGTGATTAATAAAATCAATAAGCCCTACCTCCTGAAGACGGTACAGAGACTTCTCCTTTGCCTCTTTTGAAGAAACCCCGTTCATCTGAAGGGGCAGCATGACGTTTTCTAACGCGGAGAGCACAGGGACAAGATTAAAGCCCTGGAAGATATATCCTATGGTTTTGTTGCGAAGTTCGCTTTTCTTGTTGTCCGATAGGGAATGGACATCTGTTCCGGCTATGGCAAGGCTGCCTTCGGTGGGCTCATCAATGGCACCAATAAGGTTAAGAAGCGTCGTCTTGCCCGATCCCGAGGGTCCCCATACGGCAACAAACTCTCCTTTATCTATGCATAAATCAATCCCCTGGAGGGCATGCACTGTTGTCTCACCCAGAAAGTAGTCTTTTTTTATGTTCCGCATCTCGATTAACGCCATATCATTTCTCCTTTCCGCTAATAGTTGTATTTATGTTTATCTTATATTTTCCTCCTGACTTAATGAACAATCCGGCGATAAAAAGACCGATAAACTGACAAAAAGGTAATAAACAAGTGTGAAATGTTAAGGCACAGACTTGAGAAGGAACAACAGGATCTCAAATGCCATAGTCCGAGGCCGGTATGATTTTGTGAAAAATGCAAAGGAATATGGCTTTTTCCACCCACTTCTGTTAGAATTCGTTTTAAATTAATTGCCCCGCAACAGAAGAATTCTTTCTATCTGTGAAAAAGGACGTTACATGTTTTTCTGGCTTTCGGAAAGTGATAAATATGATATTACAAGTTATGCGTTCAGGTACTTCATGTTCAGCAATCTCGGAATAAAGGCATCTGTAGTCAGGGCCGTGAAAAAAGTCAGACCCGACAGAACAAGGAAAGACGGTTCTCTGAAGTTATCCAAATCCACCCTGATTGAATTGGAGATGCGAGTCAAAAATATGCTGTAATATAAGGAATCCCCTTCGACAGGCCAGGACTGGGGCAGTTCAGGCAATATTTTATTCCGGATCGGTTTCTTCCTCCACCCATTTTATATAACCGGCAAGGGCGGTATCTATATCAATCGCTATAATCTCGGGCAGTTCATAATGATGAAGGAGTTTTATTGCTTCCTCGACCTTTTTATAATGACTTTTTTTACTTTTTATAATGCATTGCCATTCTTCAACCTCTTCTATACGTCCTTTCCACCGGTAAATGCTCTTTATGGGCCCTGCAATCTGCACACTCGAAGCAAGTCTTTTCCGGACAAGCTCCTTACCTATACGCTCAGCCTTCTCTTTGTCATCAATGGTTGTAACAATCTGGACAACACCATTCATAAAGTCTCCTCTTTGATCATAGTTTAATGTTTGCTCACAGTAACCATTCCATAATTTTATTTTTTATGAATCCATATCGGACACCGCGGACCATGAACAGCTCTTGTAATAACATTTATCTTGAAATTATAGTGAAATTCATATATTTTTCTATTCTACGACAGGAGATAAAAATGTTTCAAGTAAATGATGGCGCATCAATAATACTCGCAAGTGAATCAACGAGAAGGGTGGACATTCTGAGAACTCTCGGTATATCCTTCTCCATTATCCCCCCGAAAATTGATGAACAAAGAGAAAAGGATGAACCACCTAAAGACTTTGTGCTGAGAATATCCCATGAAAAGGCCATCAAGGTTGGCAACCACTTTCCGAGCAACTGGGTTATCGGAGCAGATACGATAGTTGTTCTTAAGGGTAAGATACTGGGAAAGCCAAAAGGCGAAAAAGATGCCTATAATATGCTCAAAGCATTAAGGGGAAAGTGGCATAAGGTTTTTACAGGGTACTGCGTTCTTAATATATCAAAAAATATTGCATACCGGGATGTTGTTGAGACTAAAGTGTTTGTAAGGGATTTAACCGACGAAGAGATTATGCGGTACATAAAGACATCCGAACCCCTTGATAAAGCCGGCTCATATGCATTGCAAGGCAAAGGCGGATACATGGTCAAGGAGATAAAGGGTTCATATGCAAATGTCGTCGGCCTGCCTATCTGTGAAGTTACGGAAGCCCTATTGTCTCTTGGTGTTCTTTCATGAACAGCAAGCCCGAAGCTTGATGCATGCCGGGTAGTTTCTTCCGGAAAAGCATAAATTCATGGATTCACAGGTATAAAGCGTGGACAATGCAATAAAAAGGATAAGGGAAAGAATAGCCGGCGCCTGCAGCAGGGCCGGGCGGTCTGAATCTGAAGTAAGGTTGATAGGCGCCACCAAAGGCGTTAATGCAGAGAGGATCCGATATGCTGCCAGTTGCGGGCTTACAGATTTTGGAGAGAATTACATACAGGAAGCAAAAGAAAAGATTGAAAGATTTGATGAAGGGGTCTGCTGGCATATGATAGGTCATATACAGACAAATAAGGCAAAACATATACCGAAGCTCTTTGATTACGTTCATTCTATAGATAGATGGGAACTCCTTGAGATGATGGACAAATACGGGAAAAGCTTGAAGGTCTTGTTCGAGCTGAATCTTGCCGGCGAATCATCCAAGCATGGAACAGGAGAAGACAACCTGAAAAGAATGCTCGAAAAGGCAGGCGAATTAAAACATATAGAGCCTGTCGGACTTATGACGATGCCGCCCTTTGCTGAAAACCCGGAAGATGTCAGGGCCATATTCAGAAGACTTAAAACCCTTCTGCAGTCGGTCAACAGAGAATTTTCCCTCCACATGTCAGAACTTTCTATGGGTATGTCTTCGGATTTTGAAGTTGCTGTTGAGGAGGGCGCTACTATGGTGAGGATTGGAACCGCAATCTTTGGAGAAAGAAAATGAAAGCATGGGGTGGCAGGTTTAAAGGCAAAACCGACCCTCTTATGGAAAGGTTCAGTGCTTCGATTCTTTTTGACAGGGCATTATATGAACATGATATAGAGGGCAGCAAGGCACAGGCAGGAATGCTGAAAAAAATCGGCATCCTTACCGAAAAAGAGGCCAGGGAAATTGTGGCGGCATTAAACGAGATTAAGGCAGAAATTAAAGAGGGGGTTTTTAAATTTTCCGATGCACTGGAAGACATACATATGCACGTAGAGGCACGCCTTATCGAAAAGGTTGGAGATACAGGCAAAAAGCTTCATACCGGGAGAAGCCGGAATGATCAGGTTTCGCTCGATATGAGAATGTTCCTGAAAGAAGAGCTCGGGCAAATAGATACCTGTCTCCTGCAATTGCTCAAAACACTGGTAAACAGGGCGGGCAGGGAAAAGAAGACCATAATGCCCGGCTATACGCATATGCAAAAGGCACAGGTTGTCACCTTTGCACACTATCTTATGGCATATTATTACATGCTGAAACGGGACAGGGGGCGCATGGGAGAGACGATGAAGCGTGTTGATGTTCTGCCGCTTGGGTGCGGTGCCATTGCAGGCTCAACCATACCGCTTGATAGGGAATTCCTTAGAAGAAAGTTAATGTTTTCAAGGGTCTCTGAAAACAGTATGGATACGGTATCTGACAGGGACTTCGTTCTTGACTCAGTCTACTCCGTGGCCATGATTATGCTGCATTTGTCAAGATTTGCCGAAGATATGATCATATTTTCTACAGAGGAATTTTCTTTCGTATCGCTGCCCGATGAACTTTGTACCGGAAGCAGTCTGATGCCACAGAAAAAGAACCCTGATGCGCTGGAATTGTTGAGAGGCAAGACATCCCGGGTGATTGGCGATCTTTTCAGCCTCTTCACCTTGTTGAAAGGGCTTCCCATGACTTACAACAGAGACCTTCAGGAAGATAAGGAACCTATGTTCCATGCAATCAATACCGTAAAGGATGCCATTTCAATTGCGGGGTTGTGTATAAAAAGGATGAAAGTAAACAAAAAGGGGATGGAAAAAGCCGTGTATGAGAGCTTTATGCCTGCTGTGGAAATAGCAGAATACCTTACTGTAAATGGGACCCCCTTCAGAGAGGCTCATACAATAGCAGGCAGGATGGTAAGGGACTGCGAGGAGAAAGGCAAGCTTCTTCAGGATATGGCGCTTATCGATATGAAGGGGTATTCAAAGGTCTTCGGGGATGATATTTTTGATTATATAAATCCTCATACCATCCTGAATACCAGAAAAACTACGGGAGGAGCCTCTTTTGTGGAGGTGGAGAAAGAGATTGAAAGAGAAAAGATTTATATTAATTCTTAGCATTAGTATTATGGTAATGCTGTTTTTTGCCTCCTGCGGTAAAAAGGGAGACCCTATGCCAAAGGGACTGCCTATACCCGGCGGGATTAACGACCTGACAGGAGAAGTGAAAGACGGAATGTTGTTTCTCTCCTTTTCGACACCGTCCAAAAATAACGATGGATCCGAGCCGAAGGATCTTGCCGGTTTTAAAATATTCAAGGCCTGCGGTAGTTGTATGGGCACATTTGAGCCCTTTAAAGATCTGAGTCTGGAAAACAGAAAAGGGTATTTGATACAGGACGGAAAGGTTTTTGTCTATGACGATGACCTTACAAACGGATTCCAGTACGGGTATAAGGTTTACCCATATACGAAAAAAGGCACCCGCGGGGACCCTTCCAATATCTTTACAATCAAGTGGGAAAAAACACCTGACCTTGTAAGGGGTATCTCCATAAAAGAAAATGACGAAAGGGTCGAGCTCTCATGGCAAAAAGAAGAGGGTTTTCTGTATAACGTATATAGGTATGACGATAATGTTTATCCGTTATTTCCGTTGAATAAAACACCCGTTACCGCACCGTATTTCTTAGATACAGGACTTGAAAACGATAAAACATACGCATATGAAGTAAGAAAAGTGCAGGCAAAGGAAGGTATAAGGCGGGAAGGAGAAGGGGTAAAGATAGCAGCCACACCAAAGGATATGTCCCCTCCTGCAGGGCCCGCTGAAGTAAAGGTCGAGAAGAAAGACGGCGGCGTGCTTGTCACATGGAAAGAGAACACTGAAGAAGATTTAGCAGGATATAACATATTCCGGATAAGTTCAGGAAAGGCAGAAAAGCTGAACAAAGAGCCCCTGGAAAAAAATATGTATTTCGATAAAAATATTCCCGATAACAGATACATCTCTTACTACGTAACAAGCCTCGACGAAACAGGAAATGAAAGCGGGCCGTCAAGGGAAGCCATCATTATCGTGAAAGAATAATAGGAAGGGTGTGCAATGCATTATTTTGAATACAAGAAAGATGCGTTATATTGTGAAGAAGTACCAATATCGAAGATTGTCGAGGCTGTCGGAACGCCTGCCTATATCTACAGTTACAAAACTCTGGAACGCCATTTTCGTGTTTTTGACAATGCGTTCAAGGGGATGCCTCATATCGTATGCTACTCCTGTAAAGCAAACTCCAATATGGCAGTTCTGGCAGTCATGGGCAGGCTCGGCGGTGGGACAGATATCGTATCAGAGGGCGAGCTTCACAGGGCTCTCTCTGCGGGCATACCAGCCGAAAAAATCGTGTTTTCAGGGGCAGGCAAAACCGGGGACGAGATAAAGGCTGCAATAAAAGCTCGAATACTCATGATCAATATCGAGTCAGGGGATGAACTCCGCACCATTGCAAGGGTTGCAAGAAGCATGAAAAGACAGGTGCCTGTATCAATCAGGGTAAATCCCCAGATAGACCCCAAAACACACCCCTATATTACGACAGGCCTGAAAAAAAATAAATTCGGTATTATATGGGACGATGCCCTCAGACTCTACAATGATATAAAGAAAGAAACGTATCTTTCTCCAATCGGCATTTCTTCTCATATCGGGTCACAAATCCTTGAACTTTCACCCTTTGTAGAGGCCGTGAAATCACTCAGAGAAATGGCCGATCAACTGAAGAATAACGGGATAAACATCAAGTATCTCGATATCGGTGGCGGTCTCGGTATAACATACAAGGATGAACTTCCCCCTAATCCCGATGAATATGCAAGCGTAATAAAAAAAGGATTGGAAGGGACCGGCATCACACTGGTGCTCGAACCTGGCAGGGTTCTAGTTGGCAACAGCGGTATTTTTGTAACAAAACTTCTTTACGTAAAGAAGGTGCCGGGAAAAACCTTTTACATCGTGGACGGGGCAATGAACGACCTTGTGAGACCCGCGCTCTACGATGCCTACCATGAGATTATGCCGGTTGTCAGGAACAACAAAGGGAAAGATATTAAAGTTGATATTGTGGGCCCCATTTGCGAGTCAGGTGATTTCTTCGCAAAAGACAGAGGTATGCCAAATCTTGAAACAGGCAGTTTCCTTGCTGTAATGGGGGCAGGCGCCTATGGCTTCTCCATGTCCTCGAACTACAATTCAAGAAGAAGAGCGGCGGAGATTCTTGTTAGAGGAAATGAGTTTTTTATTATAAGGAAACGTGAAACATTTAGGGATTTGACTAAGGGAGAATCTATTCCATCTTTCCTGGAGGACATGTAGATGTCAGAATTTGAATTTTTCAAAATGAGTGCAAGCGGCAACGATTTTATCCTGATAGATAACAGGGACGGGAAGGTAAACAAAAAGTATAAGAAAGTTGCAGATTTTGTTGCTAAAATATGCAGAAGGCGTCATTCCGTCGGCGCAGACGGTGTAATACTGATTGAGCGTTCAACAAAAGCAGACTTTCGCTGGAAGTTTTTCAATGCAGACGGCACTGAGGCCGAGATGTGCGGAAACGGAGGCAGGTGCGCTGCGCGGTTCGCCTTCATAAAAGGCATTACAGAAAAGGAGATGGCATTTGAAACAATTGCCGGTATTATCAGGGCAGCAGTTGATGAGGCAAGGGTTAAGCTTCAGCTTACAACCCCTTTCGATATAAAGCTCGATTACCCTATCAAACTTGAAGAAAATGAGATTTTTTTAAGCAGTGTAAACACCGGCGTTCCCCATGCGATTCTCCTTTCTGACGATATTGATCATGTGCCCGTGGAAGAATTGGGAAGAGTTATAAGATACCATAAGGCCTTCGGCGAAAAGGGAACGAATGTTGATTTCGTAAAAATTGTTGACAGGGAAAATATCCTTATCAGAACATATGAAAGGGGTGTGGAAGGAGAAACCTATGCCTGCGGTACAGGCGCAGTTGCGGCAGGGGTCATCCTGACAAAGAAAGAGCTTATTGAAAGCCCGGTCAATATTGTTACAAGAGGAGGAGAAACACTCAAAGTTTATATTGAAAACGAGGTATACCTTGAAGGCAATGCAAGGATTATTTATACTGGTTTATTGAATGATGAGGCTCTATTGTAAAGTCAAAATATGTAGGGGTTTTACTTGTAAATTATTCCTTGAACCTTGTGCGTTAAATAAAAAAAGGAGGAGCCATGGAATTAAAGGGTGTATATACGGCTCTGGTAACACCATTTAAGAATAACAAATTTGATGAGGATGCTTTTAAAAGGCTCATCGCATCTCAGATTGAAGGCGGTGTGAACGGGTTCGTACCTTGCGGATCTACTGGAGAAGCATCCACGCTGGACTATGAAGAGCATAAAAGAGTAATAGAGCTGACTGTCGAGTGCGCAAAAAAGACCGTGCCTGTTATTGCCGGGACCGGCTCCAACAGCACAAAGGAGGCGATCGAGCTTACCGCAATGGCTAAACAGATAGGCGCGGATATGTGTCTTCTTACAACACCTTACTATAATAAACCTACTCAGGAGGGATTGTACAGGCATTACAGGAAGATTGCGGAAGAAGTGGATATCCCTCTGATTTTATACAATATACCGGGGAGAACCGGCATTAACATGACGCCGGAAACGGTAAAAAGACTCGCAGAGATACAGGGTATAGAAGGCATAAAGGAAGCATCAGGTTCGCTCGTGCAGGTTGCAGAGATTTACAGACTTACAAAAGGCAAATTTACAATACTTTCCGGTGACGACAACCTTTTTCTTCCCATGATGAGTGTCGGCGCTGTCGGAGTAATATCGGTTCTGTCCAACATGCTGCCGGCTAAAATGAAGATGCTTTATAAAACATTTCTTGAGGAAAAGGATTTAGAAAAAGCAAAAGAAATTAACACCTATCTTATGCCGCTTTTCCAGGGAATTTTTATCGAGACAAATCCAATCCCCATAAAAGAAGCTCTTTATTACATGGATATTATCGAAGAAGAGTTCAGACTTCCGCTGTGTGCCATGTCCGAGACAAACAAAACCTTCATGAAGAACTTGTTGAATGAATACGGCTTGTTGAAGAGAGCATAAAAACTTCGGGGAGTAAAATATGGTTAAGATAATCATTACCGGTGTATGCGGAAAGGTGGGGAGTGCCATGCTCAATCTTGCCTTAAATGACAAGGACATTACCGTGGTAGGGGCGGTGGAGGCCAAAACGCATCCCATGGTCGGGAATAAATTAGACCGGGTAGAAGGAACCCTTATTATCGAAGGAGACCTCTCTGATAGTATCAATAAATGCGATGTCATAGTAGATTTTACAGAGCCAAATGTTTCGCTTGAGTATTTCAGACTTGCGCAGGTGCGTAAAAAAGCAATTGTCATCGGCACAACAGGTTTTTCTGAAGACGCTTTATTGGAGATAAGTGGGTCAATGGAAACAAGAGTGGTTATATCCCCTAACATGAGTGTAGGCATGAACCTTATGTTTGAAGTAGTAGATACACTGTCCAGGATTATGAAAGATGACTATGACATCGAGATTCTGGAAATGCATCACAGGATGAAAAAGGATGCGCCGAGCGGAACAGCTGTGAAACTGAAAGATATTATAGAAGCTTCCGAGCCTGCAAAAAAATGGATTGAAACATTCGGCAGAAAGGGCATGATCGGGGAAAGAAAAAAAGAAGAACTGGGCATACTTGCCTTACGGGGCGGCGATATCGTCGGCGAGCATACCGTCATGTTCGCAGGTGCCGGCGAAAGGCTTGAGGTAACACACAGGGCATATTCCCGTGAGAATTTTGCACGCGGCGCGCTGCTTGCCGCAAAGTGGCTAAACAGTCAGACCAACGGCATTTATTCGATGAAGGATGTGCTTGGAATTTAATCATAAATGAACTGCTTTTTATAAATTGATTGTTTATCTAATTTGTTATACCATAATGAACTATTAAGCCTATGAAAAAAGATAACAAGATAAGGATGCTTATTGTTGATGACGATAAGGAAATACGTAATATTCTTTCTATTTTTTTAGCAGAAGACGGGGGCTCTGTTGTCGATACCGCCGGAACAGGGGAAGAGGCTTTTTCAAAGCATGTAAACGAACCTTATGATATTGTTGTTACCGATATAAATATGCCGGGTATGACCGGTATTGAGCTTATAAAAAGAATAAGAAGAAGGGAAGATACTGTAGAGTTTATTATAATAACAGGCTATGCCTCGGTTGACACGGCGATAGAAGCTGTCAGGGTAGGAGCGTTTGACTATGTCGTAAAACCCTTCAAGTTTGATGAACTGAAAATTGTCATTAATAATGCAAAAGATAAGGTTATTCTAAGAAAAACAAACAAGGAACTGGTGAAGAAACTCAAAGATGTTTATAAGGAAATAGACAGGTATAGCAAAATAAAACTGGACTCTCAATCACCTGATTTTTCCATTCTTCTTGATGAATAACCCTTGTTCTTCCTGATTGAAAATCAATTATTATACGCTTAAATTATTGAAATTATATGGAAGCTTTGAAAATCTCAAATATGCCGGACGGCATAATGCCCATATAGAGAATAAGAAATATAAAGAAATAGCAAAGAACTTTTTCGTGAAAAGATAATTTGAGAGGCTCTACTACTGCGACATCTTTTGAATAGCCTATTCTCACAAGATTCAGATAGAAATAAATAGAAATTACCGTATTTACCGCACCTATAATTACAATCGGCAGATGCCCTGCTTCAAATGCACTCGTAAAAAGAAAAAGTTTTCCCGTAAAACCACCTGTTGGCGGTATTCCTGCCAGTGAAAAGGCGGAAACAGCAAGAAGCAAAGCAAGTAACGGCGATCTTTTAGCCAAACCTGCAAGATCATCAATTTTCACATTTTCTCCTGTTTTTGAAAGCAGTATTACTACATAAAAACAGGCAAGATTCATAAAAAGGTAAATTGTCATATAGTAAATAGCGGCAGCATTTCCGTCTTTGCTCAGTGCGAGTATGCCCATCATTAGATATCCTGCGTGGGCTATGCCTGAATATGCAAGAAGTCTCTTAATATCTTTCTGGACAAGACCCACAAGGTTCCCGAAAGTCATCGAAAGGGCTGCAAGAATGATTAGAATATTTATTATTTGCATTGATCCCGGAAAGGCAAGCATCGTGATCCTTATCAATAAGGCTGCAGCAGCAAGCTTCGGAATTGTTCCGATGAATGTGGTTGTATTATTAGATGCTCCTTCATAGATATCGGGCGACCAGAAATGCATGGGAAAAAGCGAAAGCTTAAAGAAAAAACCCGTTAATGTAAATATCAGTGCTATTATACCTATCGGCTGGTTTAAAAACCCCGGCAGCACAAGTACAATATCCCTTAAAAACGTAGAATGCGCAATACCGTAAAGGTAGCCCATGCCAAAAAGCATTACGCCTGTTGATACTGCCCCGAAGAAAAGATATTTCATCGAAGCTTCAACCTGAACCTTCGTCTGAGCGTTCCGAATCGGCAGGATAACATATAGACTGTAGGATGAAATTTCAAGTGATAAGACTATTGAGATTAGCTCTACCGAGCTTACAAGCATCATGAGTCCCAATGCTGAAAATCCGAGAAACATAAAATATTCAGGCAGAAACTCTTTCTCTATCTCTCCTTTGTTTTCAAACATTAGAATTACAAGACAAAACCCAGCCATAATAAGCATCTTGAATACCTGGGAAAAAAGGTCAATCCTGTATGCACCGGAAAATAATTCTCCATTTTCTGTTATGCTTAACAATGATATTAAAAATGCAAGAGCAGATAATAACTTTGCATAAGTAAGTATATTTTCCTTTATTTTGCTGACAGAAATGAACAAGAATAGTACGGAAAACAGAAATATATTTAATTCAGGCAGTATGAGCATAGTTCATCCCTCAATAATAAGTTCGCATTTGAGTCACAAGGAATGACAGGCTTTTTTCCATTACAGCCACAAACGGCCGCGGGAATATACCCATCCAAAGCACTAACAGCATAAGGGGCAGCAAATATATAATCTCTCTGATTTTCATATCAGCGATTACCCTTTTATCAACTCTTCCCCATACTATCTGCTTTAAAAGTCTCAGCATATATGCTGCCGCAAGAACCGCGCCAACTACTGCAAGAAAACCTGCTGTCTTATGCTGGGAAAATGTCCCTATTAACACATAAATTTCTCCGACAAAATTGTTTGTTCCAGGAAATGCAAATGCAGATAAAGAAAACAATCCGAAAAAACCTACATATATCGGCGTTATCTTGCCGAGGCCTGCATTGTCGTAAATCTCACGGCTATGCGTTCTTTCATATATTATACCTACACAAAGAAAAAGCGCACCCGTTGTAACCCCGTGATTGAGCATCTGGAGCATTGCTCCCTCAAGTCCGAAAAGTGTAAAAGTAAATATTCCCAGCGTGATAAAACCCATATGGGCAACACTTGAATACGCGATAAGTTTTTTCATATCGGTTTGACTGAGACATACAAAGCCTGCGTATATTATTCCGATAACCGAAAGAATTATCATAAGCGGCGCAAAATAAATGCTTGCCTTTGGCGCTATCGGAAGACAGAACCGCAAAAATCCGTAAGTCCCCATTTTTAAAAGAACGCTTGCAAGAAATACGCTTCCTGCTGTAGGCGCTTCAGTGTGCGCTGCCGGAAGCCAGGTATGGAAAGGAAACATGGGTACTTTAATGGCAAATGCGATTGCAAACGCAAGAAAAACCCATATCTGGAAGGTCATTCCGTAATTGTTGTACATTGCGCTTAATATGCTGAATGTTCCGTTTGTGAGGTACATCGAAATAATTGCTACAAGCAGGAAAACACTTCCGAACAATGTATATATAAAAAACTTTATTGACGCATAATCTTTACGAGGTCCGCCCCAAACAGCGATAAGCAGATACATGGGAATAAGCATCGCCTCCCAGAAAATATAGAAAAGAATGAAGTCCAGTGAACAGAAGACGCCTATCATTGCTGTTTCCATGACAAGTATGCAGAACAAAAATTCCTTAAACCTTTCCTTTATAGCAGTCCATGAACACAGAATGCATATAGGGGCAAGAAGGGTGGTAAGGAGGATCAGAAATATTGTAATGCCGTCTATGCCAAGCGTGTAATTGATGTTGTAAGCCGGTATCCACGGAATACTCTCACCAAACTGAAAATTATGTGTATCCGTTCTGAAATTGAAGTAGATCATCAATGACACGGCAAAAGTTACAATGCCGGTAATCAGGCCCGTTATCTTCATGGCCTTTTCGTTTCTCATTAAAAGAATCAATATTGCGCCGATAAGAGGCAAAAATATTGTTGTTGAGAGAATAGGAAAATTAAGAGGATTCATAATTATCAACTGTTCCATTGCTTTTAAGCTTTCACATCCCATAAATCACGAACCCCATAATAAGAATAAGTATGAATATGGAGAAACCGATATACGCCTGAATTCTCCCTGTTTGCAGTTTTTTTACAAGTCCGCCAAAACCCCTGACCCCTTTTGCGCTCCCATCAACAACACCATCTATGGCAATCCTGTCAAAACCATATGAAATATTCGCATTTTTGAAAAGCAGCTTAAGCGCGAAAGTTTTGTATAACTCGCCCCAGAACGCGTCTACAACACTGATAACCTTTTCGTCAATCCACATGAAAATACGTGCGCCTTTCCGGTAAAAATAATCCACATCAAGGTTCATCTTATCTTCGGGCGCAAGCTTCTTAACCATAAGGAAGAAGATAAGGCCTGTAAAAGACAGTATTTGCAGCATTTCCGACACATGCGGCAGTGTAAAAGGATTATATTCATTATGATATGGAAGAAGTTGATACAGCACGTTCGGATATATACCTATGATTAAACACAATGCTGCTGTGAGGCCCATGGCCCACAGCATATTTTTAGGAGGCTCTTTTGCCTTAATAGGCGCTTCATCCTTGCTGAAAAATGCAAAATACGTAACCTTTAAACCAACAGATAAAAACGTACCTATTCCCGCTAAGTTCATAAGCAGCATCAGTGTAAGCCTTCCCTCATGATGAGCGGCTGCAACGATCATAGATTTACTTACAAAACCGGAAAAGAGCGGAAAACCCGAGATAGATACCGCACCTACAATGTAGAAAATCATTGTCAGGGGCATATATTTATAAAGCCCCCCAAGTTTTGAAAGCTTTGCTGTTCCTGTCATAAAGAGCACAGCTCCTGTGCCCATGAAAAGAAGCGCTTTATAAAGTATGTGAGCAAAAGCATGGGAACATGCACCATTTAAAGCCAAATCTGTTCCTATGCCGATGCCTGCAACCATGTATCCGACCTGGCTTACAATATGATATGCCAAGACTCTCCGCATATCATTCTCAATAACAGCATAAAAAACACCGTACACTGTCATGGCAGTACCAAAAATGGCAAGAATCTCAAAACCTGGAAAGCCTCTTAAGAGAACATACACCGCTGTCTTTGTGGTAAAGGCACACATAAGCACTGCCCCTTCAACGGTAGCCTCGGGGTATGCATCAGGAAGCCACGCATGTAAAGGTATAACTGCAGCATTCAGGCAAAAACCTGCAAGTATAAGGTATTCCGGAAGACCAGCGTTTCCCTGCGCAACCCTGTCAAAGAGAAGATTGCCGGTTTTGTAATAATATAGCATCATGCCTGTAAAGAACAGCAGACCTCCGAAAACATGGACGAGCAGATATCTGTATCCCGCATCTATAGATTTTTGTTCTTTCCGGTACCAGACAAGAAAAACAGAGGAGAATGCCATTATCTCCCAGAAAATGAATAAGGTGAGATAATCCCCTGCAAAAATTGCTCCGAGAGAACTTCCGATGTAGAAACTCCCTGCAATGTGGTGCCCGTCTTCTTTGACATGGAGTGCGTATAGGGCTCCAAGAAATGCCATGATTACAAAAACCCATGCAAAAATAAGACTTAGCTTGTCCACTCTGCCGAATATAAGCGTAGTGTTCAGAAAACTGAATTTTCCAAATACACCTTCCTGCATTAATGCGACATCAATGATGGAGAGGATTGGAACAAAAAGGATAAAAAACTTCTTAGCCTTTTTATTTTTGATAAAAGGCAGCAGCAGACTCCCGATAAAATAAAAAATCGCGGGGTGCATCCACTTATCCATAATAATCCTCATTTTTCCCAAGAAATGTGTGCGCTATGCCTTTTGCAACTTTAATAAGTATGAAGCATCCTGCGATACCGAACATGGTCCAGAAGGCCGGAATATTATCAACAAAATAATGCCCGTGTTTTCCGATATGTATGATAATATCGTAGATTATAAGCACAATAAGATATGCGATAAGAATAGTTCTCAGCAGTTTCATGTCTTTACGCAGTATTTCTATATATTTTAATACGTTCATGGAATCATTCTCCCGATCAATTGTGTAAAAAATTGGGGAAATATCCCTATTGCAACCGAAATCAGTGAGGCAAGAACTAAAGGCACAACCATTGTAACCGGAGCCTCTTTAATATTGCTCCTGTTCCATCCGCCTTTTTTGTTTTTAAAAAATGCCTTTATTGTTATCGGTGCAAAATACGCTGCATTCAGTATTGTGCTTGTCATAAGGATAACAACGATGGGGAGGCTGTTTATTTCCATCGCACCGTTCAGCAAATACCATTTGGTTACAAAACCTGCAACTGGCGGAACCCCTATCATACTTAACGATGCTATAGCGAAGGCGCCCATTGTAAACGGCATTGCATAGCCTATGCCTTCCATGTCGCTTATTTTCTTCTTGTGTGCAGCCACGTAAATTGCACCTGCGCAGAAAAAGAGTGTGATCTTGCTGAAACCGTGATTTGCGATATGAATTATGCCTCCCATAATCCCTGCAGGGTCAAGGAGAGCCACACCAATTATAACATATGAGAGCTGACTGACCGTTGAATAGGCAAGTCTTGCTTTCAGATCATCTTTTGTCAGCGCTATAATTGATGCAACAAGGATTGTAAAAGACACCAGATAGGCGGTACATATACCGAGGTTTAAACTCTGCAGAAGTTCTGTGCCGAAGACAGAGAGCATAACCCGACATATACAGAACACGCCGGCCTTCACAACTGCAACAGCATGCAGGAGCGCGCTCACCGGCGTAGGCGCTACCATTGCGGAAGGCAGCCAGTTGTGGAATGGCATAATTGCGGCTTTTGCAAATCCGAAGAGGAACATAATATATGTTACTGTAATCCAGACACTGTCCGTTCCCCCTGTAAAAATACCTTTTGTTATGTTATCGGAAAAATCGAGAGTTCCTGTTAAAACATATGTAAGGATCGTAGCAGGCAGCAATAAGCCTTTTGACGTTCCCATAAGATATACAATATATTTCTTTGCACCGGCGTAGCCTTCGGTATCCTGGTGGTGGGCAACAAGCGGATATGTAAAGATAGTGATTATTTCGTAGAACAAATAGAGAGAAAAGAGACTTCCCGAATAGGAAACGCCCTGTGCGCCGAGTATTGCAATGGCAAAACAGGCATAATATCTTGTTTGAGCGTGCTCATCAAGGGACCTCATATAGCCTATGTTATAAAAGGTTGCGAAAATCCAAAGAAATGAAGATATGATGCCGAATACAAGGGAAAGGGCATCAACCCTGAAATTGAAGGATATGCCCGGGGCTATTGTAGACAATGTGTAAGCTATTTTTTGACCGTTCATTATTTCAGGCACCATGCTCGCTACGGAAAGGAATGTAAGCACAGAGCCCGCAACAGACCAGAATTCTCTCAAATTCCGGCGCTTTCCTGACACCATTATAAGAATAGAAACAACGAGGACAATCAATATCGGAATAAGAGGTTTTGCGCTTTCAATGATCATACGTTAATCCTTCATCTCCTTTAACTTTCCTCCCTCAATATGTCCGAACTTTCTGAAGATCAAAATTACAATACCAAGAGCTACTGCTGTTTCTGCCGCTGCTATTCCCATAATAAAAAGGGTGAACACCTGTCCGTATGTATTATCGGGCGAAGTAAATCTGTTCAGCGCAACAAGGTTCAGCCCTGCCCCGTTCATTATCAGTTCTACCGATATGAGCATCCCGATAAGTGTTTTTCTATATAAAATGCCGAGTATGCCGCTGCACAGCAGAAAAAGTGCTAAAAACAAATATATATAAAGATTGTTAAATATATATGTACCTGTCATTTTCCCCTCCTCGAAAGCAGTGAGAGCATAATGGCACCTATAATACTCACAACAATCAGCAGGGAAATAAGTTCAAAAGGAAACGTAAGCCTATCGAGGAGTGCCCTGCCAATATCCTTTGTTGTCATAACAACTTCCTCAACCTTACCTTTAACCCAAAATCCCCTGATAACGGCTTTATAAAGCACAATAAAAGAAATGAGCGATACAGCAAGCGAGGCAATAAATTTTGTTGCAGTTGTCCACTCTTTCGGTCTTTTGGACATAGGTCCGGCAAGCATGATCGCGAATGCAATTAGGATCGTTATTGCTCCCACATATATGAGTATCTGCATCATTGCCAGAAAAGGTGCATTCAGGTATATATAAAGTCCTGCCACTCCAAAGAGAGTAACCACAAGCCCCATCATCGCATAAATAAGCGAGCCCGATAATACCGTTATCAAAGCTCCTATCATGGTAACAAACATTATAATGAGAAATATGTATTCAGCAGGATTCATTTATGCCTTTTTCCTTTTATCGAACTCTTTTATAAGATCGTAATAAAAATCTTCTTTTTTGTAGCTTGTAACGTTGTAGTCTGCTGAGAAAGCAAGCGCGTCAGCAGGACATGTTTCAACACATAAACCGCACTGACTGCAAGTTGTATAGTTTAATATATAGACTGTGGCCGTCTTTTTCTTTTCACCTTCCAGCTTTTCACCTTCAACCTTCTTTATGGATCCGGATGGACAATTCCTCTCACACATGCCGCAGACAATACATTTTGTCCTGTCAGGGCGTTCTTCGTCCGCCACAAGTTTTGTGTGTCCTCTGAAGCGCGGCGATATATTTACCGTCTGTCTCGGATATTGGACTGTAACAACAGGAGCGAAAAACGCCTTTGTGGTTACACACATACCGCTTATCAGGGAGATTGCGCCTTTTATTATTTCAACAATGACTGTCATAATTTCAGGAGTCCTCCTGTCACAATGAGGTTAATAAAAGCCGCCGGTATCAGTATTTTCCACGAAAAATTCAGAAGCTGGTCAAAACGAACGCGCGGAAATGTCCAGCGAAACCACATAATAACAGCAACAAGCAGATACGTTTTTATAAAGAACCAGACAAAGCCCGGGAGAAATGGTCCGAGATAGCCTCCGAGAAAGAATACCGTGGCAACAGCACTTATAATCATAATATTCGTATATTCGGCAAGGAAAAAGAGGGCAAAACGCATGCCTGAATACTCTGTATGAAAACCGGCAACAAGTTCGCTTTCTGCCTCGGGCAGGTCAAAGGGTGTTCTGTTCGTTTCGGCAACACCGGCGATAAAATAAATAAGGAACGCAAAAAATTGCCACTTCCAGATAAACCATCCTTCCCTCTGTACTTCCACAATGTCCTTCAGGGAAAGCGAATTTGTCATAAAGATAACGGGTAAAATTGATAACAAAAGAGGTATTTCATAGGCAATGTTCTGTGCCACACTTCTTAATGCACCGATGAGCGAATACTTATTGTTTGAGCCCCATCCGGCAAGGAGAATCGAGAGCACGGACAAGGAAGAAAAGGCAAGGATTACCAGTATCCCCACATTAATGTCCTTTACCTGCAAACATACATCAAAGGGTATTACGATAAACGATACAAGTACCGGAATGAAAATAAGTACCGGCGCCAGGAAATATAGAGGCTTATCAACATTTGAAGGTGTAAGAATCTCTTTTCCGAGAAGCTTGAGCCCGTCAGCAATAGGCTGGATCAAGCCGAAAGGGCCCACTTCCTTCGGTCCGATCCTTCTTTGTATGTGGCCTGAAATCTTCCTCTCCAGCCATGTGAGCATGAGAGCGTTTACCACCACAAGGATAAGAACGCCGATAAGACCGATGACCACTCTGACCGTCTCTTTCCCGACTATCTGTATTATTTCGTTCATCATCTGTCTATCTCCGGGATCACGAGATCATAGCTTCCCAGTGTTGCAATGGCATCGGAAATCAGCTCGCCCTTTGCAAGATAAGGGAATGTCATGAGGTTTGAGTATGAGGGAACTCTCCATCTCATCCTGTAGGGAGTATCGGTTTCATCACTTACAATATAGACGCCAAGTTCACCGCGTGGTGATTCTACGGTATGATAAATGTCTCCCTTTGGCGGTTTCAGCTTTTTCGGAACCTTTTCCGCCTTAAATGGTCCTGACGGCAGTTTTTCAATGGCCTCCTCGATAATGTTGAGGCTGATTTCCATCTCCCTGATGCGGATCATATAGCGGTCCAAATTATCACCAATTGTGCCGGTGGGTATCTCAAAGCCGATCCTGTCATATGCCGCGTAGGGTTCTGTCTTCCTTATATCAAAAGGTATTCCTGTGCTCCTGATAACCGGTCCGGAACACCCATATTTTGGAACCTTGTCTTGTTCAAGAATACCTATACCTTTAACCCTGTTGATAAAAATGACGTTTTTAGTGACCAGCTTTTCATACATCCCGAAGCGTCCGCGTAAATGTTTAATGAACTGCTTTGTAGCATCAATAAAGGCATCATCAACGTCATTATAGAGTCCGCCAAAACGGAAATAACAATATGTGAGTCTTGATCCTGCGATGCCTTCCAGGATATCAAGAATATGTTCCCTGTCTTGGAAGGTATACAGAAAGGGTGTTAATCCGCCGAGATCGGCGACAAAAGCACCGACCCAGAGGAGATGGCTTGAAATCCTGTTTAATTCGGCAGTAATCGTTCTTATATACTGAGCACGTTCCGGAACTGTGATACTGCAAAGTTTTTCGACAGTCGTTACATGTCCGAGATTATAATTCAACGCGCCGAGGTAATCCATTCTGGGCGGGTTTGGAAGGAACTGGAGATAGCTTCTGTTCTCTGCCATCTTTTCGTGCATTCTGTGGAGATAGCCCAGCACAGGTTCTGCGCTGACAATATATTCGCCGTCCATTTTAACGACAACACGTAAAACTCCGTGAGTACTCGGATGCTGCGGGCCGAGATTGATAAAAAAACCGTCTTCATATTCTTCAGGCTTGAAGGAGTTCAGCAATCTTCTGTCGTCTTCGGTTACGGGAACCCTGTCCTTGCGAAGCGGATAACAGTCTATTTCGTCGTGAAGGAAAAGATATGTCAGGTTCGTATGATTCTCAAAATATACACCGAAGAATTCATGAATTTCCCTTTCATACCAATTTGCAATTGTATAGATACGTGAGATTGTCGGTGCCGCAGGCTTGTCGGATTCAACTTTTAATGCGACTTTTACGCGACAGAGTTCTTTATGGTTATTAAAGAAATATACAAGCTCCAGATAGTCCTTGTAATCAACACAGCAAAGGTCTTCAAGGTAAAACCCTTTGCCGTCAAAAAACTCAACAATATTTATGATATTTGCTTTCTGAGATTCTATTGCGAGATGATAACCTCTTTCATCATAGGAGGTTTCCGATATTTCCACGCCTTTCAGCGTGTTTTTGATATCATCGAAAACTGTCTTTACCATTTTTGTTCCGGTATGGGAAAACGCCGCGTCCCCGTAATTTTTTCTTCAAGTTTCATAAGTGCTTCGAGCAGTCCCTCGGGCCTTGGAGGACATCCCGGAACATACACATCAACGGGTATCAATTTATCAATACCTTCAATAATATTGTACTGCCCTTCGAATACGAAAGGACCGCCTGATATGGCACAATTGCCCATTGCTATTACCCATTTGGGTGACGGCATCTGCTCAAAAAGGGTAACTATTGTGGGCGCCATTTTTTTTGTAACCGTACCGTTTATGATCATTAAATCCGCCTGCCTGGGGCTGGGCCTGAAAACCTCTGCTCCGAAACGGGCTATATCAAAACGCGCCATAGCTGCGGCCATCATCTCTATGGCACAGCAGGCAAGGCCGAAAGTCATAGGCCAAATGGAGTTGGCCCTTGCAAGATTAATAAATTTTTCAGCAATGGCAAATTTTATTATTGGACCCTTCGTTTCCAGGTAAAAACCCCCTTTCCCCATGCGTAGATTATTGCAAACGCAAGAATACCTACAAATATAAGCAAAGAATAAAATTCACAAACATTCCCACCCCTTGTATAGCTTAATGCAATAGGGAAGAGATACAGTATGTCCACATCAAAGGCTATAAATATTAAAGCGTAGACGTAATACACAACGCTGAAGCGTATCCATGCGCTGCCGAAGGGCTCTATTCCGCACTCATACGTGGCAAATGTCTTTTTACCGATTGTACGCGGAGCAATCAGATAGGAAATTACAACAGGGACTATGGTGAATAAGACGGCGACTATCAGAAAGACGAGCACGTAATAGAATTCTGTTATAGTGTTCATAGCGATAAATAATATTCAATAATCGGCAAGCAATTGTCAACATAAAAACGCATAGTTTGTATTTTTTTTCACTAACCACATTGATGTATTGGTAATTACTTACTTTAATATGTATTATATTTCACGAACAATATTGAAACGCGGTGTTGGTTATTTTTTTAATTTGTATTATTTTTCACGAATAACGCTGATATGTGGAAATTCCTTGAGTCTTTTCAAAAATATTTCTATCTTCTCCCGGGGCACGTTTATACTGTATAATCCCCTCGGCAATCTATATTTCATTATATGTAAATTGTTGTCCCTGAAGGTCTTAAAGGGTACATCCATACACTTTGAAATAATTGAGACATGCATCTCTTTGTCTGTCTCGATAAGAACTTCATAAATCAGCACAGGTTTGTACAGATCTTTTTCATTTATCTTTATGCCGTAGGCCTCCCTGTTCAGGACAATCTCTTTTAAGGCCATAATTCTAAAAATATATCTTTCTGTTTCCTGCGGTAGGAACAATTCAAAAAAATCTTTTGTTTTCTGATTCTCAATGGCTTCCCTTAATCTCCCGGCGCCGGCGTTATATGCAGCCATGGCAATAAGCCAGTCTCCGAATTCACCATTCAGTTTTTTCAGGTGTGCCAATGCGGATCTCGTCGTCTTCTTTATGTTGTATCTTTCATCTATATTGTCGTTTATGTAAAGCCCCTCGTTTTTCCCCGTTTCTTTCATAAATTGCCACAAACCTGTAGCATTTGCCGGCGATCTCACCCTGGGATTCAGGTAGCTTTCCGCTATTGCAAGGTAAATAAGGTCGGAGGGGAGAGACATTTTTTGCGTCTCCTGGCTGATCATTTCCAGGTATTTGAAGTACCTCTTGACAATTACCGTCAAAAGCCCTCTGTCCTCAAGAAGCTGGAAGAATTCCCTCTCAAACCTTTCTCTTATATTATCGCCGTAGATAGGTATCTTTTTGTCGCACAGAATGAGTATATCCGGCAGTCCATCCAGACTATATACGTTAATCTCCCTCTTTAACCGCGCCACCTCAGTCTCAAGGTCGGCAACCCTTTTCTCGATCGGCAGCCCTTTCTTCTGTAAAGTCTGCGCCCATCCGACAGGGCAGGCTATTAAAACCGCCAACGTGACGGCAATAAAAATTCTTGCAGCACAGTGTATGGCGTGCAATAACATTGCCGGATTATGCAATTTAAAATCCGCCGTGAGCAATCCGTAATTTACATTTCGAAGGTTATTCATTTTTCTTCTTTGGCCATCCTGTTAAGTATCGCCATCCTGTTGTTCATCCTCTCCATGATGGCCTTAACGTCAATCTGAAGCGAGCTTAGACCGTCATATTTTCTTTTGTATATTATATCAATCTCTTTTTTCCAGTATTCAATTATCTCGGCTTCTTTTTTATACATTTCTATTTCAAACTTTTTTTTGAGCTCTCTGATAAGCTTTTCATTCATTTCCATAAGACTTTATCTCCCTTGTTTTGTACAATATCCCTGCAGATCAATATATGCAATATAAATCCCATGCCGGCCGCCTTAATGTTTCACGTTGCATAGTGTTTCTTTGAAGATATGCAATCCTAATAATGCATAGCTTCCATTGTATATAGATTAACAGCAGCAGGTCAACAAACATTTTACCCTCTTGATCTGTCTTTTCTTTCATTCATCTTCATGAGCAGTATCCCGATTTCATAGAGCATATATGCGGGCACGGCCAGGAGCATCATGTTGTAAACATCGGGTGTCGGTGTAATGACTGCCGCGGCTATAGTGATAACAAGAATTGCGTACCTTCTTTTTTTTGTCAGGGTTTGGGCTTTCAGCATACCCTTTTTATTCAGGGCAAGAAGGGCTACGGGCATCTCAAAGGTTATACCGAAGGCAAAGATCATGGCTGAAGAGAAACTTATGAACCTTTCGACAGATATCATTGCCTTCAAGTTGTTTCCTTCATAGCCGAGAAGAAATTTTATGCCTGACCTCAAGACTATGTTGTAGCAGAATATGCTCCCGACATAGAACAGCGCCACAGAGGAGACTATAAAAAGACAGCTTTCATAGGGCCTTAAACCTGTAACTCCCCTGAATTCATGCCATAGCAGAAAGACAATAAGGGGAAATGAAAAAAAAACACCGCTATAGATTGCCAGCTCTATTGATGAGAAAAAGACTTCCTGAATAGCAAAATAGTAGACCTTGATATCGGCTGCCAGAAGAAGGATGCGCAAAATATCCCTGAAGAAGATAAAGCATATGGAGCTCGCTACCGCAACGACAACAAGGGTTTTGAATGTGAACCTTTTAAGCCCTGTCAGAAAGTAGACGACTTTTTCTCTTTCCATTTCATCTCAACCCGTGATGTGCCAAGGGAAACTACATATTTAACAGCATCTTCAACAGACATATCCATATGGATCAACTCTTCTTCGGGCAGGAAAATCAGATAACCCGATGTGGGGTTGGGTGTGGTAGGGACAAAGACAGCGCAGAGTTCCCCCTTATCTCCGGACTGCATGCGCTGCGTTATAAATCCTATGGCATAGCGGCCCCTGAAAGGAAAATCAATAAGGACAACCTCTTTAAAGGATTTCATTTTTTCCGATGAAAAGGCGTCTATCATGTCTTTAATGGAGCCGTATATGCTTTTTACAAAAGGGATTTTCCTGATCGTGGCTTCGCCGTATGTGAGCAGCTTTTTGCCTATATAGTTGGAAGCCAGCACGCCTGTTAAATATGTAATAATAATAAAAAGAAAGAAACCGGTTCCTGGTATGTACAGGCTTTTTCCGATGGTGTTCGACGTTATGTTCCTTATGACAGGCGATATTAGGGTATCCACCGACGACATGACAGTATAAACGATATATACTGTTACAATAAGCGGAATAAGGATGAACAGTCCGGCAAGGAACGTTTTTTTAAGGTGTTTCTTCATGGCGATATAATCTTAAATAGTATAATTGCAAAAAGGCAAAGTCAAAAATATTTTTTTATCTCTTTGCAAAGCGCCTCGGGAAGGTTTACGCATACAGGTTCGTCGAGGAGGGCCTGAAAAAAGTTCAGATCAGGCGCGTAGTCCCTCGTGTTGAGAAATGTTCTTGCTATCAAACGGAAATGACATGGAAAATTTTTCTGGTCCTCCGGCCCAAAGACCAGGGAGGCATTAAAGCTGTATATATCTGTGTCCATGTAATGCTGAAAGACTTTCAGCAGACCCGATACAAGCTCATTTACGTGCATTTCTGTAAAATCACTGACGGAAAATACTTCAGGGAAGATGCATATGATTTCGCCGAATATACCCAGCGACACAAAAGAGGACAGCCAGGCAGAATCACCGATTGAGCCTATGTAGCGCTCGTCCAGCCTCTTTTCTTCCCTTATGAACTCAGTCCAGTAGCTCACGCCATGTGTTTTATAAAACATTTCCGAGGCTCTCAGTTCATCGGTAATCTGGTTCCCCGGGCAATCAGTGGCAAAGTACTGTTGGTGGGGATGAACCAGTCCCCCGCCTGAAGGGGGCATATAATTCCATGTCATGATATTGTAGGGCAATGATGCATCCACCATCTTGATTTTATTGAGGAATTCAATGCCAAGGGAAAAGGCGTCGCTCAATATTTCTTTTGTAAACCCCTGGAGCGGAACCACATGTTCGTCTGTCATTATCGCTACGCCGCTGTAAATGTCGTAGGGGAAAAGATTCGGCATGAGAACGGCCTGATTTCTTTTAAGCCTGCCCTCCGGCAAAACCTCGGGAGCAAATTTTGGCGTAACCTTTTCCCTGAATTCAGGACAGAATGGGCAAAAACCCTTAACCTCGGGGGTTGCGTAAAGATCAAGGGGGAGGCGTTGCGGTTTTATGGCTCCAAAATGGCAGAAGTGTCCCGATCTGTTGGTAAGGGGATCAAAGCGTACCTGAAAACGTTCTGTACTCGGTTCAAACTTTTTTCGCGGATCAAGGAAGGTGCTTTCAGATTCAACAATCCGGAATGGAATTTCAGAAGACATGCTTTAATACCTCTTTATATTGATGTATTTACAATTGGGATAACTATAACAAAAATTCGTGAATCATTCATTATATAATCCCATATTTTCCATTAGGATAATTATAGGTGTCGGGCTATCCCCGGCAAACACGCTCATTGCGCTCCGGCGGCTTCATTCACTCGCGTTCGACTTCGGAACTTTTGCCTAACACTACGGTTTCATCGCGAAGGCAGTACATGAGCGACAAAGACCAAGCTTCCTCGCCTCTCGACGGTTTGCTTAGGACAACCCGACACCTTTCTCAATAACATATCCGGAACAATGTTTTATCGGGGGAATAGGAAATTCTAGTCGGTGAACCCATTGTCATGGATAACAACAATATTCTATTGTAAAAATATGCTGTTTTGCTATATAGTTATGAAAAACCATGGGGGGTTCAATCATTCAATCGACGCTTCCCGGATCATCTTTGCATTACACTCGGTATACAAACAACAGGTCTGCCCATCATATGACAATAATCATCCGGAAAACTGAACGATTAAAAATCCATAGAAGGCTTATAAGCGGCATAGTTCAAGCACCTTTTTCTGAAACCGGACTACAGCATCAGAAAAAAGCATAAGGTTCGATCATGACAGATATGACAATATATATAAAAAGGAGACCGACAAATGGCGTATTCTTATCTTGACTTAGCGTCGGATGTTTTAAGGGCGGCCAAACAACCATTGATATATCAAGAAATATGGGAGACGGCCAAGATCTCAGGTCTATCTGCTAAGATCAAGACATCTGGTAAAACACCCTGGCAGACCCTTGGAGCTCAACTTTATGTGGATGTTCGGGATAACTCAGATTCAAAGTTCATCAAAGTGGGCAAGAGACCTGCTAGGTTTTTTCTCAAGGAACGACAATCAGAAATAACGGCAAATATCGTTTCTCAGATTGAAAAAGAAGAACAGAAAAAGGCTACAACCACCCCGAAATACAGGGAGAGAGATTTGCACCCCATATTAGCCTATTTTGCGTACTCAAACCCGTCGTTTAACCGAGGACGATCGATATACACAAAAACTATCCTTCACGAGAAATCTCTAAAGCAAGGATACAACGAGTGGGTTCATCCGGATATGGTTGGTTTCTACCTCCCCATTGATGACTGGCGTCCTGAGGTCATTGAGTTTAACCGGATACTGGATAACAACTCTATTCGCCTTTTCTCCTTTGAAATCAAAAAGTCTCTCAATAAGGCGAATTATAGGGAATCATACTTCCAGGCTGTATCTAACTCTTCTTGGGCACATGAAGGATATCTTGTAGCTTCCGAGATTCTCCAAGATGATGATTTTCTTGCAGAACTTGAGCGCCTTGCGGCATCTTTCGGGATAGGAATAATTCATCTTGATCTTGCAGACATAGACGCGTCTTCTGTGCTTTATCCTGCACGGATTAAGGGGACACTTGACTGGGAAACAATTAATAAACTATGTGAACAAAATCCTGATTTCGAGAAGTTTGTGGAAGATGTTAAGATCGACTTTGAGTCCAAGCGGATACATAGGGCCGAATATGATGATATTGTCAAGGAGCCTGCCCAATACATCACGGAGAAACTCAAGATCGAACAATTAAATCCAGCGAACGGCCTATAGTCGTCGCTGAATTCTGTGTTGGGGAGGTAGAAGAAGGGAAT
>Ga0351912_1111_pt1 | contig 25571 bp, 25 predicted proteins | sample TotcelHT113001M3_FD_206863 | JGI IMG/M metagenome (GOLD analysis project Ga0351912, IMG submission 206863) | Enriched cells from coal bed in the Powder River Basin, Montana, United States - Total cells T11 rep1 HSBNCT.T11.300.1.M3 ...
ACCTCCAAGCCGGCTAACTCTCCGGCCTGAATGGTGGACCGCCGCTGGGCATCGTTAAAATAGGCCGGGACCGTGATGACTACCTGCTTGATCTGATGCCCGATGACCTGGGAAGCCTGAAAAACCAGGTGGTTGAGAATAAAGGATGAAATTTCCTCCGGGGAGAACTGTTGGGTCCCCAATCGAACCGGGGTATTTTGGCCCATCTGCCGCTTGATGGACCGGACGGTATGGTTCGGGAAGGCCGCCAGCCGATTGCGGGCCGGTCGGCCGACGATGATGGTATTGGCAGCCTCGTCCAGACTGACCACGGAAGGAACCAGGGCCTGGCCCTCTTCAATGGGTAGAGCTTCAGCCTTGCCGTCTTTGAGACAGGCGATACTGGAGTTGGTGGTTCCCAAATCAATGCCGCAGATAATTTCTCGCATCTTACCCTTCTGAATGATGATTTTTTTTGCCGACCACGACCTTGGCGGGCTTCAGAACCATATTTTTAAAAATATACCCCGGCTGCAGAACTTGCAAAACAATTAAATCAGCCGCGCCGCCGGCCCGATTTTCAATGGCCTCATAAATCTTGGCGTCGAAATCCCCCCCGGCTCGACGCACGATTTGCAAGCCAGTTAGTGACATTAAATTTTCTATTTTATCCCAGATAATTTCCAGGGCCTCAAGTTGTTCAGGGCTCACGTGGTCATTGGATTGCAGCGCCGCTTCATAATAAAAAAAGGCATCGGCTACGTCGCAGTAGGGATCTATCCCAGGGCGCCGGTCATCAATAATCGTCTTGATTATGTCGTTTTTGAATGTTTCCAATAAAAAATTCTGTTTACGCAAGTGCTTTCTCAGGTCTTTGATTTCCTCCAAGACCTGAGAAGCCGGTTCTTGCAGCTCGGTTGGCGGCCGGCTTTTTTTTAGAAAATTAAAAATCTTAAAATTCATAGGTTATAATATCTTCCTTTCTAACTGACCGACTGGCCGATCGTCATTGGCCTTGATGGGTTGCTGGACCATAGTGCGCCACTAACGCACGTAGAATCCGATGCTATGCAGGAGAAGTGGGTAGGCCCCTCGGAATCGGTCTGCTGAAGGGGGTGGCGTCCGGTATTAAGGTGCATGATCTTGACTCAGGTTCTTCCGTGGAATGTGGGAACCTGTCGCTCTGATGCCAAGGGAGAAATTCAAGTGGAAGCCCCACGTGAGTGAGAGTCTTAACGACAGGACATGCCGTGTTGGTCTGTCCAGGAACGGCGCAGTCAGACCGTCCGATATACCAGGAACCTGCTGGAGTAGGGGCCCGCAAATCTCAGTTCCTTAAGGAGTCTTATCATGTCTTTTCTGCTGGTAGGTCCAAATGCCGGCATCAGGCGACTTCTTTGATGGTTAGTTCAATGTCGTCTATTACCGGGAGAGGCAGATGGCGGTGAACTCTGAATAGAATCCATTCCTCCAAAACCTCCCGCAACTCCTCTCGGCATTCGTCCAGTATAGTGCTGTTGGTATAGACCCCGGGACACTCCGGGACTTCCCCATAGTAGGTGCCGTCGTCCCGCGAAATCTCATAGCGGGCGTGGCGCAACGCGGCCTGAAGATATTCCGATAGCATATCTCACTCTTTGGCATCCGGGTCGGAAACCTGACCCGCTGCCTCTGCCCTATCACGCCAAGTTCAGGATGGCTTATGGGGGTTTGCCGTGAAAAGGCGAAAGATCCTGATGATAATAAACATTGGCCGACCCTTTGCGGGAATAAGGAAAAAAAGCATTACCACAGTATCAACTGTATCATTTCTGTCCGGTTAATTGATCAAAAAAGCCCGAAAACTCCTGGGAAGCTGTTAGTATGGGTTAGTTTTAACTCATCAAACAGACAGGAGATTTCAGACCGTGGCTCATTGTAACACAATCTTTCATCACATGCTCAAATTGATTCCGAGACATCATTTTTCCAAACTGGAGCGGGAGCACGGCACCGGGCGTCCGCCCCGCACTTTTAGCCGCTGGCATCAACTGGTGCACTTGGTCTTCAACCAGGTCGCTGATCACTTGATCAACGACAATTATTTTTCCCGTCGCCCCACCGCTTAAAATTAGCTGACGATGCAAGCCGAAGGCCGGCGCATAGCGGATTCGGCCTGCCGGCACCAAGCTTTATGCGGGGCAGGCCGAATCCGCCCTCCATTCATGCGATGGACTCCATGCCGGCCGAGGCTTGCTGGCGCCAGGGTTCTTATAACGATGATTATTACCGCCGACAACGACAGTTGGCCGATTTCTCTCATTCCTGAACCCGCTCAGCCTGTTCCATGCGAATAGATAGGAATCTTGGGATCGTATGTGGCGCCTTAAGAAAATATTTATGTCTTTGGAAATAACTGCCGATGTGTATTTCAGCAAATGGCAAGCTGGATTTAAAAATGAGCTGGAACATGATCATTTTTGGTTTTGGGTTCCTCGTGGGCGGATGTACCGCAATGCTTCTATTGGGTCTGCTTTCTTTAGCCAACGACAGGAGTTCAATCCTTGAGGATCGTGAAACAGTCAGGGCACCCATACCATATGTTACGAAGCCAGAAATTTACCCACCGTTAACCGTCCTCAGATGTGGCAAGGACCAACCCACTTTTGTGAATGGCAAGCAATACGGGACCAGTAATAGCTATTCAGAACCCATGTGATCAATATTAATTCCCATGAACGACAATTATTTTCCCTGGCGTATTGCCTCATGAAAGAATCATACCAGAAAAATATTGCATATTCCGCTTGATTCCGGCCACTGATTCCGGAGCAATCCGGCCACCCATTCCGATTCATTCCGGCCACTGATTCCGACGGAAGTCGGCCGCCGATTCCGACCGAATCCGGCCACCTCCTGGAAGCAGGTCTTTAGCGACGCACGTTGCATAAATAATCCATCAACTGATTAGGGGCATCCACGAGGCAGTCCAATGGGCCGAGGTGTTGAAAGACGCCGTCCGACACCGCGGCCGCAAGCCTTGGCCGGAATACCCTTCACGCATTAATGCAGGGCGGATTCGACCTGCCCCGCATAACGCTTGGTGCCGGCAGGCCGAATCCGCTTTGGCCGGCCAGCGGCTTGCATGGGTGCCTGATCAGCCCCGGGTCCCTTAAAGATTGCGATAGTTAAGGGAGCCATTGCCAAATATCCAGATGCTGCTATGCATCCCCCAGGTCATAACAGGAGGATGCCGATGCCAGCAGAGAGAGTGTCCATGCGTAAGATCAAAGAAATTCTCCGATTAAAATGGAGCTGTGGGTTAAGCCGCCGCCAGATTGCCCGGTCTTGTGCTCTGGCCCGCTCGACGGTGGCCGAATATCTCAGGAGAGCGCAGGCGGCCGGGTTATCCTGGCCACTACCAGCGGAGTGGGACGACGCCGGGTTAGAAGAGCTGCTCTTCCCGGCGGTGGCCTATATGCCGGCAGACCAACGTCCGATGCCCAACTGGGCGGAAATACACAAGGAATATAAACGCAAAGGGGTGACGTTAAGTCTTTTATGGCAGGAGTATATGGCACAATCCCCAGCTGGCTATCAATATAGCCAATTTTGCGAACGGTATCGTGCCTGGTCCGGCCGGCTTGACCCCTGTATGCGGCAGGAGCATAAGGCCGGAGAGAAGTTGTTTGTCGATTATGCTGGTCAGACGGTCCCGGTAATGGATCCCACCACGGGCGAGGTCCGCCCAGCTCAGATCTTTTTGGCTGTGTTGGGCGCTTCCAACTATACCTATGCGGAAGCAACCTGGAGCCAAACCTTGCCGGACTGGATCGGCTCTCATGTGCGAGCCCTGGCTTTCTTTGGCGGCGTGACGGCGGTGATCGTGCCGGATAATTTAAAGTCAGGGGTGACGACGCCCTGTCGTTACGAACCGGATATCAATCCTACCTACCAGGAAATGGCTGACCATTACGGCACGGCGATTATTCCGGCCCGGGTCAGGAAACCGAAGGACAAAGCCAAGGTAGAAAACGGGGTATTATTGGCAGAACGTTGGCTGCTGGCGCCCTTGAGGAACCGGCAATTTTTCTCGCTGGCCGAACTCAATCAGGCTCTGGGAGAATTATTGCCCAGCTAAAATCAGCGCCCCTTTCAAAAGATGCCGGGTTCTCGCCGGTCCCTGTTCGAAAGCCTGGAGAGGCCGGCCTTGCTGCCATTACCGCTGATGCCCTATCAATATGGCGAATGGAAGAAGGCCCTGGTGAATCTGGACTACCATGTTGAAGCCGATGGCCATTATTACAGTGTGCCCTATCAGCTTATCAAAAAGACGGTGGAACTTCGTCTGGACCCAAAAACCATTGAATGTTTTCACCTGGGCAAGCGGGTGGCCAGCCATGTTAGGAGTTATGACTGCGGGACCTATACCACGCTTCCAGAGCACCGGTCACCGGCGCATCGATATTATCTGGAATGGACGCCCGAGAAGATAGTCCAATGGGCTGAAACCATCGGGCCGCAGGCGTCCAACCTGGCCAAGGCCATTCTGCAGAGCCGGCCGCACCCGCAACAAGGTTTGAACTCCTGTCTGGGCCTCGTCAAACTGGCTAAAGAATATGGCGCTGAACGTCTGGAGGCTGCGTGCCACAGGGCCCTGACTATCCAGGCGTTATCCTACAAGAGCCTTAAATCCATCCTGAAACATGGCCTGGATAAACTGTCGTTGCCGGCGCCGCAATCACCCTCCCGGCTCCGGTCGCATGCCAATGTCAGAGGCCGCCAATATTACCACTGATTAAAAAGGAAAAGATATGCTCACCCACATAACGCTCGACACGCTCAAGGAACTCAAGCTCCTGGGCATGGCCAAGGGCCTGGAAGAACAGATGCAGATGCCGGAGATCCACGAACTGGATTTTTATGAGCGGTTAGGACTCCTGGCCGACCGGGAAATGGTGGATCGACAAAACCGACGGCTGAAAACCCGCCTGCGACACGCCAAACTTCGACAACCGGCTTGCCTGGAAGATATCGATTATCGCCAGCCCCGAGGTCTGGATAAGTCCCTCCTGGCTTCCCTGGCATCGTGCCAATGGCTCACGGCTCACCGGAACATCTTTATTACCGGTCCCACCGGGGTAGGCAAAACCTATCTGGCCTGTGCCCTGGCACAAAAGGCCTGTCGGGAAGGCTATACGGTCCTATACCGCCGACTGCCCCGGTTACTCATGGAAATCGCGATTGCCAGAGGCGACGGTAGTTATCACAAACTGATGGAGAAACTGGCCAAGACCGACCTCTTGGTTATCGACGACTGGGGAATAGCCGAACTCACCGGAGAACAGAAACAAGACCTTCTGGAACTTATGGAGGATCGCCACGGATTGCGTTCAACCTTAATCACCAGTCAGCTGCCACTGGAGAACTGGCATGACTTCATTGCCGACGGGACCCTGGCGGATGCGATTCTGGATCGCCTGGTCCATAATGCCTATAAAATCAAGATGAAAGGAGAATCGATGCGAAAATGGTATGCAAAAAAAGATGATCCCGATATGATGGGAGCGTGATGATGGGCAACATGGCTTCGCTATAAAAGTGGCCGGATTCCTCCGGAACGCGCGGCCGCTTTGCTCCGGATTAGGTGGCCGCCTTCGCACGGAATGGGTGGCCGGTTTGAGCGGAATACACAAAATATGATTGCCTCATTTTAAATCTTACCGAGCTTAATTAGTAATCATATATCCATCCCATTTGCGGAACAAGTTTGCTATACTTCCCCTACCCACCCGGAGGATAAGGCCCTGCTGGAGAGCAACCTGAGCGCCGAGGTGGGCGAGCAGACGGATGGGCAGGGGCTAAACCCTGCCCTTTCTTTTTTTGCCCATCCGGAGTTCCTCAAAGCGATAAACTCCGGGGGTGCGGGGGCGGAGCCCCTGCCTATAATTGATTCAGAGTATCTGCGTACTGCATTCACTCCGGATATCATTCGGCTCCATGATCACGCCGAGTGGTGGGGGCAGCAGTTCTGTGGCAAGCAGATCTTCCTCCAGCCATTGATCATTAAAGGTGAGGATGGCTTTGGCGCGCCAGGCTTGCACTCGCCGCTGCAGCATGCGCAGTTGGCCAGCCGCAAATTGGTCCGGATAGTGCTGTTGCAGCTCAGAAAATAACGACTTTGCGGTCCTCTCCGGGTTAGTCGCTAACCAGAGGCAGATTTCCGCCCAGACCGCTTCAAACGGGTCAGGGCGGGTTCGCCAGGAGCGCAGTCTGCGTGGTGGCTTGGTGCGATGATACTTGCGTTTCCTCCGTTCGCCGGGGTAAGTCAATGAGGGGCTGTCCAGGCTTCCCGGGGATTTCTCGTCCAAGTGGCCGCCGCAGGCACTTGCGGTAGACTGTATCTCAGCCTGCGTTCCTATCTGAGGATGCTTCTCGGACCTCTCCGTAGTTGGCAGCACGGCGTGTTTCCACAATGCATCCTGCAAAGCCTCGATCTGGCGGAGGAGGCGGACGGGATCCAGAGCCTGAAAGATAGCCTGCAGCCTTTTGAGTGCATCGGCTTCCAGAGAGGCCCGTAACCGTTGGAAGGGGGTCTGGGCACTGTCATAAGTGCACCGCACCTTGCTGCCGTCCCGATGCTTCGTCTTCAGCTTCATCGAGGGTTGGAAAAAGTTTATGTACAGGCGCACCCCGCGATACAATTCTGCCAACTGGCGATAGGCCCGCTCTCCTTCAAGGCGGTCATGGCCGACCAGTTGCCGGACTACCGCTCCGTTTTTTTGCTCCACAAAACACTGGTCGTTCTTTTTGTAGGCCCGGCCTCTGGTGAAGGTAATCTTTTCCCGCTCACAGTAAGCCAGCACTTCGGCATTGAGAAATTCACTCCCATTGTCCGTATCCAGGCCCAACATGGCAAACGGCAGCAAGCGACGCGCCTGGTCGAGAGCCTGGATGACCGCATGTTGGCTGCGAAACCGCAAAGGCAGGCATTCCACCCAGGCGGTGGCGATATCGGTAACCACCAAGGTATGTAGAAACGCTCCCTCCACACTGCGTCCGCAATGAGCTACCAAATCAGCCTCCAAAAAGCCGGGCTGAATCTCATTCCAATCGGCAAAGGTTCTTACCGGCACCTGATGCTTGAGGAGGGTGCCGCGTTTGGTCGTGCTTACCCTCCCCCGCGGGCCATCGCCGGCATAGAGAGGACGCAAAATCCGGTCAATAGTCGCATGACTGATGCGACACAATTGGCCCCGGGCTTCTTCTGACAGCTTCAGGTGTCCGTGCTCCTCCAAGGCCCTCCAGAAATGGCACCAGCCTTTTGGAACCGATGTAATTCGTAGCTGCCCAAGCGATGCTTAAGGCTCCCTGGACTTCCCTGCCATATCGGCGTGCTCGGTGGCGCCGGATAGGACCCGGTGCAGAAATCACCCGCAAAGTGAGTAGCCGAATGGCATACTTCCAGGCATAACCTGTTGCCGCGATAAATTCATTAAGTATTACCGACTTTTGTGCGAGGTCGATGATGAGTTTTCAAGGGAAACGAGAGTTGCTGGCCCAGGTTGCCCCACGCTATCGCGAGGCCAACCGTCTACCCTCCGCTCTATTCCATAATCAGCGTTGGGTAACATTATTCGTGAGGCAATACATCCTCCAAAGTAAGATTTTAAGCGAGGCAATGCGCTGGCCAGGACATCTCGGTTGATTGCTCTTATTCTTGGGCCCGTTTAGCCTGTTCCATGCGATAGCTGGGGATATTCAGCTCAATGATGACACAGTGATGCACCAAGCGATCGATGGCCGCTGCCGTGGTCAGGGGATCTTTAAAGATGGCATCCCATTTGAAGAATGGCAAATTGCTGGTAATCATGACGCTGCCCCGCTCATAGCGTTCGGCCAGCAAAGTAAATAGCACCTCCATCTCCTCCCGGGATTGCTGCACATAGCCGATGTCGTCCATAATCACCGCATCATATTTGTTCAATTTTTTCAACCATCGGGTTAATTTCAACTCCTGATTGGCCCGCAGGAGTTCCTGGGCAATCAGTTTGCAGTGGCCAAAGTAAACTCGGCGCCCGTTACTGATCATCTCCTATCCCAGAGCGCAGACCAGGTGGGTTTTACCGCTGCCCGGATTGCCGAAGACCAGCACATTTTCTGGGCGCGCCAGAAAAGAGCCGGTCCGGAGGGTTTGTACCTGGTTGACCACCTTGCGAGGCAACCGGTTCAGGTCAAACCCGACGAGACTCTTTTCCAAAGGCAGCTGTGATTCCCGGAGTAATTTCTCGATGAGTTATTGCCGCTAGGCTTCACATTCCTGCGCCGCCACCTCCAGGAGATAATGATCATAACCCAACGACTCTTGTTGAGCTTTTAGGGCTGTTTCCTCGAGCATGCCCGGATCGTCGGGAGATGGAGTTCTTTTAAATAGTTCACTAACTGCCCTCGCAGTTCGGTCATAGGCATCATCCGGACAACCCCTCCTGGTGGAGCAGGACATCATACATGGCCAGATTGATCTCCGCCACGCACACCGCCGGAAGGGAAGCAGATACCGGGCCAAAGCGAGGGGCTCTTTTACTGCCGCCGCAGAGATGGGCTGTTCCAACTCCATCAACCACCTTAAGGCCTCATTTACCCCGGTATCGGTCTCCTTGGCGGCCAAGTACAGGATCTTCAGATATTCTTTGTGGGCTCGCTGCCCATCCTGTTTTCTGATTTGAACCGCCCGGCCCCGTACCGGATAATATGCATGTTAATAAACACTTGACCCTTACTTGGTTTTAGCCGGACAAAAATGCAACTGTATTAATTTTTAAGTTACCAACATAAGGCCAGCATAATAGCGCTTAAGAAGGCTACCGGCCCAAGTTTTGGGGCGGTGGATTTATGCCAACGATTACTGCCCTTCTACTGCCCTAAATTAAGCGTAATTTAAAAGCATAACTTATTGAAAATATCAACTATACATATGGCGGAGGGAGTAGAATTCGAACCCATGAACCTCTTGGTCTGCAGTTTTCCAACGAAGCAGGCTAAAGATGTTAATTCTTGAAATCCTGGAGCATCCCGATGATGAATGTTTTGAGGTGCGGCAAATAGTCCCGGATCACCAGCCAAACTTTATGTGAATCCACCCCGGAATACCCATGGATGAGCTTATCCCGCATACCCGCCATCTCTTTCCAGGGTATGTCCGGATACTTGCGGCGGGTAGCCGTCGGAATATTTTTAGCGGCTTCTCCTATCACCTCCAGACACCGAATCACGGCTTACACCGCCTTTGCATCTAGGCAAAATTCATCATATGACATACCCGCAGTAAACCCTGCCGCCTCACCTGCCGCCAATTCCAGGTTGTCCAGGATGTCCTTTAAGTAGGGAATGAGGTTGCGTTTCATAGATATATCGTCTCGCTGAGAATTTGCCCTTTCAATTCCTCCCGCATATCATCCCTTGCCACCAGGTCTACTTTTTTCTGCAAGATTTCACTGAGATAAATTTCCGCCCCCATCAGTTCCAGCAAGCTGATGGGGCGGTCGATATCCGCCAGCAGGTCGATATCGCTTTTTCTCTTTTGCGTACCCCGGGTATAGGAGCCGAAGACGCCCACCACTCTGATGCCAAACTTGTCCATTAAGGTCCGGGCATGAGCTCGCACCAGCTCTTTGATTTCCTCCAACCCCAGGGCCGGCAAAACAACCTTACGCCGCGCTGTCCTCATTGCTCCCCTGCCTTATACACGTTTTCATCTTGCCCCTGGTGTCCTTACCGCGCCTATTCCTAAATATCGGCCATGGACTCCTGGGATGTTCACCGCGATATCACCACCTCAAAGCTGTGGGCCCTCAGGAGGGCCTGGACCGCATAAAACATGGCATAATAGGCCTTGCTCTGCAGCATCGGCCAATTCCCCTCAGCCCTGGAGCTACCATGCCACCTCCAGGGCATTGTGCGCCTTGGCCAGATAGGCTTTCACCTCCGGAGGGATATTCATAGGGCGCTTCCCTCGGCGGCCACTTTCCGGTAAAAGGAGAATCCTTTCTCCCGATAAGCTGCAAAACTGCCGGCATCAAAGACCTTCAGGGAAATAAGCAGGGTAAAATCGTAATCCCGCATGACCCGATAGGCTGACTCCAAGAAGGCCCTCTCAAGCTGTGGGGTACAATCTCGGACAATAGCCCCCACATCCAGGTCCGAGTCGGGGTCTGGGTGTCCCCCGGCACTGGAACCATAAATAATAACGGCCTTTGACATCCTCTCCGGCATTCATGACGGGGAGGATGTCAAAGGATTTCCGAACTTCCTTGAGCCTTAGAGAAATTATTAGTGAAATCGAGTCGCGGTTAGAAGTAACATAACCTTTAGAGGAGAGGCCAAAGGACCCGATAATCCAAAAGTGCAAAGAAATTTTGGAGAAGCATTATGGGGACCGGTTTGCCGGTCTCATTCTGTATGGCTCCCAGGCGCGCGGCCAAGCCGAATCGGGGAGTGATATTGATCTGCTGGTCTTGCTCCAGGCGTCATTCGATTATTTCCAGGAAATCTGGAACCTGGCCGAGTTGCTCTATCCGCTGCAGTTGGAATCGGACCGGCTGATTTCGGTCAAGCCTGCCGCAGTGCAAGACTTTCAGGCCGGTATTTTGCAGTTCTATCGCCTCGCCCGGCGGGAAGGGATACAGCTATGGACCTGCCGCTTTTCGAGCCGGAAGTTAGGGCCAACCAGGAGCGGGCGGGAGGAATCCCTCCGAGCAGCTCAATTGCTTTATGAAGCCGGGCATTGTGATTTTGCTGCGGCCCGGGCCTATTACGCCGCCTTTTATGCTGCCACCGCAGCCTTGTTAAGCAAGGGCATGGAATAACAGAAACACAGCGGTGTCATTGCAGCCATTCACAAGTTCCTGGTCAAAACCGGCAAGCTGGATAAAGAGAACGGCAAAAATCTGAACTGGCTCTTTGAATTGCGCAGCATTGGCGACTACGTCGACACCCGGCATGTGCCCCAAGAAGACGCAGCCAGAGCCATTGCAGTGGCTCAGTCATTTGTTGCGGCTATCAAAGAACTTTTGCCAGTCCCGGAGTAGAAAAACTATACAAATATGTCCCCCCCGTGCCGCTCATCGGGATTGATACCTGGAAGACCAAGAATACCAGCTATGGAAGACCAAGAAGATATTCTGTCTGGCTGGCCGGAGGGGATTGTGCTGGCTCACATCTAAGCAATTTTGATCTTCTTTGTTCACCAGCAGCCGGCTCCTGAGAGTGCTCGTAAGCAAAGGCCGTTTGACGGAAACGTTGCTCTCCGTCAAACGGCCGGAAAAACCTATCATGCGTTAACTATTTGTAATAATTATTATTGTAATGGTGGCGTCCCTCCATTGAAGATTTTCGAACTTCCTGGCTCACCACTCCAGACATTTCAAAGCTTTCCCCTGCTCTTGCCGAGGCAGGTTTTTAATTGAGCCAGGTGAGGGATAATTTTTGTAAATAGATGTATGCAGTAACCATTCAATTGCATGGTTATTGCATACAATAGCTCTATGCTGTGGGATTGCGGCCTTCCTGCTCCATAACTTCCTGGGCTGCCCGGGTAAGGAATGAAGAACGGCTCAAGCCCCGGCGTTTCGCCGCCGAGTCCACCCGGCGAAGGGTCTCCTCGGGGATGGTGATGTTAATTCTCTTCGTCTTCCCCTGAGCATCGGGCACTGAAACTATCAGGAAGGCCATCGCATCGGCGTTCTCGGGATCGGCAACAATGTCTTCCAGATTAGTAGGGGCAGGCAGCGGTTCCCCATCTTCCCGCAGACCTTCCCAATGAAGCAGCAGCGCCTCATAGGCCAGGTCCTTGGCTTCGTCGATGGTCTTCCCGGCGGTGATGCAGCCGGGGAAGTCGGGAAACGACACCCCGTAATCGCTGGCAGGCTCTTTGTGAACCACGGCGATGTAATTGGGCATGAATACTTCTCCTATCTAAACCTGACGCCTGACTGCCGTTCAATGCTCCTCAGCGTCTTGGCGGGAATATCCTTTTCCGGATGGGGCACCGTCACCCGACCGGGCTTCGCCGAGTGCTTGAATTGCACATGAGACCCTCTTTGACCAACCCGATACCAGCCATCCGCCTCCAGTCGACGAATGATCTCCCGACTGTCCATGTGTAACTATGCACACTTTAAAAGGGTATGTCAAGAAAGTATCCTTTTCATGGTTTTTCAAGGTCTTTCAGGAATTCCTGGGCGAGGAGATGGCCTCCTACCTCTCATTTGCAGGGGTTTTGTGGCTTCGCTGAGTTGGGGGTTCCGGACGGTTTCATTGTCCGCCTTGCCAGCCAGCATAAAAGTAGGCTGTGGGTGAACGCTTGTCTCTCCGAACTGAGCATCGGGCTTTCTCGTGAGGGAAAGGGTTAATCCGGTTGAATATTCCTATCTATCCATGCGGTTTTTGAGCCTAGGAGATGAGAAAAGGTGCTTTCCTGAGATGCCCCCCCTCTCCCGAAGTTCCCACTTTCGGGCATCTGCGCTTTTCCAAACATGAACATTGAAGTAAAGCGGTTGCGAGAAGCAAAGGCCCCCTAATTAGGACACTTTTTTATCATATTCGAGCTCAAAAAGTGGGTTAGAAATGACAGGGGTTTTTAGTCCAATTATCCTTATATAGCTAATTATAATGAGGTGTTAGCGAAAAATCATAGAGTCCTACTACCCCCTAACCCTGTCCCAATGGGGACATGTAGGCAAAATTTCAGGTAGAGGATTGCGGGAAGTGGTTTGGATTGGATAAGGAGAACTTTGCCAGGGCATCCAAGCGCCCTTCTATCTGAGCCCGTCTGTCCATCGACGATCAGGAATCGGCCCAGAAGTTCCGCCCCAAAATTGCTTTTTCAACCAGGTTTTGGTAATGATTTAATTAAGTTGATCGCATTATTCCGTCGTATGCACCCCCCCATTCCGGAAGCTCTCATCTTCCGCTTTTTCTTTGCTTGCCCAATTTTATCTAAAAAGGATTTACTTGTTGGACCTGTTTGAATGTGACAATGCCACAAATCGTGGCAATCGATAATGAAACAATTGGAGTTTCGGCAATATCCCTTTACCGATACGAACTCGCCTGCATTTCGAAAAGTTGGGCATACTTGCCGCCCAGGTGCATAAGTTCGTCGTGGGTGCCGCCCTCGATGATTTTGCCGCCTTCCAGGACGTAAATGTAATCCGCCAGCCTGACCGTGGAAAAGCGATGGCTGATGAGCAGGACCATGCGGTCTTGAAACATTTTCCGGAATGATTTAAACACCTCGTATTCCGCCCGGGCATCCATCCAACTGGTGGGTTCATCTAAAATGACCAATTGGGCCTGGCGCAAAAAGGCCCGGGACAGAGCCACCCTTTGCCATTCGCCCTGGCTGAGTTCTCCCTGGTCCTCAAACTCATGACCCAAAACGGTCTCGTAGCCCCGGGGCAGCTTCTGAATAAAATCATCGGCGCCGGTCTGCCGGGCGGCATGCAAAATCTTATCGTCGTGAGCCGTTAAACTGATGTCTCCCAACCAGATATTTTCCCGGGCCGTCAGGCAGTAGCGGGCGTAATTTTGCAGAATGACGCTGACCTCTCGCCGTATGGCAACGGGATCAAACTGGCGCAAGTCAATACCGTCAATGGCGATATTGCCGCTCACCGGATCATAGAGACGGCAGAGGAGCTTGATAAGGGTCGTTTTCCCCGAGCCATTCTCACCCACCAGCGCCACCATCTGGCCGGGTAAAATCTGGAGGTTGATATCCTCCAGCACGGTTCTTTCCCCCGTGGGGTAGCGAAAATTGATCCGATCCAGGGCGATGCCTTGCATTATGGGCCGGGGGAAAGCTGCCGGCGGGCGAGGTTCCACCAGTGTAGGCTCGAGATCGAGGAACTCGTTAAAGTTGGCGAGAAAGAGATTATCCTCATAGAGCCTGGTCAGGCTGCTCCAAACCTCCTGAAGCGACCCCTGGGCCCGCTGAAAGGCCCCGTAATACATGACCATACCCCCGATGGTGATTATCCCCTCAACTGCCTGGTAGGCCACGAAAGTGAGTGCCCCAAAAATTGCCAACGTGGCGCTGGCCTGGGTGATCAAATCAGCCCAGGACCGTCGGGCGGAAATTTGCAACTTTTCGACCCGGAGCCGCTGCCGTAATTCCCGGAACCAACCCATGAATAGCGCACCCAGGCCAAAGAGACGGATTTCTTGAGCATGGCCACCGTCGGTGAGCATCCAATGATAATAATAGGCCCGCCTTTCAGCCTGGGTGTGCTGGCGCTGCCAATCGTACATCTGGCGGGCGTATTTCAAGCGCAATAAAACCCCGGGGACCGTAGCCATAAAAAGCATGGCGGCAAACCACCAGCGAAACGAGATCAGCAACCCTGCCATGGCTAAAAGCGAGATACCGCTTTGACCGAATTGCATCAGGCTGTTCATGATGCTGGTCGGCCGGTAAGTGGCTTCCTGTTGAGCCCGGTGCAGGGTGTCGTAGTATTTGGGGTCTTCATAATATTCCAGGTCCACCGCCACCGACTTGCCGTGGATGACATCGGCCACATGGTCGGTAACCACCTGGGTCTGGGCTTCCTTGACAATCTCGGTGAGGGAGCGGCAACCCGCGGCAAATAAGGCTACGGCAGCCGCCAGCAAGATGAGCAGGGTGACTTTCTTGAGGGAGTCGGTTTTGTCGGGGGCTAGCAGGCCCGCGGTGACCCCATCAACGATCAGTTTCATCAGGTAAAGGGAGACCAGGGGAAGCAAGCCCTGGATCAGGATGAGCCCAAAGTTTGCCGCCGTCCATCCCGGGGCGCTTTTCCAGACCAGGCGCAAGGCCCGTTCCAGGTGCAGGCTGTGCCTTATTTTCTCGTTAATGGTTTTCGCCGGTTCCATGATTTTTTAAACAAGAAAGGCCGCCAGCCACGTATGCACCACGGCTGGAGCCGGTGTCCAGAGGATCCGCTTGTTGGTATCTCACAATGAATCGAATCCCATGGAAGAAATCGCTAAAAATTGGAGTTGGCTACGAGCCGCAAGGGAGGCGATACAGAGCTCCGGCTGATTTTCTCTCCTCACACGACTGGTTATCCTCGATAAACCTCTCCATACGGTCGATTTGGCTATCTTCCCGCCCTGCTTATAATCGCTCTCTCTTCTCCCTGCGCATAAGATTATAGGACCATACTATGCATTGGCAAAGGAAAAAGGTTTTGGTAACCGGCGCCGGTGGATTCATCGACAGCCACTTGGTGGAGCGACTGGTGGAGTTGGAAGCCCGGGTGCGGGCCCTGGTGCAGTATAATTCCCGGAATGATTTGGGCTTGCCGGAACTGCTGCCACCTCGATCCAAAATGAGATCGAAGTGGTCCTGGGCGGTCTGACTGACCCCCATCCTGCCTTACAGCTTGATACAACTACTGGGAGCAGGCGGTTTACGCCTCAAGATTCTGGCCCTAAAATACCTGGGAGAAGAACACGACAAACTGAAGGGGCTTTTTCAACGGCCTCGCTATGTAGACGCACCTGCAATTAAAAAATAACTACTTGAGATATACTCGTTGCCAAGAGAGGCTCTTGCAAAACTCGTCATTGACTTCATTTTGTCATTCTGAGCGAAGCGAAGAATCTCGTATTTCCAGGCGGTTGAGATCCTTCACTTCGTTCAGGATGACAGAAAAAGCAGTTTTGCAAGAGGCTCAAGAGTTTTTTCTTCCCCCCCTCACCCCGGCCCTCTCCCCCCGTTGGGGGGAGAGGGAATAAGAGGAAAGAACTTTTGGCAAACGCTATAGTTATCATATATCGAACTCATATCCCTCTGAATGGTAAATTCCACCCATCAATATCAGAGTTAATTTGATCGCGGTTTGATGATTGGCAGCCCAAATCTTGGTCATGACAAATTAAGGGGCGGGAGAAGCAGCGGTTTGACCCCGCTGGCCCCGCATTATCTTCCGGCTTTCTTCTTGCCCTCGCCGGACTGACGAGGCCGGCTGGGCTTGAGAACGGCTTCCGCTACCGGAACCAACTCTTTCAGCATCTGTTCCCCCCGCCCGTCCTCAACCATGGCCACCAGGATGTAGTGCCGCCAGCCCGCATCCCACACCAGGATCGAGTCCGCATGGAAGCCCCGGACCTCCCCGGATTTGCGGTATAGGTAGTTCGGAGGCACATCTTTCTCCAACACCGAGACGAACTTGCCGGGAAGGTCGGGAAACGCCAGGATTTTCAGCATTTGGCGCGAGCGCTCCGGGCTGATGAGCCGGCCGTAAGCCAGCAGGTAATAGAACCGGCAGAGCTGGTAGGCCGTGGCCGTGTGGGACAAACCTGTAATGGGTTCGGGGTTCTTGTCGCCGCCATGGGCGTAGGTGCCCCCCAGCCAGATGCCCCCCTTTTTGGGATCGTAGAACCGATAACGGCGATCACTGGCCAGGGCCTCGATTTTTCTCAAGCCGATCAGGCCGATCACCCGGCTGGCCGCCAGGTTATCCGACCGGCGGATCATCTCGATCAGGTCCCGGTGGACCTCAGGGGTATCTTTCAGGCTGCCGTCTTCGAAGCCTTGAAAAGCCGCCAGCAGGATCATCAGCTTCGGCAGGCTGGCGCCATACATCATGGTGTCGCCGTTCACCAGGGCGGCGCGCGGCGCCTTGGGGTTCGACAGGTCCACCAGGCCCACCGACATCTTGCCCTGGGCCAACAGGGGCCGCCAGGCGGCATGTTGTTGCAAGGCCTGCTCCAGTCTGGCCTGCAACCTCGGGTCCCGCCTTTGGGACAGCGGCTGCCATGCCGGGCCGGCAACGCTGAGCGGCAGACTCGGGGGTCCGGCCTCGGCCAGGTTCAGGCCCAGGGCCACAACCCCCAGGGCGGCAACAATGATGGCGGTAAAAACCTTCACGTACCTCTCCAGGATCAATTCGGGGCGTCCGCCAGCACTTTCACCTTCTTGGAGGCGAACATGAGGTTTGAGGTGCGGGCCCGGTGACGGTAGCCAATCCCGAAGGGGAGGGGCTGGATATCCTGGCCCTTTCTGTACCTTGCGGCCATATCCGCCTGGTGGCAGTTGCTGAAGAGCGCAATGGGGCCGGCGTAGGTGCCGTAAAATCGGAGATCCCATTCTGCCGGGTCGAAGTACCGCAGCGGGATGCCCGAATCACCTTGCAGCACGTAGAGGCTCTGATCCAGAATGAACTTTCGGATGGCCGAAAAGTAAGGCTTGTACATCAAATAAGAGGCGGCCTTGGTGAAGCTCGTCATGGGGCCGAAGCTTTTCAGAAAATCGACGAAAGCCTGGTTGCGGTTCAGGGAATCGTTGTTCAAATTGAACTGAAAGTAATAGAGCGTCTGATTTTCCGTCGATGCCGGGCTGGTGAAGACGATCTTCACCCCCGGAATGCCAGCGGGGCGCTCTCCCGGAGCCAAGGCCGGGGACTCCTTGATGCTGCCGTCCGGCTTCATGACCCAATGCTGCACGTCCAGGACCCGGGCCTGTTCCCGGGCCAGGAAAAACATCAGGACCGGGAGCGTGCCTTTGAGTTCACTCTTGCCGATGGCGGATTTCATTTTTTCCGTGATAAAAAAGTCCAGGTGGAGAAGTTCGTAAAGGGAACGTTGCAGGCTGGGGAAAAAATTCGGTTGATTGCCGGCGGCAAAATCCGGAATCTGGCCCACCGGTTCCAGGGCAACCAGGAGGTACGTTTTGGCATGGGGGAAGAGGGTAAAGACGTTGACGAAATCCGGGCCGCTGAAGGGATAAAACACGGTGGCGGTGGTGGCGGAGCCCAGTTCCTTGGCAGCCCACTGGCGCATGGGGGCCAGCCGCCCCCGGGTAAACCTCTCCCAGTTCTGGTCGACAAACTTGGCGTGTCTGACCCAGGCCGGCTGGGCTTCATACGCCCCCAGGGCGCCCGCCGGGTTGCTGAGGCCGGCGATAAAGCGGGCGTAATCATTATAAGCCGGGAGGCGCTTCTCAGTTTGGTCGTTTTTGGGGACGGCACAGCCTTCAGGGGTGCAGACCGAATCCGAGGCAGCCCCAAGAGCCGGGGCCGAACCCAGAGCCAGGAGAAGCAGCATCGTTGCCGTGCCGAACAGGTTGGTTTTACGCATCAACGGTTCCCTTCGAATGTTCAGGATATGGATTTATCAACCAATTTTTCCAGAGAACTGCGGGGCTTGGCGGTCCCCAGCAGCTTGTACAACAGGAGTCCTGAGACCACGGTCAGCAGGCCGCACGCGGAAGGCAGCGGCCGCTCGATGATTAAATAACAGATCATCCAGCCGTAGAGCAGGAGAAAAATCGCCGGCGTTACCGGGTATCCCCACGTCTTGAAGGGTCTTTTCAGGTGTGGGTGCCGCCGGCGCAAGACAAACACCCCGGCTACCGTCAGGGAGGCAAACAGGGCCAGCGTGAACCCGACATAGGTGAGCACCGCATTAAACGTCGCGGTCAGGGTAAGAAAAATCGCCACCAAGGCTTGCAGGATAATGGCAAAGACCGGGGCGCCGCTGGCGTTCCGGGTCGCTAAGAACCTCAACCGCTTCATGTCCTCACTCATGGTTTGGGTCACCCGCGGGCCCACCATGATGAGGGAACTGAGGCTGGAGATCAGCGCCAGGCAGATCAGGACGGTCATCAGGGCGGCGCCTCGGTGGCCGAAGATGGAGTTGGCCGACAGGAATCCGACGTCGATTTGACCGGCAAGCTCGCGCATGGGCACGGTATAAAGAAACATATAATTGATCAGGCAATAACAGAGGGAAACGAAGGCCGCCCCCCAGAATAAGGCGATGGGCAGATTTCTCTCCGGCTTGAGAATCTCACCGGCGACGTAGGACGCCGAGTTCCACCCGGAATAGGCATAAAAGACATAGACCAGTGAGATGGCAAACGCCGGGCTGAAAACTGCTCCCAAGTCGCTGGGCGACGGCGTTAGGGTAATGTTTTGGGGGTTCGGCGCCGAAAAGCCCAAGACGATAAAGGCGACGATCAGGAGAATCTTTCCCCCGGTAAACAGATTTTGAAAGTGGCAGCCGAATCTGACATTGGCCACATGCACCAGGGAGAGGATCACAATTACTGACACGGCGATGACGGTCTTGTCGAGGCCGGGGAGGATGGCCCCGGCGTATTCACCCAGGGCGATGGCCGCCAGGGCGATGGGAGCCGCAAACCCGGCCACTATGGAGACCCATCCCGACAGAAAGCCCAGGGCGGGATGATAGATTTGGGAGAGATAAGTGTACTCGCCTCCGGACCTGGGCATCATCGACCCCAGTTCCCCATAGCACAGGGCGCCGCAAAAAGCGCCCACCCCGCCCAAAACCCACAGCATGAGTACTGCAAAAGGGGAGTGCAGGCTGGCTACCTGGAAGCCCAGGGTGGTGAACACGCCGATTCCGATCATATTGGCAATGACAATGATGGTAGCGGAGAAAAGGCTTACGGGTCTTTTCTCATCGCAAGCGCCTTGGATTCCAGCTTTATCTTGTTCAATCACCGTGTTGTCTACCTCGCGGCCCGGACCACGCCAAATCAATCTGACGCCGGGCCCCAACCTGCCGGGGCTTTGCCATCCGGACGCCTCCTTGGCTGCATCGATTTTACCTGAATCGGCCGACTAAGGAACCCAATTTTTTCTTCCTGTCAGACTTACCAGAGCCTCGAGCCTTGCAGCAGCCGGGCAAGTATAGGTGCCAAGTATAGGTGCAAGTCTGGGTCCCTCCCGGGTGGCAAGACCGGAGCAGTCGGGGTATTTCAGCACCCTCATACCTGCATGGATAAAGGCTATTCATCATTTTTGCTTGCCTTTAAAATATTATTATGATAGGTTCACAACTTCTGGCACATTCTATGCAAAATTTGCATTACATGCCCCAATAGGTCTACCCGCCCCACTCCCTCTGAACAACACCTTTTCTCTCATTCCAGCGGGTTCCTGACCTTAATCTTAAAAACCGAAACCGCAGGAGGTATTCTGTTTTGAAAACCTTGATCATATTTTTACTCTTAACCGTCCCAGCTCTGGCCCAACAGTGGCCCCAAACTCCACCCCCCATAGGTCGTCTTTTCTTACCGCAGGCGTATTGGAACTACATCAAAGAAGCCGCCCAAAAATACCAAATCTCACCTTACCTTATCCAGGCCGTATGCGCCATCGAATCGAGATACGACAAGGACGCCAAATCGGGGCGCTGCTTCGGCCTGATGCAACTCCACCGGGACACCGCCAAAAAGTATGGGGTGGACGCGCACAACCCCCGGGAAAATATCATGGGCGGGGCGGCGGTCCTGGCCCATCTGATGAAGAAATTCGACGGGGACATCAGGAAAGTGTTGCGAACATATAACTCCACCTGTACCGCCGCCTATGAGCGCGAGGTCATCCGGGCTTATAACCAGGCGCAGCGTTTTGAAACCTCTTCCTTGGTGGCTGGACAGACCGACAAGTCCCAAAATTAGTCTTGTTATCCTGAAGCACCGCCCCGCCCGGATTCCCCCAGTTGCAAGCGATAGGGACAGGTTCGCCCTGGCCGGGTTGCAGCTCGGGGATTCCCCCATTCGGAGGGCCCATGACCGTGGTTCTTTGTGGCAGCCCCCAAAGGTTAACCGCACCCAGGCAGAGTTTCCCGGGGAGACTCGATTGGTGGCGGTCTCCCGGGGCAATGGGAGATCAGGGAGGTCACTGATCCAGCCGGATTTCCTCACCTTGTCCGGTGCGTGCCAGGGGCCTTCAAAGATTGCCCAGTTTCCTGCCCCCGAACCGAAAGATAGCCAAATTTTCCTAATCTAAATAAACCCTTGACGCTCCGGTCTAATTCCATGAAAACCGAGTCTTCCATTGACTTGCCAGCTATCCTGTGTTAGAAGGGGCAAAATATAAAGCGTCTACTATAAGCTTTTATAATGGCTGGCAGAGGAGAGAATTATGAGATTGGTGAAAGTTAACCTGGCGCTTTCAGTTCTGGTCGCAGTTTTCTTCCTTGGGTTCAACTGTTATGCCCAGCCCACTATCCCCAAGGATAAAATTCCCTCCAACCTTACCGCCGAAGTCAAAGCCGAAGTGGAAGGCTTATATGCCCCGGAGGCGGTCAAGCGAGCCCAAGCCGCCAGCAAGTTGGGAAACATGGGAGAGAAGGCGGTCCCGGCCATCCCCTTGCTCATCGGGATGCTGGGCGATAGCGCCGGCATAGAGTTAAAGATCGACCCCGAATCTAAAATTGTCGAAAACACCTCCCCCGGCATTGAAGCCGCCGTGGCTTTGGGGAAAATCGGCGACCCGGCCTTAGAACCGTTGATTGGCGCGCTCAAGGATAAGAACCCTCACGTCCGGGTTCTGGCCGCCGTGGCCCTGGAAGAACTCGAGAATCCCAAGGCGGTGGAGGCATTGATTGCGGCCCTGCAGGATGAAAATCTTGATGTGCAAGCCAGCGCCGCCCGGGCCCTGGGAGAGATCAACGATCCCAAGGCGGTGGACCCGTTAATTGCGGCCTTAAAGGATAAGAAGCCCGAAATGCGGGGCAGCGCCGCCGTGGCCTTGGGAGAGATCGGGGATAAAAAAGCCACCATGCCCCTGGTTGCCCTGCTGAAGGACCCCAGTGAGAAGGTGCGCCGTTTGGCAGCCGTATCCCTGGGTGAGATAGCCGACAGCCAGGCCGTAAAAGCCCTGGTGGCCGCCTTGACCGACAGCGATGTCCAGGTCAAAGCCGCCGCCGCCAAGGCCCTGGCAGGGCAAAGTGATGTCAAGCAGTCGCAGCAGCCGTTACTTGCGGCCGCCAAAGATAAGAATCCCCAGGTGCGGGCCGCAGTCATCGAGGCCCTGACCGGGATGAAGTCCCCCAAGATCGAAGTGATCTTCATCAGCGCCTTGAGTGACGCCGACCTCAATGTCCGGATGAGTGCTGCCGCAGCACTGGCGGAGATCAAGTCTCCCAAGGCCGTCAAACCCTTGTTGGCCGCCTTGAAAGATGAGTCCCCCAGCGTGCGCGCTGCCGCCGCCAAGGCTCTGGGAGCGCTAGGGGACCCCATGGCGGTGCCGGCTCTCTTTGATCTTCTGAAGGACAAGAAGGAAAGTGTCCGGGCCGCTGCAGTCGGGGCCCTGGGCAAAATTGGCTCTCCACGGGCCATCAAAGCCCTGGCTCCCGTCCTCAAAAATGACGAGTTGCCCGTCCGGGTCAGCGCCGCGGTGGCCATGGGCGAGATCGGCTCGCCCCGGGCCGTTAAGCCTCTCATCAGAGCCTTGAGTGATAAGTCCGGCTGCGTCCGTGAAGCCGCGGCCATGGGGCTGGCCCAAATAACCGGGCAAAATCTTGGCGAAGACCAGGTGGCCTGGAACCAGTACTGGGAGAAAAATAAGGAAGCCTATCTCAGCTCCTGCGCCAAGGGCCTGTGCCGCTATTAAGCTGATGCACTGTATGAAGCCGGGAAACCATCCCCCATGGGAGATGGTTTCCCGGCCCTTGCCTGCCGAATCCTCTTTTTTTAGCGCCGCAGTAGCCCCCTCGACCTACACCACACCGACCGATTAGCGCTCAACGGACAATTTTTCTCTTATGGGGACCTGCGTCTCCCCCCAAGAGGGCGCACCCACGGGTGCGCCCCTACAAAGCCGCATTCTTTGATTTGACGCGATATCAAGCCGGTTTTGGGCCATAAACAGAAAATCGGCGGGAAATGAGTTCAGGAAATAGGATGGAGAAAGGCGCTGTGTTTTTCGCCGGTGCCGAAAACCCCGCCGCACGCGGCCCGCTGGGAACAGGTGTCGCAGGCCGGCGGGTAAGACTGTTTCCAGTCGGTGATGGATTTCCGGGCAAAGGGCCACAGTTCCCGGGGCAGGAGACAGAGCTGATGGTTGTAAATGGACACCGGCACCAGCCGGCGCGCCAGATACCGCACCGCATGGGCCAACCGGTCCTGGTAGTCATAGGGGTCGACCCACAGCCGGGCCAGGTTTTTGCTGGCCAAACCCCGGGTTTCCATCCCCATGAAGGCGACCTGATACACGAAGGGCAGGTTCTGGTACACGAAGGCGGCATACTGGGTCAGTCGCTTGATGGTCATGGCGTGGAGGATGGTGCGCAGGCCCACCGGCTGACCCAAAAGCGCCAGATTGTGCAGGCCCTGAAGCGTCTCGTAGAAGCTCCCTTTGGCCCCCATGACGGCATCATGCTCCGTGTCATTGTCAGCGAACAGCGGGATTTCGATCAGTAAATTCGGAGCCCCGGCTCGCACCAAGGCCCGGGCGAACTCCAAATCCTTCAAGCGCCTGCCGTTGGTCAGCAAGGTCAGCAGCGTGTTGGGCAGCTTCTCCTTGAAGGTCTGGACCAGGGTAATTAAATCCTCCCCCAACAGGGTCGGTTCGCCCCCTGTAATGCCAACCTGTTCGACTTCGTTGGGGTCCAGCAGGGAAATGAGTTCAAGATTATTTTTATGCAGGTCGTCGGGGTCGCGGCCCGGGGGCTGGGGGCACATGACGCAGAGGGAATTACACCGGTTGGTGGCCAGGATGCTGTTATACGCCGACCCCGCCTTGTACACCACCATGATGCCGCCGTCAGGCGCCAGCAGGACCACATCCCCGTCCCCCAGGTCGGCACAGTGGTCCCGAGGCACATCCAGGATGCAGGGGGTTTCGGGCGGCGGCACAAATTTACTGTCGGCGGGAACGATGCAGGCGGCCAAATTGCCGCGGCCCCAGGGCCGGAAAGGCAGCTTCCGGAGGTTGTCGGGGAAACCCGCCAGAAAGACCACCGGCTTGCCCTTGGGCCAGGCCGACGTCCTGGTGCTGATCACCCCCATAAACGGGCGGGTTAGGCCCAAGGGCCTGCCGCTTAATTCGTGCACGGAGCTTCACCCCTGACTTCGGCCAGAGAACGGTGGGTTATCCACGACCAGAACACATCCTGAACCCCCGGGTCATCCTGATCGATGAGCTCCAGGAGAAATTCGATGATGGCCTGGTGCTTCATGCAGAAATCGCTGCTGGGCCGGTGTCCCACCAGGTTCCCCTGCAGGGCGTAATTCCGCACCGGGTCGGCCCCGCAGAAGGGCTGCAAGGGACAGGAATGACAGCCCGGCAGGGTCTCGACGCAGGAGACCTCGATCAACTCCTGGAGCACCGGCGAGGTGAAGATGTCCAGATACGAGTCCCGGTTGACATTGCCCAGGAAAAACCGGCGGTCTCCCATCTTGGCCAGCATCCTGGCCTCGTCACAGGGATAGACATCGCCGTTGTAATCGTAGACCACCCCGTTGATCCCGGCGCCGGTGGGGGATTGCAGGTCGACGAAACCGGTGCAGAATGGCGTCAGGATGCGGCTCAACAGGATAGAGGCGAAGCCTTCCACCAGGGGAGTGCCCGCCAGATTCAGGTCAATGATATAGAGCAGGGCCTTCTTATACGCCTCGACAAACTCCTGCATGTCATAGGCGAAGCTCTGCCGGTGCTCCTCGCTTTGGGCATAGCCATAGGGGTTGACATGCCGGAGAAAAATCCCCTCGAAGCCCAGCCTGGCGTATTCGTCGATAATCTCGGTGAAATGGCTCAGGCCCTCCCGGGTGGCGGTCATCAGCGGGTTCACCCCGTCGTGCCCCAGGATGCTCCTGGACAGATGGAGGTTCTGCATGAACCGGTCATAACTGCCTTCCCCGGTCCGCATAAGGCGGTGACGGTCATGGATTTCCCTGGGGCCGTCCAGCGAGGTGGAGAGGCTTACCCCCTCTTTTTTGCAATATGCCAGGGTGGGTTCATCTATGAGGGTCAGATTGGTACACAGGACAAAATAAAGGTTCTTGTTCTTTTGCCGATTGAGTCTTTTCGCCTCTCGCACGATGGTCTTGACCACCTCGAAATTTAACAGGGGTTCTCCCCCCTGAAATTCGATTTTAATCACTTCCGACGGGCTCGTCATGATCTTGTGGACCACGTTGATGGCGGTCTCGGGGGTCATATCCCAACGCTGCTGGTCCGTCGGTTGGCTCGATGCATGACAGTAATGGCACCGTTGGTTGCACCGCAGGGTTACCACCACCATGTGCAGGCCGGTGAAACTCTTCAAAAATTCCCTCTTGGTGCGGTACTTGGTGGCCAACAGATCGATAACCGGGGTGACCTCGGTGTCGGTGACGAAGTGCTTGCCCTTTAAATCCAGAAAGAGGCCGGAGGCGGGATCGAGTTCATAAAAGACGAATTTTTCGAAGGTCGGCCGATCCAGAAAGATAAACTCCCCCACTTCATTGACCACCAGCATCCGGTTGCTGGCCACCGGAGAAAAGCGGAAGGGCATGAGGGTGTAGGGCTCAGTCACGGCCGGCAATTTTCCTGACCTCGGCCTTGAGATCGTCCAGGGGGGCAAAGGCTTGCTGCACGATGAGGCGGCGAATCGCCCCATAGCGCTTTTCCAGGTCAAGCCGGAGCTGCTGGTCGATGAGCTCATTCATGAACTTATTCTCGATTCTCGCCCGATCGATGTCCGGGCACGAATCAAGAAATTCCAGGGTGACTTTGACATATCCGGCCTGAGCCGGCTCCACCCGGTTGCCGCATAATCCCGAGAGGGCGTAAGCGGCTGCGAAGACCGCTTCTTTTTCATAAATTGCCTTG
>Ga0351912_1123_pt1 | contig 23155 bp, 18 predicted proteins | sample TotcelHT113001M3_FD_206863 | JGI IMG/M metagenome (GOLD analysis project Ga0351912, IMG submission 206863) | Enriched cells from coal bed in the Powder River Basin, Montana, United States - Total cells T11 rep1 HSBNCT.T11.300.1.M3 ...
TCGGTACGTCGCTTTGCCCTGGAACTGATTCCCGAAAAGACCGGCCCGGTGGACCTGCAAACCAAAGCCTTTTTCTCGGCGACCACCCAGTCGGCCTTGCAGGTGCGGCAAGCGGAAGTCACCATTCACTGTCACGGTCCCGCGACGGCGCAGCTGGGCGAGAACGTCACGTTTCGGGTTGTCGTCGAGAACATCGGCGACGGAGCGGCCGAAAACGTGGTGCTGACACCGGAACTGCCGGAAGGCAGTTACATCCAGTCACAGCCTCCGCGTGCGGCAAAGATCGCCGTCTTGGCGGCCGGTCGGTCCCAGGAGTTCAGCTTCGTGGTTCGGGCCACCGAGCGCGAATGGTTGGTGGGAAATTTCGTGGCCTCGACCCCGGACAACCGCGAGGTGGAATGCAGCCATCGGGTCAAGATCCTGCGTCCGGACCTGCGCGTCGAAGTGGGCGGCACGCGCGTCAGCTTCGTGCGGTCGGAGGGCGAATACGAACTGCGCACCTGGAACCCGGGAGACACGGTGCTGCGCGACATCAAGCTCGCCCTGCAGTTGCCGGAAGGTTTAGACATCACGACGTTGTCGGAGACCGCCACGATAGATCGTCCCAACCGGATCTATAGCTGGTGCCTGGATAGACTGAACCCCGGCGATTCGCACACCATCCACCTTAAGACGACAGCGACCAAGGTCGGCCGTCAAATCCAGTTGGCCGTCGCCATGTCCGGCCCAAAGCTGCGTGCGGATTCGAATCACCTGACGCACGTCATCTCGCGAGCCGAAGTGGATGTGGCGGTCAGCAACGTCAAGGAAGCGATTCCGGTCGGGCAAATGGAGGAGTTCACCGTCGCGCTGACCAACAGCGGCTCGCGGGATGCGGAGACCGTGTCCGTGAAGATCCAGTTGCCTGAGGGGATCGAAGCGGTGACCGCAGACGGATACGTGGGAGAGGGCCAACAGATCACCTTCGCCCGCTTCCGCTTGACTCCCGGTGGGTCGAAGACCTTGAAGTTCCGCGCCGTGGGACTCGCCGCCGGCGACCAGGCGGTGCGTGCGGTCGTCGAAACCGAATACTCGCCCGTGCCGACGATCGCCGAGACCACGGTCTATTTCTATGACGACGACGAACTGCTGCGGATCGCCCGCGAATTGGATGCCGCGATCCGACTCCGTTGATCACCCCTGATAGCCGCAGGCTGCCAGCCTGTGTGAAACCGCGACACGACTCGGATGCAGCCATCCGACTCCCTGCGTACTCCGTGCTGTGTCCGCCAAGGAAACTCGCCGGGGCCTTCCGCCCCGGCGAGTTCTTTTCTTGCCGAACAGAAAGCTTGGAATTGGCTCGCCGCCGGTTTCGTGGGTTTCACCGCGATGCTCGTTTCCGCCGCCGATTGGCAGCCGGCCGAGAGCACGCTGACGACGCCCTGGACGCAGGACGCATGCCCCGCCAACGCCCATCCCGAGCATCCGCGGCCGCAACGGGTGCGGGATCCATGGGCCAACCTGAACGGACTCTGGGACGACGCCATGCGGCCTCGCGACGAAGCTCGGCCGGATACGTTGGATGACCAGATCCTGGTGCCTTATCCCGTCGAATCCGCCCTGTCCGGCTTCGCTGACCAGAAGAACAATGCGAAAACCGTAGTTGTGCGTCCGCGCGTTAGGCGGGGCGGCATGCCGGGCAGCCGAGCGACAGTCTTTGGCGTAGACGTTCCACGAGCCCCCGCGCAACACGCGCCGATCGCCGGCGGTACAGCACGTCGGATCGGCCTCGCTCGCTTGACCGTAATCGGAGGCGTAGCAATCCTCGCACCATTCCCACAAATCGAGGTGCTGATTCCCAACGTTTTTTTTTCACCAGTTGACCGCTTGCTCTAGTCGATGTACATGGGTATATTTCAATGATCACCCGTACATTGACCGAGCGGAACGATGATCACTGGGGCAAACGCCATTGCGCCGAGCATTGTGGAACAGCTGCGGGGCCGCATCCGGGGCTTGGAAAAGCCGCGGCGTGGGCTGGGCGAAGGGGCCTTGGGCACCGGTTGGCCGCCGCTGGACGCGCTGCTGCCCAGCGGCGGGCTGCGGCGTGGTTCGCTGGTCGAATGGCTGGCGGCAGGGCCGGGCAGCGGCGCGGCGTTGCTAGCATGGGGGACCGCACAGCGGGCGGCGATGGAAGGCGGCGCGATCGTGGTATTGGACCGGCGGCGCACCGTATATCCGCCTGCGTTGGCTGCCTGGGGCGTGGATTTGGAACGCGTGATCTTCGTCCAGCCGGAAAATGCGCGGGATGAAAGCTGGGCCTGGGACCAGGCCTTGCGCTGTCCGGGCGTAGCCGCCGTGTGGGGCTGGGTCGAACGGGTGGACAGTCGCCTATTTCGGCGCTGGCAGCTGGCGGCGGAGGCCGGCGGCTGCGTGGGCCTGTTGCTTCGTCCCCGCGACGTACGGAACCAGCCGACTTGGGCTGATGTACGCTGGTGGGTCGAACCGCAACCCGCTACGGCGGGCCGCCGGATGCGGGTCGAGTTGCTGCGTTGCCGCGGCGCCGGTAGCAACGGCAGCGTGGAATTGGTCTTGGATGAATGGACCGCTCAGCTGAGCGATCCGGCTCAGGTTCGGAACGATGTTGAAGAGGAGCCACGCCATGTCGCGCATCCTCGCCCTTTGGCTGCCCAATTGGCCCGTGCAACGCCTCGTCCGCGACCAACCGGACCGGATGTCGTGCGCCATCGTGCTGTATGAGCAGGACGCCCGTTCCGCCCAGCGCGTGAAAGCCTGCTCGGCAGCCGCCTGGGAACACGCCGTGCGGCCCGGTATGCCGCTGGCCGAAGCGCAAACGCTGTTGGAGCCCGGTGCGGCCCCGATCCAGAAAACGGAGGTGCGTCCTTGTTTCGCCCGTCACGACGTGGGTCGGGATCGCGAGGCTTTGGTGGAGTTGGCCGAGTGGTGCGAGCAGTTCAGTCCCCTCGTGGGGCTCGATCCGGGCGACGAGCCGGATACGTTGCTGTTGGAGGTGGGCGGGCTGGCTCATCTGTTCGGCGGCGAAGCAGCGTTGGCGCAGGCGGTGGTCACCGCCTGCGGACAGCAAGGCTTGACGGTACACGTCGCGATTGCCGACACGATCGACGCTGCGTGGGGATTTGCGCGTTGGAGCCAGGGGTTGTCGGATGGCATGCGGAGTGAGCCCGGGTCGATGGCCGTGATTCCGCCGGGCGATGTCGCGGAGCGGGATCGACTGCCGGTCGACGTGTTGCGGCTGCCCGTGCGGACCACCGAACAACTGTACCGGCTGGGCGTGCGGCGGATCGGGCAATTGCACCGCTTGCCGCGGGCGAGTTTAGCGGCTCGCTTCGGCGGGTCGTTGCTCGAACGTCTCGACAAGCTCACCGGCGCGATTGCCGAGCCTCTGGTGGCGCATCATGCTCGCGAGCCGTTGTCGGTGTGCAGAACTTTCGAGCATCCGACGACGCATCACGGGGCGATCGAGCACGTGTTGGGAGAATTGCTGGTCCAGCTGTCGCACCGCTTGCTCGAACAGCGGCAAGGCGTTTTGCGGCTGACTTGCCAGCTGGTCTGCCAGAATCGGCAGCCATTGCAGATCGACCTCAGCTTGTTCCGTCCGACGAGCGCGCCGCAGCACTTGCTGGCGCTGGCCAAGCTGCAACTGGCGTTGCTGACGCTGCCTGACGCGGTAGAGGAAATCCGTATTCGAGCTGTGACGACCGCGCCCTGCGAGCAGCGGCAAGGCGAATTGTTCGGCGACGCGCCACGGGAGCATCCGGCGCAGCTGGCGTTGTTGATCGAGCGGCTGAGTAACCGGCTGGGTCGCGAACGCGTGGTCTGCGGCGAATTGCAGGCGGAATCGCAGGCCGAGTTGGCTTACCGGTATCGGCCCTTGGCCGGAGACTCCGCCAGCCTTCGGACGCCCGCACTGCCTCCGCTGCCCGGACCGCTGCTGCGGCCGTTGTGCCTGTTCGAGCCCCCGCAGTCGATCGACGTGGTCGGTATCGCGTTGGACGGTCCCCCGGCGATGTTTTATTACCAACGGCGGCGTTATCGCGTGGCCCGCTGTTTCGGTCCCGAACGGATCGAAACCGGCTGGTGGCGAGGGGAATCGTCTCGCCGCGACTATTATCGAGTGGAAACCGACAGCGGCGACCGCTGGTGGCTGTTCCGCCGCCTGCAGGATCAACGCTGGTTCTTGCAAGGCGTGTTTGAGTAAGCAGCAAGATGTACACCGAGTTGCACTGCAAAACGAATTTCTCTTTCCTGCAAGGCGCCTCGCATCCGCACGAGTTGGTACAGCGTGCGGCGGAGTTGGGATACCAGGCACTGGCGGTGACGGACAAGAACAGTTTGGCGGGAGTGGTCCGCGCGCATGCGGCGGCCAAGGACTGCGGACTGAAGCTGATTGTCGGCGCGGAGATCACGCCGGTGGACGCTCCAGCCGTCGTGCTGTGGGCCCCGGACCGGGCTGCTTACGGCCGCTTGTGCAGGTTGATCACGCGAGGCCGTCGCCAGGCGGCGAAAGGCCAGTGTGAACTCACTTGGCAGGATATCGCCGAACACGCTGAAGGGCTGCTGGCGGGCGTGCTGATCGGCGACGGGGAAAGAGTCTCGGAGAGGCCGAACCACGTAGCGCAGACAGCCCTCGGGCGCTACCGCCAAATCTTCCCTGATCGCTGTTACCTGATCGCCGAATTCCAGCGCGGGCCGGATGACCAGCGGCGGCTGGAAATGCTCCGGCACCTGGCCCACGCTTCCGGGGTGCCCCTGGTCGCTGCCGGCGACGTGTACTACCACATCCCGGCTCGCCAGCCGCTGCAGCACGTGTTGACCGCCATCCGGCACGGCGTCAGCGTTGCCCAAGCCGGCGGGCTGTTGTTTCCCAACGCCCAGCGGCACCTGAAATCACCGGACGAGCTTCGCGAACGGTTCGCCCGCCTTCCCGATGCGTTGCAACGCACGCGGGAGATCGCCGAGCGATGTACGTTTTCGCTGGCCGAACTGCGTTACGAGTATCCCCAGGAACTGGCTCCGCCCGGCCTGACGCCGCTGGAATACTTGAAACGGCTCACGTGGCAAGGCGCACAGCAACGCTACCCGGACGGCGTACCCGACAAGGTGCTGCAGTTGCTCAAGCACGAACTGCAGTTGATCGGCGAATTGCATTACGAGGCGTATTTTCTGACGGTTTGGGACCTGGTCCAATTCGCCCGTTCGCGCGAGATCCTCTGCCAAGGCCGTGGGTCGGCGGCGAACTCGGCCGTCTGCTATTGCCTGGGCATCACCGCGGTGAATCCGGACCGGGTGGAATTGCTGTTCGAGCGGTTCATCAGCAAAGAGCGCGACGAGGCGCCGGATATCGACGTGGACTTCGAGCACCAGCGACGCGAAGAGGTGCTGCAGTACTTGTACCAAAAATACGGCCGCGAGCGGGCTGGACTCGCCGCCGCCGTGATCACCTACCGCACACGGTCGGCGATTCGCGAAGTCGGCAAGGCGCTGGGCCTGTCGCTGGACTGCATTGACCGCTTGGCCAAGAACATGGACGGCTATCCCCAGGAGGCGATCGAATTGGAGCAACGTTGCCAGGAGATGGGCATCGATACCACTTCGGAAGTCGGCCGCCGCCTGGTGCATTTGACCAAGGAGCTGATCGGTTTTCCTCGTCATTTGTCCCAGCACGTGGGCGGCATGATCATGACGCGCGGCCCGTTGTGCGAACTGGTGCCGATCGAGAACGCCGCGATGGCGGACCGCACCGTGGTTCAGTGGGACAAAGACGATCTGGAGGAATTGGGCATCCTCAAAGTCGACTGCCTGTGTTTGGGCATGTTGACCGCGATCCGCAAATGCTTTGCTTTGATCCGGCAGACCACGGGGCGGCAGCTGAGTTTGGCCGGCATCCCGGCCGGCGACACGCGGGTCTACGACATGATTTGCCAGGCGGACACGATGGGCGTATTCCAGATTGAAAGCCGCGCCCAGATGGCCATGCTACCGCGGCTGCGGCCGCGCTGCGATTACGACCTGGTGATCGAAGTGGCCATTGTCCGGCCTGGTCCGATTCAAGGCCAAATGGTGCATCCGTACCTGCGGCGGCGAGCGGGCGAAGAGGCCGTGACGTACCCCAACGACGCGATCCGCCGCGTGCTGGAACGGACGCTGGGTGTGCCGATCTTTCAGGAACAGGTGATGAAGCTGGCCGTGGTGGCGGCCGGATTCACGCCGGGCGAAGCCGACCAGTTGCGGCGGGCGATGGGCGCCTGGCGACGGAACGGCCACATGGAGACCTTTCACCAGAAGCTGCTGGACGGCATGCGGCAACGCGGCTTGTCCGAAGAATTCGCCGAGCGGGTGTTTCAGCAGATTCGCGGTTTCGGAGAATACGGTTTTCCGGAATCCCACGCGGCCAGCTTTGCGCTGCTGGTCTACGTTTCGGCGTACTTAAAGCACTACTACCCGGCCGCGTTCACCGCCGCCTTGATCAACAGCCAGCCGATGGGCTTCTATGCTCCGGCCCAGTTGGTGTGCGACGCCCGCCGGCACGGTGTCGAGGTGCGTCCGGCCGATGTGAACTACAGCCAGTGGGATTGTACGCTGGAGGGCGAACGCATTCTGCGGCTGGGATTCCGTTTGCTGCGCGGTTTGGCCGCGAAGGACGCAGCCGCCATCATCCGGGCGCGGGCGGCGGGCCCCTTTGACACGATCGACCAATTCACCCGTCGCACCGGACTGCTGCAGGGCGCGGTCAGCCGTTTGGCCGAAGCCGACGCGTTCGGCTCGCTGGCCTGCGATCGCCGCCAGTCGCTGTGGGATGCCTTGTCCCAGCCCAAGAGCCGCTCGCCGCGGCCGCTGCTGGACCCCTCCGATCCGGCGGTCGACCCGCTTGCCGACTTGCCGGCAATGACCGTCCAGGAACAAGTCGTCGCCGACTACCAGACGCTGGGGCTAACGTTGCGGCCGCACCCTGTGAGCTTTTATCGCGAGCATTTACAGCGTCTGGGCGCCACGCCCGCCGCCCAGCTGGCCAACCTGCCCCATCGGCGGCAAGTCCGCGTAGCCGGCTTGATCCTCCTGCGGCAGCGCCCCAGCACCGGCAATGGCATCACGTTCGCGACGCTGGAGGACGAAACCGGCACGGTGAATCTGGTTTTGTACAAGTCCATTTGGGAGCGGTTCCACGCCATCGCCCGGCACAGCAACGCCTGGTTCGTCCGCGGCCGCTTGGAGAGCCGCCACGGCGTGATCCATGTCGTGGCCCAGCATCTGCAAGACATGCAACACGAACTGACTCACCGGGTGCCGTCGCGGGATTTTCAGTAACTCAGGTCTTGGAGCCCATGCCTTTGGTCAGGGCCATAAAGGCGGATTCCAGGCTGACATCTTCCTCGCGGAACAAGGTCAACTTGTGACCGTGCTGGATCAACCAGGAGGGGATTTCGCTGTAATCCTCGGCCTCCTGCTTCAACGTCACGATGATGCGGCGGTCGGACCGTTCCACCTGTTCCACCTGGTTGTGCTGCTGCAGCAATCGGGCGGCGGCTTCCAAGTTGCCCTTCACCGCGATATGCAGCACGATCCGCTGGCGGACCTGCTTCATCACGTCCGCGACCGAAGCGTTGACGCCCAACACGCCGCGGTCGATGATCCCGATCTTGTTGCAGATGTCAGCCAGCTCGGGCAGGATATGACTGGACACGATGATCGTCTTGCCCATCTCGCCCAAGCGGCGAAGCAGGTTTCGCATCTCGATGCGAGCCCGTGGGTCGAGGCCGCTCAGCGGCTCGTCCAACAACAGCACCTGCGGATCGTGCAACAGCGTGCGCGCCAGGCCCAGTCGCTGGGTCTGGCCACGGGACAGCGTGTTGGCATAGGCGTCGCGTTTGAAATCCAGGTCGACGATTTCCAGCATCTCGTTGCACAGCCGCCGACGGCGCTCGCCGCGGATGCGATAGGCGGCGGCAAAGAACTCGAGATACTCGATGACCCGCATGTCATCGTAGACGCCAAAGAAATCGGGCATATAACCGACCAGGCGGCGAATCTCCTTGGGCTTGGTGTAGATCGAGTTGCCGCACACGTAGGCCTCGCCCCAGGTGGGATTGAGCAACGTGGCGATAATCCGCATCGTCGTCGTCTTGCCCGCGCCGTTGGGGCCGATGAAACCGAACAGGTCGCCCTCGTCCAGCTTCAGTTCGATCGAGCGGATGGCGAACATGTCGCCGTACTTCTTGGTCAAATCGTGCGTCTCAATCACGGAACAGCCGCCCTTTCGGATCGGTCCACGGGAAACACCACGCGGTAAAAAGCCCACTGGCGAACGCGGCTCGCGTCCCAAGAGGCGTCGTCCGGCGCCAGCCGGCTGCCAGCGGCCGCGCTGCGGCCGATCAGGATCGCGCGCCCCGTGCGCAAGTGCTCGCTGAGGTCCAAATAGGTCTGATAGCGGTGCGTCAGTCCGGTGTACGCCGCACCACCCGCCGCCCGATAAAACATCATCATTTCCAGGATCCGGGGAACGTCCACGCTGGTCTGGTCCCACCGCGTCACGACTTCCTTCGTATCCACCACGCGCCGCCGCGAGAAGTGCCATTCCAAGTTCCGCGGCGACACGCCGTCGAACGTCACGGCCTTGCCCGGAGTCAACGTCCCGGTCACCGGATACATCCAGTTCTCGTACAACACCATGCAATCGGTCAACTCGCAGTCCAACGGATTGGTCAGTTGACCGGCGAGCAGGCCATGAATGTTCGCGCTCAGCCGCTGGGCCGACGGCACTTCGCCCAACGCCCACCATGCCCCCGCCAAACTCTTTGTCCCCGACACTTCAATGGGCAGATCGCGGATGGCGGCGAGTCCCGGATCCGATTCCACACGGCCCAGCGTCATGGTATACGGTTCTGCGAACAGCGCCGCACCGGCGCGGCTGTCCAAGCCGCCTAAGCCTCCGCCGGGCAGGCCTTGCCAAGCCAAAAGGCGACCGGACGGGCTGCGGCTGCCAAGTGCCAGCGGCGGATTCTCGCGCCACTCCAAGGTGAACTTCTCCGTCGCGGGGCTATACATGTGCGTCCACGATGAACCGCGCATAACGCCTTGCTCCAGATCGACATCGACCAGATCGACGTGGTTGACGTGAACCTCGCGGCCCGCTAGCCGCTGCATGGCGCCGTACGCCAACCCGCAGAACACGACGGCGATCAGCGACGAACTGAGCCAAGTCCAACTCAGAAGCCGGAATCGTTTCAGGAAAAAGTAGTCGACCGGCCCAATCAACAAGATGTACAGAGCCAGCAGTCCCGCAACCCACGAGAACTCGATCCGCGTGACGCCGGGAAACTGGTCGAGCGCTGAACGCAACTGGCCCGCCAGATCTTCGTATCCCAGATGCGCGACTTGCCCCATCCGCGAATCGGCTTCGCCTCCCACCTGTCGGCTGGTGCCGGCGATCTGCAGCACCCGGGCCATCAGCGTCCCTCGGCTTTGCCACTGGTCCAGCGGCGGCAGTTCCGGATCAAAGGCCAGGAACGTGATCTGTCCCAGCCCGTACGGAAACCGGACGATGGTGGGCAAGCGGCCCGTCTGCCCGCCCACTTCCATGCTCTCGACCGTCCCTCGCACCTCGGCCACCGCCGTCATCGGCACTCCAAAACGCCGCGCGCGCTGGCCGCCGACGGCGTCCAGCCGCTCGCTGGCCCCGGCATAGTTCTCCAAACCCGACGTCACGCGCTGCGTGATCGCTTCGACCTGCTGGCCGGGCGAGAACCGCGCCAAGCGGCTGGCGGGAGCCAACACTTCGGCACCGCGGCGGCCCGCGCACAGCACCATACGGCCGCCCAGCTGCAGCCAGCCATCCAATGCCTCGAACTGGGCATCGCTCAGATTCTCCAGCACCCCTGCCTCGCCGGTCGTCGCCACCACAACATCCACGGCATCGTATCCATACCAGTCGGCCGGCAGCCGCTGCGGATCGACAACCGTGGCCACGGTGACCGGCTGGGACCGATCGCGGCGGGCCCTGCGAGCAGCCTCCTCCAGACCGAGCCCCGGTGAAAAACCGACGACCAACTCTTGCGTGGACGGCTCGGCCGAACCCAATTCACCAGCCGCAAAGGTCCGCGCGGCCAATTCGCCCGATAGGGCTACTACGCGGATCGTCAAACCGCTGCCAACTCGACCCGATTTCACGTATTGCAGCGCCACGGTGGCTCCATCGGCCGTCAGACGCAGTGGCCGATCGTCGGCCCGTACGAGGATCGCTTCGACTCCGTCGCTATCACGTGCCGCAAGCTGCAATTCCACGTCGATCCCGGGACCCGCGCAAGAGATCGCGACCCAAACCGGCGTCCAATGGCCGGTCTTGAAGATGCCATTGAAGCCGATCTGGACGGACTCGATCCGCACGGCGGAGCCCCCGGGGGCGGCGGCGTTAACGGCAGAGCCGCACATCAGGGGCGCCAAGCTGGCGAGAATCACCAGAGTTATTCTGCGAGACAGATCCATCATTCGGTCAATTCGGAAGCTGCCATAATTCAAAGGCCGACAAAGGGATAAGTAAAACGAAGGACACGAATTGCTCCGTCTCGCTCCCACACCTGGCGATCCGCCTATCGAGTGTAGATGAGAAGCGGCTGGAAACCAAGGGTACGGCGGTTTTCTCCCCCCCCACGGCACAAGGCAGGCTGCCGTGCCGCGGTACAGGCCCCGCATCACGGCTTCTCCGTCAGCGAACACGAGCAAACGAAATGGCCGCAACCGGGACAGCCGGAACCGTACTTCCGGGTCACGGCCGCGCTGAGATCGACGCCGACCACGTTCGCCATCGTGGTCAGCCAAGCGATGACGTCGGCGAATTCCTCCATTTTGTCGTCGTGCGATCCGTCCCGCAACGCCGCTGCCAACTCGCCGACCTCCTCCATAAACCACATGAAAGTTCCGTCGACGCCGCGAGCTAAGTCCTTCTCCAGGTACATGTTGCGAATCAGCTGCTGGAAATCGAAAAAGCCGACCTGCCGATCCCCGGCAGCGTCCTGGGCGGATGATGTCTGGTTTGTCACGTTCGTTGATTCTCCTCAGAAGGGAGCGTCCTCGTAATCCTCCGCAGACGCATTCGATTTCGCACGCGGCGGGGCTCGATCATCAGATTTGCCGCCCTTGCGCAAGATTTTGAATTCCGTCGCTTCGGCACTGAGGAAGAACTTCACTTCGCTGTTCTCGTCCCGCTGCCACTTGCGGCCACTCAGGCGGATTGGAACCTCGATTTCGTCGCCAACACTCAGTTCGTCAGCGGCGTCGCAGCCATCGTGGGTAAAGTCGATGGGCAGGTAGTTCGTGTATCGGCCCTTGTCCTGCTCCAAGACGACCAACCGCTTGCGAAACCCTTTCTGTCCAAAGGTCTTGGATTCCTCGATCACATGCACCTGGCCTTGAACCTTGCACTCGCTCATCGTTCGCTACCTCGCCGTGTTGAAAAAAACGCTGGGGCCGGAGTCGCCGCAGGGGTACGGAGCGTCTCCGGCGATAATCCAGAAATGGTAAGCGAAAACCGCCGCGTTTGCCAGTCCGGGCAGCCGATCTCTTGTGTCGGGCATGGGGTTTTCGCCCCGGCTCAGAAGCCCAGAATTCAACTTTGGCGGGCGGAAGCGTTCGACAACCGCAAGTGGTTACTCCGCCAATGTGGAAATTCTGGACGTCTGAGCCTCCATCGAACCGTGGACGCCTCCGCGCGCCGCTTTTACCATCGATCGCCGGACGCACCCGTCCAACGGTGACAGCTCACCGCAGTCCGGGGTTTTTCATGGCGACGTTACGCATTGAGCCCCGTCGTCTCGAACTCCAGTTTCTCATTCGCCTTCATCATCTCGTCCCAACTCGCTTCGCCCCCACGATACGCGGCGGTGCGGCCGAGGATCGTGGTCAGGTTGCTCAATACGCTGGGGGCCACGGTCGGGTTGGAACAGTCGCCCGCAAGGATACTGGCATGGAAATCGGCGATGTTCTTCACGCAGCCTTCGGTGAACAGGCCCGGCTGGTTGCCGCCTTTGTAGGATTTCTTGCCGCGGATCAACACTTGTCCAAAATAGTGCGTCTCCAGCGTTCCCTCGGGACCGAACATCTTGTTGCCGATGTCGTCAAAGCCCGTGCCGAGCTGCTTCGAGGCGAACGTGATAACGACATCGTCGGGAAAGAAAAAGACCACGGAAAAATGGCCGTGACAGTCGCCGGGGTCGATCCGCCCCTTGCGCCCGCATGTGCCATAGGCCTTGACCGGCGGTTGACCGACGATCCAGCTGGCCACGTCCAGCGAGTGGATGTTCTGTTCGGTGATCACGTCGCCGGACAGCACGCGGTCCAGTCCCCAGGCCCGCAAGCGGTTCTCCGGCCTCTTGGGATCGGCCGCCAGCGCATCGTCGCCGCCCCAGGTCGTGCTGCAGTAATACACGGCCTCGCCCGACACCAGCGGGCCGATATCGCCGGCATGCACGCGGCGGATCGCCTCGCGGTAGAACTCGCTAGCCCGCGTCTGGAAATCGACCAAGAAACATTTCTTATTCTCGGTGGCCTTCTTGCCGGCATCGGCAATCGTCAGACAGCCCGGGACGTCGACGGCGACCGGTTTGGCGACGAACACATGGCAGCCGGCGTCCGCGGCAGCCATCGCCTGCTCGGGGTGAAAGTACGGAGGGGTTTCAATGATTACCGCGTCCGGCTTGGCATCCAGGATGCGTTTATAGCCGGACAAGCCGGAGTAGCGGTGGGCGGCGTCGACCTGGAACCGTCCGCCCAGGTCGTCGGTACGGTCCGGAAAGTAGTCGGCGGCGGCGACGATTTCGTAGCCACCGTGATCCATAAACAGTTTCCCGATCCATTTCCCGCGGCCACCACAGCCGACGATGCCCAATTTGACTTTGGTGTTGGCTTGCGTGCCGAACACCAATTCGGGCTTGATGAACGTGAATCCGGCGGCGGTTGCGCCCGCCAGAAAACCGCGGCGATTCAACGCGGTGCGGGGTTGTTGGCGGACGTCGGTCGAAGCGTGAGGCATGTCGAATCTCCTTGACAGCAAGTAATGGGCCCGTCGGCAACGGCAGGCCGCAACGGAGGGAACATCGCGTCGCCGTCAGGCACACCGATCGGCCGCACGGCGAGGGAAGGTCCGTAACGGCTATCCAGAGTACTCGAATTGCTGCCGATCGCCTAGTTCACAAGCCAATATTGGATTAGCATACAGGCGGCGCGGCCGATTGTGGCAGCCGTCAGTCGGAGTCCATTCTTCAGGCTGCTGAGCGGGGCGGAACCCCGCACGACACAGGCTGAAGCCTGGACTCCAGCGAACCTTCCTTGGAGCCCCAGCCATGCCTCTGGCAACGCCCCCACTTCGCGACGACGCCTTGGCAATTTGGTACGCCGGCCTCGACGCGGTGCGCAGCGACCGCTTGGTTCAAGACGCGGTCCAGGTGCGCGGCGAGCACTTGATCGTGGGCGATCAGCGATTGGCGCTGCGCGAGATCCGGCGGCTGGCGGTGGTCGGTTGCGGCAAAGCCGGCGCCGGCATGGCGGCGGGCCTGGAAGCCGCGTTGGGCGAGCCCCTGATGCGGGACAAGCAACTGACGGGCTGGATCAATGTGCCCGACGACTGTGTTCGGCCTCTGCCACGCATTCACCTGCATGGCGCTCGCCCGGCGGGAGTCAACGAACCCACCGCCGCCGGCGCGGCGGGCGCGGAACGGATCCTCGAACTGGTCCGATCGCTGGGCGACGACGATGTCTGCTTGTGCCTGATCTCCGGCGGCGGATCCGCCCTGTTGCCGGCGCCGGCCGAAGGCATCACGCTGGACGACAAGCTGGTCGTCACGCGGCATTTGAGTGCCGCCGGGGCCAACATCCGCGAGTTGAACACGGTGCGGAAGCAGTTGAGCCGGATCAAGGGCGGCGGCCTGGCTCGCGCCTGCGGCGCCGGACGGCTGATCGCGCTGATCATCTCCGATGTGCTCGGCGACCCGCTCGATGTCATCGCCTCCGGACCCACGGTGGCGGATGCCTCGACTCCACAGCAAGCGTTGGAGATCCTGGACCAGTTCCAGTCCCGCCAGGCGGGCGTCTCGCCACGGGTGTTTCAGGTTCTGGAGCGGGCCGCAACGCATGGACGGACGGCGGACCGCAGCGCGAGTTGCAACGTCACGCATCGGGTGATCGGCAATCTCGCGACGGCCGTCGCTGCCGCGGGGCGCGAAGCCGAACGCCGCGGTTACCCGACGCGTACCGTCGCGATGCAACAGCTGGAGGGCGATGCGGAGCAGATCGGCCGCGAGCTGGCAGCCGACGCCTTGGCGATGCGCGCCTCGGGTGGCCGACAGTGCCTGATTCACGGCGGCGAACCGACCGTCAAACTCGTCGCCAGCAGCCGCCGCGGCCGGGGCGGGCGAAACCAGCAGCTGGTGCTGGCGGCCCTCGAGTATCTGGCGGACACGCAGCGCGATTCGGCCCGCGGCTTGGCCCTGTTATCGGCCGGAACCGATGGCGAGGACGGCCCCACCGACGCGGCCGGCGCGGTTCTGGACGAAACCGTGCTGGCAGCCGCCGCCGCACAGCGGTTGCGCGCGAGCGAGTATCTCGCGCGGAACGACGCGTACCATTTCTTCGAGCCGCTGGGCGCGCTGCTGAGAACCGGTCCTACGCACACCAACGTCTGTGACGTGCGCGTGGTCCTGACGACGGGTGATCTCTAAGTCGAATTTTCCGCGCTTTCGCCGCGCAGCGCACCGCAGCCGCGCGGCGTCGGACACAAACCAAAAACTCTCGCCGCCAAGCGGCGAGGATCAACGAACCTTATTCCACCCACGGCGGCACTTCCCCGTCTCCCGTCCGCTCCCCCTCGAGGATCCAGGAGAGGTTCAAGCGTGCGATCTGCATCGCCGTGTAAGGGCCGTCCGGCCCGCCCTCGAACAGCAGGTAGATCGTGCCTTGGCCGGGCGTGCCCGGCCGCGCGGCATCCAGGCATGAATAGGCGGCGTGCGAGGCATGCACCAGCCGCTTGACAGGCCAGGTTTCGCCGCCGTCAAAACTGGCCCAGATGGTCAGCTTTTCCCTCGCTCCCCCGCCGGTATCGGCGTTGCTGTAAACCAGAATATCCCGATCCTTCACGGGCAAGCGTACCAAGCCGCCTTTCATCCCATAGCCCCGGTCGTATCCGCCTCCATCAATCAGGACTCGACTGACTCGCAGGTTTTCCCAGGTCTGGCCGCCATCGCAACTCCACGCCTCGCGCCGCAAGATCTCGTCCGGACGCAGCTCGCGAGTTCGGGACTTGTCGTAATACCCGCTGCAGCTGCGGGAATTGTAGTAAATTCGCCCGTCCTGCAACTCCGCCACGGCTGCCTCCTCGGTCGTCCCTTCTGGAAACAAGCCGCTCACCTGCCAGCTGGCCCCACCGTCGTCACTGTAGATCGCGCAACTATAGATCGCATCGACGGGCTGCCGGTCGGAAGGATGCTCTTTGGCTTGCGGCCGGAACGTGGCGGTAACCAGTAGTCGCCCCTTGTGTTTTCCATGTCGCAGCGTGATGCCGGCCTCGCTGGCATTGGCATGCATGATGTATTTCCCGCTGTCGCCCTGCTGCTCCCAAGTCCCGCGCTGTTTCAACCCCGCCCATTCAATCCACTTCATCACCTCGTTGGGCTTCAGAGTGATCTTTTCCTCCGTCCAAGTTTTCCCGTGGTCCTTGCTTCGCCACAGCCTGTCCGCGCCGTCCCACATGCGAACCGACAGGATATCGCCGGTGTTCTCGTCGACAATCATGTTGCTGTCCAAGAAACCGAAAGGTGCTTCGATGCTCTCGCCCCAGCTCAGGCCCCCGTCCTCGCTGCGCCGGAGCTGCTTGGAGTAGTTTCGCATCGCCAGCACAGTGCCATCGAGCGCCACCGCGAGGTACGGCTCGCGAACGCTCTTGTCCCCCTCAAAGACGACCTGCTTTTGCAACAGCGGCGCGCCCAGAAAGGCGTTCAGCGGGCCTTCGGCCGGCTTTCCCGCTGCGGTCAGCAGTTCCTGCTCGGATGCTTGGGCAGCAACGCCGCCGCAAAGAAACGCGGTGACAACACACGCCTTGAGCATTCCACGAAACATGTTGTTGCGGCACATGACGGTTCTCCTAATGTTTGTGTTAGGCAAAGTTGCCGGACACCCCGCTGTTACTCCGCGGCCAGCAGACGCTGCGCGGTTTCCACATCCACCTCGAATACGGTGCCGTGCCGGATGCCCTGGGGCAAGGTGACTTTGACAGGCGAAAAATGCTTGAAATCCTCTGTCGCCACCGCGCCATATCCGCCCTTGTTATACATGTCGTAATAGACCAGCCAGCGGTCCTTGACGCGGATCACCGCGGGGCCCTCGGCCCACGAGACGGTATTGTCGGTGAACGCCGGTTCGGCCGCGTCCCACGGCCCGGTCACGTCGCCCGTCGACCAGACGACGTGCAGGTTCTTCTGGGGCTGCGGGCGAAGCGTCTCGTCTTTAACCACCATGCCGTAACGGCCGTCCTTGTGGAACAGGAAGGCGTCGATAACATTGAAACCGCCGTCATAGAAAAGTCGCTTGGGCGCCCAGGTCTTGAAGTCCGGGGTCGTCGCCGCATAGATGCGGTGATTGTTGTCCCCGCTGTCCTGGGTTTCCGGAAAACGGCCGTTGATCGTGGTCGACCAGATGACCAGGAACTGGCGCGAGGCGTTATCGTAGAAGATTTCCGGCGCCCATGTGTTCCTTGCGCCCGGCTCGTCCCGGTTGACGGGAATATACTCCTGCTCGGACCAATTCAGCAGATCCTTGGAGTGGGCAAGGCCAAACCCGTCGTCCTTCCACGAACTGGTCCACACCATGTGATACCGACCATCGGGCCCGCGGCAGACGCTGGGATCGCGAGCCAGCTTGCCGCCAACCTGGGGGACGAGGATCGGCCGTCCGCCGTTGACTTCGCGCCAGTTCATGCCGTCGTCGCTGAGCGCCAGGTACACGCCCGCCTCGCCGTTGCCGCGGAAGAATGTAAAGGCAAAGTCCGCCGCCGCAGACAGCAGAGGCGGCATCAGCGACATCAGGATGACCGCCAAGCCGGTCACTTTCATGCGGGTGAATCGCGGGCATGTCATAAGACGGTCCTTTGCCGATCTGGATGATGCGTGGGCGGCGGCCATCGGTGCATACCGCTACGCACCTCTAGCGAGTTGACGGGGCGCTTAAATACTGATGGAGCCTGACCAGCTGAGCGTGGGAATCTTGCGGGATGTGTCCCGTTTCGATGTCGATCGGGACATTGATCGTGATTGCCCCTCCGACCGCCTTCACCTGGTCGACAAACGCGAACAGCTCTTTGTCCGAATAACGACAGAATTGATTGGGAATAGCCGGGTTGAATGTCAGATCAATGGGCAGCAGGCAGTGCCACTGGACGTTGTCGATAAACGGCGAATCAGGCATGTAAAACGCAGCCGGTTGCCCGGCTTTCCGCAACTTACGTTCCGCGTTGATCACGATCCCCTCGCCGGGTGGCCAAAGGAAGTCGGTTCGGATCTTGCCGTCTTCAAGCAAGTGGATTTCTCCCGCGTGGTAATCCTCGATCGGGCAAATCGGTCGGAGCTGACCGCCGGACGCGCAGAACTCGGCGCCGCTGAAGGCCACGACCGAATCGGGATTACCGGCCCGGCAAGCGTCCATTTCCGCTTGCCAGACGGCGTCCTCCTGGCGGTGGCAACTGTCGAACCACCAGCCGGCGCACGTTGCACCGAGTTCGAGTGAATAGTGGCGGATCAAGGCGTTATGTCGATCCGCGTACCCCTCGGTCCCGAGTCCCAACAGTCGCTTGACCGTCGGGTCGGCCGCCGTATGCGCTCCGGGAAGGTAGACAATCATCCTCTTTCCGCAACGATGCAGCTGCCGAGCGATTTCCGGGATGAGGGCACGGCGCGGGGTGAACCCTGCTTCCAGCCCGTCAATGAACTCATTTCTACTCGACAAGTACCCCGTTCCTTGACCAAGGGTAAAAATGAGCCAATCGGCGCCCGTGCGATCGAACTGGTTGAGAAAATGCTCGACGTTGAACTGGTCGACGATGCGATTCAGATCAGCCGTTTTCTCGGCGGGCGTTTCCCCCGTCGGAGAGATCAAATAATGCGTCATGACGCCGAAGCCGCCTTGGGCCATCCAGGCAGCTCGGTTCGGCGCCCCGTCGGGCTTGACATCCTTTCCCGACGGCTCGCCCGCGTGGGAGTCGCGCCCCGATAGCAACAGAAGCATGACCGCCAGTCCAATCGTCGTACGTATCATCGCGATTACCTGCTGCTTCACATCCTGGTGGGGTCAAGACGCCGAATCGCAGCGGCCCGGCACGCCTCACCTCGGCCGCCGCCGGTTATGGGCGATCAGGCCCGCCACATACGCCGCTTTGAAGCCGGCGTCGATATTCACCACCGTGACGTTGGACGCACAGCTGTTGAGCATGCCCAGCAAGGCGGCCAAGCCGCCGAAACTGGCTCCGTAGCCCACGCTGGTCGGCACGGCCACGACGGGGCAATCGACCCAGCCGCCGACGACGCTGGGCAGCGCGCCTTCCATCCCGGCGACGACAACCACGGCATCGACGCTCCGCAGTTTGTCCAAGTGTGCGGGCAGCCGGTGCGGTCCGGCCACGCCCACATCGTGAATCATGGTGACTTCGATGCCCATCCAGTCCAGCGTCTCCCGCGCTTCCTCGGCCACCGGCAGATCGCTCGAGCCAGCGGTCACCACAACCACTCGACCCGATGGAGCCTGGTCCGCCGCCGCCGCGGCGGCCTGCGGCGCCGCGATGCGAAAAGTCCTGGCGGCTGCGTTGTAGCGGCCGCTGGGAAAAGCAGCCGACAGCACAGTCGCCTTTTCGACGCTGATCCGCGTGGCCAGGACCTGGATGCCTTCGTCCAGCAGGCATTGGAAGATCTTGCTCAGCGTTTCGACGCTCTTGCCTTCGCCGTAAACAACTTCGGGAAAGCCGCAGCGGCGCCCCCGATCCAAATCGAGGGTCGCTTCGCCCAGGGACGCTGACCGCGGCGCTGACAGAGGACGGGCGACCGTCTTGACAAACTCGTCCACCGACAAAGTACCCCCGGCCAGTTGCCGTGCCAGTTGTTCCAATTCTGCGTGTTGCATGGCTTCCCCGTTTCAAACCCAATCCAGCCCCGAAATCCGCCTGACCCGCTCCTCGTAGTCGCCCAGCAGGCCGCCCACGACGTCCCAGCCGTCGCGACGCCGCACCTCGATATCGCCCTGGGCGTTGACGCGGACGATCGTTTCCTCGGCAATCCCCGCCGCCGCCATGTCGGCCGCGCGCAGCTCTCCCTGGTTGACAATCTGTGCCAGCGTTTTTCCGGTCATCTCGACGAACAGCATGATTCGCAGCTCCGTTTTCTAGATCAAGAGCGAACCCCAAGTTTACACCGCCTGCCGTGTCCGCAGCAAGATGGGCAGAGGGGGATCGTACGCCAGGGCATCTCAAGCGGCTACGCTTCGCGGTTTGCCACCCCCAGTCGGCGGCGGACCGCGTCGCTCAAGCTCAGCATGGCCTCGACGCCCAACTCCTCCGCACGGGCGTTGCCCTCCAGGGATTGCTCCCGCAGAATAGCGTCCACCGCTTCCTTGTCCAACTCGTTCTTGAAGGCGCTCAACAGTTCGCTGCGGAGAAACTTGCGGCGATGAAAGAACATCGAACGAACGAACGTGTGAAAAAATGCCGGATCGGGAATCCGGGCAAGCTTTTCCGCGTCGGGCACAATCTGTAGGATCGCCGATTCCACCTTGGGCTGCGGCCAGAACACCGTTGGCGGCAAGATGCGGACAAGCTGGGTTTCGCATTGACACTGGATCCAGATACTCAAGGCCCCGTAATCCTTGCTCGATGGCCCCGCCGTGATGCGTTCGGCCAGCTCCTTTTGGATCGTCACGGTCATCGAAATCGGCAACAGGTCGGTGCACAGCAAGTTGGACAGCACCGGTGTGGCGATGTTATAGGGCAAATTGGCCACCAGTTTGAGTCGTAAGCCGGGCCGTTGACGCAACTGGTCGCGGACGGCTTCCAGCAATTCGGGGTCAAAATGGCTCTTGTTCTTCAAGGCGTCCTTCCGCAGCATCGTCACGTTGGGGCAGTCGATCAGGGCCTCGGAAGCCAGTTGATACAACTGCGGATCAACTTCGACCGTCACCACCGCCGCCGCTCGAGCCGCCAGCAGGGACGTCAACGAGCCCGTGCCGGTGCCGACTTCCAGCACCACATCGTCCGGTCCCGGGTCGGCCGTGTCGGCCAGCAATTGAACGAGATTCAAATCGATCAGGAAATTCTGGCCGCGGCGGGTATTGGGGCGTAAGCCCACCTCGCGGAATTTGCCGATCAGAAACGACGCAGTTTGCCGGGGAGTTGTCATGAAGCCGTGATCTGGGAGTTCAGAAATACCGTGATACCGTTCGTTGGCCCGAAATGGTTGGGGGCAACGACAAAGCAGCAGTCTGGGGCCTGCACCACGAATTGTCAACCTGTCGCCGTCCCGACGCCAGGCGTTCCTACTTGTTTCTTGCCGGCGGATCAAGTAGGAAGGACCGCTGTTCGTCCTTCTTTTTGGGAGCCGTCGACCATGAAACGATGCCAACTCGCCGGATACCTGCTCGCTTGGGCCCTGCTGCCTGGTTTGATTTCCTCCGCGGCCGAACCCGCCGCCCCGGAGCCGCTGGCGGGGACCGAGCCGCTGGCGGGCACCGATGATCTCGCCTCCCGCCTGGTCGACGGCGTGGATCGGTTCCTGTTGCAAAAGCTGGAAGCCTCGCTCGCCCAGCGGGCCCAACACTGGCAACGCGACTTTTCATCGCCCGAGGCGTACCAGAAGTCCGTCGAGCCGAACCGCCTGCGATTGGCGCACATCCTGGGCGTCCGCGACGGGCGAATCGCCTTCGACGGCCTGGAACTGGCCGGGACCACCGCACAGCCGGCGCTGGTGGGGCGGGGGCCGGGCTACAAGGTCTTCGCGGTCCGCTGGCCCGTCATCCGCAGCGTGCAAGGCGAAGGCTTGCTGTTGGTGCCGGATGACGCGGCGCCTGCGGCCCGCGTGATCGCGATTCCCGACGCGGACCAGACCCCCGAGGCGATCTGCGGGCTGAGCGAAGGCGTACCGGTCGTATCGCAGTACGCGCGGCGATTGGCGGAAAATGGCTGTCTCGTCTTGGTCCCCACGTTGATCAGCCGCCAGTTGCAGGCTCGTCTGAACCGCGCGACGCTGACCAATCGAGAGTACCTGTACCGGTCGGCGTTCGAGCTGGGCCGGCACGTGATCGGCTACGAGTTGCAGAAAATCCTGGCGGGCGTCGATTGGTTCGTCAACGACGCGGGGCCGAACGACGCCAAGATCGGCGTCTTTGGCTGGGGCGAAGGCGGCTTGTTGGCGCTGTACGCCGGGGCCCTGGACTCGCGTCTCGCCGCCGTTTGCGTAAGCGGGTATTTCGATTCACGGCAGAACATTTGGAAAGAGCCCATCGACCGCAACGTGTTCGGTCTGCTGGAACAGTTTGGCGATGCCGAGTTGGCATCGTTGATCGCGCCGCGGCGACTGGTGGTGGAAGCCTGCCGAGGCCCGGAGTTGGAATTGCCCGGCAAAGGCGGCGCACCGGCGCGGTTGGTGACTCCGGAACTGGCCGCCGTGCGAGCCGAGGTGGCGCGGGTGGAAGAGCTGAGTCGGAGCACCATCGAGCTGGTCGCGGTGGCGGACGGCACGGGGCCGTGCGGTTCCGATGCACGCCCTGGGCGCGCCATCGGCCCTGGCGCCCGCCGGTCCGCTGCCCGAGTCCCTGCGGGCGGCGTTCGATCCGGCCGCGCGGCAAGCTCGCCAAGTCCAGCAGCTCGACGACCACAACCAGTGGCTGCTGGCGGAGAGTCCCTACGTTCGCCGCGAGTTTCTGAGCAAGCTGGACACGAGTTCGCTGGACAAGTACGCGGAATCGGTGGAATGGTACCGCGAGTTCTTCCGCCACGAGGTGATCGGTTGGTTCGACGACCCGCGTCTGCCGTTCAACCCGCGCAGCCGCAAGAGCTATGACGAGCAGAAGTGGACCGGCTACGAGGTCGTCCTGGATGTTTGGCCCGATGTGATCGCCTACGGTATTTTGCTGTTGCCCAAGGACTTGCAGCCCGGCGACAAGCGTCCGGTGGTGGTCTGTCAGCACGGGTTGGAAGGCCGGCCGCAGGACATCGTCACCGGCAACCACCCGGCGTACCACGATTTCGCCGCCAAGCTGGCCGAACGCGGCTTCATCACCTTTGCGCCGCAGAACCTGTACCTGTTCCAGGACCGTTTCCGGACGCTGCAACGGAAAGCCAACCCGTTGAAAAAGTCGCTGTTTTCCGTGATCGTGCCGCAGCACCAGCAGATCGTGGATTGGCTGTCCAGCTTGCCCCACGTGGATCCGCAGCGAATCGCGTTTTACGGACTGTCGTATGGCGGCAAGAGCGCGATGCGGATTCCGCCACTGGTCCCGAACTATTGCCTGTCGATCTGTTCGGCGGACTTTAATGAATGGGTCTGGAAGAACGCCTCGACGCGGGCCCCGCACAGTTACGTGTGGACCGGCGAGTACGAGATCTTCGAGTTCGACTTGGGCAGCACGTTCAACTATGCCGAGATGGCGGCCCTGATCGCCCCCCGCCCGTTCATGGTCGAACGGGGCCATTTCGACGGCGTCGCACCGGACGAAGCCGTGGCCTATGAATTCGCCAAGGTACGACATCTGTACAGTGCCCGGCTGGGGCTGGGCGACCGTTGCGAATTGGAATGGTTCGTCGGTCCGCACACGATCCACGGCGTGGGAACCTTTGATTTTCTGCACCGGCACTTGAACTGGCCGAAACCTTGAGGAGACGCCCGCGGTGGAGGCGGGATCGGCGAATGCCCCCGACTTGCGAGCCGTGATTTCGGACCCTGTGGCTACGTTGCCGCGTCCGCCCTCACCCGTTGCACGATCTCGTCGGCGATGTCGCTGATCGTGCGGCCGTCCGTGTCGACTTGGTAATGGGCGATCCGGCGGTACAACGGCGTTCGGCGTTGCAGGACTTCGTCGACCTCGTCGGTGAAACTCTTGGCACCGGTCAGCGACGGGCGTT
>Ga0351912_1130_pt1 | contig 22469 bp, 23 predicted proteins | sample TotcelHT113001M3_FD_206863 | JGI IMG/M metagenome (GOLD analysis project Ga0351912, IMG submission 206863) | Enriched cells from coal bed in the Powder River Basin, Montana, United States - Total cells T11 rep1 HSBNCT.T11.300.1.M3 ...
CACTGGCTCGCCATTGACACAGCGGCAATCAACGATCAGGCTTGGGAACAGTTCCAGCGTAACCTCGTGGGGTGTCTGGGCGAACTCGACGATAGTGACAGCCTAATCATTTCCGCCAAGCACTCGACGCATTGCGTGCAGTTCTGGGATTGGCAGACAACGTGAGGATTGAATCCCCGCATGGTTTAGCGGACCGAGGTTGCCAACGTGTTGTGCTTGCTGTTCCGCGAGAAAGTCGGTTAACGCGACATGGGTTGAGGGCAACGGCGTTGACGTGTACACAGGCGCGCCATGGATACAACGACGACCAACGATCAGGTTTGGCAAAAGTTCCAGCAGGCCCTCGCGGATTGTCTGGGCGACCTCGACTACTGGGACAGCCTGATCATCTCCGCTCGGCATTTGGGCTCATTCGTTCAGTTTTCGGGAGACGGCCCGGGAACTCCCATGCGTGCGGAGGCCACGCCCAAGTTTTCCCCGCGAAAGGCGCCGCCCTCCGAGGACGAATGCCTCGCGATGCAGAAGCTCGGATGGTCCGGCCTGGAGAGCTACGGGAACTTCTTTATCAACGATGAACACCCTGGCGACTATTCGCGTCTAGCCGAGTTGGCGGTTCGGACACTCCGCGAAATGCACGGTATCTCCCTCCCTCGTCAACTGCAATACAGGGCGTTCTCGTGCGATCCGGGGACTCCTGAAATTCGGTTCCCAAGCCTCAAGATTCACCGAGAGCCGGCTGACCGGGGTTGACAAGGCTTTCCATCTGCCCTCCGCAGGAAAGCCGCCTGACCGTGACCGGTTGCCCGGGGGACGCGTGGGCGCCGACAACCATCACCTGCCGGATCGCGGTCGAGGATTGTCGTCGCCCGTGCCCCCGCCGCGACGCCGGGGATGCCACACAGCCGCAACTTCCGCCCGTGAACGCGACACGGGCGGAGCCGGACGGCGTGAGCAGGGCTGGTAGCCGCCCACGCCGCCGCATGTGTCGCCGTGCTGGCGTCCGCGCCCCTGATCGGCGAGAATCGGGCCGTCGCCTTTGTCAACGAATCGCTGCTTGTTGAGTGAGCTGCCTATGTCCGCCACCTGGAATACCGTCCGCGTGTTCATCTCGTCCACGTTCCGCGACATGCACGCGGAACGGGATCATCTGGTGCGGTTTGTGTTCCCCAAGCTGCGGCAGGAACTGCTGCAGCGTCGAATCCATTTGGTGGACTTGGACCTGCGTTGGGGTGTGACCTCGGAACAGGATGCGCTTTCGGTTTGTCGCGAAGTCGTGGATGAATGTCGGCCCCGGTTTCTCTGTATGTTGGGCGGACGGTGTGGCTGGGTACCACCCGGCAAGGCACGCTCCATTACGGCCGACGAGGTCCATTACGGGGTGTTGGATCGCGACCTCAAGGATCGCGGTTTCGCCTACTTCTATCTCCGCGATCCGTCAGCCACCGCGGCCATGGTCGAGGTTGCACCGGGAGAGTTTCGCGAGCCGGCCGGCAGCCACGGCGCTGTTGCCTTGGCTGAACTCAAGACCGCCATCAGCGAGGCCGGTCTCCAGCCGTTCATCTACCGGGCGCAGTGGGATGACCAATCCCGCCGGCTGATCGGGCTGAAGGAGTTTGGCGACCGGGTTTACGCGGACCTCAAGCAGAGCATTGACCAAGAGTTCGGCCTCACGACGGGTGAGAAACCGGACGAGTCCACCGAAGAGAACGCGGCGATGGAGGCGTTCATCGAGGAACGCGTCCAACGCTTCGTGCTGGGCAGCCGCCAGCCGGTTTGGAATGAACTCCGGCACCACGCCGAAAGCACGGGCGGGAATGGTTATCTGTGCCTGATAGGCGCAGCGGGCAGCGGGAATTCGGCGTTGCTGGGCAAGTTCTGCCAGGATTACCGGGCAGCCCACCCGCAGGACTTGGTAATTCCGCATTTCGTGGGCGCCGGTCCCGGTTCGACCGATGTGCGGCGGACGTTGCGGCGGTTGTGCCACGAGTTGGTGACCGGCGCTGCGCTGACGGCGGAGATACCGGAAGACCCGGAGAAACTGCGGGTGGCGTTCGCGGAAATCATCCAACAGGCATCCGCCCAGAAACGCGTCGTGATTCTCCTCGACGCCATTAGCCAATTCGATTCCACCACTCAGCTTGCGGGCTGGTGGTGGCTGCCCGAAGAACTGCCGGCGACCGCGCGTATCATTCTCTCCACCTTGAGCGGCCCGGCCTTCGACAGTTTGAGGCAGCGGCCTCGACCACCCCGTTCGGTGGAGCTCCAGCCTCTGGACGCACCGGACCGCGAAGCCATCATCCGGGAATTCCTCCACCGGTACCGGAAGACCATGACGGACGACCAACTCGCGGCGTTGCTGGCCAAAGCCGACGCCGGCACTCCGTTGTATTTGCTGGTCGCGTTGGAGGAACTCCGCACGCTGGGCACTTACGAGGAAATAACCGACCGCATCACGCAACTGCCACCCGACACCCGGGCGTTGTTCATCTGGATCCTGAAACGACTGGAGGACGATGATGGTTTTCGGGACGCTTCCGGCCGAAAGATCGGACGAGAACTGGTATCCCGGTTTGTCTCCTTGCTGGGCGCGAGTCGGCATGGCTTGAGCCAGCAGGAACTTGTTGAACTCCTGTCTCCCGGTGACCCACAAGGCAATGTGGCCGCCCTCGCGCAACTCCTGCGTCCCTACCTGATGCAGCGCAGCGAGCTTCTCGACTTCCACCACGGCCAGCTCAAACACGCGGTTGGCAGACGCTATTTGAGTGGCGAAGGCGAGCGCGTCCAGGCGCACAAGACCATTGCCGACTACTTCCAGATCCGCTGGCGCGAACCTAACAAGCACGCCCTCGCCGAATTGCCGCACGAGCAGGTTGAAGCGCGAATGTGGCCGGAATTGGCGGGTACGCTCACCGACATACGTTTCGTGGAGTCTAAGTCGCGGGCGGGCATGGTGTATGAACTGTTGGACGACTACCGTGAGGCGCTGTATAGCTGGCCCGGACAGGAAGAAGTCCGCAGGCAGCAAGCGGAACAGGAAGAACGAATTCATCGCTATGTCGAGGGATTGATTGCACATGTGGGCGACCCGGACCATGTACCGCTGCCGGAACCGCCGCCCAACGTCATCAACACTGAAGCCGCGGAACCTACCGGCCCGCGGCGTGGGAACTGGACATCTCTGGAGCAGTTGGAAGGCTGGAATCACTTCGCTGCAAATCACACCACTCTGCTGGCTGCTGCCGACATCCCGGTGTTTCAACTTGCCTATAACAGCGCCGACAGCGGACCCGTCGTCGAAGCGATGGAGCAGCAACAGTGTCAGGGCTCTGGCTTCCGTGGCCCGTGGCTGCGACTCGCCAATCGCCCCCGCTACACACCGCGGCCCGCGATGCTTAGGACTCTGGAAGGGCACACGGGGGCGGTTACTGCCGTGGCGCTGAGTGCGGATGGGCGGTGCGCGGTGTCGGCGAGCAATGACGAAACGCTGCGGGTGTGGGAACTGGCAAGCGGTCGGTGCCTCAAGAAACTGGAGGGGCATAAGAGTCGGGTGCTCGCCGTCGCATTGAGCCCCGATGGGCGGCGGTCCGTCTCGGGCAGTTCGGACCACACAGTGCGCGTGTGGGATGTGGGAAGCGGCCAGTGCCTGCAGACGCTGTCTGGGCACACGGGGGCGATTACTGCCGTGGCGCTGAGTGCGGATGGGACGTGCGCGGTCTCGGCGAGCAATGACGAAACGCTGCGGGTGTGGGAACTGGCAAGCGGTCGGTGCGTCAAGAAACTGGAGGGGCACACAGGTTCCGTTTGTGCCATCGCGCTGAGTGCGGATGGCCGGCAGGCGATCTCAGGCAGTTCGGACAAAACAGTTCGCGTGTGGAACGTGATGACCGGACAATGCCTGAGAGTGATGGACAAGCAACCACGGGGTATCCACGGAATGTGCATCACGGTCGATGCGAAGATGGGGCTGATGACAGTCGGAGACAGCACAAACTTGATGTTGATTGACTTGGCAACTGGTATGTCTTGGTGGGCCCTTTATGGACATGAGAGAACACCAAACGCGATGGCATTCACCTTGGATGCTCGGATGGCAGTGTCAGGATCTGGATGCTCCAGCCAATTGTGTAGAGACGGCAAGTATTACTCGGATAACACGCTAAGGGTCTGGAACCTTCACACTCGCAGCAAGTGTGTTAGAGTCTTCGAAGGGCATCCCGGAGGAACCACAGCTGTCGCATTGTCTGCGGATGGTCACATCGCATTGTCCGGCGGGGCAGACGGCGCGCTGCGACTTTGGGACCTCACTGTAAGCGAGTACGGCAATGGAGTCCCAAGGCATACGGCCAAAGTGACGGTTGTGACGCTTTCGGACGATTGTCGTCTGGCTGTCTCGGGAAGTTCGGATGCGACTTTGCGTCTTTGGGATATGGGTACCGGCGTGCCCCTGCACACAATGATCGGCCACGATGCCGCCGTCCACGCAGTGGCATTGACCGCACGAGGTCGAAGAGCGATCTCCGGAGCAGGGGGTGAGCACAAGAGGTTGTGCATTTGGGATCTCGAAACTGGGGCATGTGTAAGGGCTGAACGGCCGAGCCCAAGCTTTACTATGGCACTCACGCCAGATGGGCGAAGGATAGTGTGGGCTCAAGGCGGTATCGACACGAATAACCTTGTGGAAGTGTTTGATTCGGAGACAGTTGACCCCATAAAAAGCATATGGGGGCACTCGCGGCTTATTCATGCTGTAAAGCTGACATTGGATGGGCGACTCGCCGTATCCGCTAGCTACGACAGGACGCTCAGGACTTGGGATTTGGCGAACGGAAAGTGCCTTGCGTTGCATCGAGGCCACACATCTGATGTGTGCGATGTGGAAATCGCGCCTGACGGCCGAATTGCAGTATCAGTGGCATACGGGTCGTGCCCGGGCGATAAAGCCATCCGCTTGTGGGACGTGGTTTCCGGGAAATGCCTCAGAATCATGGAAGGACATAGCGGCATTCCAAAGTGTCTTGCGCTCACCAAGGACGGACGCAGGCTTGTGTCTGGAGGCGACGACAAGGAAGTGCGAATCTGGGATCTGGCTTCCGGAGGCTGCACGGCAGAATTGCACGGCCATACGAAAAGCGTGAATGTCGTTGGAATCACGCAAGACAATCAAAGGATACTGTCTGGCGGAATGGATGGTCTAGTTCGGGTCTGGGATCTTGAGACCAGCGAGTGCATTTGGATGAACCTGCAAGAAGATACAGCGATAAGCTCACTCGCCGTGGCGCGATCGCGATTTATTGTAGGTGGATGGCACGGGAGTGTTCACGTCTTATCCATTGAAAATCTGCGCATAGGTCCACCGATAGTGTGTGCATGCCGTCTTTGGCTATTCGGTCCAAAGGAAGTTTCCGGTCGATGGGACGATAAGCTCACGACCGTGTGTCCAGGGTGTGGCGCGCGATTCGTGGTAGGTCGGGACATTCTCGACACCATCACCGGCATCGCCCAAACGGCCCGACTGTCACCTGATCAATCCCCCTGTCTGGGGCTTCCCGACGAGGCGTGGGGTGAGCGGCGATTGTTCACGGCCTGTCCGCACTGCCACCAGTCGCTCCGTTTCAACCCATTCGTTCATGACTTCAGAGATTCGGTGCTGCCATGAAACCCACGCTTTCCCTGTTCTATGACTGTGGTGATGGCGAGGCGATTGCGCGACGACTGAGGATCGTTGGAGTCTGCGCCATGCACCCACGTCGCGACGTGTGGGTATTGGTGCAAACGGGGTTAAGACCGGCAGCCCAACGCCATACGGGAGAAACTGGGCCAGTTGGGCAACAACGGCCCTCGCCTGCCGGATCGCGACCTCGCCCACCTCGTTCCCGTGCCCACGTCGCGACGCCGGTGCCACAGGCCACAACGCCCGTGAACGCGACACGGGCGAACGTCAGGCCACGTGGGCGGGAATGGCCAACCGGTGGGCGGCGACGGGCCAGCACCTGCCGGATCGCGGCCAAGCGACACCCCGTGCCCACGTCGCGACACCGGGCCCCGTGGACAGCAGCGTCGCGACGCGAGGGCGGCCCTACGCCCGTGAACGCGACACGGGCGAACGTGGGCGACGTGGGCGGGAATGGTGGCGATGGGGGCCAGCACCTGCCGGATCGCGGCCAAGCGACGCTCGCAGGCAGGGCCACAGGCCACAACGCCCGTGAACGCGGCACGGGCGAACGGCGGGACGTGGCGGCGGCACCAGCCGGATCGCGGCCGAGCGTTCACTGGGCAGCCTGCCCCGAGCCAGGCTGCGGAATTTCGGGCTGAACGCATTTGACCTTCGTCTCTGTTCGGCGATAATCACGCGATCGGCTTCAGCTGCAGAGTTCAGGACGTGAAAGGACAGAGCATGCTGTTCTGCGTTTCCGTCGATTCCCCCGCCAATGCACGCGTCAAATCCAGTGGGCGATGGACAGTGGACGCGGAAGACGGCGAGCACGCAATAGCTGAGCTACTGACGTATGTATCGGCGAAACTGTGGCCAGCGGGATCGGTTTGGAAGTTGTCAGTCCTGTGTGCGGATTGCCCATATCGAGCGGCGTCCCACGATGACGGATGGCCATATCGCCCAATTCACTGTAACGGGCAGCGATAGATGCCCTGCCGAACGGCAAGGACGGTTCCGCGTCTCGGTGACATCGAACGGAGGATCGCGGCCAGGCGATGTTCAAACGCGGAACGTCGCCCTGTGCCCACGTCGCGACGGCGGGCCAATTGGCCACAGGGATGCGACTTTCGCCCGTGAACGCGACACGGGCGAACGCAAAAAATGCCCGGCCGCGAAAAATCGCTCTGAGGCAAGAATTCCTCAGAGCGATCAGGCGGCTACGCTCACAGGCGGGGGCTATCGTGTGAGCGTCTGGCTGCCGGATCGCGGCCGAGCGGCTACGTCGCCCACGTCGCGACGCCGGGGCCACTGGCCACAACGCCCGTGAGGCGGCGGCGGGTCCGGTCACGAACGCGTCGGCCCCTTGTTTTCCTGCCCACCAGGCGACGGTAAACTGAACGATCGCTGCATCCACGCGGCAGCTGAACGCCGAGCCGGACCTCGTGCAGGAAAGTGATCCGAGATGAGCATGACCGTGATCGTTTATGCAGTCCCCACTGCGGATGCCGACCGCTTGACCAACGATCCCGATTTATCTGCCGAATTCACGCGGTACGGCAACCCAACGGCCGTTTCGGTGTCTCTGGAAAAATCGTGGCACGGCTTGCATTACCTGCTCACTGGCGATGCATGGGAGTCGGCTGGGCCAAAGGCATTTCTGATTGCGGGCGGCCGTGAAACCCCGGAATCCGATGCCGGCTACGGTCCAGCGAGGCTGTTTTCGCCCAGCGAAACCGCCGACATCAACGCTGCCATTTCGCCGGTCAGCGGCGATGAACTCTGGGGACGTTTTGATTCGCAGGAGATGGCCTCGCAGGACATTTATCCCATGATCTGGGACGAGTCCGAAGCTGACCTCAAGGAGGAGTATTTGTTCTGCTTCCACGACCTGAAAAAGCTGATCGCCAATGCGGCCGCGACTGGCCAGGGGTTGTTGGTGGTCCTTGCGTAGCCGTACCGTGACGGGCAACGGGCTGGTCGCGATTCCTGTGGGCAACACCTGCGGATCGCGGTCCAGCAGCTACGTCGCGACGCCGGACCACAGGCAACCTCGCCCGTGAACGCGATACGGGCAAACGTGGGCCGCGATGGGGGCAGCAACTGCCGGATCGCGACAGGGCGGCTACCTCGCCCACGTCGCGATGCCGGGGCGGACCGCCACTTTCGCCAGACTGAATTGACAACCGACCGGCGAAATCGGCAGCAACTGATTGACTTCGTGGTACTGCGGCCGTAGATTCGTCCTCATCGTTAGTTACACCGCGAGAAGAACGAAGCTTGAATGGCTGCCCTGGTTCGCTGATCCTGTTCGCGTCAAAGACCTCACAGTGGTAACGGTGCCATGACCTCGCAACCTCCGTCTCCGAACCCGTTCGCCGACACCTCATCCGTCTCACCCGTCGCCCCGGCAGAAGGCACACCAAACAACTCTACGACGGGACGCGAAGCCTATAACATCGTCTCGGACACTGTCGTGGGGATGAACATTCGGAAGTCGGACAATTTGTTTCAGCTCAAGGTCATTCTGGCTTGCGTACTCATTGGAGTCCCACTCGGCGCAGTCGCCGGAGCCATGTTGTCGGATTCCAACAACCGTCTGGTTGGTGCTTTGGGAGGTGGTCTTGGGCTGGGTTTCGCCGGGGTCGTACTGGGTCTGTTCGGCAGCGGAATCTACCTCATGATTTACCGAGCCGTTCGTCATTTGAAGGGGAAACACGACTGATGCTGCCCGTGCCCGCCGTAGACTGGGATTGCGGCCGCCGGATCGCGGCCAAGCGGACAATGTGACGTGGGGCACGTCAATGGCGAGGCGTCCGTTCTCGACAAACGTTGTGGACTGCAATCCACAAAAGCGTAAAATCAAAACTGCCGCTTCAGGCGGAGTCGAGAAAACACCTGTCTCGAACACGAAGTGGTTCTTGTTCGGTGCGGGCAGTTGAACTGTAGCTCGTGGCATTCCGAGTCGAAGTTTTCTATTTTTGGGAGGACGAACTGTGGCACTGAACGTCTCGCGTGTTGATGTGTGGGCAGCCAGCATCGAAGACAAGCCTGGCGGGTTAGCGGACAAATTGAACGCATTGGCTGCGGCGGGGGCGAAATTGGAGTTCGTCGTCGCCCGCAGGGCACCGGACAAGCCCGGTACAGGAGTCGTGTTCCTGACACCGCTGACGGGGCCGGCGCAGATTCGGGCGGCAAAATCGGCGGGGTTTGAGAAAACCAAGACCCTGCACTCCGTGCGGATTGAAGGGCCAGACAAACCGGGGCTTGGCGCTCAGATAACCAGGGCGATGGCGGAGGCTGGCATCAATCTCCGCGGGCTGTCAGCCGCTGCAATTGGCAAAAAGTTTGTCGCCCATCTAGCTGTGGACAGCTCTGCCGACGCCACCAAGGCAGCGGGGATCTTGAGACGCATGTGACCAGCTGAGCAGGACGGGATGCTTCGCGGCCAGGCGGCTAATGCTCACAGGCGGTGCCTATCGTGTGGGCGTCCGGCTGACCGGCCATCTGGATGCGTTCGGCCACGTGTGAGGGAAGGCGAAAAGCCGCTATCATGAAGGTGCTGTGAATTGACTTAAGACGCGACCACCCAGCAGGCGGGCACTGTGGGGAGTGCTTGGAGATTCGCTCGTACATCGGCGAGAGGCAGGCAAAGATGAGAATCTTCTTGGCCGGGGTGACCTGTATTGGCAAGACAACCATCGGGGCTCACCTAGCGGCACTCCGGGGAATCCCCTTCTTCGACTTAGACCACGAAGTTGAGCGTTTCTTCCAGCGGCCAATTGGCCGAATTCAGGCTGAATGCCTTACGATGGCCTCGTACCGCCAGAAAGCGGCAAAGGTGCTGAAGAACTTGCTGGCTCAGGAGCAGTCTCGCGAGTCCGTTATTGCCTTGCCACCCAGCGGACTGATGGGCAGCTACTGGAAGATTGTGAAGACGACCCGAGGGGGCGTCGTCGTGCTCACGGATACGCCGGAGAACATCGTTGAGCGGATTGCCTTCTACGACAAGGATTCCAGACCAGTCGAACGGGTCCTGACCAGCCGTGAGAAGCGGCTTTACGCTACGGAAGTGCGGAAGGACATGTCTTACTTCCGCCGGTCGTATGGGAACGCGCACCTTACGGTAGACATCGCAGGACTGGGGCCCAACCAAGCCGCAGCCAAGGTGAACGACACCCTGTTGCACTTTGACGAGGCGAAAACCGCCGGGGCGGGCTGACCTTGGGGTGCTGACCACATGCTGCACACGATTGGCTGACAGGCGGCCCTGGGGCGACTGAGGCTGCTTGGGCCAGCACCTGCCGGACCGCGGCTAGGCCGGCGCAAAAAGATGCCTCGACGTTTGCCGAGGCACTTGTGTCTTTCCAACCGCCCAAAACGGACCTGTCGCGGTCAAGCAGTGACGTGGTCCACGTCGCAACGCCGGGTCCGTCGGCCACAGACGCCACTTTCGTCCGTGAACGCGACACGGGCGAACGTGGGCGGGAACGGCGGCACCTGCCGGATCGCGGCCAAGCGGCTGCGTCGCGACGCCAGTCCCGCTATGGCCACAGGGACGCCACTTCCGCCCGTGAACGCGACACGGGCGAACATGGGGCCGCGGGACGGTAACGGCGCGACGGGCGGCACCTGCCGGATCGCGGCCAGACTACGTCGCGACGCCAGGGCCAGCAGGCCACAACACCCGTGAACGCGGCACGGGCAAACGGTGTGCCGCGGGGCGGGAATGGGCTGGTCGCGATCCCTGTAGACACAGGCGGTGCCTATCGTGTGAGCGTGCGGCTGCCGGATCGCGGCTACGTCGCCCAAGTCGCGACGCCGGGACCGCTGGCCACCACGCCCGTGAACGCGACCCAGGCGAACGGCGGGACGCGGGGGCGGGAATGGCAGCCCCGTGACCAGGACCTGCCGGATCGCGGCCAGCGGCTACGTCGCGACGCCGGGGCCACAGGCCACAACGCCCGTGAACGCGACACGGGCGAACGGCGGGAAGCGGGGGCGGCACCTGCCGGATCGCGGCCATTTGTACCAACACGGAAGCCATCTCTTGCGCCCAAGGCACGCGGGGCGTCGGCCAACACCTGCCGGATCGCAGCCAACTGGCTGATGCTCACGGCCGGCCCTGTGCCCGCGTCGCGACGCCGGTACCGTCCCTGGGTCACGTCAGCGGCGTGGCGATCCAGTGGACGTCGCGGGAATCGGCTGCGCCGGGAGGCAGCCGCAATATGGCAGACGCTCCGACTGTCTCTCCAGCGGGCCGTTTTCGGGTTATCAGGCCGGTTGGGCTCCCTTAACCAGCACATCCGCAGGCTTCCTTCCCACGGTCGGTCGCCCTTCCGCAGTTGCCTTCGCCTAGTACTTTTGCTTGCTCGGTTTACATTTGGTCAAGTGTTGGTCAACTGTGTACTTTGAAATTCACAGCGGACGATCTCCGCCGGGCGGCTTAGGGTTGCGAGCAATTCGAGTTTTCCGAATTATCTGGTTCGTCTTGGAGGATCAGCAAATTCGGGTACAATTCACGGTCGAGGAGTTGCAAACCTCGACCAAGGTCCTAGCCGTCGTCCGTGGATTTAGCCTTTCCGGCGGACGACGGCGGGACCGTTTTACAGGAAAGGCTATCTATGGACGGCACCGGCTTATCAGCACTCACCACGCTTGCTTCTGAAGTTCTCACCGTGGCGAGCCGTTTCGATCGCTTGGCGGGACTATCGCCTCCTGTCGACCCGGACGTCGAGAATGGGGTCCGGGTCGCAACAGAGGAGCTTGTGTCGTCCCTCCGGCGGCTCAGCGATCTGTTGAACGACGGCGATCATCTGACGGCGATCAGAGAGGCGAGCGGCGATCCTGTCACGTTGGCGGGAACGACACGGGAGAGCGTAGTCGAGATCGTTGAGGAGGTCGGTTGGTCCCTCCTGTTTGCCGTGGCGGGTCCGGCGGACAAATTGTTGACACGCCAAGCGGCGGTTGATCAGAAGCGGCTGTTCTCCCTCGATCCGGCGGCGGTCGTTCGCAGTTGGACGGCGGTCCGATCTGCGATCCCGAAACACGATCAGCGGGATCTCGATCTGCTTGAGGTCGCACTCCGGAAGGAAAGTTTGCGGGCGGAGCGGCTTGCACCAAGACAACAGGCAGCGGAGCCGGAGGTCGTCCAGTCTCCGCCGGACGAACTACTCGCCAAGCTATCTAAACAGCAAGAGCGAATGGTTAAGTTCGTCTGGGGCAAACCGGCGGTTGCTCGTCATAAGTTCGAGGCTCACGTCTGGAAAGGGACCAAGATCCCGGAAAAAAAGACGGTTGAACGACAGGTCCAACGACTGAATGACGATCTGATCGAGTTGCGGGCGGGCTACGAGATCTCCATCAATGACAGGTATGTGAAGTTCGGCCAGCTATCCGCCAAATAGACAAAAGAGCGACAGTCTTGTCGGTTATTTTGTCACCACTCCCGTGGACAATGACGCTCAGTTAATGCGTTGTTTTCTGCGGGAGTTTTTTTATGGCGGACGATCAAGTCAAACTGGACCAGTACCTCGAACGGCTACCTCCGCCGAACGAGATTCGGGACCGGCTCTGCCGAAACTTTCGAGAGGCAAAGCTACTCCGTCAGTTGCTCAAGCTCAGTGAACAGCGGCAGCGGGTTCGGGAGGTCTCACCATGCGGACGGTAGCCGATCCCGCCGATCTATCCGATCGTTTCACCGTTGAGGTTGATCCGTCCGTTGACGCCGTGGACATCGACCAGGCGGTCGCCAAGTTTTTGTTGGCGGTCGTCCGCAAAAACAAAACGTCTCGATCGCAGCCGGGATCTCCGGCGGCGGCGGTTGGTTTTTCAATTTCACCCGAGGTCACGGAAAGGCAAAACACATGACCGCGCTAATTCGTCCGGACCATTTCTATTCATCGTTGGTAGCCGACGAGATCACGATCACGCAGGACGAACAGACTGAACTCGAACGGCACGCTACGAAAATTCGTGAGGTTCAAAGTAAGGTCCGCAGGACAGCGGCGGCGGGAGTGTTACGGATCGGCGCGGAGTTGTCCGCCGCGCAGGCTCAGTTGTCCAAACACGGCGATGGCACATTCGCTAAGTGGTCCCGAGCACGTTGTCTGATCTCCAAGTCAACCGCGTACCGAGCGATCGCAGCATACGCCGCATTCAAAGATTGTCCCAACGTGGGACAAACTTTCGAGCCGTCCGCCATGTACGTCCTATCTGCCGATAGCACGCCAGAGGAAGCTACAGCCGAGGCACTCAGGCGAGCCGATCAGGGAGAACTCATTACGGCGAAGGTGGCACGGGAGATCATTCGCAGTTACACCACGCAGGACGAGGACCAGGATCGAGACGACGACGATCAAGACGACGTGTTGACGTGGGACCCGATGGAGTGTTTGCGAGACATTCACCGCGAGGTCTCACGGTGGCGCCAAGTATGTCCCAAGGACCAGTTGGCCGGACTCAAACAGGTTCTCCAAGACTTGCTCACGCAGATTGATCGCACCGAGGCGAAACAGGCACAAGGCTAAACAAAACCTCGATCGCAGCCGGGATCTCCGGCGGAGGTCGTCGGGAAGGCAAACACGAATGACACCTACCATTCTTTCACGACTGACGAACGTCCGGAAAAACGGAGCCGGTTGGACGGCACGCTGTACGGCTCACGACGACGGACGGAATAGCTTGTCGATCAGTATCGGCGACGACGGCAGGACGCTTGTTCATTGTCACGCTGGCTGCGATACAGAGGCGGTCGTTAAGGGTTGCGGTTTGACAATGGCGGCTCTTGCATCACCAAACGGCAACGGACACACCACCACGATCAAGCCGAGGATTGTCGCAACGTATGACTATCGGGACGAGCAAGGGACGCTCCTATACCAGGCGGTCCGTCTTTTACCAAAGGACTTCCGACAGCGGAAACCGGACGGCAGCGGCGGCTGGACGTGGAAACTTGGAGACGTCCGGCGGGTGCTTTATCGACTGCCGGAATTGATCGCAGCCGATCACGGTGAATGGGTGTTGATCTGCGAAGGCGAAAAAGACGCCGATCGTTTGGCGGCGGTGGGTTGGGTTACAACCACGAATTGTGCCGGAGCGGGAAAGTGGCGGGACGAGTACAACCAGCACCTTGCCGGTCGTCGGGTTGCGATCCTGCCGGACAATGACAAGCCGGGTCGAGATCACGCCGCACAGGTTGCGGCAAGTCTCCAAGGGATCGCAGCGGAGGTTAAGGTCGTTGAACTGCCGGGGCTGACGGGAAAAGGCGACGTCACCGACTGGTTGGACGGTGGCGGGACGCAAGATCAGTTGGACCAGTTGATCCTGGCAGCCGAGCCGTGGACACCGGCGGCGGAGCGGTCGTTTTTCGATCAGGTCGAGACAGCAAAAAAACAGGTCCGCAGCAAGGCACCTCCGGCACCTCCGGCACCGTGGGTCAAGTTTCCGATCGAGTCATTCCCGGAGCCGATCAGGAGCTACGTCACGGCAACGGCGGAGATCACCGGGACCGATCCGGCATTCGCTGGGACGGCGGTTTTACCTTGTCTTGCGGGTGCCGTTGGGATCAGCCGAGCGTTGCGGCTCCGGGACCGTTGGATCGAGCCGTCGGTCCTTTGGTGCGGTATCGTCGGTCCGTCCGGCAGCGGCAAGTCACCAGCACTCGACCAAGCGACATACCACGTCAAAAAGAGACAAGCGGCTGCATTCGAGCTTTACGGACAAGAGCGGAAAGAACACGACCAGGCGGTCGAGTCTTTTCGGTTGGCGTTTGAGGATTGGAAAAAGAGCGGACGTAAGAAAAACGATCCGCAGCCGGAGGAACCGATCGAGCCGATCTGCCGGAGGCTATACGTTGCTGACGTAACAACCGAGGCACTCGGACCGATCCTGGCTGAAAATGGGCGAGGCGTCTTGCTTTGCCGTGACGAGCTATCTGCATGGTTCAATTCGCACGGCGAGTACAAAAAAGGTCACGGGTCGGATGTAGAAAAGTGGTTGTCAATTCACGGCTGCCGGGATCTGCTATCCGACAGAAAAACGGGAGACAACCGGACGGTTTATGTCCGGCGAGCGGCGGTTTCTATTGTTGGCGGAGTTCAACCCGGAACGCTACGTCGGGTTCTCGATCCGGCAAGTTTTGAAAGCGGGTTGGCAGCAAGGTGGCTCTTTTGTTGTCCACCACGTCGTCAGCGGCAGTGGACAGAGGCACGCATCGACCAACGTCTCGACCAGGCGGTCGAGGATGTTTTCGGTTACCTCTATGGACTGGAGCCGGAGATCCGGGACGGACACCTCGATCCGGTCATCGTCGATCTGACACCGGACGGAAAAAGGGAGTTTGTTGGTTGGTACAACCAACACGGGGCACGGCTTACCGATGCTGATGGAGCCGAGGCGGCGTTGTTGTCGAAATGCGAAGCGGCGGCCGCACGGCTGGCGTTGGTCATCCACCTTTGCCGACAGGTCACAGGGGACGCCGGAGACGCCGTTGACGGCGACAGCATACGATCGGGGATCACCTTGGCTGAGTGGTTTGCTGCCGAGGGCTTGAGGCTGTACGCCATGTTCAGTGAGACGGACGACGGTCGTCAGCAGCGGGAATTGATCGAGCTGATCACACGACGTGGCGGGACCGTCACACCACGAGATCTGATGCGGTCGTCCCGCAAGTACAGCACGGCGGACCAGGCGGAGGCGGTTTTACAGGATCTTGTCTCCGCAGGGTTGGGATCGTTTGACGTTTCGCAGCCGTCACAGGGACCGGGTCGTCCCGTTTGTCGTTTCACGCTTGCTGACGCCGTTGACGTTGACACAAATAGCGGAAACACGGCGGAAACGGCAATTGTGTCAGCGTCAGCGCTGTCAACGGGTCCGGAAATGAAAGTTGCGGACGAATGGGAGGAGGTCGTTTTATGAGTCAATTTGTCGAGGTTCTCGCCAAGATCGACAACGGCGGCGGAATGATCACCATCCGGGACCAGGAGGTCCGGCTCCGGGTCCGTCCGGGACTGTTGACCGATCAAGACCGGGAGATCCTGGCGAGGCACCGGGACGACGTTCTCTGCATGCTGACACCCGTTGACGTTGACACAACTACACCAAACACGGCGGAAACGCCAATTGTGTCAACGTCAACGCTGTCAACAGACTGGGAGCCGGAGGTCGAGTATCACCTTGCACCGTTGGCACGCTGCGGTACATGCGGGTCGTTCGAGCGATGGCAGGACATTCGTGGCGGTTGGCATTGTGCCGAATGCGAGCCGCCGGTTAAGGCGGAGCGGTTGCGGGTCGAGGCGGCACGGTTACGAGAACGAAACTTCACACGGAGGGTTGCGAAATGATCGAGCATTTGAGGCACGAAAAGACGATCGTCAAACAGTTGTTCGGTGGTCTGGCTACACTCACCGAAACGGCACGAACCAAGGCAGGACCAGGAGCCGTGGAGATCCGGATCGGAGATCAGGTCGTCGGGTTCGGTGGGTCACTCCGAGAGGCGCTCACCAGCCGAGCCGAGACGGCGATCAGGAGGGTTGTTCTGTGAAGAAACAACGTCGGGACTGGGGCGGACTTCTCACGGCGTTTGACGGTAGGGTGAGACCGCCGGTTTGTTGCGGCAGGACCAGGCGGGAGCCGTTGTCAGTGTTGCTCGAACGACACGAAGCGGAGGAACACGTCGTTAACGGCGGCAGGATGCGTCAAGGTGAGTTGTTCGAGGTTGGCGCGAGTTCGGACACCAACGACACGGCGCGAGCGACACCGACAAGCAGGGAGGCGGTAGGGTGCAATACCGGACAAGGGGGTCCAAAAGGTACTTCCGGAGGGGGTCCGGCGCGAGGTATCTAACCCGCAGCGAGCGCCTCCAAGATATAGTTCTCTTGTTACAACAAACACCAAAAAAGCGAGGCTCCGATGGGACGTCCCAAGACCATTTTTATTGATCGAGATCAATTGCTTGTGGGTATCTGGCAGGCGGTACACGACGATCTCGCTCTGTTACAGGCGGAACTCGATCGGCTCAGCACCAAAATGGAAACCTCGATCTATTCGTACGAGCGATCAAGGTTTTCTCAGCAGATTGCACACCTCCGGCGAGCGATCACAAACCAGGAAAAGGACGGATGGGTCGTTTACAACACGGAACGATTTTCTCAGCGAGAACTCACGCCGTCCGAACGTCTCCGGGTCCAACAAGCCTTGCGATCAATGGAGACTGGCGGCTTGCTTCAAATTGAGGGAGCCAAGGCAACGGCTTTGCGGCTCACGGCGGCGGGACTGCTCCGGGTTGAGGCTCTGTTCAAACGTCAAGAACGAGCGGCACGGGACACAACCAGGATCGGACCGATCGGAAAAGAGGGAGGTTGACCGATGTACAGTTTTGAGTTGACGGCAGGTTTTCCGTTGATCGGCTTTGACGAGATCGAGGTTTTCGCTCAGCGATCCGCAGAGATGGAACTCACCGTCGAGGTCGAGGTTGACGACGACGAAACACGCCACCACGCCGAGCAATTCCTACACGGAGACGTTGGACATGCAAGAGCGGTCCGGCGACGAGAGAGAATGAGAGAGTTTTCTATCCACCAGCAAGTCACACAAAAATGATCGTCTCACCGTGGGACGATCGCATTTCACCAGGGAGAACAGACGCATGGTTACGAGTATCACACTGGCAAAAAAAGAAGGTCGGCTACGATCAGCGGAGAGGGACCAGCAGCCGGATGAGACAGATGAATTCGTCCAACAGGTTGTTGCCGAACAACAGCGGCGGCAGGCGGCGGCGGAGGCGATCTGCGAACGGATCGCACGGGACGGAAACGAGCCGTCACCAGCGGAGTTGTCTCTATTGCGATCAGTGGCGCCGCCGTCAACAGGCAGAGAATATCACCGGAAGAAAGAGTTTCGAGACTGGCTCGAACGACAGGTCGGACGGATCAAGTATCGTCTCACGCTACAGGAGCGAGCCGGGACCGAACGGGACCGGGAACTCGCACGATCAGCAGCGGAGGCGGCGGTCGTCGCACGACAGAAAGAGGGACCGGCGATCGAGGCGGAGATCCGCAAACTGCAAGACACGCTGGCGGCACTCGACCAGGCTGTCACGGTCACCCAGGCGGACGTCGATCGTCAAACGGCGGCGGTCATTGCACTTTGTGACGAGGCACGGTTGCCGGAGGTCATTCAAGATCAGTTGCGAGCGTTACGGCGACAACATGAGGCGGAGTTCGCAGCCGAGCTGCGGACGCTGCAAGCGAGGTCCGCCGCACTCGACCAGGTCCTGGCTTACGATCCGGACAAGGACGTCGAGAAAATTCGTATGCACATCGAACCGAACATCGACTGCGGAACGACGACAGCGGAACGGGTCGAGCGGTTTTTTCGCCAGCGGAAATATGATGAGGCGGACGTCGAGGCACACCAGCGAATGTTAGACGGTCGCTCACGGCTCACGTCCCAATTCTACGCGGACAAGCTGAACGTCACCGAGTGGAAAGCCTACTGCGGCACGATCCGGACGGAACTCGAAACGAACCGTAAGCGGATCTCCGAGTTGGAACACCGCAAGGCGGAGGCGGATCAGGATGTCGAGGCACTCCGCAGGCATTTCGTTAAGTGAGAGTTGGCGAGGTCCGGCGGTTATGGGTTTTGCGATCGTCGGCACCTCGCCGATGGCCGGAGCGGCAGTCGCCGTCCGGCGGCGGGACGCTCGAGCAACGGCGGGCGTCCCGCCATTTTGAAACACGGGGGAACGGTGGGTCGGTCTCACCGTGGCGGTCGCCGTTGGGTCCGAGCGGCGACCGCCAATTTTTAATTCTGACGCACGGAGCGGAGACGGGTATCAAACGTCACGGGACCGGCTCTGCGCTCGCTACGAGCGATCCTGGCGATTGTTTTTGGCGGCAGGACGGGACCAGCACACAGGAAAGGCAAAACATGGAACTAGCACAGGCTCAAACGATCGCTCAGCGGATCAAGGCGGAGTTGGCTCCGCATTGTGAACGGATCGAGATCGCAGGCAGCATCCGACGCAGAAAACCGGAGGTCAAGGACGTAGAGATCGTCTGCATTCCCAAGACGATCCGGGGCGGCTTATTCGGCGATCTGATCGAGCGATCACCGGGTTTTCGACGAACGGTTGACCAATGGACACCGATCAAGGGATTGTCGCACGGCAAGTACACACAGCGGCGGTTGCCGGACGGGTTGGTCCTCGACCTGTTCACGGCTACGCCGGAAAACTGGGGACTGATCCTGGCGATCAGGACCGGCTCAGCCGAGTTCTCGCACAACGTCTTGGCAGCCGGTTGGGTCCGCCGTGGCTACAGCAGCCGGGACGGCACGCTGTACCACGGGGACGAGCCGGTCGAGGTCCGGGAGGAGCCGGATCTGTTTCGGTTGATCGCCTTGCCGTGGGTTGAACCGGAGCGGCGGCTCTGATCGTAGTTGTCACTTGACACCTACTAGACAATACTTGACAGCGGAAAACTTACGCTGCGAAATGACAGGAAAGAAAACCTGGCGAATGCCGGACCGGCTGTTGAACACGTCTTGCGGCGGCTGTAAAATGAACGAGCCGCAAGGGTGCTGACAACACCGATTGCGGCTCTGACCTCCGAGCACCTTTATTCAGGAAAGGCACGTCGATGGCTGCACGCAATTCTAACGGCAAACCGAGTTCGGAAAAAGCCGTCCTTTATCTGCGAATGTCGTCCGCCAAGCAGGAAACGTCGATCGACGCTCAGCGGCATGAATTGACCAAGTACGCCGCACGGCACGACTACACGATCGACACCGAGTACATCGACGAAGCGATCTCCGGCGACAAGACGGAACAACGAACCGGCTTTCTTGCCTTGCGGGACGCTGCGGAGCGGAACGAGTTCTCGGTCGTCCTTTGTTGGGACCAGGATCGGTTCGGTCGGTTCGATCCTCTGGACGCTGGCTTTTGGATTTATCCGTTTCGACAAGCCGGGGTCCGGTTGGAGACGATCGCACAAGGCAAGATCGACTGGGAGGATCTGACGGGACAGTTGATCTATTCCGTCAACCAACTGGGCAAGGCTCAATTCCTCCGGGATCTGGCACGCAACACAACCAAGGGACAAGCACGATCAGCACGATCCGGCAATAACGGCACCGGCGGGCGCGCACCCTACGGCTACAGGCAGAGCGGCTCCGAGGTCTCGATCGTCGAGGCGGAGGCGGAGGTCGTCCGGTCGATATTCCGACAGTACCTTGAACCGGGATCTGGACTGCGGTCGATCGCAGCCGAGTTGAACCGGCGGAACATTCCGTCTCCGGGAGGGTCGTCCAGCAAGTGGCGGAACTCGACCATCCGAACGATCCTCAAACGGCAGAAATACACCGGGTCGTTTGTGTACGGCTGCCGAACGGTGGGACGCTATTTCGGGATCAGGGACGGCGAGATCATACCACGCCGCAAAACGGACGGGACGGATCGGTCGTCGTCTCCGATCGTTCACCAGGACAAGTTCGAGGCGATCATCGACCAGGAAACGTTCGATCAGGTCCAAGCACGTCTCACCGTCCGCAAACGGAACACGGCACCGAAAACCGCACGGCAATACCTCTTGTCCGGTCTCTGTGTTTGCGGCGACTGCAATTCACGAATGCAAGGGACCAGACCGGCGGCTCCGGGTTATTGCTGTCATCTGTACCATACCGGCGGCGGGTCGGCTTGCTGGCACAACACGATCAGCGAGGCTCCGTTGGTCGAGTGTATCGTCCGCAAGATCAGGGAACGCTATCTCAGCGAGGCGGCACTCGCACGGCTCCGCAAGGCGCTCGAGGCGGAGCAGGCACGGGACGAACCGAAACCACGGGACGAGGCGCGGCTCCGCCGGGAGATCGAGGTCCTCGACCGCAAGATCGACAATGCGGAGACGGCGGTCCTCGACGCTCCGGTCAATTCACGATCCGGGTTGTATCACAAGCTGGAAACCATGAACACGGAGCGGGACCGGCTCAAAGCGGAATTGGCGGCTCTGGCAAGCCGGGAGACGGCACGGGGAACGAATGACGGCTCAGAGATCGACCAGGCGATCGAGGCGTTACAGAGGCTCAGGGAGGCATTCGCAGAGGCGGAACCGGACGAGACGAAAACGCTCCTGGCGGCGGTCGTCTCCAAGATCGTCCTACACTTCAACCACGGGGAGACGAAAACCGGACGCAAGACGTCCAAGTTCTCGCACGGGTTCATTCACGTCAAGCCGGACGCCGGAGGCGGTTGGTCGTTCGGTTCTGACGATCCGCAGTTGTCACACTTGAACAACACAGGGTATACTGTCCTCCGATCAATTCCCGTTTTCGTACAGGGGACTTGCACCCCACAAGTTCACGCCCATGTTGGGCGTACCGAACACCCGAGCCGCCGACCGGGCGTGTGGGAAATGGAAGGTCAGTTGGCGGCGGTCGGGTGACGTCTCTCGCTCGGCGGCGAGGATAACAATGGAATCGAAATATCAAATTTTCCTCTCGTACAGCAATAGAGATTCTGAGCTAGCTCAGACGGTCTTCGAATTCCTGACATCCCAATGCCTGCGCGTCTTCTTCAGTAGGGTGACATTACATGCCATACCAGCGTACCGGGAAGCTATCGACGCCGCTTTGGACGATGCTCAGGTCCTCGTTGCGGTCGGGGCATCGGCTGCGAACCTGCGTTCCGCCTGGGTCGAGGCCGAGTGGGGGACATTCGTCCACGCTATCCGCTCCGGCCGCAAGCCGCGAGGAGCGGTGTTCACCTACGTGATGGGGATTGACGACGGAGATCTTCCGCGTTGCCTCCGCGAAGGTCGCGTAATCAAGCACGGTTCCGGGTCTCTGGAGGTCTTGGCCAAGGAAGCCGCGCAGGTGCTGGGGGTGCAGCTGTCCCCTCCGCCCAGTCCCGGCCGTTGTGTGGCAGGTGCGGCGTCCCGAGGCGAAGACGCGGACAACCAAATTCCGTTCCGAGTAGTTGATACCATCATGGTACGGAAGGACTCGCGCACGGCAGAGATCCAGTTGTGTGTCGGGGATCTCTCAGAACTGCCGCCTGAACACGCGGTGGACGTGCTTGTTGTCTCAGCGTATCGGAACGAGTACGCGCCCATGCCCGGCTCATTGATCGGCTCCTTGGATCGTAAGGGAGTTTCGCTCGACCATCTCGCGAAGGCCAGGCAAGTCGACTTGCGGGACGCCTTCTCTTGCTGGCTATCCCGAGAGATCACCGACCGACGTCGGGGCATAGAGTTCAGGCGGGTTCTCTGCTTTGAGCCATCCAAGGAGGCAAATGCATCAGAACTGGTTGGCGACATCTACCGAAGCCTTGCACCGTTCGTTGCTGGGCAAGACCCCATCCGTGCCGTCGCAACGCCGCTCGTTGCCAGTGGCTTCCAAAGGGCAGATCCGAAGGCGATGTTGAAGCACCTTGTGGAAGCCTCGATTCAGTGGATGTCAACGGGCTTTCCCTTGTCTTGTCTCAAGATTGTCTGTCTGCCGCGACCGGACTTCGCAGAACTCGGGAGTCTGTTCGCGGAACTGAAGACACGCCACGCTGATACGGCATCGGAGGATGCCTCCCTATTCTCGTACGATTTCTTCATCAGCTACGCGCACGCTGACGCACATGAGGTATCCTATTTCGAGGAAGTGCTCCGCGCTCGACATCCAGAACTGCGTCTCTTCGTGGACCGGAAGGAGATAAGTGTTGGGGCAGAATGGCAGCGCGAAATCTTTGAATCGCTTGATGATTGCCGGAAAGTGATTGCGTTTTATTCGCCAGCCTACCTGAACTCAAAAGTCTGTCTTGATGAGTTCAACATCG
>Ga0351912_1120_pt2 | contig 21942 bp, 14 predicted proteins | sample TotcelHT113001M3_FD_206863 | JGI IMG/M metagenome (GOLD analysis project Ga0351912, IMG submission 206863) | Enriched cells from coal bed in the Powder River Basin, Montana, United States - Total cells T11 rep1 HSBNCT.T11.300.1.M3 ...
GAAGGGTAATGTTATAAGATTATGGTCTGAATAACCGAATATATCCATTAACATCGGATTGACAAACTTAAGCATGCTGTCCTGGACAACGCATATACCTTTATTGATATTTTCTACGAGTTGACGATACCTTTCCTCGCTCTCCCGCAGCGCCACCTCTGCAAGTTTGCGTTCGGAAATGTCCTGGCATGTACCTTCAATATATAGAATATTACCCTGACCATCTTTTACAAGTTGCATATTTAGTACGCCCCAAATAACGTTTCCACTTTTATGGCGACACTTTACCTCGAAGTTTTTGATAACACCATGTTTTAACAGTAGTTCAAGTGTTTTGTCACGGTCTTCTGGATATACATAAAGTTGAGTCGCTATATCCGTCATAGAGTTGATTAATTCGTCAGGCGACTCGTAACCGAGCATATGGGCTGCGGCAGGATTGGCATTTGTAAAGCGACCTTGACCTGTTGCCCGAAATATTCCTTCAACAGAATTCTCAAAAATATTCTGGTATTTCTTTTCACTTTCACGTAGTTTTTCTTCTGCCTTTATGTGCTTTAATTCAGATTGTTCAAGTTTTTTGATTCTCTGCTTTAAGAAGGATATCTCTTCGGTCAATTGCTGATTTGTTTTTATCAAATCTTTCATCCGGTCTCCTGATGGCAATAAATAGTATCAAGATATAATTATTAATAATATTGTTGGATATATACATGGTTATGTCAAGTATTTATCCTTGTAAAAATAGCTCCTTTTATTAAGCAGCCGTGCATTTCGGGAAGAAACAGTACTTCAGGTGAAAACCACGCAGTATCAACTACCTAACGGGGTTATGTTTATAACGTCTGACGGGCATGTTGATGCACATAATCCGCAACCAGTGCATATGTCTTCATTAATATGCGCCATAGGTATATCAGAGGACGTTTGCGGTCCGAATATTGATACAGCCTTTTTTTGTATATTGATCTCTATTGCATTCTGGGGGCATGCTGATTTGCAGGAACCGCAGCCGCTGCAGCGTTCTTCATTCACTTCGGGCAGTACGCGTTCTTCTTCCACATCGAGGAGCATCTCGCCTAAGGCTCCAAGCACCTCACGTGACTCCCATCTTTCCGCGCGAGGGTGCCTTATAAAACCAGCATGGTATCGCTTTCTTCCCCACTTGGTAGGCGACCATCTGAGCTGAGGCTCAGATCTGTATAGAGAAAGGAATTCACGGTTTTTAAACAGATCTTTATAATCGTCAAAACGTATAACCCTGTCGGCGTCTATTGTAAGTTCTCTCTTCAGGCCTGTAATACCTGCCCTGCCCTCTTCAAAGGAAACCGTCTCGCCTTCTTCAAGATGAATGAATAAAATGCCTTCACGTCTTGCCTTTTCATAAATCAACTCCCCGTACGAAGGCATAACCATGTTTTTTGTCAGAACATAGACATTTTTCCCGGCCCTTCTGAAATCCCTCGCCATATCCAGAAATTTAGCGGAAACATACTCGTAGAACATTGCTGAGCCAGCATCTTCCGTTCCAAGGTAAAAGAGGCACGTCGAAAAATCACCGGCAACCTCTGTAAAAACAGGTTCCGGTTCTTTATATATCTTTTCATTATTCCGCGAAATTTCCGATGGTAAGTCCTCACCCCTGAGCGCAAGCATGCCTGCGCCGAATCCTGTCAGAATAGCATCCTTTATATTCATAGGCTCAAGGGATCCTCCGGACACATAAATCCCTTTAGCATCCGTTGTTAATGGTGTCTCTTCCTTTACAAATCCATACTCGTTGAGGGAGAAGCCGAATAATCTGCTCAAGGTAACAAGCTGCGGATTCGGGCGCAGACCGATACCGAGGACCACGTAATCAAAACGCTCCTCTTTGAGAGCATCGCCGGTGTAATACCGGATTGTAACACCGTTTTCATCCTCTTCGAAGTATCTTGAATTTGCTCTTATAAATGTAACACCTGCATCCCTGTATATCTTTTCCATATAAAATTCCTGGCCGAAAAACCGGAGGTCATTGTAAAAGACCTTGATCTCCGGTTTTGTCCTCTGCAGGGTCCATTTAATCTCGCGTATGGTGTAAGAACAGCACACCGATGAACAAAGGGGGTATTCCTTTGAACGTGAACCCACGCAGAGTACAAAGCCGATTTTGTTAAAATCATCGGGAAGTTCCCCGTTACGCTGGTCTATAAGGGCATCGTATTCAAGACTTGTAAGTACCCTCTTCCCCTTATATTCAACCGGATCATAGGGGATGAGACCTGCGGTTATAATTATCTTATCAGCATTTATTACTTTATTATTATAAGTTGTTACAGCATATTTATCATGTATATTATCAACTGATTTAATATTAGTGCCTGTTATTACATCAATATTATTGTTATCTCTTATCTCATCAAAAAATGTCTTAAACCCTACCCTGCAGTTTGCGATGCGCGCCATGAGGCCGCCTGGTTCAGGGGCGCATTCCAGTATGGTAACATGATGGCCTTCTTTTAAAATAACCTTTGCCGCTGATATGCCGCTTATACCGCCGCCTACAATCAATGCGTTCATAACGTGTTTTTTTCTCCCATTATATAAAGCAGAAGGTCAGTGAAATAAATTACCTTTCTGTCCCCTGAAAATGTTTTCAAGGCCATATGACAGAGAGGACAGAATACGACCATTGTTCCTTTTGATTTTTCAAGTATAAGCCTGGAGAGTCTTTCTGTGGCAAACTTGTTAATGAAAATCTGATTACCTCCGCAGCATTTATCCTTTACTTTTTCACCTGCAATCTCTCCACCGAATCGGGAGATTACATCTTCCATTACTGTTTTATTGCTGATTGCAGTTTCCCGTGGCCGTAAGAGAATACAGCCGTAATACGGTGTAAATACAAGGCCTTTAAGATCATGTAACTGTTTCATCGAGGAAAGAAAGGCCTCTCCGCAGAGGTCGAGGGGGTGCTGAATATCAAATTCCTTTTTCTCATCTGCCTCTTTCAGATTTTTATAGCACGCCGGGCATGGAGCAACAATCTCTGAAAAAAGACCCCTGGCCTTTTCCAGGTTTCTTTTGGAAAAGTTGGTAAGTTCTTTCCTGTCGCCATATTCAAATGCACCGCAACAGTTCCAATCAGGGATTTCTTTCAGAATATGACCCTGTTTTTCGAGAACCTTCCTTACCCCTTTATCCAGCTTGTGGGCTGATCCTGTAAGTGAGCAACCCGGGTAATAACCGTAATTCATAATGTCCCGCCTTTTTTGCCCTTTGAACCGCCTGTATTGCTTGAAGAATTTATTGCTTTAACTTTATGGGGTAAATGGATACCCATATATTCAATCCATCTGTTCATATGTTTTAAGTATCCTTCTTTAACAAGAAATGACACTGCCTTAAGCAGCACATATGGTTCATATACCCTTCCCCATATGGCCACAGAACCTTTAAAGGCTTTTTCAAAAGGTGATCCTACAGCAAGATCATCTCTGAGAGCCCTCACGATTTCCGGTACCCGTATATCCCATGGGCAGGCGTGAGTACACCGGTAACAGCCGGTACAATACCTTACCAGAGGGTTATCGGCAGCAATATCCTTTCCAAGAAAGAGCGTCTGGAGAAGTTCCTGGGGGCTTGTACTGATGGAAAGATCATTTACAGTGCAAACCGATGCGCATATTTTGCATCCCAGACAGACTGTGAGATCTTCTTTTTCATATCCGGCCAGCTCTATGATGTGCTCAGTCTTCTGCATCTTTCAACTCGTCTTCAAGAAATGTAAGGTAAGGTATTTCCTCATCAATACTCCTGCCTGACATATAAGAGAACATACCCTGAAGTCTTTCGGATATGCCTTTGAAATACTTAGTTAGAGGGATGCCTTGGGGACACGCCTCTTCACATGCGCCGCAGCCCACGCAGCTTTGTGAAACATGAAACATCCTGATCATATGAAAAAGCTCTTTACCCTGGGGCATCACTGAAGAGCCGGTGCGGAAAATCTTGTTTATGAGCGCGTCGCCCTTGGGCAGGTATTCATCACCGTTAAACACACAATCGATGCAATAGCATACCGGACACATATCCCTGCAATTTTTGCACATGATGCACTTTGAGAAGTCTTTGGAAAATTCATCCATATCAGTGGAAAACTTGCCGGACTCCTTGTTTTCGCTTATGAGCATTTCTGCAGGCGCTTCTTTAACGTCGCCTTCTATAAGCGACAGGAAAGTCTCCCCTTTTTCTGTGTAAGAAAATGCCCAGAAAATACCTTTCTTGTCTATTCTTATACCTGCATCTCCTGCAACTCCCCTCTTCTCTCTGCATACTTCGCAGGCCCATCGCATCTTGCCGGAACTTTGCATATATTCTGCTGTCTGCAATACTTCTGCGGGTATATCATCAGTCTCTTGTTTTAATGAAACGGTCCCAGGACAATCGATAGACACGGCGATAATATCTTCTCTTTCGATCTGGTTCAGTTTGACCAATTCATTGTATGCCCTTATCTCACATGGTCTTAGCATGAGAATAATCCCGGTTCCTTTGGAGAATAAACGGCGAAAGTATAAAGCCCCGTTTATTCCGAACATTGGATTCAGGAGCGAATATTTATCAACATGTTTTTTAAATATCCCGTGATTTACGCCATCTTTTCCTTTTTCAAATCCCAGGACCAGATGCTGTTCATCTTTCAAAAACTGATTAAGAGCGTTTTCGATATTGCTTTTGTCAACCTGTTTACCCTGCATTTTTCTTTTCCTTTATCTCGTTATGCATGCCTGTAACTTTTTCAACAAAACGTCTTGCCTCAGCAGCGCTTACCCAGAAAAGGCGCAGTTTATCCTTCATAGAGAATGCATCGAACATCTCTTTCAAGGCAGCTATCTTTCTCCTGGTAAAATAATTCCCTTTAATAAAATGACAATCACCGGGATGACATCCGGCAACAAAGACACCATCAGCTCCCTCAAATATTGCCTTTATCACGAATGCCGGGTCCACCCTGCTTGAACAGGGCACCTGAATTAGCTTCACCCCATCCGGATATTTCATCCTCAGGCTTCCTGCCATCTCGGATGCCTTAAACGTACAAAAAGAACAGGCAAAACCGATGATTTCAGGATTATTTTCAGTTTTATTTTCAGACATAATACCTCCATTCATAACGTAGCTCATAGCACATAAAAAGCCTTTTTATCTTTTATCGCTTTAATATCAGCTATGAACCATGAACTAAATTGCCTCCGTTAGTGCGCTTATTTCATCATCAATAATCATATCCGCATAGCCTTTTAAAGTTATTGCAGATGAGGGGCATGTGCTGTTGCAGAGACCGCATCCCATGCAGGCAGCTTCCTCTACATGAACAATCCTCTTTATTTCATCATATTTTATTGCCTTTGCAACGCAGGCCTGTTCGCACATCCTGCAGCCGCTGCATCTTTTCGGATCAACGACTGAGATAAAGGGGTCTACAAAGGCATATCCGAGGTTGAGGAATCCGTAGAGCTTCACTGCGGAGGCCCTTCCATGGTTGATTGATTCTTCAACATCCTTGGGACCTGAACATGAACCTGCGATGAAGATGCCCTTTACCGCTGTATCAAAGGGTCTCAGTTTAATATGGGCTTCAAGAAAGAATTTATCTTTATCAAGAGTTATCTTGAAAAGAGTGGCAATCAGCTTGCTGTCGACAGGGGGAGACATGCCGATTGAAAGGACAACGAGATCAAACTCCCTCTCAAAGAACTCATTAAATAGTGTATCTTCTCCCCGGACAAGTATACCCTTGGAACCAGGAATGATTTCAGCGATATTGCTCCTCGTGAACAGAACGCCTTTTTCCTGCGTGTCTTCAAAGAATTCTTCTCCGCCTCTCGGATGAGCTCTTACATCCATATAAAAAGACTCAATGTATGAATCCTTATATTTCTCTTTTATTGCGTCACCGACACGAAGTGCATTGATACAGCACACCCTTGAACAGTAGGGTTTCCCGATCTGTTCATCCCTGGAACCAACGCAATGGAGTATGGCTATTCTCGGATTTTCCGGAAGCTGCAAGTTATCGGCCATCTTTTCAAACTCAAGAGTTGTGATAATTCTTTCATCTTTTCCGTAATTCAGTTCAGGCTTTACAACGGGATCAAATGGTGCAAATCCAACAGCCACAATCACTCCGCCGGCAGTCAGTTTTTTCTCACCTTCCGGGGTATTGAGGGTTACTTCGTAGTTTCCGAAAAAACCCTCAAAGGCACTGATTGTTGTTGAGGTGAATATTTCAACATTACTTCTCCCGGTTAACTCATTCACCATTTCATTGATAATGTCCTTGCCGTCCCTTCCGGCAGGCCAAATATCCTTAAGAGCCCGCGTATGGCCGCCAAGTTCGGCCTCTTTTTCAACAAGATAGACCTGCATACCCATTTTTGAAAGAAAGGCTGCCGCGCTCAAGCCCGAAACCCCACCTCCTACGATAAGGGCTGTCTTGGTAACATCTACTATCTTCTCTTCAAGGGGAACGTAATGAGCTGCCGAATAAAGCCCTGCCAGGATCAGTCTTCTTGCTTTTTCTGTGTTGATATCCAGGTCATCGCCAACCCAGGAACAATGCTCTCTTATGCTGACCCTTCTCAGGAGGAAGGGGTTCAGGTCCGACTTTTTCAGGAGGTCTTTGAACAATTCTCCGTGGAGCGAAGGGGTGCATGATGCGATGAGCACGCGATCAAGTCCCTTTTTCTCAATGTTGTCTCTGATCATGTCCTGACCGGGCTCAGAGCAAACAAAGGGGTAGTCTTCCGCAACGGTCACACCGGGATATTTTTTGAAATACTGGCTCAGTTTCTTTACATCAATGGTGTGTTTTATGTTATGACCGCAATGACATATGAATATACCGGTCTTCATACCGAGAGCCTTCCTTTATAAGTCTTATATGCCCTATACGACTTATTGGACCAATAAAAACTTTTTCCCTTGTTTTTTCCACTTTTCACTGATTCATATACTCCAGGCACCTGGCAGCGGCTTCTCCGCCGGATGCAACAGTATCAGGCACATCCTTTGGTCCCGAGGCCATACCACAAACAAAAATGCCATCTATATTCGTACGTGACGGATGGATAGAGTCAGCACTGATAAAGCCGTATTCGTCTCTCTCTATGGACATGATTTTGCAGAGTTCCTCTGTCTGCTTCCGCGGTCTTACCCCTGTTGCGAGAACAACAAGATCCACTTCAACCTCAAGCATTTCATTGCTTAACATATCCTCCACCTTTAACAGTAAACCATTTTTACCCTGCGTTACTTCTCCTGGAATACCTCGTATATATAAAACGCCGCTTTCCTGGGTGCTTTTATAAAATTCCTCATAACTTTTTCCATAGGCTCTGACATCGATATAGGATACATATATCTCTGCGCCTTTAATCCTGTCTTTGACAATGCTGGCATGTTTTGCCGTGTACATACAGCATACCCGCGAACAGAATCTGGCGCCGCTTTGCCGATCCCTGGAGCCGACGCACTGTATAAAATAAAACCTTTTCGGTTCCTTTCCTTTTAAAAGAATATCGCCGCCGGAAGGGCCGGTAACTGAACATATCCTCTCGAACTCAATGCCGGTTATCACCCCTTCGAGAATGCCGTAGCCGTATTCCTTCTTTTCCGTCGGATCATACAGATCAAAACCCGGGGCAAGAACTATACTGTCGTATATTCTTTCTATAATCTCGTCCTGCATATCATGATCAATAGCCTTTACTTCGCATCGTCTTTCACATTCTCCACACTGGATGCACCCTTCTATACGACCGGCAAGACAGCGTGACGCCTCTGCCACAGCATCTGCAGGACTATAGCCGACGGCTACCTCGCTGAAATTGGTTATCCTGTTATTAACGGCAGCCTCCGGCATACGGATACGTTCTTCTTTCAGAGTTTTTGCTGCCAGTCGAGCAACTTCTGCCTCTGTAAGCTGCTCAGGTTTTTTTTCATCTTTAACCGCAGCGATTGGTTCACCTTTTAAATAAAGGTTTATGGACCTGGCTGCCTTCTGTCCGGCTGCAATGGCGTCAACCACATATGCAGGTCCCGTAGAAACATCGCCTCCGGCAAAGACGTCCTCAATATTGGTTGAACCAGTTGCGGGGTCTGTTAAAATCGTGCCGTTTTTTGCCAATGACACCCCTATTGCCTCAACAAAAGAGGTTTGAGTCGTCTGACCGAGGGCCGTAATGACTGTATCGAGAGGGAGCGTATATTCCGAGTTAGCCACGGGGGCAGGACGTCTGCGGCCGCTTGCATCGAGCTCGCCGAGTTCCATGCGGACACACTCCATCTTTGAGAGCCTTCCATTCTCCGCGAAAAAACGAACCGGTGCGGTAAGGAACTGTATTTCTATTCCCTCATGAAGGAGGGCATCTATTTCTTCGTCAGCCGCCGGCATTTCATCACGGGTTCTCCGATAGATAAGCTTCACATTTTCGCTGCCGAGCCGTTTTGCTGTCCTCGCACAGTCGATGGCAGTATTGCCTCCACCTATAACAGCAACATTTTTCCCTGTTGTCAGGGGCTCACCACTGTTTACTGCCTGAAGAAATTTTATGCCATCGATAACGCCTGATATATCTTCTCCTTCCACGCCAGGAAGTAAGCCTTTCGGAGCACCTGTTCCTATGAAAATGGCGTCGAAATCGTTCTTTATTGTATCAATGGTTATATCCTTGCCTATCTCTATTCCGCATTTAATAACAACGCCAAGTTTTTCAATATAATTGATTTCTTTTCTGAGCTCTTCTTTGGGAAGCCTGTATTCCGGTATGGCATACCGCAGCATACCGCCAGGCTCGGGAAGGGCCTCGAAAACAGTTACGTCATGACCTTCCACGGCAAGGTCGTGAGCGCAGGCAAGTCCTGCAGGACCTCCTCCGATAACAGCCACCTTTTTCTCTGTCTTCGTTATCTGGGGTATCTCAAGGGAATTCACATCAAACTGATCAACAACAAAGCGCTTCAGGTCACGAATTGCGAGAGGGTCATCCAGTTGCCCTCTGTTGCAGACCCCTTCGCAGGGTGAATAACAGACCCTTCCACATACTGAAGGAAAGGGATTTGTCTGCCTGATGAGCATGTAGGCATCGGCAAACCTCCCCTCGCTGATATGCTTTAGATACCCCAGGACGTTGGTGTGAATCGGGCATGCATCAACGCAGGCAGCTTTGCATGGACGGTCTTCACGCTTGTCAATACTTGCCTTATTGGGAATGGCCTGCGGAAAGGGAATATAGATTGCCTTTCTCGGACCTGTGCCCATGTTGAATTCACTCTTCATCACCACTGGACATCCTGGGGAACATGAGCCGCAGGCGTTGCATTTCTGAATGTCCACATATCGCGATTTTTTCAGGATAGATACCTGAAACCCCTGCCCAGTTTTTTTTACTTCCCTGGGTTGTGCCCACGAGAGCAGTTCTATATTGTGGTTGAGTGCTACCTCTACCATTTTGGGTGAAAGGGTGCATGTGGAACAATCCAGTGTAGGGAAGGTCTTGTCAAGCTGAATCATCCGTCCGCCTATGGAAGGACCTTCTTCAAGCATGGTCACATGAACTCCGCAGGCTGCAAGTTCAAGGGCAGCAGTTATGCCTCCAATGCCACCGCCTACTACAAGTACATGTTTGTCTTGAGAAGATGAGTTATCCATTATGCAATCCGATTTCAAAAATCTGTAAAATCAAATTATCCTTTCACTATATCTTTCAACTTATCCCTTAGTTTGTTAGCATCGCCGATTATACCGTAATGTGCATATTGAAATATAGGCGCTTCAGGGTCTTTGTTAACAGCTATAATACAGTCGGAATCTTTCATGCCGGCTATGTGCTGGAAGGCGCCGCTTATACCCATGGCAAGATATACTTTGGGCTTAACTGTTTTGCCGGAAGTTCCGACCTGTTGCGCCTTGGGAAGCCACATTTTATCAATGACCGGCCGGGAACCGGATAAGGTTGCCCGCAGAAATCCGGCAAGTTCCTGGTAATCGGCTATTTCATCCTTATTCCCGATTCCTCTTCCGACGGAAAGAAGGAACTCGGCTTTGGTGATATCTACATCTCCCTTTTCCTCTTCTACATACTCAATAAAAGTTCTGCCCTCTGCAAGGGCAAAGTCTTCAAGCGCAGCGGTTTCCACAGGACCTTTTTCAATAACATGCTCTTTAAAACTGCCGCTTCGCACGGTGACAACACAGGGGCCGTTTCCTGCCTGACGAAATTCACCGAATATTTTATCCGAATAATAGCTTTTATAAAAAACATTTGTTTCTTTATCGAAACCGCTTACATCAGTAACAAGAGGCATATTGAAGTGTCCTGCTACATAGGACGCAAGCTCAGTGCCCGATGATGAGTGTGTGAAGACGATCACATCCGGCTTACCGCGGGAATTCATTATCTTTTCTAAAATAGTTATGAAATTCAAAGGATTAAGAAATATCTCCTCATTTACTGCTGTCTTGATAATAATATTTACAAAGTTTCCCTTAATTTCATAGGCGCCTTCCGGTACGAGAAGAACGATGTCCTTTTGCAGGAGGGCTGCAATACCAATGGAATCCAGGTTTCTTTCTTCAAAGACTCCGCGTCTTACTTCAGCTGCAACTAGTGTATAGCTCATTGATATACCCCCTTTTCCTTCAGAATCCCAAGAAGTTCTTTACATATGCCATCAAGTTCTCCATTAAGCATGGTTGCCTCGCCCTTCCTGACCGGGTAAGCCCATTTTACAAGCTCTATGGTGGAGTTTACGTTATCATCGTACTCTTTTCCTTTGAAAATCTTACGTTCTACCTTGGATGCCTTCCGTACCCCCATGATGGAAACATATCTTGGTTCATTGATTCCTGTCTGGATTGATATGACACCGGGAAGCATAATCTTTACCTTTTCCTGAAGACCGCCTTCGAGTTCTCTTCTTGCTATGATGTGGTCACTTTCAAAGGCGTCGATGCCTATCACCATAGACACGAAAGGAAGTCCCAGTTTGGCCGCGAGAATACCGCCAACCGCGCCGAACTGATCGTCCTCGGATTGTACTCCTGTGAAGATTGCATCAAAAGGAACGCTCTCTTTTTTCAGGAAATTCTGTATGACGGTTGCCCTTGCACCGGGATCGTGAAGTATCTGATCGGTCTCAATGAGAAAACCGTCCTTTGCTCCCATTGCGATGGCTCTTCGCAAAACCTCGTCTGATTCGGCATCGCCCATGGAAATTGCCGTCACGGTTCCACCGGTCTTTTCAACAATCCTTACAGCTTCTTCAACTGCGTAATTATCCCAGTCATTCACCTTGAAGGGAACCTTTGAAAGGTCAACCCCCCTGCCCTCGTCAACAATACGAAGTTCTTCTTCCTGTGTTGCAGGAACTCTTTTTGTAAAGACTAAAAGATTCATTTTATAACACCTCCATCAATATCTCGGAAAGCTCTTTCACTTTGATTCCTTTTTCTGTTGCCGGATCCTCAAGGGTCATAACACAGAAAGGACAGCTTGTTGCAATCTCTTCAGCCCCTCTGTCAACTGCTTCCTGAACCCGCAAATCGGCATTTCTCTGGTAGACAGCTTCTACTTCGAAGAACATCCTTCCGCCGCCGCCTTCACAACACATTGAGTTTTCTCTCGACCTTGAAAATTCGAGAAGATCAAGTCCGTCAATAGATGTCAGGATATCTCTCGGCTCATCAAAGATGTTGTTTTGTTTCCCCAGGAAACAGGGGTCATGGTAGATAACCTTCTTATTATATGACTCCCTGGGAACCAAAGAACCATTTTTAATCAGCGATGCGATCAACTCTGTGTAATGGGATACTTTGATTCCCAGGTCGCCGTATTCTTTTTTCAGTGTATTCATGCAATGAGGCGAGAGAGCTATTATTTCTTTTACGCCATACTCTTCAAATACAGCCTTGTTCTCTTCCTGAAGTTCCTCAACAAGTCCCAATTCGCCTATTCTTCTTATCTCATTCCCGCAGCATGCCTCTTCTTCGCCAAGGACTCCGAACTCGACGCCGGCTTTATTCAGTATTGTTGCTACATTTACAGGGATGACCATACACCGCGGATCATAAGCCTGAATGCAGCATGTAAAAAGAAGTCTCCTGGATTCTGTTTCGCTTACATGGGGAATTTCAATTTCCATTTTTTCAAACCAGGCCCCTCTTTTAGCTCGTGAACGACCCCATGGATTCTTCTGAACAAAAGTATTTTCAAGAGCTTTTTGAATTGTTGCCGGTATGTCTCCTTCTTCAACCATTGCAGACCTTAAATCAATGATCATCTCCGATGGCTTTACATCTCTCGGACACCGGATGGTGCATGCGCCGCATGAAGTGCAATACCAGGGGATCGATTCCTCTATCTGGTGCTGGAATTGTTTTTTTCTCACAAGCATACGTATATTGAAGGGTGTTCTTCCTGCCTCAGGGCAGCTTCCTGTACATTTTCCGCATTGGATGCATGTTAATACCCTGGTCTGAGTCTGGATAGCCATATGCACATACCTCTTATAAAAGCTTTATTATAATAATGTATTTTATCCCATTTTCAGTCATAAATTACCTTCCGCCTTTTGAGAATCATATTTTGCAATTTATATACCATGAAGTATAAAAGAAAAAACCTAACGAAATTAAAGCGCATAGAGTGAAGAGGCGGGTGCATCCTGCCTTAATATGTACCGTTATAACACACCTGACACATTTTTGTACACTGTGTGTATCCAAAACAGCAACTGCGTGGTTTCGCAGAGGCAAGGATTATCAATGGAAATGTATCTGTTACATTATTGCCGGCATGATTTTTCTTGCACCTGCAAGGCTGCAAACTGCGTGGTCTCGCAAGAGCAAGTATTATGGGTTGAAGTGTGTTTCTTTGCCCCTACCGGGATAATTATTTTTGTCACCTACAAGTCTACACCATGAAGGTTTTACCTTAACCCACAGTTACCACATAAAACATGCATAGCGTGTTGAACATCTTTAATGCTGTTTGTTCCGCTTCTCCTCATACATCAGTGTATCTGCCTGAGCCATAAGTTCATCGAGGGTTGAGGGGGTTTCAGGATTATAGTGCGCTATACCTGTGCTCAGGGAGAGTTGATAGTTTCTCCCCTCTGGTTTGTTGTAATTATCAAGGATATTGCGAAGACGCTTTATGAGAACATCTCTGGTTTCATCGGTTGTATCTATGGCAAGAATGGCAAACTCGTCTCCACCCATGCGGCCTATGATATCAGATTCCCTGAAAACCTCTTTCAGGATGGTTGCAATCTCAAAAAGTGCTTTATCTCCTTCCTGATGACCCAATGTATCGTTAATCTGCTTCATCTTATCCAGATCAGCAAAGAAGAGGAGCATATCCTTCTTTGTCCTCTCTGCCATCTTCAACTGCTGTTCGGAGAGGGTAATGAATCCACGACGGTTATAGAGGCCGGTGAGCTCATCTGTAAGGGAAATGACTTGGAGCTTTTCTTCAAGCTGCTTGCGGTCTGTGATGTCCCTCAAAATACCTATTGCAGACCATCTGTTCTGTAAATATACCGCGGAAAGGGACAGTTCAACAGGGAACTCCGTTCCGTCCTTTCTGAGGGCCGAAAGTTCCAGGGTTTTTCCAACAGCACTTCCTTCCCCTGTTTTCTTAAAATGGTCCAGCCCTTTTGTGGAGGACTGATAGTATTTTTGAGGCACAAGGAGTGTATGGAGCTCTTTCCCTATGGCTTCATCAAGGGTATAGCCAAATATCCTTTCGGCCGCTTTATTCCAGTAAGTGATGATACCGTCATTGTCCATAATGATTATTGCATCATATGCTGATGCACTAATAGCCCGGAATGTCACTTCGCTCTCGTTCAGTTTTTTTTCTGTCCGTTTACGTTCTGTTATGTCCTCCCCTGAACCAAGTGTTCCTGTAACATGTCCATTTTCATCATAGAAAACCGTATTGTGCCAAGCAATGAGCCGCTCATCACCTGCTTTGGTGAGAACCGGATTTTCGTAAAACTCGACGGCCTCAATCTCTCCCGCCAACAACCTTAAAAAAGAAGCCCTTACAACATCTCGTAGCCTTTCAGGGAGGAACGTATCAAACCAGTTCATGCCGACAACTTCGTGTTCTTCATAGCCTAACACCTCACAACCCTTCCTGTTGATAAGCATAACCTTCTGGTCGGTGTCGATAGCGATAAACATCACTCCGGCTACATCGAGGTATTGCTGTGCTTTATCTCTTTCTATTTTTAAATCCCTGAAGAGCATGCTGTAAGGGCTATCAAGTCCTGTCACAATTATTGCTTTGTATATAAGATAAAATGAGACAATTTTTAAGACATGTCCAAGCATGTTTGAAAAACCGTAAACATCCGTATAAAGGGTAAAAGACATTTCTGACGCAATGACAGTTACGGTAGATGCAGTAAGTAATTTTAATATGTAAGGATCAAAATAAGTTCTTTTTTGATATAAAAAAACCAGAGAAACTAATAATATGGCTGAGATTATGTATTCACTTGTCACCTTAAAGGCTGTTAAGCCCTGTCCCTCTATAAAGCAGTCAGGGAAAATCCTGTAAAATATTGCGAAGAGGAGAAGAAAAGATACAACAGAATAAGCCATAAATGTCCGCCCCGCCCTGAGCTTTCTCGCTGTGAAAAACGGAGCAAGAAGAAGGGTTATGCTCCCCACGTATCGTGCGGCAATCCATAGCTGGGTTGGCAGGTTGGAATCGTATCCTCTAAAAATACCCATGCCTTTATAGGCAAATGTGTGGATTGTATCGATAAAACCAATAAAGAGGTAGGCAATACCTACAAGGAAAAAATAGTTGTTCGTGAAAAACCGGCGGGTATTCCAGGCAATCATAAAGATGCCGCATGCTATGACTATTGAAAATAATTCAGAAAGACCGTGGAACAGAGGATAGCTGTAACGCTTGACCAGGTATAGGCCAAACATGATTAGAGCCGCAAACAGGGCATCTAACCACGGTTTTGAGGCATGGGTTATGCGTTTCTCATCCAAAGCTAAACCCATTCTCCCTGAACAATCTCAGACATGCTTCCACCACTTGAGTATCATAGAGGGTGCCTTTGTTCTTCTTTATCTCCTCAAGGGCAGCATCAATACCTTTAGCAGGTCTGTAAGGCCTGTGGGAAGACATAGCTTCAACCACATCGGCAACAGCAACGATCTTTGCTTCAGGGAGGATCTGGTCGTCATTTAATCCCTGGGGATAACCTGAACCATCTAACCTCTCATGGTGCTGGAGGACTATCTCTGCTACGGGATAAGGCAATTCTACATCCTTTAATATGTCATAGCCTGATTGAGAGTGAACCTTGATAAGGCTGAATTCTAAATTTGTGAGCATGCCGGGCTTGCTTAGTATCTCAGCAGGAACCGAGATTTTCCCGATATCATGGATAATGCCTGCCATTCTCATATTATCGATCGTATCCTTTGGTAAACCCATCTCTTGAGCGATTACCCGTGCAAGATTTGATACACTCTTCTGGTGACCTGCGGTATACGGGTCTCGAGTCTCAACTGTTAAAGACAATGCCTGGATGGTGCCTATTAAACTTTTTCTCAGTTTTTCCAGGGTCTGTTTCAGCTCTTCTTCGGCAAGTTTACGGGAGGTAATGTCTTCAATGGTGCCTTCTACAGAATAAGGGGTATCCCCAGTCTCATCTTTGACCGCACGGGCATTGATAGAAGCCCAGAAGGTGTTTCCGTCCTTTCTCTTCAGGTGCACTTCAAAACCTGTTACCGTACCCCTTTCTTGAAGGATACGGAGAAACTCATTGCGATCGTCAGGATTTGCATAAAGCTGTCTGCCAATGTTTGTGATTGCCCCAATCATTTCCTCCGCTGAATTGTACCCAAATATATGTGCCAGCACAGGATTGACAGTAAAAAAATGTCCTTCCGGTGTTGTCTGAAAGATGCCTTCAATAACATTCTCGAAGATGTTGCGGTATTTTTGTTCGCTTAACTTCAGAGATTCCTCTGCCCGCTTGCGTTCGGTGATGTCGCGGACAACACAGATCAACCCGCCGTTATCCAGTCCCGTTAATGATACCTCCTGGGAGAAAGCGCTTCCATCTTTCTTCTTTCCTGTAGCCTCACCTCGCCACTGTCTTTTCCGGATAAACTTGGGTATGATATCGTTATCGAATCTTTGCAGCTCGTCTTCATCATAAAGAACATGCCATGATTTTCCTATTAATTCTTCAGATGAATCGTAACCGTAGATTTTTGCATGAGCTTCGTTCACATAAACATAATTTTGATCTTCGTTAAGGATGGCAATACCATCCGCCGAAGCTTCCATGGCATCGGCTTGTTGTTTAAGTTCCCCCTCCGCCTGCTTGCGGTCGGTGATATCCTCAGAGATACCCAGCAGATATTTTGTGGTCCCATCGGAACCCCGGATGCAGACCTTCCGGGTATGGAGAAGCCGCTGGCCTTTCCTGGCCGTCAGTATATGTTCTTCCGGGATGTCCAACATGTCGGCCTCTCCATCGAGCACTTCCCGGTCCTTGGCCATGAAGTGGGCTGCCTGTTCGGGAGGAAACAGGTCCAGGTTGTTCTTCCCCATCAAATCACTACGGTCATATCCCAGGAGTTCCTCTCCGGCACGATTGAATATTACAAAACGCAGGTCTGTTGACTCTTTGAGGAAAATCATGAGCGGGATATTTTCCACGACTGCCTCGAAGAGTGCTTTCGACTCCTTCAGTTCCGCCTCAGCTTGCTTGCGTTCGGTAATGTCTTCATAGGTACCTTCAAAGCGGAGAATATTTTCTGCCTTATCCTTGACTGTACGGACATTGGCAAGGGCCCAGAACAGGCTTCCGTCTTTCCGGCGGTGTTGTAGCTCAATGCCCTCTACCACACCCTTCTCTTTCAGTGTGTTTACAATAGCTGAACGATCTTCAGGGTGCATATATATTTGCTCACCTATGTTGGTTACAGAGGATATGAGTTCCTCCGGTGAGTCGTATCCCAGCATCCGTGCCATTGCAGGATTTGCACTTAAGAATTGTCCTTCCGGTAAGGTCTGAAAGATACCTTCAACTGCGTTCTCGAAGATGGAACGGTATTTGACTTCAGCCTGACGAATGGATTCCTCGGCGTGTTTGAGGTCAGTAATATCAGTCATGGCTGTACGCACCACAGAGGTCTTGCCGGGTATATCTTCCTGTTGGTCGGTCAGGTCCACCCGTATACTGTCCAGCCGGACATAAAAGAAGGGGCCATCATCCCGCAGCAGGAGAAGGTCACAGCTCTGCTTCTCGTCATGTTCTAAAACGCTCAGGAAATGACGATCCCACAGGTCTCGGTATTCGGGGGCAACAAATCTTCTAAAACTTTTATTGATAAGCTTTTGACGCACAACGCCGAGAAGGGTTGCACAGGTTAAGTTTATCTCTGCAATCAGGCCATCCCCGGTAAAGGTAATGTAGCCCACGGGGGCGAAGTCATAGAGATCTATGTATCTGTCCCTGGACTCTTCCAGGGCTAACCGGGCCTTCTTGAGTTCCTCATTCTGCATCTCCAACTCTATCTGATGCACCTGAAGCTCATGGATAAGCTTCTGTGCGTCTCCGTAAACCTCACCTTCTACATGCTTAGTCTTTATTTCCCTCAGACGCTCTTCAGCGCTCTTGCGTAAATGTTCTGCCTGTGAGGGCTTGTCCGGCTTGGTTTTATTTTCCATAATTCCTTTTTAAAAATAGACTATAGACTATTTAAATTCTCTGCGTGTCGGTCATCGTTCACCATTCCCTTACCTTTCAAATCGCAAATCGGCAATCGCAAATTTAACCCATTCTCCTTCCATCTCCTTCCCGTTTTCACTATTCACTGCCTTTTTTACTTTTGCTCCGTAATGCGTTTTTCCAATTCAGCCTGCGTTTTGCGAAGCTCTGCCTCCAGCGTCTTGGATACGGTGATGTCAGTAAAGGTGATCACCACTCCTTCGATCTTGTTCTCCAGGGTGCGGTAAGGCATTATGCGCACCAGAAACCATTTTCCGTCTCTTGCGGCAATCTGTTTTTCGAGAAAAACCAGTGTCCGCAGCACTTCCCGTGCATCTGCGACAAACTCCGGGTAGATCAGGTCCGAGGCAATGTCTGTAACAGGCCTGCCCGCATCGCCGGGAATCAGCTTAATGATCCTGGATATCCGGCCGGTGAAGCGCTGCACGGTCAGCGCATTGTCCAGAAACAGGGTGTCAATGTTCGTGCTGTCAAGGAGGTTTTTCATATCGTTTTTCGCCAGGGACAGATCATCCACCTTAGCCTGCAGCTCATTGTTGACTGTCTGCAATTCCTCGTTCATGGACTGCAGCTCCTCCTTGGAGGTGGTCAATTCCTCGTTGGTGGACTGCAGCTCCTCGTTGGTGGACTGCAGCTCCTCGTTGGTGGATTTGAGTTCTTCCTGTGAGGTCTGCATCTCTTCACGGGTGATCCGCAACTCCTCACGGGCCTGTTCAAACTCCCGCTCAATTTCTGCCACCCTGGCGCTATGCCCGGAAATCCTTGAAGTCTTGCCCGGCTTTGTTTCTGGTGGCATTTCCACGTCTTTAAAGATGATCAGCATCATCCCCTGCAGGGCCTTCGGCTCTGTGATGGGCTGGATGGTGAAATCCACGGCCTGCTCACCACCATCGGTACTTACCTTCTGGCTTTTAACGGCGACCATGCATTTTTCTCGTAACGATTTCTGGAAGGCGCCGACCAGTTCGTAGCGCAGCCCATCGCGGGCCATGGCATAGATGTTCCAGTTTGCCTTCCCTGCCGCCGGTTCCAGGTATTTGCCTGTCCGCCCGCTGATGTACATGATGTCGCCTTTGTCGTTTGTCAGTATGGCTGCCGGTGCATAACGCGCGAGAATCAATTGGTCTGCCAGGGCCTGGAAGTTAATGGCAGGTATATGCGCCGTATCCCGCGGCAGAGCATCAGGTTTGGGGGGGGAGAAGGAAGAAGGAAACTCAATGTATTCGATCCCCGGGGCAGTGTCAAGGCGGCGGTAGATCCTCGTCTTGACGTCCAGCGGTGTGAAAAGGCCTGTAAAAGCGCCTATGGTCTCTGCGCTCCCCAGAAACAGGATGCCGCCGGGATTCAGGCTGTAATGAAAGAGCGGCAGGAGCTTTTTCTGTAGTGCCGGTTCTAAGTAAATGAGGAGGTTCCGGCAGACCAGGATGTCGAGCTTTGTGAAGGGGGGGTCCATTACGAGGTTCTGCGGGGCGAAGATTACCATCTCTCGGATCTCCTTGCCCACCCGGTAGCCGTGCTCTTCCTGAACAAAGAACCGGCTAAGGCACGCAGCCGGGACATCGGCAACAATGTTGGCCGGGTAGACGCCCTCCCGGGCCTTATCGATGGCATCCTTGTCCAGGTCAGTGGCAAAAATCTGGATCGAAAAACTCACTTGCGGCTTCACCTCCTCAAGTACCTCCTTTAAGACCATGGCCATGGAATAGGACTCCTCTCCTGTGGAACAGCCGGGTGTCCAAACCCTGATCATCCCGCCTTCCTTGCGGGCCGCAAGAAGCGCCGGGATCACCTTCGTTTTCAGTTGCTCCCACGCAGCCGGGTCGCGGAAAAAGCTGGTCACGCCGATCATCAGTTCCTTGAACAGGAGTTTCGTTTCCTGGGGGTTTTCCTGAAGAAACCGGACGTAATGCATAATCCGGTTAATCTGGTGGATACCCATGCGCCGCTCGATCCTGCGGTAAACGGTAGTTTTCTTGTACAGGGAAAAGTCATGACCGGTCTGTGCCCTGAGTATGATAAATATCTTTTCCAGGGAACTCTGCGCCTTGTCCTCCATGTGCATATCGGACTGCAGACCTTGGCGGGCATGCTTGAGATAGGCAATGATCCTGTCGGGCAGTTCTTCAACCGGGGCTACAATGTCGGCCAGCCCTGCGTCGATGGCGCTTCGTGGCATGCCGTCGAATTTGGCCGAGGAGGGTGTTTGGACAAAGACCAACCCGACCTTTTCCTTTATGGCCTTAAGGCCCAGCGTGCCGTCAGAACCCATGCCGGAAAGAATGACACCTATGCTTTGATCCTGCCGGTCGTATGCGAGGGAACGGAAGAAGAAATCAATGGGCAGCCTCAAACCCCTTACTGCTGTGGGTTCGAGCAAATAAAGGACATCGTGCAGGATGGACAGGTCAGCGTTCGGGGGGATCACATAGACGCAATCGGGCTCGACCTTCATCCGGTCTTTGGCCTGGTAAACCGACATACCGGTGGCACGTTGGAGCAGTTCCACCATAATACCCTTGTGCGTTGGGTCCAGGTGCTGAACAATGACAAATGCCATGCCGCACTTTACCGGCACCTTTCCCAGGAATAGTTCCAACGCCTCCAGTCCGCCTGCGGAAGCGCCGATGCCCACAATGGGAAAGGCTTTTCCGGTTTCCGGCTTAACTGGTTTTTTGGTCTTTGTGGGTTTTTTGCTTTCTTTCATGGGTTCTCCCTTACTCAAAACTAAATTGTTTCTCCCTGAACAGTTTTAAACAAACCTCCACTACCTCTGCATCGTAGAAGATACCTTTGTTCTGCTCTATCTCTTCGAATGCCTTTTCGATGCCGAGACCGGGCCGGTAAGGCTGGTCACAGCATATCCCTTCCACGGTATCGGCAACAGCCAGTATTCTTGCTTGAAGGAGAATGTCGTCGCCTTTAAGGGCATTGGGGTAACCTGACCCGTCTATATGCTCATGATGCTGGAGCACTATTTCAGCCAACGGCCAGGGGAATTCTATACCTTTTAATATCTCGTATCCAGTCTGGACGTGGGTTTTTACAAGCTGCGATTCGATCCCGGTAAGTTTGAGGGGTTTGCTTAACAATTCAACGGGAACGGATATATATCCCAGGTCAAGGATGGACGCTGCCATAGAAATGCCTTCGATATGTCCTGCTGAAATGCCCATTTCGCTTGCTATTGCGCAGGCAAGTTTTGTCATTCTCTGACGGTTTTTCGGTGCCTGAGACATTCCTTGTTCTATCACTGACATTAGGACATGGAAGGTGTCTTCCATGGCCTTTTCAAGCATCTCCTTGCTTTGTTTTATCTTTTCTTCCATCACTTTCCGCTCTGTAATATCAACCATTACGGCTCTTATGCTTTTGCCGTTTCCGTCTGCATCAGGCACGGATATGCCTTCCATGAGCACAACACGGGATGGTGTATCCAGTTTGAGTTCGCAGGTCTGTTTTGCATCGGTCTCACATACTTTTTGACAGAATGCATTAAAAGCGGGATGTGAACCGAGTGATATGCATGTCTGGAAACGTTTACTGATCAGTTTTTGTCTTTCCACGCTGAGAAGGGTTGAGCTTGTCAGGTTTGAATCGAGTATCAACCCCTTTTCATCAAATGTGAAATACCCTACCGGGGAGAAGTTATAGAAATCAAAATAATTGTCCCGTGATATCTGAAGTTCATGCTGTGCCCTGTGAAGTTCTTCATTTTGCATCTCCAGTTCGGTCTGGTGAACCTGAAGCTCATGGATAAGCTTTTGCGTATCTGCAAAAACTTCGCTCTTGGTCTTTGAGTCCCTCAGATGCTCTTCGGCCTTTTTGCGTAAATATTCAGCCTGTAAGGACTTATCCGATCGGGTTTTGTTCTCCACAATACCTCCTTTCCGGTGATGATTACAGCATTATTAAATGCCGATTACGTCGGTAAAAAAATCTCTGCAACCGTACTTCATTTCTTTTTCTGCATGCTTTTTTGCGGAATTTCTGTTACCCATGCGAGACTATATCCTTTCAGGGATGCACACATTTTTTAGACATTGACAAGATATTGGATTTTTTAATGCCTCATGAGGTGAAGAGACAAATCCTTGATCATTGTCTCCGTCCATATTA
>Ga0351912_1028_pt1 | contig 19711 bp, 8 predicted proteins | sample TotcelHT113001M3_FD_206863 | JGI IMG/M metagenome (GOLD analysis project Ga0351912, IMG submission 206863) | Enriched cells from coal bed in the Powder River Basin, Montana, United States - Total cells T11 rep1 HSBNCT.T11.300.1.M3 ...
GGCAGGCTGACGCAAATGACGGAGGCCGATATCCGCGCCGCGCGCGAAGAGACGATCGCCATCCTGGATCCGACGGGCCCTGACGCCACCGCGCGTCTGCAAACCAGCGTCGTCAGCGGGCACAAAGCCGATTTCGGCTTGATGTTGATGGACTCCGACCCGCTGAAGATCGACGCCGTCCATCAGCGTTTGCTGGCCGGCCGCTTGGGAGCGGCCCTGCGGCCGGGGTATTCGTTTGTCTCGATGAGCGAGGTTTCCGAGTATGTACCGACGGTCCAGCAGTACGCCGAGCGGCTGCTGCAGGACGGCGAGCGCGAGGAGAACGCGACGTTCAAGACCAAAGTCAAAGCGTACGAGTCGCGGCTGCCGTTGATGAATCGGCAGCGGCTGACGCCGGAGCTTCCCACGTGGCCAGCGACCTGTTTCTACCCGATGAACAAACGCCGCGACGTCCAGGCAAACTGGTTCACGCTGCCGTTTGCCGAACGCAACCGGATGATGGCCGAACATGCTCGTAGCGGTATGGAGTTCGCCGGCAAAGTCTCGCAGTTGATCACCGTTGGCGTCGGCCTCGACGATTGGGAGTGGGGCGTCACGCTGTGGGCTCGCAATCCACAGTTCCTCAAGGATATTGTCTATCGGATGCGGTTTGACGAAGCCAGCGCGCGCTATGCCGAATTCGGCCCGTTCTACGTCAGCTACGTGATGTCGGCTGTGGCGATGCTGGATCATTGCCGGATCGGAAATTCCGCGTGACGCCGCGCGGCCAGGGGGCGTCAACATGCGAGCTTTGGCGGAACCTGCCCGCTCGTGGCCTGTCGATTGCCAGTTGCGGCACAAGCCCGGTGCCTCGGGAGGCGATCTGCACTAACCCCGTGTATCCTCAAAAAGGAACGAAGCGATGGCGAGTCGGTTTGCTTTGATCGTGTGGTGCTTGACAGGCCTGGCCGGCGTGTGCGGTGGGGAAACACGGGCCTTGCAGGCCGCAGAGGTGGCCTTGGTCCCCGCGCCGGTTTCGCTGCAAGCGGACCCAGGCCGCTTTGCATTCACGGCCGACACCAAGGTTTGGGCTGGCGGACCGGCCGCTGCGGAGGCCCGCAAGTTGATCGACGCCCTGACACCCGGCTTGGGCCGCGAACTGGAGCTGACGGAAACCGGCTCCGCCCAGTCGGCGGGCATCGCGTTGCAGCTGGACGACGCCCTGCACAGCGAGCTTGGCTCGGAAGGCTACCAACTGGAGGTCAGCCCGCAGCGGATCGAACTCCGGGCGGCCGAACCGGCGGGACTGTTCTACGCCATCCAAACCCTGCGCCAGTTGCTCCCGCCCGAGTTCTTTGCCGCCGCGCAGCCAATCCAAGGCGAGGCCCGCTGCCTTCCGTGCCTTCGCATCACCGACCGGCCGCGGTTCGCGTGGCGCGGGCTGCTGATCGACCCGGCGCGGCACTTCCTGCCCAAGGACGACGTGCTGCGGTTTATCGACGTGATGGCCCAGCACAAATTCAACCGCCTGCAGATGCACTTGACCGACGACCAGGGCTGGCGGATCGAAATCAAGAAGTACCCGCGGCTGACCGAGATCGGCGCTTGGCGCGACGAGACGCTGGTCGGACACTACGGCGACCAGCCGTGGCAGTTCGACGGCCGGCGTCACGGTGGCTTTTACACGCAGGACGACATCCGCGAGCTGGTCCGTTATGCCGCCGAGCGGTACGTCACGATCGTGCCCGAGATCGAGATGCCCGGCCATGCCCGGGCGGCGATTGCCTCGTACCCGGAGCTGGGTGTGTTTCCCGACAAGCAACAGGAAATCCGCCCCTGGACGCGGTGGGGAATCAGCGAGGACATTTTCGCGCCGCGGCCGCGGACGATCGAGTTCTGCAAGGAGGTGCTGAGCGAAGTGATGGCCCTGTTTCCCAGCCGCTATATTCACATCGGGGGCGACGAGGCGGTCAAGACGCAGTGGAAAGCCAGCGCGGAGATCCAGCAGTTGATCCGCGCGCAGGGCTTGCAGAACGAGGCGGAACTGCAAGCCTGGTTTACCAAGCAGATCGACGCCTTTCTGACCGCCAATGGCCGGCGGCTGGTGGGCTGGGACGAGATCCTGGAAGGCGGGCTGCCGCCCGGCGCGGTGGTCATGAGCTGGCGGGGCGAGAAGGGCGGGATCGCCGCCGCGCAATCCGGCCACGACGTGATCATGGCGCCGACGTCGCACACGTATTTTGATTACTACCAAGGCCCGCGCGAATCGGAGCCGTTGGCCATCGGCGGCTTCTTGCCGTTGGAACGGGTCTATCAGTATGAACCCGTCCCGGCAGCCTTGACGGCCGACCAGTCCCAGCATGTGCTGGGCGCTCAAGCCCAGCTGTGGAGCGAGTACATCGCGGACGCGGGGCACTTGCAGTACATGGCTTACCCCCGCGCCTGTGCGCTGGCCGAGGTGCTGTGGTCCCCCCGCGGAGACCGCAACTTCGAATCGTTTCTGCTGCGGCTGGACTCGCATCTGGCGCGTCTCCAGGCCGCGGAAGTCAATTTCGGGCCGCTGGACCGAAAACCGCTGCGATGGCCGGGAAAGACGGACGCCGCGGCCCCCGCGGCCGCCCGCGGACTGGTCCAGCGACTGCTGCCCCGACATGCCGACCGATTCGAATTCGAGGTCCTGTCGGCGGAGCAAGGCCGGGACGTGTTCGAGATCGAATCGCGCGGCGGCCAAGTGGTGATTCGCGGCAACACGGCCGGGTCGATGGCCACGGGCCTGAACTGGTACCTCAATCGCTTCTGCCACTGCCATGTATCGCTGCACGGCCGCCAGTTGGACTTGCCCGATCCGCTGCCGATGGTGAGTTCCAAAGTCCGGCAGGTCACCTGGGCGCGGTATCGCTACTTTCTGAACTACTGCTGTTTCGGCTATTCGCTGTCCTGGTGGGACTGGGATCAATGGCAGGAACTGATCGACTGGATGGCCTTGCATGGCGTGAACATGCCGCTGTCGGTGACGGGGCAGGAAGCGGTCTGGCAGGCGGTCTGTCGGCGGCTGGGGATGAACGAGGCCGAAATCACCGAGTTTCTGGCCGGCCCGCCATTCCTGCCGTTTCAATGGATGGGCTGCCTGGACGGCTGGGGGGGCCCCCTGCCGCAGGACTGGATCGAGCGTCACGAGCAGCTGCAGAGCAAGATCCTGGCCCGCCAGCGCGAGCTGGGCATGACCCCCGTGCTGCAAGGCTTTACAGGCCATGTGCCTGCCGCGGTCGCGGACAAGTTCCCCGATGCCAAGCTGCACCGCATCCAGTGGATCGAGTGGCAGACGCACTTGCTGGACCCGCTGGACCCGCTGTTTGCCAAAGTCGCCCGGCTGTTCCTGGAAGAACAGACCAAACGCTTCGGCACAGATCACCTGTACGCGGCGGATACGTTTATCGAGATGACGCCGCCCAGCGGCGAGTTGGAATACCTGGACCGCCTGAGCCGGGCGATCTACCAGGGGATGATCGACAGCGACCCGCAGGCCGTGTGGGTGCTCCAGGGCTGGGCCTTTATGTATCAACGCAAGTTCTGGACGCAGGAGCGGATCCGAGCCTTTCTGGACGCCGTGCCCGACGAACGCATGGCCGTCTTGGACCTGTTTTGCGAATCCCGGCCGATGTGGAACGAGACGGAGGCCTTTTGCGGCAAGCCGTGGCTATGGTGCAACATCCAGAATTTCGGCAACACGGTGTTCCTGGGCGGACCGCTGAACAAGATCGCCGTCGATTTGCCCGCCGCCCGCCGTCACCCGGACAGCGGCCAGCTGATCGGACTGGGATTCGTCAACGAAGGCCTGGGCTACAACCCCGTGGTTCACGACCTGATGTTCGAGATGGCCTGGCACGACCGTCCGCCGGATCTGGAAACTTGGATCGAACAATACGCAAGGCACCGCTATGGCCGAGCGAACGCCAGCGCCGCGCGAGCCTGGCAACGCCTGTTACCGACGGTCTACAGCGGGCCGATGCGGGCGAATTCCGTCGTCAACCGCAAGCCCACCCTGGGCGGCGGCGCGGCGGGTCCAGGAAACTTGGCCGTCGCAGAGGCTTGGCGCGGGCTGCTCGAGGCGGCCGACGAACTGGGTGCCGCCGACACGTACCGCTTCGACTTGGTGAATGTCGCGCGACAAGTCCTGTCCGGCCAAGCGGCCGTATTGCATCGGCGAGCCGTCAAAGCTTGGCAAGCCAAAGAGGCCCCGGCCTTTGACCAGGCGGCACAGCGCTTTCTGGACTTGCTGCTAGACCTGGACGAACTGTTGGCGACGCGCCCCGAGTTCCTGCTCGGCACTTGGCTGGAAGACGCCAAACGCTGGGGAACCGACGACGCCGAACGAACGACGTTCGAATGGAATGCTCGGCGGGTGCTGACGCTGTGGGGCGAAGGCCCGGCGATCGACGATTACGCCAGCAAGGAGTGGTCGGGCCTGATCGCCGGCTACTACCGGCCGCGCTGGCAGCGGTTCTTCGACGAACTGGCCGCCTGTCTGCGGGAGGACAAGCCGTTCGACGAGAAGGCTTTCCAGGCCGCCCTACGCCCGTGGATGGCCCAGTGGTCCGACGGCCGAGAAACGTATGCGTCCCAGCCGCGCGGGGACAGCGTCGCCGTGGCCCGGCGGTTGTGGGAGAAATACGCCGACGAGTTCCAGCCGGATGCCCTCAGCCTGACCACCGGCAAGCCGGTGAGCTGCTCGCACGCCCTGCCACCGTATCCCGCGCACCTGGCCAACGACGGTTGGACCAGCTCGACCGACGCCTACTGGGCCACGGACGTGACGAAAGATCCGGCGGCCTGGTGGCAAGTCGATCTGCAAACGCCGACGACCGTCGGCCGCGTGGTCGTGGTGTGCTATTACGGAGACGAACGGCACTACGGATTCACCGTCGAGACGTCCTTGGACGGCGAAACCTGGGATCTGGCGGCCGATCGGCGAGACAACCGCGAACCGTCCACGGCCGACGGCTACACCTGCCGCATCCCCCCGCGGCCGGTGCGTTATCTGCGGATCACGCAACCGCATAATTCCGCCAACACGGGCCGGCATTTGGTCGAAGTCATGGCGTTTCCGCAGTAGGCCGATGGCCCAACCTGCATTCGAGAATCTCGCGGTCGAATTCTGGGTTTACCCCGGAACGGCGCGGCGTTACTCGGCTTTCCCTTTGCCCGTTCCAGCGGCGACTTCAGCCGGCCAGCGGTGCGCGGGCCAGCGGCTCGTAGGTCGGCCCCGCGGGCGACAAGTGGCTGGCGAACACCACGACATCGCGAACCGTCGAATCGCCTGCGGCAAAGTCCGCATGGTTCTGAATCCGCTGGCCGAGTTCCCCCATGGCCGGCCCGCTCTCGCGGATCCGGCCGATCGTCAGATGAGGGTGAAAGGCTCGGTTCTCCTTGCGAAAACCGCGTTTGGCCAGCACGCGCTCGATGGCTGTCTGCAGGCGGACCAGTTCCGGCTGGCCGCGCGTCACACCGATCCACAACGTGCGCGGGCGGCGAGTGTCCGGAAAGGCTCCCGCGCCGCCGAGTGCGATGTCAAAGGGAGCAAAGTCGGCCGCCGCCTTGGTAACGACGCGGCAGACGTCCGCCAGGGCTTCTTCGCGCACATCGCCCAAGAATTTGAGGGTCAAGTGCATGTTGTGCGGCTCGACCCATCTGGCATCTCCGCCGGCCGGCCGGAGCAATTCGACCAACTCGACCGCCCGAGTCCGAATCTCGGGCGCCAGCTCGACGGCGATAAAGGTGCGAATCTTGTCCATAAAACGGCCGTGCCTACGGCAGCTTCTTGACGCGGATGTTCTTGTAATGCACGACGCTCTTCGGATCGTGCGCCTGCAACGCAAACGTGCCTTCGCCGATCACGCGCTCAAAGCCGCCCGGGGCCGGTTGCTGGTCGGCCGGCTCGGTATAATCGACGACCTGCTTGCCGTCCACCTTGACCGCGACGTGCTTGCCCTTGACCGCAATGTGCATCTCGAACCACTTGCCGTCCTTGGCCGGAGCGTCGAAAACGTCCGACACGCCGTACAGGCCGCCCGTCTTTTTGGGGTCGGAATGCGTATTGTTGACTTGCACTTCGTAACCGTATCGCGGCCACCCCTCGGGTTGGAAACGGGTATGAAAATAAATGCCCGAGTTGCTGCCCTGCGTCGTCATCACTTCGGCCTTGAATTCAAAATCCTTAAACGGCTTCAGATCGCCGTCGTAGAACAGGTGGCTGCGCGGTCCGTGGCACACCAACTCGCCATCCACGATTTTCCACGAATCCTTGTTCTCGCTGGCCTTCCAGCCCGCGAACGACTTGCCGTCGAACAAGCTGACCCAGCCCTCCTCGGCGGATACCAGCGGAGCGGCGAACAGCAACAAGCTCAAAACAGCGGCGGTCAATGGGGTCTTTTTCACAGCGTGCAAACTCCAGGATGGAAAGAGGTTAAGGCGTGATCGCCCGAGGCAGGCATCGCTTGCCCACAAACGGCGAGACGGTCACTCCATACATTACTCTCCGCCGCGGCTCCATTCAAGATCCCCTAAATGCTGCCCCGAAATGCTGCCGGTGCCGGCGGCGAGGTAGACTGGCGGGCGGCGCAGCCGAGCGTGGTACGCCTGTACGGCTTGACGACGGTCGCGTTCAAGAATACACTTGTATCGACTTTGCTAATGAAGCCATGACGTTGTATTTAATTTTCTAATTTGCCCGGCCGCTGGCCGAGGGTGCGGAATCAACGCCACTCGAAGCGGATTCAAAATTCGGGTAGGATTAGAAAGCTCGTAACCCGACGCGTCAGCGAGGCGGTCCAGGTGTTTTCCTCGCTTCCCCTTCGGGCTTGCGATGCGCCGTGAACCAGCCGATACGGCTGAAACGGACCGGACCACGTTGACCCCAAGCCGGAAATGAGTTTGCGAAACATGTACGGATATCCCGAAAAGTACGGCCTCTACGATCCCGCCTACGAGAAAGATGCTTGCGGTGTGGGGATTGTGGCGCACATCAAAGGCCAGCGAAGTCATCAGCTGGTGCTGGATGCCGACCACGTGCTGCGGCGGATGAGCCACCGGGGTGCTTGCGGCTGCGAGGCGACGACGGGCGACGGCGCCGGCATACTGACGGCGTTGCCCCACGAATTCTTGGCCAAAGTGGCTCAAGTCGATTTGCGCAGCGAATTGCCCGAGCCGGGCCGGTACGGGGCGGGCATCGTGTTTTTGCCGACGATCGACGACGAACGGGAGAAATGCAAGCGGGCCATCGAGCGGATCGTCGCCGAGCAGGGCCAGCGGCTGGTCGGGTGGCGGCGGGTGCCGGTGCAGAGCGTCGAGGCCGATCTCGGACCGTCGGCATCGGCGGCCCAACCGGCCATCGAACAGTTGTTCGTGGCCGCTGCGGACGGCCTGGAGGGCGACGCCTTCGAGCGGCAGTTGTACGTGATTCGCAAGCGGGCCAGCGGCGAACTGCGGGGCGACCGCCGCCTGAAACAAGCGGCCATGTTTTATGTCTGCAGCCTGTCGACCAAGGTCATCATCTACAAGGGCATGTTGATGGCCGACCAGTTGTTGTTGTTCTATCCCGACCTGGCCGACGACAGCTTTCGCACGCATCTGGCCATGGTTCATTCGCGGTTCTCGACGAACACGTTTCCCAGCTGGGACCGGGCCCAACCGCTGCGTTTCATGAGCCACAACGGCGAGATCAACACGCTGCAGGGCAACGTGAATTGGATGCGGGCTCGTGAAGGCATGGCGGCCAGCGGCCTGTTCGGCGACGATCTGCCCAAATTGTTCCCGATCGCCGAGCCGGGCTGTTCGGATTCGGGCAATTTTGACAACGTGCTGGAATTCCTGCTGATGTCCGGCCGCTCGTTGCAAGAGGCGGTGATGATGATGATCCCGGAAGCGTGGCAAAAGCACGACACGATGCCGGAGAACAAGCGGGCGTTTTACGAATACCATTCCGCCGTGATGGAGCCCTGGGACGGTCCGGCGTCGATCACGTTCACCGACGGCCGCTGCATCGGCGCCGTGCTGGACCGCAACGGCCTGCGTCCCAGCCGCTACTACCTGACGCATGACGACCGCGTGATCATGGCCAGCGAAGTGGGGGTGCTGCCGATCGATCCGAAGAACATCAAGGCCAAAGGCCGCTTGCAGCCGGGACGCATGTTCCTGGTCGATTTCGAGCAAGGGCGGCTGATCCCGGACGAGGAGTTGAAGAACGATTTCGCCAATCGGCGGCCGTACGGCCAGTGGCTGCGGCAGAACCGCATCGAGTTAGGGGATCTGAAACCCGAGCCAGCGGCCGCCCGCTTCGAGCCCGGCACGTTGTTGCCGCGGCTGCAAGCCTTCGGCTACACGACCGAGACGCTGCAATTCATGCTGCTGCCGTTGATCCAGCAGAAGCGGGATCCGGTCGGCTCGATGGGCAACGATTCCGCGCTGGCTTGCCTGAGCGACCAGCCGCGGCTGGTGTACGACTATTTCAAGCAGTTGTTCGCCCAGGTGACCAACCCGCCGATCGACTCGATCCGCGAAGAAATCATCATGTCCCTGGAGTGTTACATCGGTCCGGAGCAGAACCTGTTGGAGACGACCGAAAAGCACTGCCAGCGGCTGTTGGTTCCGCATCCGATCCTGAAGAACGAAGATCTGGCCGCGATCCGGGCGATGGATTATCGGGGCTGGAAAACTTGCACCATCGACATCACCTTCCCGCGCCAGGAGGGGGCCGACGGGATGTCAGCCGCCCTACGGCGGATCTGTGCGGCGGCCGAAGCGGCGATCGACGAAGGGTACAGTCTGGTCGTCCTGTCGGATCGGGCCCTGTCTGCCCAGCGCGTGCCGGTCAGCTCGCTGCTGGCCTGCGGCGCGGTGCATCACCACCTGGTGCGGCAGGCCAAGCGGACGCGGATCGGGCTGGTGCTGGAGACGGGCGAAGCCCGCGAGGTGCATCACCACTGCTTGCTGGTCGGCTACGGGGCCGACGCCATCAACCCGTATTTGGCTTTCGAGGCGATGTGGCAAGCGCGCCGCGACGGGCTGCTGGACGACGCGGAATTCCCGGACGATGACAAGATCGTGACGACGTATCGCATCGGGGTCGCCAAGGGCATCCTCAAGGTGATGGCCAAGATGGGCATCTCGACGCTGCAATCGTACAAGGGCGCGCAGATTTTCGAGGCGGTGGGGCTGAACCGCGAGGTGATCGAGTTCTGTTTCGCGGGCACGGCCAGCCGCGTGCAAGGCGTGGGGCTGAAGACGCTGGCCGAAGAGACCTTGCGGCGGCACTCGCTGGGCTATCCCACCCTGGCCGGAGATCGGCTGCCCGTGCTGCCCAATCCGGGCGAGTTTCACTGGCGGGCCGAAGGCGAGCGGCACAGTTGGAGCCCGGACGCGATCGCCGACTTGCAGGTCGCGGCCCGGACCGGCGACCGCGACGCGTACTGGCGGTTTGCCAAGCTGTTGAACGAGGACGCCCGCGCCCGCTGTACGCTGCGGGGCCTGTTGCGGTTCAAGGCGGGGGCCAACGGCGAGCCGGTTCCGTTGGAGGAAGTCGAGCCGGCCAGCGAGATCGTGAAACGCTTCTGCACCGGAGCCATGAGTTTCGGCTCGATCTCGGCCGAGGCTCACGAGAGTCTGGCGATCGCGATGAACCGCATCGGCGGGCGAAGCAATACGGGCGAAGGCGGCGAGGATTCGGCGCGGTTCAAGCCGCTGCCCAACGGCGACTCGAAACGCTCGGCCATCAAACAGATCGCCTCGGGCCGTTTTGGCGTGACCGCGTGGTACCTGGCCAACGCCGACGAACTGCAGATCAAGATCGCGCAGGGCGCCAAGCCCGGGGAGGGCGGCGAGTTGCCGGGTCGGAAGGTGGACGAGAACATCGCCCGCATCCGTTTTTCGACGCCCGGCGTGGGCCTGATCAGCCCGCCGCCGCACCATGATATCTATTCGATTGAGGATCTGGCCCAGCTGATCTACGATCTGAAGAATGCCAACCCATCGGCGCGCGTCAGCGTCAAGCTGGTTTCCGAGGTGGGCGTAGGGACCGTGGCGGCGGGGGTGGCCAAGGCGCATGCCGAGCACATCACGGTCTCCGGCGATTCCGGCGGCACCGGCGCTTCGCCACTGACCAGCATCAAGCACGCTGGCCTGCCGTGGGAGCTGGGGATCGCCGAGACGCATCAAACGCTGGTGCTGAACGACCTCCGCAGCCGCGTCGTACTGCAGACCGACGGCGGCCTCCGCACGGGCCGCGACGTGGTCATCGCCGCCTTGCTGGGCGCCGAAGAGATGGGCTTTGCCACCGCGCCGCTGATCACGCTGGGCTGCATCATGATGCGCAAATGCCACTTGAACACCTGCCCCGTGGGCGTGGCCACGCAGGATCCGGTCTTGCGGAAGAGGTTCAGCGGCAAGCCCGAGCACGTGATCAATTACTTGTTCATGGTCGCCGAAGAGGCGCGGCAGATCATGGCGCAGCTGGGGTTTCGCCGGATGGACGAGATGGTCGGCCGCGTCGATTGCCTGGAGCCGGAAGACGCGATCCGACACTGGAAGACGGACGGCCTGGACCTGCGGCCGATCCTGGCGCCGGCTCGCCGCCCGCACGAACTGGTCGCCGTCCGCTGTACAATCCCCCAGAATCACCGCCTGGACCGGGCGCTGGACAACACGCACCTGCTGAAGATGTCCGCCCGGGCCCTGACGCGCGGCGAGGCGATCAAGGCGACGCTGCCGATCATCAACACGCACCGCACGGTGGGCGCGATCCTCAGTCACGAAGTCGTGAAGAAGTGGGGCGAGAAGGGCCTGCCCGACGACACGATCCACCTCAAGTTCGTGGGCTCGGCCGGGCAGAGTTTCGGCGCGTTCCTGGCCGGAGGGATCACGCTGGAACTCGAAGGCGACGCCAACGACTACGCCGGCAAGGGCTTGTCGGGCGGCAAGTTGATCGTCTATCCGCCCCACGACAGCACGTTTGCCGCCGAGGAGAACATCCTGGTGGGCAATGTGGTCCTGTACGGCGCCACCGACGGCCGGGCATTCTTTCGCGGCCGAGCGGCCGAGCGGTTCTGTGTCCGCAACAGCGGCGCGTGGGCCGTCGTCGAAGGCGTCGGCGATCACGGTTGTGAATACATGACCGGCGGGCGGGCGATCATCCTCGGCCCCACCGGCCGCAACTTTGCCGCCGGCATGTCGGGCGGCGTGGCCTACGTCTGGGACGCCGCCGGCGATTTCGCCACCAAGTGCAACTTGGGCACCGTCGAACTGGAACGCGTCGAGGCCGAAGAGGACATCGGTGAACTGCTGGAAATGATCGAAATGCACCAGACGTATACGGGCTCGGCAGTCGCCGAACGGGTATTGGACGAGTGGATGACGATCATCCGCGAACAGTTCATCAAGGTCATGCCGATCGACTACAAGCGGGTGCTGATGGACCGCCGGGCTTTCGAGGAAGAGCAGGAAGCCCCCGTCCGCGAGGAGTTCGCCGCCCGGTAGCCTGGGACCCCCCCCGTCACCAACGACCATCGCCAAGGATTGAAGATTTCATGGGAAAGCCAACCGGATTCAAAGAGTACCCTCGGAAAGCCGTGCCCTACCGTTCGCCGCTGGAGCGGATCGCGGACTTTGACGAGATTTACACCGAGCCCCAGGACAGCCATCTGCGGTCGCAAGGCGCCCGTTGCATGGATTGCGGGGTTCCTTTCTGCATGTCGGCCAGCGGCTGTCCGATCGACAATCTGATTCCCGAGTGGAACGATCTGGTCTACCGCGGCCGTTGGCGGGACGCCTTGGATCGGCTGCACAAGACCAACAACTTTCCGGAGTTCACCGGCCGTACCTGTCCCGCGCCGTGCGAAGGCGCTTGCGTGCTGGGCATCACCGACCCGCCGGTGACGATCAAGAACATCGAGAACGCGATCATCGACCGCGGCTTTGCCGAGGGCTGGATCACGCCGCATCCGCCGGAAACGCACAGCGGAAAAAAGGTGGCCATCGTCGGTTCCGGCCCCGCCGGTTTGGCGGCGGCCGCCCAGTTGAACAAAGTCGGCCATCAGGTCACGGTCTTCGAGCGGGCCGACCGCCTCGGCGGTCTGCTGATGTACGGCATCCCCAACATGAAGCTGGACAAGGCCGTCGTCGAACGGCGGATCCAGTTGCTCCGCGAGGAGGGGATTGAATTCGTCACCCGGACGCACGTCGGCCGCCGCGAGGACTTTCCCGCCGGACACATGACCCATATCATGCAGCAGCGCGGCGAGGATGTCCGGTTCGCGGATCCGGCCGAATTGCGGAAGCAATACGATGCCTTGCTGTTGGCCACGGGCGCCACGGTCCCGCGCGATCTGCCGCTGCCCGGCCGCCCGCTGACAGGCATTCACTTTGCGATGGAATTCCTCACGCAAAACACCAAGAGCCTGCTCGACTCGCAATTGGGCGACGGCGCGTATCTCAGCGCCCAGGACTTGGACGTCATCGTCATCGGCGGCGGCGACACCGGCGCGGACTGTGTGGGCACCGCGCTGCGTCACGGCGCCAAGAGCGTGGTGAATTTCGAATTGCTGGCGGTGCCGCCCAAGCAGCGGCACGCCGACAATCCCTGGCCGCAGTGGCCAAAGGTCTTTCGCATGGACTATTCGCACGACGAGTACGCGGCCAAGTTCGGCAACGATCCACGCACCTACGGCGTGTTGACCAAGGAGTTCGTCGATGACGGCAACGGCCGCGTGGCCGGCGTCCGCACGGTGGCCATCGACTGGTCAAAGCCCAAGGACGACGCGCCGTTCAGCGAAGTTCACGGCACGACCCGCATTTGGCGGGCGGATCTGGTGTTGCTGTCGATGGGCTTCCTGGGTCCCGAACCTGCCGCGTCCGACCTGTTGGGCGTGGAATGCGACGCCCGCAGCAACTACAAAGCCGCCCATGGCGGTTTTGCCACCAGCGTCCCCGGCGTGTTTGCGGCCGGCGATTGCCGCCGCGGCCAATCGTTGGTCGTCTGGGCCATCAACGAAGGCCGCGGTGCGGCCCGCGCGATCGACCGGTACCTGATGGGCGCCAGCACTCTGCCCGCACCCGGCATCACGCTCGGCTCCGCCCTGGCCGTGTGGCGTTAAACGGCGGCGAGACCCGCTTGAATTCGGCTCGTTACGGGTCGCCGGCTGTCCCTGCGATCTGTAACGTCACGGGGCCGAACAGTCCGGACTCCATCCGTTGGGTGTCTTTGGTGAGTTTGCGGATATTGGTCCGGGTCAGTCGCTGTTCCGGCGGCAACCCGTCATCGCCGATGATCCGGTTCGGCCAGAAGTTGACCACCTCGATTTCCAATCGGTTGGCGCCGGGTTTCACGGCGCCGCCAATGTCCACGCGGAACGGGGGCGACCAGACGATGCCGCAGGATTGGCCGTTGACTTTGACTTCGGCCAGTTCGCGGACGTCGCCGAGATCGAGCCAGAGGGGTTGGCCTCCCGCAGAACCTGGTGAATCGTCGGCCAGTTCCAACGTCTTGCGGTAGACCGCCGTGCCCGAATAGAACTTGATGCCCGGCTCGTCGCGCTCGAGCCAGCTCACCAGGTCGGGGAACTCCACGGTTCCAGGCCCACCCCACGCGGGATCGAACGTCACCTGCCAGGGGCCGCTCAGCTCGCTCCGCGTCGCGTACGGTGTGCGATTGGTCTGCGTCGTGGCGGGATGCGTGCCGGATGGTTCGCGGAACACGATGAACCAGGAACCGCACGGGGCGAACTCCAGCGGCAGCGAGATGCGGCCCTCCGCTTCGGCAAAGGCCGTCGCCAACCGCCGCTTGCCGCTGACGGCGTCCCACAATTCCGGCACCTTGCCGGCCACGCGGAACGTACAGGTAACCGTTTCGGCGCGCTTGTTTCGATTGGCGACGAAGTAGATCTCCGTGCTGCCGTCGCGACGATGGATGTAGTCGAGGTCGGTTTCGTCGTCGCCGCCGCGGTACTCAAAGTCCGGCGGCACGCCGACGTCCAACAGCACGTCGCGCGCGGTCTTGCCGGCGACGACTCGACCTGCGTCCCACAGCGCGTCGGCGATCTGTTGCACCTCGGCGTCGCTGTCCCGCAGGCTCATCGCTTCTGCCGGCTTCGGCCCCACGACCGTCGCGCCGGCTTCGACCAACTCCTGCACCTTGCGGAGCACGGCCAGCGAGATGGCCTTGTGATCGCGCAATACCAACAGCCGATAGCTCATGCCGTCGGGCAGCACGATGCGGCCGTCCTGGACGCTCGCTCGCGTCAGCAAGGCCTCCTCGGTGATGACGTCATAGTCATAGCCGGGCAGAACGTTCGCCGGATCGGTGCGTTTGTGTTGAGCGAAATTCGGCACGTGGTCGCCGTAGTAGTAGCAGGCATCGGCCACGAACAGGCCCTGTTGCAGCAGGAACTGGCAGCGGTTGATGTAGCTGAAAAACGGTTCGGACTTTGCCCACCACGTCACGTTGGGGTTCAGGTGCGTGCCGGCGAAATACTGGATGCCCGGCACGCCTTGTTCGGCGGGCGAGCAGACGAACTCGTGCCACACCAACACGTTCAGGCCCTCGCAACACGCCTTGTCGAACGACGGCTTGAGGTTGTCCCAAAGCGTCTCCTGCCAGTGGGGGCCAATGGTGGTGAACCCCTCCGCAGCGACCAGTCGGCGTCCGTAGGTGTGCGCAGCCGATGCGGGCTGTTTGACGAAGAATCGGTTGTTGTCTCCGATGCGATGCCGCCACGACCAGGCCCAAAACTCGGACATCGGCATGTCGTTCCAGCCGAGACAGCGTTGCGCGTCGACCGGCACCGCGTGGGGCCCGCCGGATTCCGGGTGGATCTGCAGCCCATGCTTGTGCGCTCCGTCGCGAAACGGGCGATAGTGGTTGTCGATCGCCAGGTCGCCGAGCGTCTTGCGGAAATCGTGGAGAAACCGGTTGCTCGCGTTGCGGCTGTCGACAATGCGACCGCCCAGCACGGGCATCCAGGGCAGCAGGTCGTAGCCTCGCCGTCGGCGGAACTCGTCCGCCATCGTCGGGGTCCAGTTCAGCGGCTCGACTTCCCAACTGTCGGTGTGCAGGTACCGGAGCGTTGTTCCCGCGAGCGGGCCGGCATCGGCAATCAAGGGCTCGACGACGGCGTCCCAGTAGCGGCCAAAGGCGCCGGCGTCGAGCACGTCGAGCGAGTAGCCCTCCCAGCCTTCGCTGCACGTCGAAACGTGCGAGCGGTTGCCGATCGTACCGCCGAACCGCAGCACCTGCCACGCGCCGGCGGGCACGTCCCACCGCAGCGTCCCCTCTTCGTCCACCTTGGCGGTCAGGTCGATCACATCGGCCGTCAGGGTGTCTTCTTCCCCGGGTACGGCTGGATCATCTTCCAGCAACAGCGTCGTGTCCGGCGCGGAAAAATGCAGCGACTTGTGCCCGGCTTTTTCTTGCCAATGGCGGATCGGGCGTTTCGCACCGGCCGTGTCAGGCCACGAACCCCCGGGGCCGGCCAGGGCCAATTCGGCAATCTGCACGTTGCGAGGAGCCTGGGGAGAGCCGCGGTCGAAGGCACTCGACACGACCAGCCGAAACGCCCGCCCGTTGACAGCATCGAAACGGACCGTGCTCGGTTTCTGCTCGTCGGCGGTAAACGCCGTCACGGGGCGAAACTCCTTGCCGTCCTCGGAAACCTGCAACTGGCATTCCCGAGGCCCGTACATGGGGCGGGGGTGGATCGTGAGCCGGTCGACGACAACCGGTTCGCGAAACTTCAGCAGCACCCAGGCCGGCTTCTCTCCCGTCGGCCCCTTGCCCGGTTGCGCACCCGACGACACCCAAAACGTGTTCGCATCGCCGTCGGCAAGGTCCCTGAGCGGATGATCCGACTGTTCGGAACACGATTCCAATCCAACCAGCAGATGGTCCTTCTCCTTCGTCGGCTTGACGGGATAAGCCAGGATCATCGCATCGCGATAGTACCCCTCGCGGACGGCCGGCACGGGCAGCTTCTGCTCCAGGGTCGCCGGACCGGTCACCCGCATTTCCGACCAGGTGAGTTTCTTGGCGGCGTCGTCGGCGGTGACCATCGGGCCGCCCAGGTTCCAGCCGCTTTGAATGTTCAAGCTCATTTCCAGCCCCAAGCGGTCGGCTTCGCGCAGCGCGTGCTTGTACAGTTCGCGCCACTCGGGCGAAAAGAAGGTCGCCCCGTGAGGCGCCCGCTCGTTGCCGTCCTGGGCCGAGCCGTCGGCATCGCAGATCAGCGCGCCGCCAAACCCCTTGGCCTGCATTTCCTCCAGGTCGCGGGTGATCGCTTCCTTGGTGACGCAGCCGTTCAGCCACCACCAGTAGGCCCGCAGCCGCGCTTCTCGCGGCGGCGAAGCCCAACCCGATTCGAGCGATTCGGCGGCCGGGACGCTCGCCGGCAGCAGGACCAACAGCAGCAGGAGAAGCATACGGCGAGTCATGGCAGTTCCTCGGCAAAAAATGTTGCGGATGGCGGCAGCTCGGATCAGGACCGGGCCGAGCAGACCCGAAGGCCGCAGCGGCGAGTCCTTATCGTAATGCATTCTCCCGGCTACCTCAATTCCTTCGTTTCCACCCGGCTCAAGGTCACCGGCCCCAGCAGGCCCGATGACTTTGCATCCCAGCCCGAGGCGTCGAAGGGCTCGTACATGTGGCTTACGAAATTGATTTCGTAAAACTTCTTCCAGTCGACCCCTCGTTTGTCCAGGTCTCGAATCCGGTTGGCCGAGAGGTTGGTCACCTCGATGGCCAGTTCGTTCTCGCCCGCCTGGAGCAGGCCGGTCACCTCCACATGAAATGGGTGCGCCACCACGACGCCCGCCGGACGACCATTGACCCACACGCGAGCGCTCTCCCGCACGTCGCCCAAATCGAGCAACCAACCGTCGGCCTGTGGCTCGGGCAGATCTACCTGGATGGTGTATCGCGCCGCACCGGCAAATCGCTCGGCTTCCGCACCGCCGATTTCCGTCCAGCACTTCAGCTCCCGGGTCGAAAAAGGCTGCGGCAGAACCGGGCCGCCTTCGGTAAACTCGACGGCCCACTGCCCTTGTACGACGATCGGCTCGCCGACCCGCTGCTTGATCGGCCATGCAGGGCCGTCGATCGACTTGTCGGCAAACGCGCGCAGCACGCGAGCTTCGCCCGGCTGCATTTGCAGATACACCTCGGCCCGACCGCTTTCGCTCCGCAGCGGAGCGACGCCCGTACGGGCCGTCATCGGATCCATCAGCACGGCCGATCGGCAGGGCGAAGCCAGCCCAACCCACCCGCAAACCGCCGCGGCCGTGTGATTGGCGATGAAATACGACACACCGGTGGCACTCTTGCGGCGAATGAACTGCAAGCCGTGATCGACCAGCGGCTCTCGTTCTATCTCGGCGATCTCGAACAGTCCCGCGAGGTCGTCGCCGATAGCCAGTCGGCCCCTGCCCACGGTATGCACCCCCGCAGCTTGTTGAGAGAACGGGGCCAGCAGATCGCCAAGCCGCTGTTTCCGTTCGGCGTGGTCGTGCCAGCCCGGCACGTCGTCCGGAAGCCCTTTCCAGACCAGCACCGTGGCTCCCTCCGCAGCCAGGGCAAGCAGGTGCCGGGCCGTTTCGACCGGCATGCATCTGGCCGCGGGCACGAGGAGCGTGCGATACTCGCTGCCGCCGCCGCTGCGGAGTGTTCGCCCGCCGCTGCGGGTACCACGCACCTGCGAATCCGAAGCGAAATCGAAGGTGTGTCCGTTTTCCATCATCCAGCGGCCGGCTTCTCCACAAGCGGTCGTTTCGATCCAGTCGGGATGATGCACCGAGAAACGCAGCTCCCGATGACCGCCTCCCATCCACAGATCGTAGACCGGCCAATAGAGAAGCACGTCGTTGTGCGGCGTCCCCTCCTGCAACACGCTCTGGCACCGCGTGATGTAGGCGTTCAGCGCTGGCACATCCCGAAAGATCGAATTCCGGGCGTTGGCTTGGGTCGAAGCATAGAACAGCCAGCCCGGCCACGCGGTCTCTTTCGGGGCATAGCAGATGCCGTGGTAGTAGATACAGTTGATGCCGTTCAGCAGCAGTTTGTCCGACTCGGCCTTGATGTGCGACAGGGCTGTGTGATAGTGGTTTCGCAGCCAGGTGAAGCTCTCGGAGATCACCACCTCGCGACCGGCCACGTGGGCGGCCGAGGAAGCGAACCGGTTGACCAGGTCGCTCTGCCGGTCGGGCCGGATCAATTTCGGATCACGACGGAAGCCGGGGATGCCGAACTGTGACGCCCCGAACACTTCCGTTTCGGGAATCGAGGCCGCCGCATACATGTCGAGCAGGTTGGCCGGCGCGCCGTGAGCCTGCATCCGCAAACCGCTGCCCCGCTCGTTTCCCCAGCGGACGATTTGCTCGACACGGCCGATCAACACATCCGAAAGCGTCTCCCGATAGTCGCAGACGACTCGCCGCGCCTGGTCCGCATCTCCGCGGCCGGCCAGGGCCTCGGCGTGTTCCTCCAGCGCATACCCGCGCAACTGCCGGAAGGCTTCCAGGAACTCGGGGCACCAGTTTCCGGGGTTCTCGAACGAGTCGTAGTAAAAGGCGCGCGGCGCGGCGCCGTTCCCCTCGGCAAACTGCCGGTCCACCCAGTCCAGGTGCAACGCGACCGCGGCCTGCGAGTAGGGATTGATGGTCAGTCCCTCTCCGCCGGGACCTGCCCGCTTGACCTTGGCGCTGTTCTGCCGCGCCTCGATCCGGCCGTTCTCCACCACCAGATTCTGCTCTCCGAATTCCGGCGTCACATGCGGTCCGCCCATCCGCCAGCCGGAGCTGGGCGTCAGGTCGATGTTCATGCCCAGCCGCTTTGCCTCGGCCACGGCGTGGTTGAACATCTCGAACCAGCGGGGCGAGAAGATGTCGATGAAACGCTCCTCCTCGCCTTTGACGCCGTAGATTCCGATCACGCCCATGTTGCCCCAGCCAGCCTTGCGATAGGTCTCGAGGTTCCAGGTCAGATCCTCCTTGGTCACCGCGCTGCCAGGCCACCACCAGTACGCGCCGGGCCGGGCCTGGGGCTCAACGGCCGGCCATCCGACATCGCCTCCCGTGCCTTCCTCCGGAAGGAAGACATCGGGCGCCGTCCAGGACGGCGTGGTTGCCGCGTAATCTTCCGGGCGATCAGACGAGGCGCAGAGCAGCACTCGGAAGTCGTCGAATGCCAGACGGTTACCGCTGCTGTTCCGCGGATTCCCGTTGTACACTCCGATGGCGCCCACGGGGTCGAAGCGAACGGCCGACAGCCCGTGAAACGGCTCGCCGTCGGTCGACCAGCAATCGCGAACGTGCTGGTCGCCGACACGCACCAGCCGCAGGAGCAGCGTCGTTGCGTCGGACCGCTCCGCGGTAGCCGAGTGGCTTACGCTGGGAAATGCGAAAACGACCAGCAAGAGGAAGCGACCGTGAATAGCCTTCCGCATGAACATAATCGAGGTCTCCTTGTTTGAATTGGTCTGTCACCTGATTGTGATTTTTCGAACGGCGCCAGGCGGCTTTCCGCTCCTAGCCAACCGCCGTCGTATACTCATCCAATAACCGGCGAAAGACGCCATATTGTTCCATCGTCACGTGCGGCGGCGTCTGGTGGTCGACGCTGGGAATGAACCCGCCGGATCGCATCAGGGGCAGCAGACGCTCGAATTCCGCCCGCATCGCCCCTTCGCCCTTGTCCATGACC
>Ga0351912_1165_pt1 | contig 18738 bp, 7 predicted proteins | sample TotcelHT113001M3_FD_206863 | JGI IMG/M metagenome (GOLD analysis project Ga0351912, IMG submission 206863) | Enriched cells from coal bed in the Powder River Basin, Montana, United States - Total cells T11 rep1 HSBNCT.T11.300.1.M3 ...
CAGGATTTAGCCGAATTGGTGGTTGGCGAGGATCCGCGGCGGATCGAGCATCTGTGGCAGATGATGTACCGGCAGCACTTTTGGCACGGTCACGGGATTGTCCGCGCGACGGCGATCGCGGGGATCGACATCGCGTTGTGGGATATTGCCGGCAAGATAGCGGGGATGCCGTGTTCGCAGCTCTGGGGCGGACCGGTGCGGGATTACGTCCGCACCTACTGTCATCTGGGTGGCGGGCGGATGGAGGATTTCTACGGGACGTCGATCGAGGACGCCCGCAAGTTCGGCGACTTGGCGCGGCAGGCGGTTGAGGACGGTTTTACGGCGTTCAAAGCGATGGCCGTACCGCCGACGATGCCGATCGAAGGTTTGCGGCCGATCCGATTGGCCGAGGCCGCTGTCCAGTCGATGCGTGAAGCGGTCGGTGACGCCATCGACATCATGGTCGACTGTCACGCCCGGCCTTCGCCGGCCATGGGGCTGAAGTTCGGCCAGGCGTTAGACGCGTATGGGCTGTATTTCTTTGAAGAGCCGTGTTGGCCGGAGAGCATTGACGGACTGGCGATGATCAACCAGGCGATCACGACCCCGGTGGCCACCGGCGAGCGGATCACGGAACTGTCGTACTTCCGCCAGTTGTTCGCGGAGCGCGGCTGTGAGATCTGTCAACTGGACATCACGCATTGCGGAGGTTTCACGGCCGCGCGGCGCATCGCCGCGCTGGCCGACGCCCACCGGATCGCGTTAGCGCCGCACAATCCGCAAGGGCCCGTCAGCACCGCGGCCTCGCTGGAGTTCGGCTTCTCGCAGCCCAGCTACATCATTTGCGAAACGGTCCACGGCGACGTGCCCTGGCGAGCGGACGTGGTGGACGAGGGGTTCACGATCGAGCCGAAAGGGCGCATCGTGCGGCCCAACACGCGGCCGGGATTGGGGATCGCGATCGACGAGGACGAGGTCCGCAAGCATCCGTTTCAACAGGAACTGCTGCAACGGGTATTTTACCCGGACGGCGGTGTGGGGGACTGGTGAGATGACCCGAACCCTGGGCGGCGTCCTGCCGATTGTCCACACCCCGTTTCTGACGGACGACACGATCGACGCCGTCAGCTTGCAGCGTCAGATCGATTGGGCGTTAGCCTCGGGCGCCGCCGGTTTGTGTATGGGCATGGTGTCCGAACTGTTGCGGCTGACGCACCGCGAGCGTTTGGAATTGACGGCGATGATCGCCGAAATGAGCGCGGGCCGGGGACTGGTCATTGCCGGGGTGGGCGCCGAGAGCACGAAGCAGGCTTTGGAGTACGCGTGCGCGGCCCGCGTGTCGGGTTGCGATGCGATGATGGCCATTCCGCCCGTCTCGACGGCGTTGCCTGGCGAGCAGCTGCTGGAGTATTTTGCCACGTTGGCGGAATCGGTCGATCTGCCGCTGATCGTCCAGGATGCATCGGGCTACGTCGGCCGCCCGATTCCGTTGGAGGTTTGTATTCAGTTGCTCGATCGTTTCGGGCCGGACAAGATCTTGTTCAAACCGGAATCGAACCCGGTGGGGCCTCGATTATCGGCCCTGCGGGAGGCCAGTGGCGGGCGGGCTCGCATTTTCGACGGTTCCGGCGGGCTCTCGCTAGTCGACTGCTATCGCCGGGGGATTGCGGGGACCATGCCGGGCATGGAGTTTCTGGAAGGTATTGTGGCCTTGTGGACGGCCTTGCAGCACGGCGACGAACGGGCCATCTATCGGCTGTACCTGCCGATTTGTGCGCTGGTCAGTCTCCAGCTGCAGGCGGGATTGGACGGATTTTTGGCGATTGAAAAGTACGTTCTGGCCAAGCGAGGCTTGTTTGAAACCGACGTCCGCCGCAAGCCGTATGCGTGGGAGATGGACGAGGAAACGCGGCGGGAACTGGAACGGCTGCTGGAACAGCTGGATGCGGCGCTGCGCGAGCATGACCCACGGCGAAAATAGGGGAATAGGGAAATAGGGAAGAGGAGGGTTATCAATGGGAAAACGATGGCAACAGAGGATTGTCTACGATCAACACATTGAGCCCGGAATGGCACCGTCTCCCCCCCCGACGGCGAACATCCGTCCCGCAGGCCGATTTCTGGTGTTCCCAGCAAACATTTTAACGGCTTTTTTTTAACCCGGTGGTATACTGAAAACTGGTCTATTTCAGGAGTTGCGCCCGGGGTATTCCGAGGTTATGAAAATACTCGGAAGTTGCGCCAAGGCACCAGGCAGGCTCCGCTTAACCGAGCGACCACCGCAGCTCACCCGTTATCGAGGTATGCGCGTATGCCATTATCAGCGTTTTCCACTCCGTTTCGCGAGAAATCGCCGCAACAACGTCGTCAGCGGAACGTTCAACGTCTGCGCCGGCGAAGGCAGCTGAAGTTCGAGGCTCTGGAAGATCGTCGCCTGCTAGCTTCGATTGCAGGCCAAGTCGTGTACGACTTTGATGGCGATGCGATTTTGGACGAGCACGAACCTGGACTGCCGAACTGGCAGATCTACATCGACACCAACAACAACGAGCTGTTCGACGAGGGGGAGCCATTGGCCGTGACCGATGCCAATGGCGAGTATCAGCTGGACAATCTGGATCCCGGCTTTTACACCCTGCGCCGCGTCCCGCAGCCGGGGTGGCAACAGACCTTCCCACCCGGCATCGGCAAACACACGATCAATATCCGCAACGTTACTCAAGAGACGGTCGGAGTCAATTTTGCCCAGCAGCGGTTGTTTACGCCCTTCGAGCCCGGGAATCTGTTGGTCACACGCAGCAGTTTTCTGGACAACGATTTGCTGATCGAATATACGGCGGATGGCGAATTGGTGCAGGCCATCGTGATTCCCGGCACGGAGCAGGGCAGTCGGCTGATCGCAAAGGATTTGGTGCTGGACGCCCAGGGCCACGTGCAGATTTTCCATGGTTACGACGACGTGCGGCTGACGACATTCGATCCGATCACGGCGACGTTCTCGGATTTCTCCGAACCGCCCGTGCCCGATTGGGACATGGGGCAGACCTTCGACCACTGGGGCGACATCGCAGCCTTTGGGCCGTATGTCTTTGCCAACGAACAGTTAGCCGATGCCGGCACGGCGAACGGCGTCATTCGCTTTGACACGCGCGACCGAAGTTTTCGCCGATTTTCCGCCGGTTTCGGCTTGCCGACGGATTTGACAATCGGACTCGACGGCCTGCTGTACACGCTGAACGCCACCATCAACAACACCACGATCTTGGTGCATCATCCGGAAACCATGACGCTGGTCCGGGCCTTTAACATCGCTCAGCGATTGCAGTCGATTGCCGTTGACGCGGACGGGAACCTGTACGCCCTGACCGACACGGGGTTGAAGCGGTACACGGCGGACGGGGTGCTGACGGCCAGCGAGCCGGCGGTCAACGGCTTGGATATCGCCATCCGTCACGACAACCAACTGGTGGTCACGGCCAAGTCTCGCGTGACGTTGCTGGAGGTTGTCGAGGCGCCGGAGGAGCCGGCGAATCCAGAGGAACCGGGGCGCCCCCGTTTCAGCGTTCTGGTTTCGTTTCCGATCATCGGCAGCGTCGCGGAGAATTTTCTGGCATACGCGGCGTTTGTGCAGGATCCGGTGGGCGGCGCTGCGGAGGGTGGCGGGATCGACTATGGCGTGTTGCAGCCCGGCAATATCTTGGTCACCAATTCGCCTCGGACGGGCGGCCTGCCGCAGTTGCTTGAGTACACGCCGATGGGGCAATTGGTTCGGCAGCACGATCTGCCGGTGTTTGAACCCGGCGGCGCGCGGGATCTGGTCACCGACGCGCTGGGCAACGTGCGGATCTTCAACGGCACGTTCGCCCCTCGGCTGACCACGTACGACTCGCATGCAGCGGGTTTTGTCGAGGACGACGTTTCCTTTGCCGGCTGGAGCACAGCCGACGTGCCGACCTTGGGCGGCATGGCTTCCTACCGCAACTACCTGTACGCGACAGATACCAAGACGCAGTACGACGCGCGCACCGAACGCGGCATCGTACGCTACAATCTGGCCACGGAGTCGTTCGAGCGGTTCCACAGTCAGCACGGCGAGCTGATCGACTTGAACGTCGGCCTGGACGGACTGTTGTACACGTTGGGTTCGGCCGGTCCGTCGATCGGGACCGTCGTCCGGCAGTACCATCCGGTAACGATGGAATTGCTCAAGACCATCACCTTGCCGTCCAATCATCGCGCGATTGCGGTGGACTCCAATGGCGACATTTTCGCCGCCCATCCGGACATTCAGCGTTATCGGGTTGACAACGATACGAGTGCTGCCGTGCCGCAGGGCGAACCGTTGAGCGATCGCGGGCTGGGCGAACTGTGCGACATCGACTTGGACGCGGACGGCCGGCTGCTGGCCGCATTTACCAACGGGACCATCCTGCTGACGGACCGAGAATTCACCGCGGTATTGACGTTCCTCACGCGGGCTTCCGACGGGATGAACTTCGCCACCTTTGTCTCTCCGTCGCGGCCGCTGCCCACGGCGCGGTGGGACGCCTTTGCGGTGGTGCAAGGCACGGTGGACAACGAGTTGGACGTGTTGGCCAACGACAGCGTGCCACCGTTGGGCGCGCTGTCCATCATCGCCGTGAGCCAGCCCAGTGCGGGCGGCTCGGTGACGATCGTCGGCAGCTCGCTGCTGAGCTACAGGCCCGCGCAGAATCCGGACTTCGTGGGCATCGAGACCTTTACGTACACCCTTGCTGACGGACTGGGCGGCACCGATCAGGCGCTGGTCCAAGTCACTGTCGAGGGCAACGGCAACTACTTTGTGTTTGACGATGCCTATACCACGCGCGAGGACGATTGGGAGGACGATGCGTTTCCGCTGAACGTGCCGGCCGCGCAGGGGCTATTGGCGAACGACGGCCGGCCCGACATCTTCCCCGTCCTGACGCCCGGAAACCTGCTGGTCACCCATTCGACGACGGGCAGCAGCGGGTTTTCGCTGCTCCAGGAATACACCCCGGCCGGCGAACTGGTGCGGACGGTGCAATTGCCCAGTTTCACCGGACCGAGTGCAGACGTGCGGGATCTGGTTGTCGATCGGCAGGGCAACGTCCAGATCTACAACGGGACGGCTCAGCCCCGTTTGACCACCTACGATCCGCTGGCCGAGACACTGACGCATCAGACCTTTGCCGGCTGGAACACGATGGAGGAAAAGGCGGGGGGCGGCCTGGCGGCCTGGCGGAATTTCGTTTACGCCACCGACCAATTGCTGTCCGGCGAGAACCCGCTGACGGACGCGGGGATCATTCGATTTGATATTGAAACCGGGGCGGTCCAGCGCTTCGTCGACGATGGCAATTTCATCGACTTGGCCATCGGCCGCGACGGGCTGCTGTACGCCTTGGGACCGGGCGGCGCCGCAACCAGCCGGTTCCTCCGCGTTTTCGATCCGTTGACCATGGTCCGCATCCGGCAGATTTCCAATCTGCCCGGCGACTTGCGGGCCATCACCGTCGCTGCCAACGGCGATATCTACGGCGTGCGAAATTCGCCCAACGCGGCGATCAATCCGTACGTTTACCGTTACGACCGCAACGGATTTCTGATCGCGGCTTACCGCATTCGCCTGCCCGGCGGCGATATGCCGGCGGCCGAAGCGGACTTTAACGACATCGACTTGAGCGAAGACGGGCGGACCTTGCTGATCGCCAACGTGAACCAGAGCAACGCGGCCGTGTTCGGCGACGGCGACGTGCTGCTGTTCAGTTTGCAGTCCTTCATGGCGACCATCCTGCAAGCTCCGAACGCCAGCAGCGACATGAAGTTTGCGGCGTGGGTCCAGGCCCCCATCGCGACGGTCAACGGCCCCTTGACGGTCGTTTCCTTCACCCAGCCATCGCACGGGACGTTCGACTGCGATCCCGACGACGGCATCCTGGATGGAGTGAATCCGGACGGTTCGTTCTGCTACTTGCCCAACCCTGATTTTTTTGGCCGCGACGAATTCTTCTATGTGGTCAGCGACGCCGACGGGAAGCGACGCGGAGCTTCTGTGACGCTTACCGTCTTGCCGCAAAACGATCCGCCTGTGCTGACACCGGCCGATCCGCCGCAACAACTCGTTACGGACGAAGACGCCGTCCTGACGGTTCCGTTGACGGCTCTGATCAACGGCGGGCTGGGGACGACAACGATCTCCGACGTGGATCGCAACGATCCGACGGGCGGGATTGCCATCACGCAGCTGATCGGACCCGGCGTATGGTCGTACTCGCTGAACGGCACCGTGTTCGTGGACATTGCGCCGGTCAGCGGCGGCGATGCGCTGCATCTGCCCTACTCGGCGGATATTCGCTTTACGCCCTTCGGCGGTGGCGGAGGTTTCGCGAGTTTCACCTTCCTGGCCTGGGACCAAACCGTCGGGACGGCGGGAGGCAGACGCCCCGCCACGCAAAATATCGCCGAGTGCCCGGCGGGCGACCTTCCGGATCCGGACACGCAGTTGTGCCTGGACGGTTCGCCGCCGACGATTGTGACCTATGTCACTTCGACCGCGTACAGCCAGGACGAGGACCAGCATCCGGTGGTGGACATCGTGCGGTTCGAGTTGCTGGACCTGCCTGACGCTCCGGTACTGATCCCCTCCAACCCGCAGATGGGCACGACGGACGAACATACGCCCATCGAAGTGGCTTTCAACCAATTCGTGACGGGCGTTTCCGATCCCGACGGCAGCACCGGATTGCAGGGTGTGGTGTTGATTTCCGCGTCCGGGCTGGGGACTTGGGAGTATTCGCTGGACGGCATCGTGTACCTGCCGCTGCCCGAGCTGACCCCGGATCGCGCTTTGGCGTTGGACGCCGATGACCGCCTGCGATACAGCCCCGACCATTTGAACGGCGAGATTGCCACGGTCACGTATCGCGCTTGGGACAAGTCCGACGGGGCTACGGCGGGCGATTTCGTCGATGCCAGCAGCTTTGGCGGCGCCACGGCCTACAGTGCAGCCACCGACACCGGGTGGCTCGATGTAACCGACGTCAACGATGCGCCGCTGCTGGTGCCCCAGTCACCGTCGATCGGCACGATCGACGTGGCGACGCCGATCAGCGCCCCATTGAACAAGTTCGTCCGCGGGATTACCGACGTGGATCGCAATGCGGTGATCGGCGGGATCGCGATCACCAGTGCCAGCGGCCAAGGAACCTGGGCGTATTCGCTGAATGGAACCACCTTCCAGAGCTTCCCGCCCGTGAGCACCGTGGCGGCTTTGCTGCTGCGCCGCACCGACATCATTCGCTACACGCCGGCAGGCGGCTTGCCAGAGACCGCCACGATTGCCTACCAGGCCTGGGATACGACCCAGGGCAGCGCCGGCGGCAGCGCAGACGTCACGACTGGCGGCGGAGAAACGGCGTTCAGCATCGCCAGCGATCTGGCCACGGTGACGGTGACCGAGATGAACGTTCCGCCCGCGATCGGCAACGTGACCGGCCCGATCCTTTACGTCGAGAACGATCCGCCCACCGCCGTGTTCCCCGCCGCGACCGTCAGCGACGCCAATTCACCCGATTTTGCCGGCGGCCGTTTGGTGGCGGCGATCGTCATCGGTGGCACGCCCGACGATCGGATCTTGATCCGCGAAGGGAACGGTATTTTCCTGGCGGGCGATACGGTGATCTACGACAGCGGCGGACCGCGGCTGATCGGCGATTTTACCATCGATGGCTGGGTGCTGACGGTTCGCTTGACCAGCGTCGAAGCGACCTTGGCTGCCGTTCAAGCCCTGGTTCGCGCGGTCGCCTACGAGAACATCTCGCACAATCCAACGAGCAGCAACCGGCGAATTGTGCTGTCCCTGACGGATGGCGACGGCGGCAATGATACGGGAACCGCGACACAGACCGTGAGCGTCCAGCCGGTCAATGACCCGCCTATCGCCCTGGGGGAAGACTATGAGACGTTCACCGGCCAGCAACTGGTGGTCGGCCGGGGCGCCGGCGTCTTGGCGAACGACGTGGATCCGGAAGGCGCGTTGCTGACGGCGCAGCTGGTTGCCCCGCCGTTGGACGGGGACTTGACGCTGAACAGCGACGGCTCCTTTACGTACCAGCCGCGAGCGTTGTTCTACGGCAGAGATTCCTTTACCTATAAAGCGTCCGACGGCCAGCTGTTCTCGGAGGACGTCCGGGTCGCGATCGACGTGCGGCTGCGTCCGACCAATCCAGCGCATCCCGCCGACGTGAATGCCGACGGCTTCATTTCGCCTATCGATGCGCTGCTGATCGCCAACCACCTGCTCCGCGAGGGCGCGGGCCCGTTGCCCGTGGACTACGAACCGCCGCCCTTTGTCGACGTTGACGGGGACGGTTCTGTCGCCCAAGCGGACGTCGATGCGGCCGCGGCTGCCATTGACAACGGCGGCGCGCGCCCCGTGCCGCCGCCCTGCCTGGTGATCCCGCAAACGCCGTCTTCGCCGGGGCCCGGCCAACTGGCCCGGGTGGTTTTGAAGACGACCGACTCGACCGGCGCGGAGATTGCATCGATCAACGCGGGCCAGCGGTTCTTCTTAGAAGCCTGGGTGGCGGACCTGCGGGCCGAGCCGCTGGGCGTCGCCGCAGCGTACTTGGACGTCACGTATCCGAGCGGGCTGGCATCAGTCGCAGGGCCCCTGGCGGCAGGCTCCCCGTTCCCGCATTTCCTGGCCGGGCAAACCGTGACGGCGGGATTGATTGACGAAGCCGGAGCGGGCCGCACGACGGTTCTGGCGAACGGCCAGGAGCATCGGTTGTGGCGGATCGAGTTCGTCGCCCTGGCGCGGGGCACGCTGGAGTTCCGTCCCGAACCCGCCGACAGTTCGCCCGCCAGTCAGTTCCTGCTGTTCGGACTGGACGCACCACTGGACCGGACTGCCAACATCGTGTACGCGGGCGCGGCGCTGCAGATCAAGGGCCCGCCCGTCGCGGTCGACGATACCTATCAGGTCGATGAGGACGCCGAACTGGACGTCACGACGGCCGCGGGCGTGCTGGCCAACGACTTTGACGAGGAGGGCGCCCCGTTGACGGCGCTGCTGGTCAGTCCGCCCCGCCACGGGACGCTGGACATGACCGCCGCGGGCTCGTTTACGTATCAGCCCGATCCCGATTTCTTCGGGATCGACACGTTCACCTATCGCGCCCACGACGGGTTCTTTGACTCGAACCTCGCCACGGTCACGATCACGGTCGCGGGGATCAATGACGCGCCGGTCGCGGTTGACGACCGCTACAGCGTGTTTCGGAATCAAACGCTAAGCGTGACCGTGGCCCAAGGCGTGTTGGCCAACGACTTGGATGTGGACCTGGATCCGCTCACGGTCCAGTTGGTCGATCCGCCGGCGTACGGCACCTTGAATCTGCTTGCCAACGGTTCGTTTGTCTACACGCCCGAAACCGACTTTGGAGGAACCGACCGCTTTACGTACAGGGCCTGGGACGGCACGGTCGAGTCGAATCTGGCTGAAGTGCTGATCGAGGTCTTTTTTGATTGGCAGAACCCGTACCATCCTGTCGATGTCAACGGCGACGGCTATGCTTCCCCCCTGGATGCATTACTGGTCTTCAACGAGGTCGCCCGCAATGGGGTTCGCACGTTGCCCAAGCCGCCTGTGCCGCCCGACGTTGCACCGCCGTTCTTGGACTTCAACGGCGACAGTCTGGTGTCAAGCTTTGACGGGAACAAAGTGCTGGAAGATCTCAATGCGCTCGGATCGCGATTGCTGCCGGAGCCTCGGGTCCAATTGCCGCAACCGGTACCGCCGCTGGGCGAGGGACCGCTGGTCCGCTTGCGTCTGGAGACGGTCAACGCGGGAGGCCAGCCGATTTCGTCGATCAACGTGGGCGAGGCGTTTTTCCTGAACGTCTATGCGGCTGACTTGAGGCCGGCGGGGCTGGGAGTATTTTCCGCCTACTTGGATGTGGCGTACAACGGCGCGGCATTGGCGGCGACCGGAGCGATTGCCTTCGGAACCAGTTTTCCGAACGTCCGCGCCGGCAATCCTGCGACGCCGGGTCTGTTGGACGAGATGGGCGCCGTCCGCACGGCGATACCGGACGGTGTGAACGAACCGCTGCTGGTCCGGATCCCGCTGACGGCGACGGCACCCGGCCAAGTCGTCATGCAGGCGAATCCCGCCGACGTGCTGCCGGCTGGGCAGGTGACGCTGTACGGAATTGACGGCCCGATTCCAGCGGACAAGATCGACTACGGAACGGCCAGCGTGAACGTCATCCTTGTGGACAGCGACGGGGACGGAGTGGCGGATTTCGTCGAGGACGGCGCGCCCTACGAAGGCGACGGCAACCGCGACGGGACGCCGGACCGCCTGCAGAACCGCGTGGCCTCCGTGCGCAGCTTGTCCGACAATCTGTACGCGACCTATTCCGCCCTGGCGCCGGTGGTGTTAAGCGACGTCGCCGCTGTGGCGAATCCAGCGGCGGGCAGCGCACCGGGAAACATCCAATTCCCTCTGGGCTTCTTCCAGTTGAACGCCGGCGGTTTGGCGGCTGGAGCGGCGACGACGCTGACGGTGTACCTGCAGCCCGGCACGCTTGCCAACACGTACTATCGTTACGGGCCGACGCCCGACAACGCCGAGCCGCACTGGTATCCGTTCCTGTTCGACGGAGTCACAGGGGCGATCATCCATGCGGACCGGATCGAGTTGCGGCTGGTCGAAGGCCAGCGCGGCGACGACAATCTGGCGGCGGCTGGCCTGACGCTCGGCCCGGGAGGCCCCGGGCTGTCCGCCACGCCGTGGGCGAATCCGACGAATATGCTGGACGTGAACAACTCGGGAGATATCACGCCGTTGGATGCGCTGACGCTGATCAACGAGATCAACCGTACGGGACCGCGGGATTTGCCCTTGATCCCGGCAAGCGGCGAGTTTCTGCCGCCGTACCTGGACACCAACGCAGACAACCGGCTGGAAGCACTCGATGTCCTGATCGTCGTCAATTACTTGAACAGCGCCGCGACCGGCGAAGGCGAATCCCTCGGCCCAATCGAATCGGCCGCAAGCCTGCCGCTACGGACTGGCGGGGCCGCGTCGTCCTCCGCGGCGGAACGTACCTCGGCGACTGTCCCCTTGGCCCCAGTCGGCCGCAGTCGCATGGGACCGCATTCTGCCCCTGCCCGGGATCCTCGCGATCGCCTCGATACGTCAGCTTGGACGCCCTTGCCCGCGCGGGCTTTCGATGGCCAGGACGGCGCAAACGCAGGGCGTCGGCGTTTCGCGGAAGCGTGGTCCCAAGCGGCTGACGCGCAAAACGATCTGGAATGCGCCCTCGACGAAATCGCGACCGACGTGGCCGGGATTTGGGATAGGATTTGACCCGGGTCTACGTCGACTTGGTCCAATTGCGGATTTCCGTTCGCAACCCATACGCCGGCGCGGCGAGTTCCCCGGAGGATCCCCTGCTGTCTGGAGCGAAACAGAGTTCTTTGATGATCGGCAACGCATGGGCTGGCGTTACCAAGAAATCGCTGTTGGTGTCCGGAAACACCTGCGCCCGTTTCCAGGCGGTCTCGTACCACTGGTTGGCGACGATTGTGCAATGGCCCCAGGCCTGGTACCCGTTGCACGCATCGGCAAATCGCGCGACGGGTTCGGACATCACCGAGCGACGGCGGCGTCTGGCGGCCCGGCGTTGCAACCTGCCGCCGGCTTTCAACCGCCCCGACCGCTCAGGGCGCAGGGCTGCCCAGGCAGAACAGATGCTCCTTGCCGCGGATATAGATTCGGCCCGCCTGGAACGCGGGGCTGGTCACGCACTCCTCACCCAACTCGGCTTCGCTCAGCCGCTTGCATTCCGCCTCCGTCGGCTCGACGACGTACACCTTGCCGGCTTCGTCGAATAGATACACGGACTTGCCGGACGAGGCGGGGGACGAGGTGAAGTTGCCGTCGAAATCCTCCTCCCACAGCGGCTCGCCGCCTTCGTTGACATCGTAACAGGTCAGCGTGCCGAACGAGGCCAGCACCAACAACAAGCCATCCACGGCCAGCGGACTGCACGTGTCGGGAGCGCCTACATCGGCTTCCCACAACACGTGGCTGTCCGTCACATCGCCCGTGCCGTCGGCGCGGATGGCGGCGATGCCGGGGAATTCGTTGGCCACGTACACGGTGCCCTTGGCAAACGTCGGCGATGGCCCGACGTCGGCCTGTAAACACTTGGCCCGCCACAATTCCTGGCCATCCGCCGGGGCATAGGCGATCACCCACGGATCGGCAGCCGTGATAATCTGCACCCGACCTTCGTGCTCGATGACGATCGGCGTGGTCCACGAATTCGGTACTTCGCGAGGCGTTTCCCAGACGACTTCGCCCGACGCGGCGTTCAATGCCAGCAACTTGGACAGCTTGTCCTGCCGAGTCCCCTGGTCCAATTGGACCAACACCCGTTCGCCGTGCATGGCCAGCGACGCCGCGTGACCATAGGCATTCTTGGGCAGGCCAAAGCTCCGTGACCAGCTGACTTGACCGGTAAAATCGACTGCGACCATATCGCCGTTGGCGAAGATCGCGTACACGCGCTGGCCGTCGGTGACGGGGGTCGGCGCGGCGTATCCGGTCGCTTCCATCACCTTGGGCGGCGTCGCGGTGCTTTCAGCCGTCCCCGGAGCTTCGGCTTCCCATACCAAGGCGCCCGTGTCCGCGTCGCAGCAGTACACCACGCGCCGCGTCTCGTCGGCGCCGGTGAGGAACACCCGCTTGTCCCAGATGATCGGCGAACTGTTGCCGGCCAGCGGGATCGCGGTCTTCCACAGCACGCCATCGCCCGAGGCGGCGTCCCACGTCGTGGGCAGGTTCGCGTAAGCCGTGACTCCTGTCCCGTCGGGACCGCGGAAGCGAGGCCAATTGCGTGGCCAGGACTCGTCGGTAGCCGGATCGGCGGGCGATTCCCCTGCCGGCTTGGGCACAGCGTCATCGGGAGCCGACGACTCGGCAGCCAGTGGCACGGCGGGTGCCGGTTCCATCACGGGCGGTTCGGGCGCAGGCGGCTCGGAGGCTGGCGGCGTCACGACGACCGACAGCGGAAGCTCGGGCGCCGCGGGCGATGGGGGGGGCTGTTGAGGTGCGGGCGGCTTGGGAGGCGACGGCTCGATCGCCGCAGATGGCGCGGACGTTTCGACGCTGCGGGACGCGTCGGCAACCAGAATCCCTTCCGGATCGACGCCGCTACGGCCACTCGCCCACAGCCCCAGCCCGCCTAGAATGATCAGTCCGCCCATGCCTGCGACGGCCCAGCGACTGAGGCCATGCAGGTACCCTTCCAGGTCCTGCGGCACCTCCCGTGGCTGAGGCTGCGGCAGTCGCCGCCGCAACACCGCGGCCGCTTTGGCGCAAACCAGCGTCACGGCAACGCTGATCACCAGCAACCATGTACCCCACGTGCTGAACCGTCGCCGCTGGAAATACTCGTTCCGCAATTCCAGATCCAACAGACGCAGTTCCTGCTTGACCACGTCATCCCGAGGGTTCGCCTTGAGCCGAGCTTTGAGCGCCACGTACTGGGGCGCGTTCAGCGGATCCTGATCGACGCGAGCGCTGTAGTCGACCAGCAGCAACGTGCCGAAGAGGAACGAAAACACGCCAGCCACCAGGGCACAGCGGAACATCACGGTGTATTTTTCAGCGGTGGTAAGCATCGCAGAATGTCAAATCTCAAATGCCAGATTTCAAATCTCAGAGCATACCTGCCCAGGGGACGCCGCCCCTACGCCCCGAGGCTCGCATCCTCTTTTTCCGGAACCACTTCCGACACGTCGCGGATCAGCCCCAGACGGACTTGTTCGCCGGGGCAATACCAATAACAGCGGCCACAGGACACGCACCGCGAACGGTCGGGCTGGTAATCAGTCCGCTTGCGGCGAATGGACAGCGTTATCAGCTTGAGTCCGATCACCAAGCCGGTCCACGCGCCGAGCCAGCCGCCCAGGGTGCGGAAACGGTCCCGCCGCTGGACAGCTTCGCCGTACAACTCGTGGACGGGCCGGCCTGTGCCGCGAAACGCCTCGCTGGCGTCGGTCGTTCCCGTGACATGTTCGGTTTCTTCCGCGCCAATTCGTTCCGCCAAGCGGACTTGCGGATCCATTCGCGACAGCGGTACGGCCAACAACATTCCCAATCCGATGCCGGCGGCGATCAGCACGGGCGTCAGCAGCAACATGCCGGCCAGCCGTCGCCGCGCTGCCGGTTTCGCCTGCGGCGCCAGCGGCAAGGCCGGCTCTTGGATCGCTCCGTACGGGCAGGAATCCTCGCACAACCGGCACTGAATGCAGTTTTCCGGCGGGATCTTGGCATGCCACTTGGCGAGCTTGGAAAACACGCCCAGGATGGCGCCATAAGGACACAGGTAACGGCAGTACGGCCGGCCCACAAACAAGCCGAGGAACAACAAGCAAGCGCCGAACACCAGCATGTTGACGTCGCCGCTCAAGCGAAAGATGGCGACGAACGGGTCGTAGCGGCAGATCACAAACGCGGTGCCCGAAACGGCAAAAATGACAGCGGCCCCCAGGTACACGTGGGGAATCATCCCCAAAGCGTGATCGGCCCACGTGGGCACGCGGACGCTGCGCACCGCGACCACCTCTTGGATCGCGCCCAGCGGGCAGACGGCCGCACAGAAGGTCCGCCCGAAGAACAGCGTGAAAACCAGCGGCAGGGCGAACATCAAGACGACCGTGGCCGGAATGGCGTAGCCCGAATCGGTCAAGGCGTATGCCACGTTCTGCGTCGCGCCGATCGGACACACGCAGCCGTCGCGGACAAAGCCAAACCAGATGAGGGAAGCAATTGCCAGCAAGAATAAACCCCGCCGCGAACGGCTGACCAGCGCCAAGTAGGATGCCAATCCCAACGCGCCGGCCAGGATCAAGATGTTGATCCATTCCCAAGCCATGCTCTCCGCCGCAGGCGGCATGGAAACGGGGATCGCGTGCTCCGCAAATTCCGGCGTGGGGATCAAGTCGCTCGCCAAAGCCCTTGTCGACAGTGCCCAACCCAGAACCATGGTGAGGTCGCTTCCTCGAACGTTACGCATTCGTCGTTCTTTCGTCACTCAAGCTTGGTCGTTGGACACCGCCGCCTGACGGCCCGCCGATGTGTCAAGTCGTTCCTGTTCCGCACGCCACCGCTGCTGCTGGTCGAGGCGCGCCAGCAGCTCCGCGGCCTCGCGGCGTCCAACGGCGTCGCCGCCAGCCGCTTGCAGCGTGCGCTGCGCTCGCGAGCGGAGCGCTGCGATCGCTTTGCGTTTCATGATCTCTGTTTGCGACGCGGGGATGCGATAGAACGCTTGCGTCGGACAGGCGATGGCGATCGCACATTCGTTACAATCCAGGCATCGGTCGTGCTCGACCTGCATGTACAACGAGCCGTTCATCAGCGCACAGCCCTTGACGCACTTGCCGCACCCAATGCACAGCGGCACGTCGATCGTGTACTCGTAAAACCGCTGGCCGGAACGCTCTTCGATGAATCGCCGCACGATGGCCCCGGTCGGACAGGCCTGATTCTCGGCCGCGGTATCCAGCGCCGTATAACCCATCTCGAAGTAGCCCGTGCAGATGTCACAATAGCCGCACATGTCAAAACAGTTGATGCATTTGACCGCCGACACGTCCAGTACGCACTTCGTCGCACAGTTCGTGCAAGCAATGCACTTGTCCGGATCCAACTGCCACACCATCGGCTCGGCACTTCCCGTCCGGCCCACCAGCACGCCCGCCGCACCGGCCAAGGCCACGGTGCCTACCGTGCGAATGCTGTCCGCAAGAAAACTCCGGCGATCGACTTGGTTCATGCGCATGCCTTTGGGAGGTCAAATCTCAAATCTCAAATCTCAAATCTCAAATCTCAGATCTCAGATCTCAGATCTCAGATCTCAGATCTCAGATCTCAGATCTCAAATCTCAGATCTCAAATCTCAAATCTCAGATCTCAAATCTCAGATCTCAAATCTCAAATCTCAAATCTCAGATCTCAAATCTCAAATCTCAGATCTCAAATCTCAAATCTCAAATCTCAAATCCCACACGGGCCGCTGCATCTAGCGTTGTCTCCAGGCGACGGCCGGTGGCAAACGACAGCCAGGCAGACTTCCGCAACGCTCGCAGGTCAGTCGCTGCGCACAACGGACGCTGCGCTCGCCGCTGGAACGTCCAATCAACAAGGCACAGACGGCTGCGATCAGCGACAGGAGGCTCCCCCGCAGCAGCCCCGTCAGCCATTGCCGCCGTGATGGATCGTGACTTTTCATGAATTCGTCTCTCCTTTGGATACAAACACCCGCACCTGGCGCCGGATCGGGTCCAACACCAGCACGCGACCGCTGCGGTCGACGGCGACATCAAACGTAGGCGTGTGGCCGCTGTCCTGGTCCAACTGGGCGGCGTTGATCGTCTGGCCCAGTATCTGGGGGTCGGCGACCACACACTTGAATTCCCCTTGAGCACTGTAGATCTTGACTCGCGGGATTCCCTTTTCCGCCGTCACAAAGCGCCCATCGGGCAACACGGCAAAATCCGCCGGGTTACAGCAACCGAAGAATCCGTCGATGTCGGCCGAAGCCCTGCCCCAGTGGCCCAGAAAGTCGCCGTCGGGCGTAAACGTCTCGATCCGCCGAGCTCCGGGGTTGGCGATGCGCACCAAGCCGTCGGCCGTCACCGCGACATCAAAATGCGCACTGGGAATGACAAATCCCCGTACACCCCGCGCCGCGTTCGCTTCGCCGATGCGCCCCTGAAAACGGCCGTCGAGATCAAAACGCAAAACGACACGGTTTCCGGCGTCGGCCGCAAAGACGGCATCCTCCGCCACCGCCAGCGAAGTGAGCAGCGACTTGTCGTTCAACCCGTCTGTCCAGGTTCCGATCGCCACTCCCTCCAAATCGAACAGCAAGATCCGCTTGCCGACACCGACGTACAAACGGCTCGGATGCTCGTGGTCCTCGCCGCCCAGGCCCAGGCACGACGGCTCGCCCTTGACAGGGATCTCGGTAACCCGCTGGCCATCGGCCGCGAACACCCGAACCACGCCTTCGCCAGCGACGTAGATGCGATCATCCGGCCCGACGGCCAGACCCCGCACGGCATTCAATTCGGTCGGGAACGTCCCGCGTTCCTGGAAGGCGATCAGCGCTGGATCGGCCCGCTGGTAATCGTCGGCGTCGAACACGAATCGTTCCGACAGAACCGGTGCGGCGTCGCCCCAGGGATCGACGCGCAGCACGGCCCATGCGGCAACCGCCAGCGACAGCGCAACCGACGCGATGATCGCCCCGCCGACAATCAGCGTCCAGGTGCTCGTTCCGTGCGGCTGGTTCTCACCGCAACAAGTTTTTGGCGTTGGATTGTTAGTGCTGTTGGTCATTGGTCCGTCGGCGGTGGGGTCATTATGTTCCGGCTCGCAGGTCTACACAGGCCATGCGGTGCATCTCGCGGACAATCAGCCGTCCGGCGACGATCGCCATCGGGCCCCAGGCGTCGTGGCCGTTCTCAAAGACCTGAAATTGCGCCAGCGGACGATAGCCCTCGTGGGTTGCCTCCATGATGGCTAACAAGCCGTTGTCGGCCAGAGCCACGATCATCCCGTCGGCAATCATGTACGGTCCGTGGCCGAATTTCAAGCTACCGCTGTTCCACAACTCTTTGCCGTCCAAATCCATGCACAGCATCTGCTCTCGCAACTTCCGCACGCCGTACAGGTGTCCGCGATAGTAGAGCGGCGTTTGATGTTCGGAGTTGAATTCTTTCCGCTTCAGCGTATACGCCTCTTCGACGTCCAACTTGTCGCCCACCGCCTTGATCTGCAGCATCATGGCGCCCGTGATGTCGTAGCCGCTGGACAGAAAGATCCGGCCGTCGGGCAACGGCAGCGGCGAAGGACTGGTCGCGAAATTCTCGACCCAACGGGTCTCGTCCCACAACAACCGGCCGTCGTCGGCTGCGATCCCAGCGGTCCCGCCCGTGCCACAGTACACATACATCTTCTGGCCCGCGAACTCGGTGGGCATGATCGACGAATGGGTCATCTTCCAGCCACGCGGATTGGGCGTCTTCCACAGAACCTGGCCCGTTCGATACTCGACGGCAACCAACAGCGCATCCGGTCCCCCCGGCGCCAGGATCACGCGGTCGCCGTCCACCAACGGGCACTGGCCGGTGTACCATTGCCGCTCTTCGGCGCCGAACCGCTGGACCATATCGATCAGCCAGCGATTCTGACCCGTTTCGGCGTCCCAGCAGGCCACATGACATCGCGGTCCGATCGAGACAACGCACTCCTGGACCAGGGCCGGTACGGTGCGGGAACAGCCGTGATTCGGCGTGACTTCGACTGGATAGCTGTTGCGCCAAATCTCGCGGCCGTCGGCCAGCGACAGGCACAGCATCGTGTCAGCTCGGGCCTGTTCGTCATAGTCCAGTACGTACACGCGGCCGTCGCGGATCACGGGGCTCGCATAGCCCTGGCCCAACTCGATCCGCCACAGCACGGGCGGCCCTGAGGGCGGCCAAACGCGGGCCAACGGCGTGCCGTCGTCGCAAATCGCATCTCGGTTCGGACCGCGAAACGCCGGCCAAACGCCGGGAATGTCGGCCGGCTGGCCCGGACCGCGAATCGGCAGTCCCGCCGCCGTTGCCCGTGTGCCAGCGTCTAGAGTTGGTTCCGGCGTGCCGTCCACTCCCGGTTCGCGCAGCGTC
>Ga0351912_1177_pt1 | contig 17608 bp, 17 predicted proteins | sample TotcelHT113001M3_FD_206863 | JGI IMG/M metagenome (GOLD analysis project Ga0351912, IMG submission 206863) | Enriched cells from coal bed in the Powder River Basin, Montana, United States - Total cells T11 rep1 HSBNCT.T11.300.1.M3 ...
GGGTGGTCATGAAAGGGCTCCGAAGTTAAGAGAAAACTACCAAAAAAATCAGGGGTAACGCTTAGTTAAGAAATTATATCATAGAGGTTCGTCATTGTCCGGCACAAAAAGTGATTGGCACCTGGCCCGCATTATGCATAAAAAGTTTTAAAAATAGGAAAGGAAATCTGCTAACATGCTGTAGTTGCAAAATAAACAGCTCATCAGGCCGGGATACCCTTTGAACACAGTCGGCCATAATTAACTCACCTTTGAGCCTCTTGCAAAAGTCAACGTGAATAATGCGGGATGGACGCCATCGACCCGGTGGTCAGCCTGAACCCAAGATCCCGGTGTCACTTGGGCTGGGTTTAGCTTAACAGGGGTATAAAGAGATATCGAGGGTTTGGGAATAATCGCCAGGTATTTTAATATTCTAACAGCCAGGCCGGCAGGCAACCATCCCAATCCTTTTGCCAACGGAACCAGAAAACAATGAGGAAGGCGCAGAGTAAAATCTTCAAATCAAACCGCAGGCCAATATGGCGCACATAAACCCTATCGTACCGCAACTTTTGCAGCGGGGTGACATAATAGTGTCCCGCCACCTGGGCCAAACCGGCCAAACCCGGACGCACCCGATGCCTCAAGGCGTATTGGGGGAGGTTTTTAATATAGTTGTTAACCAGGATGGTGCGCTGCGGCCGTGGGCCGACAAAACTCATCTCCCCCCGCAGGATGTTGATAACCTGGGGTAATTCATCCAACGCCGTCTTACGCAACAACTTCCCGATAAGCAACAGCCGTTTGTCATCCTTGGCCGCCAAGACCGGTCCGGTTTCTCTTTCCGCGTTCCAGATCATGGAACGAAACTTAAGCTGCAGAAAGTTGATACCGCACCGGCCCACAGAATTTTTGATGAAGAAGATGGGGCCCGGGTCCTCCCACCAGATGAAGAAGGCGATTACCATCCAGATAGGGGCGGAGACGATTAACACCAGGAAGGCCAGGAAAACGTCGAGGTAATATTTGGACAGGGGCTCGGGAATAGCCTCCCCAAAAAACTCCTGATGCTGCTGCCTGACCTGTTCTTGGACTTCCCGGGAAGGCGGCATATTTAATTCCGCCAATCCCAGATCCACGGCGGTAACCACGAAAGCACCGGCCAGGGCGCCGCCAAGGGTCGATGCCATGATAGTTAGATGGTACCACTTTCCGGCACTCACTTGGGGAAAAAACCACAAGCCAATACCCAACCCGGCGCTGGCCAAAAACGGCAGCCGATATCTCCAAGGGCGCCTCACTTCCCAGCCGCAATATAAGAGGATCCTCTGTAACAGGAAGGTCAACGCGAAAAAAGTCGCAAATTGAATCAGGTTTTGCCAAAACAGGCTTGTTGTCAAACCCTGGGAGAAAGCCGACCTAAACCAGTGGAAAGTCATCAGCAGACCGAAAAAACCGATTAGATAGATCAGCAGGATCAAATATCTCGGATTATAGAGGCATTGGCCGCGACTCTCAGTCCCATTGGGGCTCATTTGGATTCTCTCTTCCATTTTCGCTACCACAATTATATAAAGATAACCATTTGCGTTGGCCTCGACCACCACACGCGAGGATATGTTAGCGACTCTCTGTTGCTGGGGGTATGCCTATGACAGATTTACGTAGCCTATTTATCGTGTAGATAAAATTTTAGCACAGATTTAAGGAAATGCAATCCGGCAAACTCAGTCCACTTTAGTTATCCAGAGGAACCTATCCACCAGCCTGCGGTCCGGTTTTACTTTATCCTCCTGGCAGTGGTCATAGACCAGGGCAACCCAACGGGCCTCACGTTGGGGGGAAAGCTCCAGGCGCTCGCCGGCGATAAACTTCTTAATCTCTGCCAGGATCTCGGCAAGGAGGGCCACATCCAAAGGCGGGCCGGGAAGCGCCCCATGGACTTCTGGGGTTTGCTCCAGGAGCGGCGTGGACTTCTCCCCGCACAATATTTGCTCAATACTAGTCTGACCAATCTGAGCATACCGCTGCAAAGTTTTCGAATCGGGAATCATATTGCCAGATTCAAATTTGGATATTGTTGACTTGCCGAACCCTAATATTTTTCCAATTCCCCCCTGAGATAAACCAGCCTCTTTCCTGATATGGCGCAAACGGACGCCTAACCCCAAAAAAGTTGCCAATAATTGATACTTATTGCTGGACATAGAGACATTAGTTTCCTATTACTGGAACTATAGCGGTTTTATTTTAGTGTATTCGATCATACACCGCAGGCCAAACCGAGGGCAATAAGAAAGTGAAGAGAAAATCACGACCAGCGATAAGTATACAGTTTGCCCTCCCGGATAGTCAGTCATGGTGCTGGGGGTAGGGCCTCGACCGAGCTCTCTTTTGTCATAATTGCGAGGTGAAACGAGATGGAAGCCAAAACCCAAGCTACCTCCGGGGCGAAATCATCCCTCCCGGTATTGCCGCCCGGCGCGGCTCCGCACCCACAAGGCCGCCCAAATCAGCCACGAACAGAACTCCATACCCAGGCGGATCTGCCCGTAGGCGACCTCCAGGACGCGGCCCGGGGGCCCTTCCAGGCTCGCTGTTGTTTCTGGAATATTAAGCGGAAATACGGTTTCCGACCGGATTATCGAACGCTTCAAATTGCGAGAGCATTATAAGCTAACGTACATCGAGGATGTTCGGAGCAAACTGAATGAAAAGGCGCCGATAGGCCCGGGTAAGGATGGCTTGATTACCATTAAAGTCACGGATGAAAGCCCTCAACGGGCCTCAGAAATGGCTAACGCCTATGTAGATGAGTTTGGGAGTCTCCTGCAGAATATGGCGCTTCAGGAAGCCAAGGCCCGATTAGTCTACCTGGAAAAGAAAAGAAGTGAAACCATGCAGAACCTTGTGCAAGCGGAAGAGAGTCTGCGGAGTTTCAGCGAAGGCAGCAGTGTCTTGCTCCTTGATGCTCAAACCAGAAGCATGCTGGACTACATGGCTACCCTGAGGGCAACCATTGATGCCAAAGAGGTGCAGATCAAGGTGCTGCGCGAGCAGGCGACCCCATTTAATTACGACATGATTAAACTAGAAACCGAGATCAAGGGTTTAAGAGAAAAACTCCGCGCGGCGGAGGCCAAGGAGCCACAAGATCAAAAAATTCGCGATGCGATGCTCACTACTTCCAAGATGCCAGCCCTGGGATTGGAGTATTTGCGCTTAAATCGTGAGGCCAAGTTTCAAGACCAGCTTTATCAGCTTTACACCAAACTGGTGGAGTTGGCTCACCTGGATGAGGCGCGGGGTGCAGAGATAATTCATGTGGTAGATCGGGCCCTGCCGCCGGAGAGAAGGAGCAACCAGCGGCTGATGCCGGCAATCCTCGCCGGCTTGGGCACTTTCGTGATCATGGTCTTGGTGACTTTTGTCCTGGAATATTGGCAGGGAGTCCGGCGGCGCGAAGATAGCTCCGACCGTTTAAAGTTGATAGATGAATACTTAACTTCATTTTATCAGTCCTTGTTTTTCTGGAAAAAGCCCAGGCATAAAACTTGGTGATATAAAAAAGATGGTGGAAATTTAGCAAGGGGGGTGGGGGTTCAGATTAGCCCAGCCTATAACGCCAGACGGCTTCCACAAGAAGGTATCGTACTTGAGGTTAGCGGCAATCCCCCTGAGGTTATTGAGGCCCGGGTTGCTTCCGGGAGAAAAGAAGTTCATCATGACTAAAACATGATCGGGATCAGCACTTGCTACGCTCTTCCCATTTTCTTGCCATAAGCGCCGGTCTGACCGACTATGCCAGCCTGAAGCCTGTCTTTCAAGAACGTCAACCCGCCAAGATGGTGAATCCGGTGGCCTGGGCGGGGTGGCGTTTATCTATGTCGTCATCCTGGAACAGGGGTGATTTTTACTTGCTGAGACGGTGTAAGCAACAAATTTTCTAACCTAATAAACAACATATAACTTTTTCACAAGGATGCACGATGCGCCCCTGCCTTTTGGATTTTTTAGCCTGCCCGGATTGTCGTTCTGAAAAATTAGACCTGCACGTGGAGAAATACGACGCGGGCGGCAGGGAAATAGAGGAGGGGTCCATTACCTGTAGTGGTTGTAAGCGAAGCTTTGCCATTAGTTTGGGAATTCCTCGGATGTTGCCGGCCAGTTTCACGGCTTTGGAAGCGCCAGCCGATGAGCTACCGGTCGCAGGCACCCTGAAAACCATGCAGGGGTATGATTTCCAGCATCAACGTCAGGGGCATTATCTGTCCGAGCGAGAGTCTGGGGCTGATCACGATTCGGATTTGGATTTAACCCGGCAATATTTTCGAAAATATTTGGATTTAGACGAGGTGCAGTTAGAAGCATTAAAAAATCGCATAGTTCTCGATTTAGGCTGCGGTACGGGACGTTTCATGAAAATGGCGCATGAATATGGGGCCAGTGAAGTAATTGGTTTAGATTTGAGTGCCGGAGGCCTGTTGTTTGCTAAGTCTTTACTGAAGGATGTTAATAACTGTCTCTTCGTTCAAGGTAACATTACCAGTCCACCCTTGCGCCAAGGAGTGGTTGATTTAATATATAGCATTGGGGTCCTGCACCACCTACAATTCCCCGAAGAAGGCTTTAAATCTCTTAAACCTTTGTTATCAAAGCAGGGGAAATTATGGGTATGGTGCTATGGTTTGGAAGGAATGACCTTAGTTTATCGGCTTTCCCATCTGATTTGGCTTCGACAGATCACAAAGGGATGGGCTCTTGAACGCAAACTCGGCTTATGTAAAAAAATGGGGTTTTTATTTCAGTTGCTTTATTTGTATCCCTTATATGGCTTGAAAAAGTTGGGCTTATCAAAAATAATTCAGCATTTTCCTTACAATGAGTGGGTTTCCTTAGATCGTAATGATATTGTATATCTTTTCTTCGATAGGTTACAGCCGCCGTTCACCCATTACCTTACTAAGGACCAAATATTGCAGTACCTGGCCGATCTGCAACACGTTTCGGTAACCAATACCTTTAGGAATGGCTGGGTGGCAAAGGCCGAAAACGCATAATGGTGATGAGATCGGTTACATCGATCCCCCTAACCCACTGACCGTGTTCCGATGGGGGTGATCATTGGAGCTTCATGGCAGCATGCACCTTTACGAGCCCTCCCCGTGATCCCGGTTACCAGATTTAATTGCGATTAGGATAGAAGGCGGCGGGCTCTGGTTCTTAGGGGCCATACCCGAAATAATTCAATCTATGTGTGGTATCAGCGGCAAGTTTATTTTTAACGGCGCCATCCCGGACCCTGCTTTGATTATCCGGATGTCCCGCACTCTGGCGCATCGTGGTCCGGATGACGAGGGGATTTATACGGCCCCGTACATCGGTCTGGGCCAGAGGCGGCATATAACCTTAGAGTGGCGATATCAGCATAATCCAACGTTAAACTTGTGGAAATTATTTAAGTTTTGTTGGTAGTAATACTATAGCAAGTAAAATGTAAGCCAAAATTACTTTAAAATACGTCGAGATATTATTCAATGAAGTCGATACGGGTTGCTATCGGACAGGATAATTTGGGTTGGCATGAAAAATTTGCTGCATCTTTGGCAAAAAAGGCTGGTCTTGGTTATCCTGTGGAATACAATCTTGTTAATCTGGACTCGCATAGCTGGATTCAGAATGTGGAATCCTCTGACGTAGTAATTTGGCATCCCCACTATATGGGGATAAAAAAATCATCTCATTTTAGAGAAAAGATATATTTTCTGGAAAATCACTTAGGTAAAGTTGTAGTTCCTAATTATAATTCTGTTTGGCATTTTGAGAGCAAGATTGCTCAGAGTTATATTTTTGCGGCTTATGGAATTAAGATACCCTGTACTACTGTATCTTTTGATTATTGGGATGCAATCGAACAGATTCAGCGTACAGAGATGCCCTTGGTATTTAAGGAATCCCACGGGGCAGGTAGCCACAATGTGTGGCTTATTAAGAAACGAAGACACGCATTACAGTATTTGAAGCGCATTTTCTGTGGGCAAATTTGGCATAAATCGACCATAACTCATAATTCAATCGTACATGCAACCTTGGTTTCCCTTATCAGACCCTGGTTCTGGCAGAAATTAATCCATAAATTGTTGGGGAAAGAGTCGAATGAGGCATCCTATTGGCAAGAGTTTATTCCTGGAAATGAAGCTGACTTGAGGATAACAGTAATCGGTGATCGATATGCCTTTGGTTTCTGGCGGAACAACCGTTCCAATGATTTCCGAGCCAGTGGTAGTGGGCTGATTGATTATAAACGCGCCATCCCAGAAGAGCAGTTGCGTTATTGTCTTCAGGTTAACAAAAAGTTACGATTTGACACGATGGCTTATGATGTTTTATTTAGTAATGATGATTTTGTTATTAATGAGATATCTTATGGATATTTGGACACTGCAATATATAAGGCGTCAGGTTATTATTATTTGACGAATAATGGTAATATAGAGTTCAGAGAAGGACATATTTGGCCGCAAGAATTGTGGGTTGAGTGGGCCCTTAGTAGGGCCGAGTGCGAACTTTCTCAATGAAAAATATGAATGCACCTTTATGGTTCAATTAGACACTTTTTCATTATAAATTAAAGGATTATGCTTTGGGGAAAAAATCGGTTCATAAATCGTATCATGCTGATCCAAGTTTAGTTGGATTGAGTTATGACCCTTCAATAAGAAAGAAAGGTAGGCTTAATTATTACGATACTGATATTAGAAAATTAATAAAGGAAGCTTTAATTCAAGGAGGTCTTGGAACACTTGATATTAATAGACCTCTGGCAGATATAATAGAACCCGGAATGAAGGTTTTGTTGAAACCTAATTGGGTCCTTCATTACAATCAAAGTGGCAAAACATTAGATTGTTCGATAACACATCATAAGTTCATAATTGCAGTATTAAAAGAGGTTATTGCGTGCCGACCAGAGGTAGTATTGATAGCTGATGCACCAATACAAAGGGCGGTTTTTCCAGAGATTATTTCTTATGATATTCAGAATGAAATGAAAAGCTATGGAAATATTAACACTCGTGTTGAGATAAAAGACCTTAGGGGTACAATTGCAATAAATAAAAGAGGAATTCTATATTCAGAAAGAAATCCTTATCAAAAAGAAAAACCTATCTGTTTCAATCTCGGAAAAGACAGCCTTCTTGAAGATATTACCTCATCCAAAGGCAGGTTTAGAAATACGAGTTATGACCCTGATGTTATGAATAAAGCTCATATAAAAGGAAAACATTTATACCGATTGTGCACGGAACCTTTTGAGTTTGATGTGTTTTTAAATCTCCCAAAGCTTAAATGCCATGGCAAAACGGGAATTTCAGTAGCTCTCAAAAATATTGTCGGAATTAATGCTGATAAAGATGTCTTGCCCCATCATCGCGTTGGAGGTTCATCTTGGGGTGGTGACTGTTATAATGGATTAAAACCATTAAAGCGACTAAGCGAATGGTTTTTAGATCAAGCAAATTCCCGAATTGGATATCCGTCATATTCTTTTTTTATCAAATTGGTAGGCGCATCAATCATGTGTCATAAGTTATGTCGTGATGGTGATCTTGAAGGTAAATGGTATGGTAATGATACGGTATGGAGAATGGTTCTCGACCTCAATCGATTATTACTCTATGGAACCAAAGAAGGTGAAATAAAGGAGACAAAACAAAGAACTATTTATTCAATAACTGATGGAATACTTAGTGGTGAGCATAATGGGCCTTTAGCGCCGGAACCACTCCCACTTGGCATCGTTACATTCGGTAGTTGTTCTTCTGTACTCGATGTTGTACATGCCGGATTATTTCATTTTGATTGGGAGAAGATTCCTTTAATAAGAGAATCATTTAGAAAAAATGACCGATATCCTTTAGTATTTAATCAGCCTGAAGAAATAACAGTACAAACGTTTGGTAAGAGAATGTCCTTTAACCCGACCTCAAAATTATTTGGGGTATCAGCGCATCCGCCGGATGGTTGGAGAAATTACATAGAAAATGAGTTTTGGTAAGATGGAATTACCCGATCTGCCGACCATGCCAATTAAAAAAACTGACTCTTGGAAAAGAGCGGAGGCTCTCGTATGACCTGCGGCGCGGCAGGCTCTTGGAAGGCGCTGGGCCCGGCGGGGATTGTTCGAGTCCGCATTTATTGCTAACATAACAGCAGACCACACCCTTGGGAGCCGGGATTGGACCGCACGGCTCTGGGCCTTTTTGTTTCTGGAGATGTGGTTTAGGGAGTTTATTGATTGACCCCTTAGGGAATCATGAGTCAAAATTCGCTATCCTGATTATAGAACCCAAGACCCCAACTTATGGGCCAACTCCAGCGCAATACCCTGGCAAACCTGATCGGCAGAGTCTGGAGTAAGGCTCTTGGTTTCGTCTTTATTCCGCTGTATATAAAGTTCTTGGGGGTAGAGGCCTTCGGTTTAGTGGGCTTTTACGTGACTCTGCAAAGCGTTTTGGGTCTGTTCGACTTCGGGATTAGCGTCACCCTGAACCGGGAGATAGCCCGGCTCTCGGCCCTGGAAGGAAGTGAGCAGGAACAGCGGGACCTCTTGCGGAGCTTGGAGATAATTTACTACTCTATAGCGCTGCTCATGGGGATGTTGATCTTCTGGCTGAGCCCTTTCGTGGCGCATCACTGGGTAAAACCGCAGGCACTCTCCGTGGCCACTGTTGAGCGCGGCGTGGCCCTCATGGGATTAGCCTTCCTTTTCCAGTTTCCTCTAAACCTTTATCAATTCGGGTTAATGGGGAAGGAGCGGCAGGTGCTGCTCAATACGATCCAGGGAGTCGTGGCGACGGTGCAAGGCGTCGGGGCGGTGTTCTTGCTGTGGTTGGTGTCGGCCACGATTGAATGCTTTTTCCTCTGGCAGGTAATCATCAGTATTCTGGGGACCGGGGTAACCGCTTGGGCGCTCTGGCACAGTCTGGCAGCCTCCGCGGCCAGGCCGCGGTTCCGAATTTCTCTGCTGCGGAAGGTGTGGCGCTTTGCGGCGGGGTGGTTAGGGATTGGTGTAACGCATACGATCACCTTCCACGCCGACCGGGTAGTGCTCAGCAAATTGGTCCCCTTGGATTTATTCGGTTATTACACCCTGGCCCAGACCATCGCCATGGCCCTGTGGGCCTTGGTGGAGTCGGTGACCGGCGCGGCCACCCCCAGATTTTCCCAACTGGTGGTGTTAGATGATGAAGGTGAGTTAAAGACCACCTACCACCGCACCTGCCAATTTTTAGCGGTGATCTTGATGCCGGTGGCGGTAATTATGGCCTTGTTTTCCTGGGAAATAGTGATGCTCTGGACCAGAAATCGGGTTATTGCCGACACTATTCATCAGGTTACGAGTATTTTGATCATCGGGATCATGCTCAGAGGAATAGCCAGCATCCCTTTTTCCCTGCAAGTGGCATATGGATGGCTGAGGCTGGCGCTCTCCACTAATGTGATTTCGGCAATAATCTTTGTCCCCTTAATTGTTTTATTGGCGAGTCGATATGGGATTATCGGGACAGCTGCGGTCACGGCCGTGCAACATTTGGTCTTTCTCCTCTCCATGCTCATTATGTACGGTTTTTTTCTCAAGGGCGAACAGGGCCGCTGGGTCCGAACGGATTTTCTGCTGCCCTTGACGGTGGTCCTGCTGGTTGCCGGTGTTGGCCGTTTGCTGTACCCGTCTCTGATGCCCCCCCTATTCTCATTTGCCTATTTAGCGGTGGTATGGTTGATAACCGCCGGGGCAACGGCTATGATGACCCCGGAGGTCAGGGTAACGATTCTGAGCCGTTTCCTGCCGAAGGCCGGGGCCAGGATTGACTGACCGATTATTAATAAAATATCGCGATTTATGCAAGATGTATCCAGGGATTACACCGAATCATTTAAGTATCAGTGGCGGAAATGGTCCAGGCCCCAGTTTGAAGGTGATAATGTTGGGACCCCCTTGGCCGGATATACGTTAAAAATGTGGGAAAGGATAGCTGGGATTCATGATGGCCTATCCGGACAGGTTATTCTGGACCTCGGCAGTGGCCCCGGGCGGTTTACGGACATCGTGCGCCAGAAAGGGGCCGAATGCATCGGGATTGATTATAGTGCCGCAGTGGTTGCATGCGCTGCAGAGAATTTTGTGGGGGACCCGGGGGTTTGCCTCTGCCAGGCCAGCGCCCTCAACCTGCCGATTAAAGACGAGTCATTAGATGGCGTCTTCAGTACAGGTGTATTACACCATACTCCGGATCCTTTCCGGGGAGTTCAAGACGCCTCAAAGGTTATCAAGCCCGGAGGCTGGTTAGCCCTGGCGGTATACGGCAAGGATCATGGCTATGATGCGGTGGTTCTTCATCTATGGCGGTGATTATTCGGGTTCTTATGGCCGATGTTCAAACACTACCCGCCACTCATTTATATGTATACCACCGTATATGGTAATCATATCATGAGAAAAATCCCTTTTATCGGCAGAATCACCAGTGGTTTATTCAGGGTATTTTTCCCTAATATTAATCTCCCGGATATCAATTGGTCGCTGTTGGACACCTTTGACAGTATTACTCCTTCATATCAATCGACCCATGAGTCATATGAAGTTTTTCAATGGCTTAAAAACTGTGGTTTGGTAAATATTGAACCTACTGATTGGGGGTTTACCTCATATCGAGCTATAAAGCCAGCGTTATGATCTTTATATCATTACGAATATTGAATAAGGGCCGAAAATAATGTCCAGTCAAGAGGATTATTGCAAACCAGGTGATGACCTTCCCTTTGAAATGGAGGATGTCGCGTGTGATCGCTGCGGGTCGCGCCGCCAGCGGGAGGTCTACCGGCGGCGGGATCGGCTGCATATGGAATATGCCTTTCGTTTGGTGGAATTCCTCGGCTGCGGCCTGGCCTTCGTCAACCCAAGACCAACGATTGAAAGCCTGGGATTCTTCTATCCTCCGGATTTCTATGCTGTAATGTCACTCCCCCCACAGCAAAGAAGCTATGCGAACCGCTTGAATTATCTTGGCAAGAATACCTCCCAAACAGTTCTCGATGTCGGCAGCGGCCGGGGCGACTTCCCGCTGTTGCTGAAAAACCAGGGGTGGAAGGTGGAAGGGCATGAGGTGATCTGCACGGCGCTTATTCCCGAGGTGACCATCCATACGATCCCGCTCATGGAGATGGCCCAAACCGGCAAGACGTATGGCATGGTTTGCAGTTGGGCCGTTTTTGAACACCTGACCCGTTCCAGCCTCTATTTTCAGGCAGTCCGAGACCTGCTCAAGCCCGGCGGGACCTTCATGTTCCTGGTTACCAATTTTGAGAGCCCGGCGTCACGTCATTTCATGCAGGAGGATATCCCTCGCCATCTTTTCGTCTTTTCTCCCAAGACCTGCGAGGCATATTAAAAAAAGTTCGGCTTCCAACTGGAAAGAGTTTATCATAAAAATGATGTTTTTCGCCTTAATCATCCTCATGCCTTGCGATGGCTTGAGAGCAAGATAACCGGGAGATCGTTTGAGGATTATTCTTATATTGGTTACCGGAATCCTGGTGAAGCAAACCACTATTTAGAGAAAATCAAGATATTGACTTATAACTACACTAATAGATTATTGACAGAACAATCCAGGTTGTTTGTCGAGTCTTAAGGAAAAATGGGGTTATTACGATAGTCGCTAAAAGGCAATGACCTTATTTGCATGCCAAGCCCCATTGGGTGAGTAACCCGTGAATCTTTGGGGTAACGAGAGTAACAATCTGGAAGGTTGGGGATACCTGCATGTTCGCGGCTCTGTCTAAATATAGCTTTGTCCAGCATAGGATTGAGCCCCGCTATTCTCTTGCGGCCCAAGAACTTCTCTGGAAACTCTTTTCGTATGAGCGCTGCTACCGAGAGCTTATCTTGCAGACCCGTCCTGGAAGCGAGGAACGGCAAAGATTGATGCAAGAACTCTATGCCAAAGAGACCTTTAGATGGTACTGTCATCTCGACCGCCTGGAAGGGCGGGAGGTGGAGGAGAAATTGACCGACCGGACTAAGGATGCCGCAAGTTTAACGGCGCTCCTAAAGCCTGGGCGCTGCTTGGAAGCGGGCGCCGGAAGTGGGGCCCTGTGCCGGTCTTTGGCCTTGAGAGGCTGGCAGGTTGATGGCCTGGATGTGGTGGAATCGCCTTTTTGGAAAGAGATAGAAGCGGAGACCGGGGGAGCGGCGCATTTTACCGTCGGCAGTCTGGCATCCGTGTCCCTGCCGGAGGGCCACTACGACCTCTGCCTCATGGACAACGTGCTGGAGCATTTTCCTCCGGGTGATTATGAGATCGCCCTTCTGAAGGCCTTGGCGCTTTTGCGGCCAGGAGGCTGGCTGGCATTGGTGGTCCCCAATCCTCTGACGGGCCCCCATGATGTGAGCCGGTATTTTGTCCCTCCCGGACAACCGGCCCAGGGGTGCCACTTTAATGAACGCCGCCTGTGGGATTTACGCCGGGACCTGTTCCGGGCCGGCTTCAGGAATTTTAAAACCCCGGCCTGCGGAGGCTTGGCTTTTGGCAGGCGTTTTGGCTGGTCAGAGTGGTATTTCGGCAGCGCAATTTTCCTCGAGGCGGTCTTTAGGCTGGTCCCGGCGTATTATCGGGACAGCATCCTGTTTCAAATCCTCGTGACCTGTGCGGTGGCGGGTCAGAAGCCTTTATAGGTTACGAAGAAGTTGCCAACATGTGCGGCATAATTGCCTTGGCTTTCACGGATAAAGAGCCCGATCCCGGGGTGCTGGATCGTATGGTGCGGCGTTTATCCCACAGGGGACCGGATGCTCAGGGGTGCGTGCGCCTCCCGGGATGCCACCTGGGGCATGCCCGGTTGAGCATCATCGACCTCAGCACCGGCGACCAGCCAATGCGCGATGAGAGCGGGCGCTATTGCATCACCTTCAACGGTGAAATCTATAATTACCAGGAACTTCGCCGTGAATTGCTGGGCCGGGGCCATCGATTCCTGACCAATTCCGATACGGAAATCATTATGCGGGCCTTCGCCGAATGGGGACCGGATTGTCTGCACCGGTTGCGCGGCATGTTCGCCTTCGCCCTGTGGGATGATCAAGAAAGGGCGCTGTTCGCCGCCAGGGACATATTTGGCGAGAAGCCGCTGTATTATGCCACTCGGCCGGATGGTTCCCTCCTTCTGGCCTCGGAGCTCAAAGCCTTAAAGGTGTCTGAAGCAATAGGTCTGCGACTCGATTTGGAGGCGATTGACGCTTACCTGGGGTTCGGCTACCTTCCACCTGACCGGACGGTCTATGAGAATGTCGAGACCTTGCCGCCGGGACACTGTCTCACCTGGCAAGAGGGACGGGTGCGGACGCAGCGATACTGGCGCCCTGACTTTCACCCCAGCCGGATTTCTCTGGATGACGCGGCGTATCGCCTGCGGGAACTCCTCCAGCAGGCGGTGCGCCGCCAGATGGTGGCGGACGTGCCGGTGGGCGCCTTTTTAAGCGGCGGGTTGGACTCCAGCACAATCACCGCCTTGATGCAGGAGCAGAGCTCTCAACCCGTAAAAACCTTTTCCGTGGGGTTCGGCAATGTTATCAATGAGCTGCCCTATGCCCAGGCGGTGGCCAGCCTCTACTGCACCGAGCATCACGAGATTGACTTGGGGACGCCGCCGGTGGCCGAGATGCTGGAGCGGATGGCCGGGGTTTATGACGAGCCTTTTGCCGACTCCTCCCACATCCCCACTTATCTCATGGCCGAATTTGCCCGGCGATACGTTAAGGTGGTCCTGTCGGGCGACGGCGGCGATGAATTATTCGGCGGCTATGAGTGGTACCGGCCTCTGGTATTATCCGAGAAGCTTCCGGCGTCCAGGTTCAAATGGCTGGTACTGCGCAGCCTCAGCAAATTGTTGGGCCATAGAGTCCGCAGCCTGGCCCTCCATTCGTGGGCCTTGGGGATGGCGGCGCGCTGGCCCGACATGTGGACCAGAGTTATGATGGCCCATATGCATTTCCAACCCGAAGAGCGGCGCCGCTTGTGGGGCCCCCGGGCGAAGACGGTGCCGACCTTCGTGCCGGGAGAATATTTCCAGCCCCCTGACATCTCTGGCCCGAACCGGGGCTTCTATTTTGACCTGAGCTATTATCTTCCTGGGGATATTCTGGTGAAAGTGGATCGTGCCGCCATGGCGCATGGACTGGAAACCAGGGCGCCATTCCTGGACCGGGACCTGGTGGAGTTCCTCCTTTCCCTACCCGCTAACTTAAAGGTAACCGGCGAACAGACGAAAATCTTACTGAGGAAGGCCTGCGAGGAGTATTGGCCCCCGGCCATACGCTCCCGCCCCAAACAAGGGTTTGGCGCTCCCTACCAAATTTGGCTGCGATTTTCCGAGGTGCGCCGCTTGAGCCAACGCGTCTTTGCCAACGGCTCGCCGTTGCGGCGCCTGCTTCCGGGCCTACGGCCTGAACAGGCGGAGAAGTGTTCTTATCAGACTTGGATTCTGTTAACCCTCGGTCTCTGGTTGGAACAACAACAGATAACAGTTTGAACAATTATCCATTAATTATTACTTATTAGCAAGTTATGTATAGAGAGCCTAAAGTTACGGTTTTAATGTCGGTCTACAACGGGGAGCGCTTCCTCTCCGCGGCCCTGGAATCCATTCTCCACCAGACCTGGACCGACTTCGAATTCTTGATTATTAATGATGGGTCCACCGATGGCTCCCGGGAGATCATCCTCTCTTATGATGACCCGAGGATACGCCTGGTGGACAATCCGACCAATATCGGCTTGACCAAATCGCTGAACCGGGGGTTGGAACTGGCCCGTGGCGCCCTGATCGCCCGCCAGGATGCCGATGACCTTTCTCATCCCGCCAGGCTGGAGAAGCAGGTGAATTTCATGGACCATCATCCCGAGGTGGCGCTGTTGGGCGCTCGACATAGTCTCATTGATGACCGGGGGTGCACGGTCCATAACCCTCTGACGCTCCGGGCCACCACTCCCGCCGGCATTACGTGGCAATTCATGCTGTATAATCCGGTGGTGCACTCGGCGGCGATATTTCGTAAAGAGGTAGTCTGGACTAGATTAGGCGGCTATGACGAGAGCCTTACGAGGCGCCAGGACTTTGAACTTTGGTCACGTATCGCCGTGGCCTATGGAGTGGCCAATCTGCCCGAGATCTTGGTAAAATTCAGGGTCCATCCCGGTTCAGTGTCTGCCAACTACACCCGGGAAGACATCCAGAAGATAGAACATGTATTTATTGACAACCTGCGCCGCTATCTGGATTACCCCCAGGTGCCGCCGGCCTGGGTAGAATATCTTACCTGGATGCTCAGAGGCAAACCATCCTATCCCATCGAGATGCCGGCTAACTTGCTGACGGTAATCACCGCTATCTGGCAGCGTTTTCTGGAGATTAACCCACCGGCCTTAGAAGACCGCCAGTTGCACAGCCTGCTGGCCTGCGACCTGGTCCGGGCCGCTTTGATTCTGGCCCCCCGGCAACGTTGGGCCTCCCTCAAGGCCTTTTCCTGGGCTTTTCGGGAAGACCGGGGGATCGCCTTTTATATTGCCGCCAAGTATCTATCGTTGCTTCTTTTGGGTGAACCTTTAGCCCGTTCCGTTTATTTTCGTTTACAATCTTTATTTAACCTCAAACGCTGAAGTGACGAGAAGTCATAGGTGAAAGAACTTTAAAGAATAGGGTTGTAGCTCTATTTTCATGATGAAGAGGCCAAACCGGGGCAGCACGGGCGTGATATGGATCATTTCTTCTCAGTGGAACTGAAATTCATCCTTGAAAGCCGCCAGCGGTTCAATTCCGGGAAGGCAGACAGCCAGTTTAAGGCCGGGAGCACAGAATGAAGGAGAAAAATGACATTACTCATTATGAGATAGATATCAAGCATGGCAAAAGGTTTGAATTTGGCAAAAATTGGGCTCGCTTTCTTGCCAAATTGGACGAAGAAACCGTTCTGGCGGCGGAAAATTCCCTGCGGGAAATGTTGGAACTGGAAAACCTCCAGGGCAAACGCTTCCTGGATATCGGGTCCGGTAGTGGAGTCTTTAGCCTGGCGGCAAGGAGGCTGGGCGCCCAGGTACTTTCTTTTGATTATGATCAGTAGCTTGCACCTCGGAGTTAAAAAGGCGTAATTTCCCTGACGATCCCAATTGGACCATTGACCAGGCCTCGATTTTAGATGTCGATTACCTGAAATCCCTGGGCCGGTATGACGTGGTTTATGCCTGGGGAGTATTACACCATACGGGTAATATGTGGCAGGCATTGGCCAATGCCCAACTGCCCGTCGCCTTTCAAGGAAGTTTGATCATTGCGATTTACAATGATCAAGGGATCAAGTCCATCTTATGGAAACAAATTAAAACATTATTTTGTTCAGGGGTTATAGGAAAATCCTTGATTATTTCATTATTCTTTCCTTATTTTATTATCAGAAGCATGGCCGCTGATTTAATTAGGAGGGAAAATCCTATAAAAAGATATAGTAAGAGCTCTGACCTGGGCATGTTACTCATTACCGACTGGTTGGATTGGCTCGGCGGATTACCTTTTGAAGTTGCAAAGCTAGAAGAAATTATCGCTTTTTATCAAGATCGCGGATATAATCTTAATCAAGTTGATAACTTGTGGTGGAAGTCACGGCAATAACCAGTTTTTCTTTAAGAAATCAATATAATTCAAGAGTTACTGGACTAATATAGGCTAATTAATGATGGTTTTAATAAGATCATATGTATACGAAATGGTCATCCCCGCGGATATTACCGGGTATTATGCGGTTGCCAAGGCGTACCAGTTGTCACCGAAAGAATCCGGGAAGCTGGTAGATCACTCGGGAATTACGGCTACCACCGCCGTCAATCTGCCGGTCGCCACCGCGGGTCTTGATTATAGTATTAACCGAGCCTCTGCCGGAGCAATTCGCGTCAAGCCTCATGGCATTGATAAAATTAATGGTAGTGCAGGAAATAAGCAAACCTGGACTCGCAGGGGGCGTTTGTGCATCTAATCTGTGAGGTTGATGGTGTTTGGCAAGTTAGAATCGCGGTTGGAATCACCAGTTTTGAACATTGATGCATATTATAATTAATAATAATGATTACTGATAATTATAATTATTACTTTAAGGTGGCATTAAATCACATAGTTACTATCTAATTAACTATAACATCAAGAGATACTGAAATGAGCACTAATTTAATATTAAGTAAATACATAACGGAATCTAAGACTAAATTAATTATTAACAATATACATTACTTTATCTGTGTTATTGCATTGTGGAGCATTGTATTTGTTTACTACCAATTCAAGATTTTTTATATTATAACGGCAATAGCGGTATTGGCAAGCGCTTTTTTCGGCTTATTAGGCGCCATTCGCTTGAACGGATTGTTAAAAGCGATGCTTATTATTAGTACTTACTTTATCTATTTATTTTTAACGAGTTTCTGGGCGGCAGATCCGGGAATAGCAATTTATCAAGTTCTGGTTGATTCAATTTTAATATTTATTTTTGGGCTTTTTTTCTTGATTGGGATTAATAATT